>ENA-OYXB01000538-OYXB01000538.1-human-gut-metagenome-genome-assembly--contig:-NODE-538-length-16384-cov-11.147835_pt1 | contig 16384 bp, 10 predicted proteins | sample MGYA00244176_ERZ653409 | MGnify/ENA primary metagenome ERZ653409 (study PRJEB26926, sample SAMN06164912) | human gut metagenome | biome: ENVO:00009003; feature: ENVO:2100002; material: ENVO:00002003... | reverse complement strand
CGGCAATACGCTTGAGGATCCTTAAAAGAAAGTCCAGTTTATCCTTCCCACTCCACTTGGATACGCCTAGGCGCGGTCCAAGAAATCGTCCGCACCCCCTATTCAGTCCCTAATTCACCGCAACTTGTTGGTGGTGGCTTACTGGTAGCGTAGGCACTCCACCGGGTCGAGCTTTGCCGCGCGTCGAGCGGGGTAGAAGCCAAAGATTACGCCGATGCCGACGGAGACGGCGAAGGCCAGCAATACCGTGGCGATTGAAAAGCTCGGTGTGATTTGCCCGCTGGCACCGAGCTCGCCAAGAATCCCGGATCCGGAGGCAAACATCGCAAGAGCCCAGGCCAGCAGATAGCCAATCAGGACACCCAACAGTCCGCCGGTGACGCACAGCGCCGAAGACTCGGCCAAAAACTGCGCGGTGATATCGCGACGACTGGCGCCCAGAGCACGGCGGATGCCGATCTCGCGGATGCGTTCAGATACGTTGGTGAGCATCATATTCATAATGCCGATACCGCCGACAAGCAGCGAGATGCTGGCGACAGCGCCCATGATGAGCGAGAACGCGCCCATAAAGGAGTTGAGTGTATCGATGGCGCTTTTCATGGATGTTGCCGATACACTGTCGTACTCATCCTCCTCCTCGATGCCCTTCATCGCGCGCACCTTGGACTCGATGGTCTTACAAAGCTCATCCATGTCCGTGCCCTCGGCGGCAAGTGCCGTCACGCTGGGGAATGAAGGATTCTCGTCGCCAAACAGTCCGGAAATGGTTTCGCGTGGCATATACAGCGTGAGCGAGCCCATGGAGTCGCTGCCGCCATCAATCACGCCTATAATTTGCACCTCGCCGTTGGACACCTTGATGGTTTTCCCCAGCGCATCCTGTTCGTTGCCGTAAAGCTGATCGGCGCCGTTGCGGCTGATGAGCGCCACGCGCGAGCCCGATTGGGACTCGGCCTGGGAATAGGTGCGCCCCGCAACGAGCTTGCCGGCCCCCACGGCGTCGAGCATGTCGCTATCGAGACCCTGTGCCATGACGGTATAGCTTTTATCGCCGGTCTTATACTCGGTATACGCGCTGTCGACAATGCCGATCTGCTCTATCTGCGGCACCAGTTTTTGAAGCTTCTCGATGTCCGACTCGGTGAGTTCTTGCGACGAATAGATTTGCACCATGCGTGCCGCATTGAGACCCAGACTGTTGACCAGGCTGTTTTGGATGCCGCCGATGAGCGAAGTCATGGCGATTACCGAGGCGATGCCGATGACAATGCCCAGGATGGTGAGCAGGCTGCGCCCCTTGTTGGCCTCGAGCGAGTGAAGGGCTTCCTGGATGAGATCGCGGGCGCTCATGCCACCACTCCTTTCGGCGGGTTGGCGGAGGCGGAAATCATGGGCAGGCTATCTACGGCGCTGCGCAGGGTCTGCGGTGCATGTGGAATATACGCGCCGTCGTGAATGCGACCGTCGCGGATGGTCACGGCACGGTCGGCCTCGGCGGCGATGCCGGGGTCGTGTGTGATAAGCACGATGGTTTTGCCGCGCTTCTGGAGCTTATGGAAGGTCTCCATTACAAGCGCTCCGGTAGCGGAGTCCAGGTTTCCCGTCGGCTCGTCGGCCAGAATGATGGGCGGGTCATTGACGAGGGCGCGCGCGATTGCGACGCGCTGCATCTGGCCGCCCGAGAGCTCGGATATGCGGTGGTCCCAGTGGTCGACCGGTAGCGTGACGGCCTGCAGCGCGTGCACGGCGCGCATTTCGCGCTGGCTACGGGGCACATTGGTGTAGGCCAGCGGCAACATGACGTTTTCGATAACCGACAGGCGCGGCAGCAGGTTGAAACTCTGAAAGACAAAGCCAATGCTCAGGGCGCGAACTTCGGTGAGCTCGTCATCGTCAAGCTCGGCCACGTTGAGCCCTTGCAGGTAGTAGTCGCCTGCCGTTGGCTTATCCAGGCAGCCTAGGATGTTCATGAGCGTTGATTTGCCCGAGCCCGAGGGGCCAGTGATAGCGACGAATTCGCCGGGATTTACCGTCAGGCTCACGTTGTGCAGGATGTGGGCGCACCCCGCCTCGCTCTCAAAGATGCGGTGCACGTTGCGGATGTCGATAACGGGACGCATTACATGCCCTCATCGTCAGACATACTGCCCGAATCCGCGTTGTGGCCGCCGTCAGCTGTTGCGTCAGCTCCGGTGTCCATGACGAGGGTGTCGCCATCGCGCAGTTTGGTAACCGGCACGTTGGGGTTGATCTCGTTGCCCTGGTCGTCGCGCTTGACCTGTGTCTTGCCGACTACGGCTTCGTTGTCGTTTTGCGTCACGACGGTCACCTTCACGCGACGGGTTTGCTTGCCCTCTTCATCAGTCGCCACGTTGACGTAATAGTGTTCGCCGTCTTCGGTCATGAGCGCCATCGTCGGAACCATCACTACGTCGTCGAGCCGCTCGGTCACCACCGAGACCTCGGCCGTCATGCCCGGCTTCAGGCGCGCGTCGGGCGACTCGATGAGGATGTCGACGTTAAAGGTTACGCTGCCGCCGCCACTGTTGGCGGCGTCGGAGTTTGCCACCGACGCGATAGCCGTGACGGTGCCCTGGCTCACGATATCGGGAAACGCGGGATACGTGACGTTGGCGCTCTGCCCAACGGCGATCTTGGCGATGTCCTTTTCGCCTACCTGCACGGTCACCTTCATCTTGGATAGGTCGGCGATCTGCATGCACTGCTTGCCGCCGCTCGTATCGCTTTCGCCAATGATCATGCCGCCTGTTACCGTGGCGCCCACCTTGGCGTTGAGCTCCACGATGCTGCCCGAGCTCGGGGCCGTGACCGTACGGCTGGCGGCCTTGGCGTTCGCCTGATCGAGGTTTGCCTGGGCCGAAGCAAGGCTGCGCTGCGCGGCCGATACGGCGTTCGTGTCCGCTGATGCGTCGGAGACGCCAGCCGCTGCGGAAGCTCCCTCGACGTCCGACGTTGGGGTGGCCTGCGCGGCAGCTGCGGCTTTCTGCGCGTTGGCGAGGTCTTCCTGAGCGGCTGCAACTGCACGTTGCGCCTCGGCAACGTTGCGATCGAGCTCGTCGTTTTTAATGGTCATAAGCACGTCGCCCTCGTTGACGGATTGGCCCGCCTGCACGTTGATCGAATCGACCGTACCGTCGACAGAAGGGGAGACCACTGAGGACGAAATGGGTTTGAGCTGGCCTTTAGCCTCGACCGTTGTGGTAAACGTGCCCTCGGTCACCATGTCGGTCACAGGCCCGCTAGCGCCCTGAGGCTGCGCATTGATAACCAGGGTTGCGACAATGGCAATGAGCGCGATGGCACCTACGACACCGACGGCAATGCCGCGTCGAATCAGCTTTTTGCGTCGACGTTCGGCACGTTTTGCTTTGAGCTTGGCATATGCCTCTTCATCGGAAATCTCGGCCGCATCGTTCGCGCGTCCGCTCTGCTTATCGGCATGTACGTTTGTAACCAGAGGAATCGTTTCGGTGACATCTTCGGGCGTGTGCTCGGTATCATCCGGGCCCGGGGTGGTCGTGGGGACATTCGGCATAGCGTCTCCTTTATAGAAAGTACCTTGATAAGTATATGCGCCCACCGGTTGGGGTGGGCGCATGGGACGGTTTCTTTCGGAACTGTTAGATTGGTCGCAGCAGTTCCACGTTGTAGGAATGCGCGCGTTGCACTACGAGTGGACAACCACGCACAGGCCGACTTTGATGCAGTCGTGAAGTGCCTTGGCGTCGGCCAGTCGCAGGTTGATGCAACCGTGGCTGCCGCACCACTTGTACGACTCGGCGTTATCGAAGCTCTTGTCGTTTTGCCAGGTGGCATCGTGGAAGCCGATCATGTTGCCCTCAAACGGCATCCAGTAGCTCACCGGACTCTCGTATTTGGGCTTACCGGTCTCGGGGTCCTTGGCTCCGATCAGGGTGCTGCCGCCGTCGTTGCTGTTGATCTGCCACACGCCCTCGGGGGTGGCGTCTTCGCCCGGTTTGCCGGAAATAAAGTTGGCCTCCCAGACGATATTACCGTTCTCGTCATAGTAGCGCGCGTGCTGCTCGGACAGGTCGACGTCGATGTATGCCTTCCAGTCGGGCTCTCCCTTTGCGGTAAAGGTGTCGGCCTTCTGGGAGTACTTGATCTCGATCTCGCCGGTCTGCTTGTTGTTAATAGCGTCTTCGACCTGCTTGGCGAGCGAGCTGCTGTCGATGGACCAACCAAAGTCACCGCCTTCGACGGCGCACTGCTTGCCATCGGCGCGCGTCCACCAGCGAGTGGAGCCCACGGTATTAAAGCCTTTGGCGAGCTCGGCTGCCCAGCTACTGATCTGCGACGTATCGAGCGTGGGGTTGGCCGGATCGGCAAAGCTGATCCACTGCAACACGGAGCTGCCATCAACCTTTCCGGCATCCTCGCCGTTGAGCTTAAGGGTCACGTTGACGCCCAGGAAGTTGTTGGCGGCATCACATGCAGCCTGAATCTGATCATCGGTCAGCGTTCCATTGAGCGGCTCATAGGCATCGTTGCCGAGCTTGGAAAGATCTACGGTCTCGGCCAGCGAGGCAAGCTCGAGCTCGGCATATTTAATGACATGGTCGCGGTTGAGTTTTTCGTTGGAGCGCGCCTTCTCGACGGTAAACTTGCCGGCCTGCTCGTCATAGGAGCTATTGGCCTCGAACGTGCCCGAACGCCCTTCGTTAAACTCGTCGATGGCGGCGCCCAGATCCTTCTCAAACTTCTTTTGGTCAAAGGTATCGGAGAGCATGGACAGGTCGACGTCTTGATCAAGATCGACTTCGTTGGAGGTAGCGGTTGTTTTGGTTTTGCCGCTTAAGGATTCCACAAGGCGGACCGGCCATACAAAGGCTTCGTTGTGGCTGATGATCTCTTTTGCGGCAGCCTCTCCGTCGACGATGGGTTCATCGGACTCGGGCTGATAGGTCCAGTTAAAGTCATCGCCTGTCACGGTGAGCTTATAGTGCTTCCATGCCGAGTTGACCTTGGTCGCGGCAGACGAAGCGTTGGAGAACGAGACGTCGACGCCGGCAATGGTGGTGTTGGGGTAGGCTACCTGCGAAAACGCTACGATGCCTACGATATAGACAATGACGATAAGACCCAGGACGACATAGAGCGTCGTCTTTTTGCCTGACTTATTGTTCTTGGCGGGTTTGCGTGCGGGACCGCGATCGCCTCGAGCGTGCGTGGGGGGCTGCTTGGGCGCATTGCCGTTTGCCTGGCGCTGCTGACGTTGTTGACGCTGCTGCCGCTGCTGGTTCGGGCGTTGGGAAGCGTTTGCCGCACCACGCTGCTGACCGTGGCTCGGCGCGATAGGACGCGGTGACTGAACGCCGCCGGTGTGCCTGCTCGGCTGCTGCGGATCGGGAATCAGTTGAGTTCGATCGTTTTGCGACATCGTATGCATATCCTTCGAATTTCGCCTTATGGCTCATCGTGTTTTTACTGGGCTTGCATTATAGCGATTGCCCTGCTGTTTGTGGTACGGAAACGGTGGCATTCAAAAGAGGTGGGACATTTGTCCCACCTTTGAGTCATTCTTTGCCGTTATCCGCACACGCCGCATTTTGCACAGGCCGAAAGTGCGGCCGGAGCCTGCGCGATGCCGCCCTTTGCCGTCTCGCGCAGCGTGGCCGGCAACGCGTGACCCACCGAGAGCATGACATGTGCCATCTGGTCAAACGGCACCAAGCTCTTAATGCCGGCGAGGGCGAGTTGTGCCGAGCTAAAGGCCGCTGCCACGCCGATGGCGTTGCGGTTTTGGCAGGGCACCTCCACGAGGCCACCGACGGGGTCACAAACGAGGCCCAGCAGGTTACTTAGCGCGATGGAGCTAGCGTCGAGAGCCTGCTCGGGCGTGCCGCCGAGCATCTGCACCAGCGCGGCGGCTGCCATGGCGGCGGCGCTTCCGACCTCGGCTTGGCAGCCGCCCTCGGCGCCGGCAACGCAGGCGCTTGTGGTGAGGTTGAGGCCGATGGCGGCTGCGCAGTAGAGCGCGTCCATGACCTGCTCGTCGTCGAGCTGAAGGTGATCGGCGAGCGCCAGCACGCAGCCGGGCACAACACCCGCGGAGCCGGCTGTGGGGGCGGCGACGATCACGCCCATGGTAGCGGAGCGCTCGAGCACGGCCATGGCGCGGGCAACGGCGTCGGTCTGGACGGCGCCCATCAGGCTTGCATTGAAGTCGTTGCGGCGGGTTGCTTCGACGAGCTTGGCCTCGCCGCCGATAAGTCCGCCGAGCGAGCGCTGCGGATTTGCGATAGGGGTCGTGGTCTCCTCGCGCATGACGTCGAGCACGCGGCGCATGGCGGCGACGGCGTGGGCCTCACCGGTCAGACGTGCCTCGCGTACGGCCATGACGGCGCCGATGCTGAGCCCCAGTTCCTCACACGCATCGAGCAGCTGCTCGCCGTCGTCGAAGATCTCCTTTGCCGAGACACCGGGGGAGAGCGACGAGGCAGAACCGGGGAGCTCGATAAAGGTCGCGTAATCGACATTGTCGAGCTTGCGTAGCATGGGGATAACGGTGTCGTCGGGCGCGCCGTCGGTCTCAAAGACGGAGTAGGCCTGGCCGCCCACTTCAGTGCGGTAGGTGCGGCAGAAGGCGATGTTCACGTGTGCGTAGGCGAGCAGGTTGGTGAGTGCGGCGAGCACGCCGGGGACGTCGTAGTGCGCCACAAAGAGTGTGGAGTACATACCCGAGATGTCGACGCCGACGCCGTTAATGCGGCTGATGCGCATCTTGCCGCCGCCCAAGCTCTCACCGCGGACCTGAGCCGTGGCGCCCATATCGTCTTGCATGTCGATGTCCACGGTGTTGGGGTGGATGGAGGCGTCGTCGCCCTTGATGTCAAAGTGATATTCGAGGCCCTGCTCGCGCGCGAGGTCGAAGGCCTGCTTGATGTTCTCGTCATCGGTGTCGAGGCCCAGGATGCCCGCGACGAGCGCACGGTCGGTGCCGTGGCCGCGGTAGGTGTGGGCGAAGGAGTTCCACAGGCCAAAGGTGACCTTGGTGATGCGGCCTTCCAGCAGGCTGGCGGCAACTTGGGCGCAGCGCAGGGCACCGGCGGTGTGCGATGAACTGGGGCCGACCATGACGGGGCCCAAGATCTCGAATGCCGAGGTCGTAGCTAGTGTTTGCGGCTTGCCTGCCATATGCGCTCCTGTTCTATCCCGTCGTCCCGAGGGGTGGGGCATACTCTGTCCCGCCGTTCCGAGGGCTTTGGTATTTGGTCGCCTGCTCGGGCAGTCCTGCTCGCACGGAGAGCACATTAAGTGCTCTCCGGCTCGTGTGGAACTCGCGACCGACCAAATACCAAAGCCCTCGGAACTTAGGATACATGGTTGGAGTCGCTCTGTTGCGAAATTTATCGGCCTATGACCTATTCCATGTCCCAGGTCGGCTCATCTTCACCACCTTTAAATAAAAAAGAAGTACCGGTTGGAGCCGGTACTTCTTTTGGTGCGTTGTTTCTTTGCTGTAGCTTTTGCCGTTGGCTTACAGGCCGCAGGCTGCTTTGAGCTCTTCGACGCGGTCGGTCTTCTCCCAGGTGAAGTCGGCGTCTTCTCGGCCGAAGTGACCGTAGGCTGCTGTCTTTTCGTAGATGGGACGACGCAGGTCTAGGTCGCGGATGATTGCGCCCGGACGCAGGTCGAAGGTCTTCTCCACGGCCTCGACGATCTTGTCCTCGGCAACATGCGCGGTACCGAAGGTGTCGACCATGATTGAGAGGGGCTTGGAAACGCCGATGGCGTAGGCAAGCTCGACCTCGCAGCGGTCGGCCAGGCCGGCGGCCACCACGTTCTTGGCGACCCAGCGCGCGGCGTATGCGGCGGAGCGGTCGACCTTGGTGCAGTCCTTGCCGCTAAAGGCGCCGCCGCCGTGACGGCCGTAACCGCCGTAGGTGTCGACGATGATCTTACGGCCGGTGAGGCCCGTGTCGCCCATGGGGCCGCCCACGACAAAGCGACCGGTGGGGTTCACGTAGATGTCCGCGTTGTCCCACGGCATGTTCTCAGCGGCCATGACCGGAGTGATGACGTGCTCGATGAGGTCGGCCTTGATCTTGCCCATGTCCTCGATCTCGGCGGCGTGCTGCGTGGAGATGACGATGGTCGTGACCTCGACGGGCTTGCCTTCCTCGTAGCGCACGGTGACCTGGGTCTTGCCGTCGGGACGCAGATAGGCGAGGGTGCCGTCGTGGCGCACGGCGGCCAGGCGCTCGGCCAGGCGGCTTGCCAGGTAGTGTGGCATGGGCATGAGGGTCTTGGTCTCGTTGGAGGCATAACCGAACATCATGCCCTGGTCGCCGGCGCCGATCAGGTCGATCGGGTCGGTGGTGGCGCCGGTCTGGGTCTCGAAGGACTCGTCAACGCCCTGGGCGATATCGGGCGACTGCTCGTGGATGAGGCTCATAACGCCGCAGGTGTCGCAGTCAAAGCCAAACTTGGCGCGGTTGTAGCCGATGCGGCGGATGACGCCACGGGCGATTTCCTGTACGTCGACATAGGCCTGGGTGCGAATCTCGCCGGCGACAATGACGGTGCCGGTGGTCACGAGGGTCTCGCAGGCGCAGCGGACGTTCTCCACGTTGGCAGGCACGCCGTTGGGGGCGATGTAGCCCTGCTCCTGGAGCTCTATTTCTTTGGCGAGGATTGCGTCGAGGACGGCGTCGCTGATCTGGTCAGCGATCTTATCGGGATGGCCTTCGGTCACCGACTCCGACGTAAAAACAAAGGACCCGTGTTGGGGCGGGATGGAACGAAGTTCTTCTGACATGATTGTCCTTTCAAAAACGTGTCCCGGCGACCGTTACCATTCCGCCGGACTCTATATGCAATGGCACATCATAGCGCGTAAATCAAACATTCACACCCTTTCCGCACCCACTCATTGGGGACAGACTTAAATGACCACCTTACCTAAGTGCCGACAGGTTGCCCAAAGAATGGTCATTTAAGTCTGTCCCCAATGAGTGGGTCGGTGCCCTTTGTGCGGAGGTTGCTTTGATGCTTTATACTGGTGCGGTTAGACATCCATCCTGCAATCGAGGAGATTTCCATGGCATCAGACGTTCGCGTCCGCTTTGCACCCTCACCGACGGGCAAGCTGCACATCGGCGGCGCCCGCACCGCTATCTATAACTGGGCTTTCGCCCGTGCTAACGGCGGCACGTTCATCCTGCGCATCGACGACACCGACCCCACCCGCTCCACCGACGAGAACACGCAGATCATCCTGCGCGCCATGCGTTGGCTGGGCCTGGACTGGGACGAGGGTCCCGAGGTGGGCGGCGACTTTGGCCCCTACGCCCAGACCGAGCGCTTGGACCTGTACAAGCAGGCCGCCCAGAAGCTTTGGGACGAGGGCAAGGCCTATCCCTGCTTCTGCACCAAGGAGCAGCTCGACGCCGACCGCAAGGCCGCGCAGGAGCGCAAGGACCCCTTCCAGGGCTATCAGCGCCGTTGCCGCGATCTTGACCCCGAGGAGGCCCGCCGCCGCATCGAGGCCGGCGAGTCCTACGTCCTGCGTATTAAGGTGCCCGAGGACCGCGGCGACGTCGTCATCCACGACGCCGTCCACGGCGAGGTGACCTTCGACGCCAAGGAGCTCGACGACTTTGTCATCTTCCGCTCCGATGGCACGCCCACGTACAACTTCGCGACCGTCGTCGACGACGCCATGATGAAGATTACCCATGTCATCCGCGGCGACGACCACCTGTCCAACACCCCGCGTCAGGTCATGGTCTACGAGGCCCTCGGCGCGCCCGTGCCTACGTTCGCCCACATCTCCATGATCTTGGGTGCCGACGGCAAGAAGCTCTCCAAGCGCCACGGCGCCACCTCGGTGGAGGAGTACCGCGACGCCGGCTACCTGTCCGACGCCTTCGTCAACTACCTGGCGCTGCTCGGCTGGTCGCTCGACGGCGAGACCACGATCATCCCGCGCGATGTCCTGGCCAGCAAGTTCTCGCTCGACCGCATCTCCAAGAACCCGGCGACCTTCGACCCCAAGAAGCTCGATTGGGTCAACGCTGAGTACATCAACGGCATGTCCGATGCTCAGTTTGCCGACGAGATCATGGTCCCCGAACTGCACGAGGCGGGTCTCATCGAGGGTAATGTCGAGTACGGCGAGGATTGGATCGACGCGCTCGCTGCCATCGTTAAACCGCGCACCAAGATGCCGGCCGACGCCGTGACCGTCGCCGCTCCCATCTTTGCTACGGCCGAGACGCTCGAGTATGACGAGAAGTCCGTCAACAAGGGCTTGGCCAAGGAGGGCATGGGTTCCATTCTGGACGCCGCCAAGGCCGCGCTCGAGGGTGTGGGCGAGTGGACGGCCGCCAACATCGACGCCGCGCTTGAGCCGCTGCCCGAGCAGATGGACCTTAAGAAGCGCGTGGTGTTCCAGGCCGTGCGCGTCGCCGTCTGCGGCAATATGGTGAGTCCTCCGCTGGGCGAGACCATGGCGCTCGTCGGCCGCGACGACTGCCTGGCGCGCATCGACCGCGCCCGCACAATGGCACTGTAATCGCTGCGCAAACGTTTGTATCCGAGCCCCGTTCACCCCGAGCGGGGCTCTTGTTTCTGAAGACGAATGGGATGGGAGGTGCAGGGACAATGGCCGAACAACTGTCGCTTTTTGGTTTGCCGGAACCGGAGGAAGCTCCGAAGTCCGCGGCTCCTGCCGCCGCTTTGGCGCAGCCTGAGCCTGCGGCAGAGCTCATTGCCGCCTATGCGAGCGTGGTCCTCGACATCCCGACCCGTGCACTGTCCGAGCCATTCGCCTACGGCATCCCCCGGCCCCTTGCCAACGAGGCGCAGATCGGATCCACGGTCCTGGTCCACTTTGGTAACCGTGCGGCCGCGGGCTACATCGTCGACATTGCGCCCGAGCTGGCCGACCTGCAAGGCAACAACGCCCTCGACCCTTCGCGCATCAATCCCGTCGAAGCCATCCTCAGCAAACCGCTCTTTACCGCCGAGGCTGCCCGCATCGCGCGCTGGATGAGCCGCGAGTATGTCGCGACGCTTTCCGAGTGCCTGCGCCTGTTTTTGCCTCCGGGCGGTAGCCCGCGCGTGGTCAAGGGCGATGACGGCTCATGGTCGGTTGAGCGCCCCGCCGTCAAGCCTATTCAAAACCGTTGGGTCATGCTCACGCCCGAGGGCTTCGACTATACACCGCCCAAGACCGCCGTTCGCCAGCGCCAGCTCATCGAGGCGCTCCAGTGCGGACCGGTCACGACGCGCGATCTCAACCTGCTTTACAACAGCATGTCGGCGACCATCAAGGCGCTCGAAAAACGCGGCGTTGTCGTGGTGGAGGAGCGCCGTGCCTGGCGCGGTTGCAGCGAGCAGACCACGCTGTCCTCCGCGAGTGGCAAAGCGCCGGTCGCACTTACCAACGGCCAGCAGCAGGCGCTCGCGCAGATTGAGCGCGCTCGCCTGGATGCGCACGGCGACGTGGTGCTCGTGGACGGTGTTACGGGCTCCGGCAAAACCGAGGTCTACCTCTCAGCTATCGAGCGCGTGCTCGCGGCCGGTCGCTCGGCCTGCGTGCTCGTGCCCGAGATCTCGCTGACGGCCCAAACCGTCGGCCGCTTCCGCTCGCGCTTTGGCGAGACGGTCGCCGTGTTCCATTCGCGCCTTTCGGCCGGCGAGCGTCTGGACCAGTGGGATATGGTCGCCAGCGGTGCGGCCCGCGTGGTCGTCGGCGCCCGCTCGGCGCTCTTTTGCCCGCTTGACGACTTGGGCCTTATCATCATTGACGAGGAACATGAGACCAGCTACAAGCAGGGCTCCAGCCCGCGCTACCACGCGCGCGAGGTAGCGGCCGAGATGGCGCGGCGCTATCGCTGCCCACTCGTGTTGGGCTCGGCCACGCCTTCTGCTGAGGCCCTCGACCGCTGCCGCCGCGGCACGTATAACGGTGCCACCTGGACGCGCGTCGAGATGCCCGAGCGCCCGGGACACGCCGTGCTGCCGACTGTCCGCATTGCCGACCTGCGCCGCGAGTTCGCGCACGGTAGCCGCTCCATGTTCTCTAAACCTCTGATGGAAGGCCTGGAGCGTGTGGTCGAGCGCCGCGAAAAGGCCGTGTTGCTGCACAACCGGCGTGGCTTTGCGCCCTTCCTGATGTGCCGCGAGTGCGGATGTGTCCCCACGTGCAACCACTGCTCCACCGCGCTCACGTACCACGAGCGCACGCACACGCTGCAGTGTCACACCTGCGGTTCGTCCTGGCGCGTGCAGCCGTATCCCGCGCCCACGAGCCGTTGCCCCAAATGTGGCAGTCGCTACCTGGCAAAAATGGGTATGGGCACTCAGCAGATCGAGGACGCACTGCACCAGATGCTTCCCGAGGACGTCGCAATTATTCGCATGGATGCCGATTCCACGCGCGGCAAGGATGCGCACAAAAAGCTGCTCGAGCAGTTCGATGCCGCCGATTGTGCGGTGCTGCTGGGCACCCAGATGATCGCCAAGGGCCTCGACTTTCCCGAGGTCACGCTCGTGGGCGTGGTCAATGCCGACTTTGCGTTAAAGCTGCCTGATTTCCGTGCAGGGGAGCGCGCCTACGATCTGCTGGAGCAAGTCGCCGGCCGTGCCGGTCGTGGTGATCGCCCCGGCGAGGTCATCATCCAGACCTACCTGCCCGATGACCCGGTAATTCGCGCCGTCGCTGAGCACGACCGTTCGATCTTTACCGACTACGACCTGGACCAGCGCCGCGACGCGCTGTACCCGCCGTTTGTTCGCTTGGTCAACATCTTGGTGTGGTCGGCGAACCGAGACGACGCGCAGGACTACATCGGGCGCATTGCAAAGCTTCTTAAGCGCCGCTGGCATGCCGCCGCGCCCGACTTTTTGCGGGCGGGGAGTGTCGTGCCGCAGGTGCTGGGCCCGGCTTCGTGTGTAATCGAGAGAGCCAAGGACCGTTACCGCTTCCATCTGCTTGCGAAGTCGCCCGTGGGGTACCATGTCTCTGATGATATCGACGCCTGCCTCAAAGAGGTGGGCTCTGTGCGCGGCGTGAGCGTGAGCGTTGACGTCGACGCCTATGATTTGATGTAATAACCCGAAAGGATGGCCATGGAAGCCAACGGAATCGTACTGTCGCCCGACCCTCGTCTGCGCCAGGAGTGCGCCGTCATCGAGGAGATCACCCCGGCGATCGAGGCGCTTGCCGAGAAGATGAAGAAGATGATGTTCGAGAACGGCGGTTGCGGCCTGGCTGCCCCGCAGATCGGCGAGCTCATTCAGCTCGTCACCATCGACTGCGACTACAACGACAAGAACGACTATGACCCCTACGTGCTCATTAACCCCGTCATTGTTGAGCAGAGCGACCATCTGGTGCCGTTTAGCGAGGGCTGCCTGTCCATCCCCGGCATTAGCTGCGAGATCGAGCGTCCCGACCATGTCGTGGTCGAGGCGTACGACTTGGACGCCAACCTGATTCGCTATGAGGCCACGGGCGATTTGTTCTGCGTGTGCCTGCAGCACGAGATCGATCATCTGCACGGCAACACCATGTTCGAGCGCCTTAAGCCCATGCAGAGGCTCAAGGCCGTCAAGGAGTACCAGGACGCCCTGGCCCGCGGCGCTCGACCGGGCGAGACGGAGTAGGTTTGTCCGTCCCCGGGGCGCCCGCCTATATCATCCCGTGCTCAAACATTCTCGCTGCGCTGCGAAACTGCGCGCGGGACGATATAGGCGGGCACCCCGGGGACTACGTTGACGCTGCTTGTCTCGCCCGGGTGCCGTCGGGCCAGGGAAGGGCGTCTTCGCTGATAGGTGCTTTGTTGGGAGGGCTGCTTATATGCGGCTCTTTCTTTGGTTTTGGGTATATTTGTTCTTGTTGAATTGTTCTTGCGGATGGGCCGGGTACTTGGCTTTCCGCTGTTCTTTGTAGCCGTCTCGGCTTTGGTTGAGGGGAGACGTCCTTTATGCGTATTGTGTTTATGGGTACGCCTGATTTTGCTGTGCCTTCGCTGGTTTCGCTTGTTGAGGCTGGGAACGAGATTGTGCTTGTTGTTACTCGTCCCGATGCTGTTCGTGGGCGTGGTAAGAAGCTGGAGCCGTCTCCTATTAAGGCCAAGGCGCTTGAGCTTGGGTTGCCGGTTATTGAGGCTAATCGTATGACGCCTGAGGTTGTTGAGACGCTTCAAGCTGCCCAGGCTGACATTTTCTGTGTGGCTGCTTATGGCTGCATTTTGCCCGATGAGGTGCTGCATATGGCACCGCTCGGCATTGTAAATGTTCATGCGTCCTTGCTGCCCCGTTGGCGTGGGGCTGCTCCTATTCAGCGTGCCATTCTTGCTGGTGATGAGATTGCTGGCGTTTCCATTATGCGTATTGGACATGGCGTGGATACCGGCGCTTATTGCGCGCAGGCCTCGACCTCGGTTGTCGGTAAGCATGCTGAGGCGCTGACCATGGAGCTTGGTGAGCTTGGCGGCAAGCTGCTTGCCAGTACGCTTCCTTCTCTTGCCGATGGCTCGGCTGTTTGGACTGAACAGGATGAGGCGCTCGTTACCCATGCTGCCAAGATTTCTAAGCAGGAGATGCGTCTGGATCCGCAAATGGCGGCGCTTGATTGCGTGCGTCATGTGCTGGCCTCGTCCGATACCGCGCCTGCTCGTTGCGTGATTGCCGGCAAGACCGTGCGCGTGCTCGATGCTGCGCCGGCCGATGTGTCGCTTGGCGAGGGTCAGGTTCTCGTTAAGGCCAAGCGTGTTTACCTGGGCCTTTCCGATGGCTCGGTTGAGTTGCTCGAGGTTAAGCCCGATGGCAAACGTGCTATGGCCGCTTCTGCTTGGGCTGCTGGCCTGCAGGGTGCCGATCTTATCTGGGGTGTTTTGTCATGAGCAAGCTGTCTCCCGCGCGCAAGCTTGCGCTCGATGTGCTAATGGAGGCCGATCGCCGCGGCATGTATGCGCGTGACGTGCTGTCCTCTCGCGCATCGGCCAAGGCTATTGACCAGCGCGATTCTGCTTTTGCCGCTCGTTTGGCGCTCGGTGTTGCCGCCACGCAGGGCATTTTGGACGAGCTGCTCGATCAGTTTCTCGATAAGCCTAAAAAGGTTGCGCCGCGTGTTCGCATGGCGCTTCGTATCTCGGCCTTCGAGATGCTCTATCTGCATACGCCTGGCCGCGTTGCCGTAAGTCAGGGTGTTGAGCTGGTTCGCTGCGGTGCTAAGTCCGCCGCTGGCTTGGCCAATGCTGTACTGCATAAGGTTGCGGACAATGTTGAGGACTTTGCTACTGCATCCGATGTGGATGAGTCTGAGCGACGCTTGGTCCGTCTGTCGCGCCTGATGGGGCTGCCGCGATGGCTGTGCGCTCGTATTATGGCGTCGTTTGACACGCCTGAGGGTGCGCTTAACTTTGCCGGCAATCTGGCCCCCGCGCCGCTGGCCCTGCATGAGAACGCCTTTGCAACCAAACCTGATCCGTATATCTCGCAGCTCGTCGCGCCTGTCTTCCCGGGCTGCCATGCCCCGGTTGATGCCCAGGTTACCGTTGCTTCTGGTGTGTTTGAGCATGCTGCCGCGGTGGCGTCTGATCTCAATGCGCAGCTTATCGCCACAGCTGCCACGCGCCCTGGAAGCTGCCTTGAGATTGGTGCCGGTCGCGGTACCAAGACCTATGTGATGATGTGCCAGGCAAAGCGTGCGGAATATGAGCGTCAGCATACGGCGCTCGATCTGCATGATCGCAAGTGCGATCTGAATCTCGCTCGCCTGCATAAGGCCGGTATTCAGGGCGTTCGTACGGTTTCGGGTGATGCCTGCGAGCTCGATGAGGTACTCACATCGTTTGATGCCATGCGCGGTGAGCGGGTCAAGTTCGATACCGTGTTTATCGATGCGCCGTGCTCGGGCACCGGAACCATGCGTCGTCATCCCGAGATCCCGTGGCGCCTGACCGAGAATGATGTGACGGCCGAGTTACCCAAGCTTCAGCTGACGATGCTTAAGGAGGCTTCTGCGCGCGTGGCCGCCGGCGGAGAGCTCATCTATGCCACCTGCTCGGTTTTTGATGAAGAGAACACGCAGGTCGTGGATGCCTTCCTGGCCTCTCCCGAGGGCGTCGACTTTAGCGTCGCACCGCTCTCCGAGGCGCAGATTCTGCAACTCCCCGAGTTCGATCAGGCCAAGAAGCTCGTTTCCGTACGCCAGAACGACCGAGGACTTTTCCAAAGCGTGCCGGTAAACGCCGACTCCTACGACGGCCACTTCTGCTCCAGGCTGGTCCGCAAGTAACGACTAAGTTGCGGTGAAATAGGGATTGAATGGGGGTGCGGACAGAAAGTTGGACCGTGAAGCGGTCCGGACTGGAGGTTCGCA
>ENA-OYXB01000537-OYXB01000537.1-human-gut-metagenome-genome-assembly--contig:-NODE-537-length-16388-cov-4.657748_pt1 | contig 16388 bp, 14 predicted proteins | sample MGYA00244176_ERZ653409 | MGnify/ENA primary metagenome ERZ653409 (study PRJEB26926, sample SAMN06164912) | human gut metagenome | biome: ENVO:00009003; feature: ENVO:2100002; material: ENVO:00002003... | reverse complement strand
TATTCGTCGGCAGCGTCAGATGTGTATAAGAGACAGATTTCGTTTTGTACCCATTTTATGAAGGTGCGTGTCGTTTTAGCAGTGAAAGATGACCCACCTGCTGCCCCTGGGGACTAAATTTTAGCGAAAAATCCCTATATAAAGGAAGGAAAATCGCGCACCCAAAAGGAAACGCCCGGAGCAGTGTACAACAAAAAAGTCATTTTGCGCACCCTTTTTTCCTATCCTGCACCCGTATTTTTTGAAAGGGAAAAAAAGACAAGTTCTCCTACCCTAGCGCATATATATAGGACAGAGTGCTGCCGGAAGGAGGAGCCTTTCGCAGCGCAGGAAATGGTGGGGCTTTTCTCCCCGCCGGAAAATATAAGGAAGGTGAACTTGATGAATCAATGGAAACGATGGCTGTTGGCTTTAGGGTGTGCACTGTGCGCGGCGGTGCTGGTGCTGGACGGGGAACAGGCGGCAGCAGGTGCTCTGGAGGGGGTGCAGCTCTGTTTAAAAACGGTGATCCCGTCGCTGTTCTGCTTTATGGTGCTGACCAGCTTTCTGATCAATAGCGGCCTGTACCAACTGCTCTCGCTGCCCCTCGGGCCGCTTTCAAAGGGCCTGTTTTGCCTGCCGCCGTCGATGGGCAGCGTGGTGCTGCTGAGCCTGGTCGGCGGCTACCCCATGGGTGCAAAGTCGCTGGCAAGCCTGTTGGAGCAGCACCGCATCGACCGCGCGACCGCCCAGCGGATGCTCCCCTTTTGCTGCTGTGCCGGCCCCACCTTTATCCTCACAGCGGTGGGGGCCGGGATGTTTGGCAGCACACAGGCCGGGATGATGCTGCTGGGGGTTCAGCTGGGCGTCTCGGTTTTGCTGGGCATCTGCCTTGGCCTGCGGGAGCGCACCTCTCGCCGCAGGATGCTCTGCGACTCGGCGCCCACCCCCTTGCCTGCACCGGCGATGCCCCTGAGCGAGGCCTTTGTCCTTTCGGTGAGCCAAACGGTGTCTGCTCTCGCACAGATGTGCGGATTTGTGGTGCTGTTTAAGGTGATCGCCAATCTCCTTGCGGCGCGTTTGGGCTCCGGGATGCTGCCCTGCTTTGTGCTGGGCTCGCTTGAGGTGACCAACGGATGCCTGCTGGCCGCCCAGCAGCCGTTGGGACTGGTGCTGGCCTCCTGCTTTTTGTCCTTTGGCGGGCTGTCGGTCGCCGCTCAGATCGCCGGCATCCTGCGCGGAAGCGGCGTTGCCCTCTCCCCGTTTTTGCTGCTGCGCCTGGTGCACGCGGCCTGCTCGGGCGCTATCGTCTTTTTGTTGCTGCGCCTCTTCCCGCAAAGTGCAATGGTCTTTTCCGGTTCGGCGCAGCCGGTCCCGGTGGCCGATGCCAACACCCCCATCCTGAGCATCTGCCTTGTGATGATGAGCGCCCTGCTTTTGATGCAGACCGCCTCGGTCGGCGCGCATGGCTGGAAAAGGGTCCGCGGCCAAACCAAATAATACAGCAAAAAAGCCCCCGGTTTTCACCGGGGGCTTTTTCATGCATTCTTTTTAAACTATTGGCGGCAGGCGTACTGGCCTTTGACGGTCAGCACCGCGCGGCCCTTTTTGAGGAAGGCGCGCTTTTTCTCCTGTGCGGCCCTCTGTTGGAGCTGTTCAAACAGCGGGCTGTCGCGATAGATCGCGTAGTCGCCCTTGACATAGGAGGTCAGGTTGTAGTAGAGCACGATCAGCCCCTTTTCCTGAAGGGACTGCAACAGTGCGCCGCGCTCCTTGACCGCCTCGGCCGCTTCCTGCGCCTGCTCCAGATGCACCGCATCCAGCACGGTGCATCCCGGCTGGCCGGGCTCCTCGCCGCGCAGCTCAAACCGGCAGACCGGATAGCGGGCTGCGGCTTTGATTTCCGCCAAAAGCTCCCTCTCCTGCTGGGAGAGGACCGGAGAGGTGGTGTGATGGATGATAACGCTCATAATCTCAGCTTCCTTCCATTTTATAATCCTTTATTTGAATCCCGATCTCAGGTTGGGATGTCCTCTAAAGCTGAATGGACTGATAGCCCATCTGCTGCAACTGCTGCACCGAAATCACCTTTTGCTGCGGGGGCTGGGTGGGTTGCAGGTGGTTGAGCCCCGCATCGCGGATGATGCTGGGATAGTCCTTGTAGCTGATGCTCTCGTCTACCCGGCCGGTGATGCCGCTCACCGAAGCGTCCCAGGTAAACTGCCACATGCCGTACGGTTTGTCAAAGTTGGGCTTGTCGGTGCCGATCTGGGCAATCCACCGGTCAAAGACGTCCAGCTGCGCAGAGGAAAGTTTGGTCTTAAACCAGGATACGGTGCTGTAGATCATCGCATAGTAGCCGTTGTTCTCCACCTCGTCGCAGAAGGCCTTGGCGATGGCCGTCAGGTCGCTGATCTGACGCTGTTCGGGCGCTTCGATGTCCACGGCAAGCGGCAGCGTCAGCTCCTTGCTCGCCACATTTTTCAAAAAGAACTGGGCTTCCCTTTGCGCTTCCTGCGGGGTAGATGCCCGCAAATAATGGTAGGCGCCGATGTTTAGACCGGCAGCGCGCGCCTGCTGATAATTCTTCTCAAATGCAGGGCTCAGGTATTGTTCGCCTTCGGTGGCCTTGAGCATGACGCCCCAGATGCCGTCCGATTTTACCCGCTCGAAGTCTACCTCTCCCTGATAAGCGGAGATGTCCAAAACACGATAGGTCATTTGCGTTCCTCCTTTGATTGCAAGGAGGCGGGAACTGCCGTCCCGACAGCGGGCGACAAAATTCTCGCCCCATATCATCCTATGCAGGAGGCAAAAAACGGTTCCCTTTATTCAAGAATATATGTACTGTATTTAACTTGATTTTTCGCAAATTCCAAATCTTTTATTCTGTAAAGTTCTGTCACTTTACAGAATATTCTATGATATTTTTTTGAGATTTCGGAAAATTTTGTACAGGATGTGCACAGCCTTCCCTTCGCTGCTCGTTGAGCTTATGCAAACAAAATGTCCTCATCCTGCTTCGATGGGAAGGTGATGCCCGCTGCGTCGCGCACCTGCTTCATCACGCTGCTGACTGCCCTGTTGATGCTGCAAACATACCGATAGGTGGCGCGGTTGAGCTGGGGCTGTTCAATAAAGTTGCGGAATGCCGCAGCCTCGTTTGCCATCTGCATGTATTTTTCCTGCTCGCCGGTCAAGGAGGTGCGCTGACCGCCCACCAGCGTCAGGGTCATGTTGTTGAGCTTGGAGATGTGCGGGATCTCGATGACGCCGTCCTCCCCCAAGATTTCGGAACCGATCACTCCCTGTGCGGCCTTGGAGTAGGTCAGCACCACCAATTTATCCGTATAGTGCAGCAGCACGCAGCCGCTGCTGTCCGCTCCCGATTCCAAAAAGTTTGCATGTGCCTCGACGCTGTCCGGCACGCCAAACAGCATGATGGCCGGGTACAGGCAGTAGATGCCCAGATCCATCCAGCCGCCGGTGGCCATCGCCGGATTAAAGATGTTGGGCAGTTCGCCGCGCAGCAGCGCCGGGTACTTGGAAGAATACTGGGAAAAGTCGAAGCGCACCATGTGCACGGGACCCAAGCGCTCCACCGCTCCCTGGAGAATGCGCATCTGCGGCAGATACAGCGCGATCATCGCCTCGATGTAGACGAGGTTTTTCTCGGCGGCCAGCTGTTGCAGCTCCTCCAATTCCTCCGGCTCGACGGTGATTGGTTTCTCACAGATTACATGCTTGCCGTTTTGCAAAAACAGCTTGCTCTGCGCATAGTGCAGGCGGTTTGGGCTGGCGATGTACACCGCGTCAATCTCCGGGTCCTGCGCCATCTGCAAAAGGTCGGTGTAGACCTTCTGCGCATCCCACTGCTGGGCAAACGCCTCCCCTTTCTGCTGGTTGCGGGAGTAACAGGCGGTGTAACAAAAGCCACCCGCCTGACGGGTAGCTCTCAAAAACTCGCCCACAATCCATCCCGTACCAATGGTTGCCAAATGAATCATATCAAAGTCCCCCTAAAATTCTATTACGCTTTTCATTTTTTATCTCTTCGACGGAAACGGTTTGCTGTATTTTGGTATATCAGCATCCACACAATCAGGACAACAAAGCACAGCCAGGTCAGCGCAATCCCCCATGTCCACTGCAAAATAGAGCACAGGGCGCCGATCAAGAGCAGGACCCCCATCCCGATCAAACATCTGCCGTTAAATTGCAGCAGCCGCTTTTCGTCCCACTTTTCCTTTTCCCGGCGCGGCATGGTGTTCCATCCGGCAAGGAGAAAGCCCGCCTTCTGCTTACAAAACAGGATGCCAATAAAGAAGAAAAGCAGTGCTGTAAACAGATAAATTACAGCCATACATAGGGCGTCGTTCATACAGTCTACTCCTTGTGCGTAAAATTTCATCTTGCGAAAATATTATACCATACTTATTTTGCTATCTCAAGCGTAAAGGGTGACAATTCATCTCCGATTAAAGCACCGCGTTTGGCGCACTCTGCTCAAAAAAATACAGCGCGTCGCAAAAGGACGCACTGCATTTTAAACTCTGTTAGAATTTTAACCTTGCCAGGTCCGGAGCACTGGAAACAAAGGTGGAGAAATTGTACATGATAAAGATGTCGTCAAAATCCTCCTGCATCAGTTCCGCGGTGCTCTTTGCCATATAGCGCAGGTCGATCACCACAATCTCGTCGTAGTTGTAGGTCAGATACGGCAACATGCTGTTCGCATAGGAGTCTTTAAAGATCAGCAGCCTGCTGGTCTTTCCCTCCTTGTGGTCGAGGTTGTGGCTGCTCTTGATGACGCTGTAGCCGCTGTTGCCCCAGGTGAAGGCGGCGTATTTGTCCCGGGTGGACAGCTTGCGCTCGTCCATCATCCCATCCACCGACAAAAGCTCCAGCCCATCCTCCTGGACAACCGTCCCCAATTCCTTGAGCTGCGGGTCCTGATTGAGGTTGGCCACAAAGGCAAACTCATCCACATCCACATCGTACCAGGTGATGGTGTCGGCCTGCTGTCCAGGGCGCTTTGCTTTGGAGTAATAGGTCCCGTAAAAGTCCTCCACCGTGTTGGGCTGCGGCAAGTCCTCCATCGAAACCGGCGTCAGCCCCTTCTGCGCACAGTATTCCACATAGGCGTAGTAAGCGCCCAAGGTGGTCCAGTGGTGGTCGGTGCGGTAGTAGATGTACTCGTCGCTGTGCTGCGAGAGGACTTTGGAAAAATCGATCACCGAGAGGTTTTGATCCGCACTCTTCAGCTCGGAGTAGATCTGCTGGCTCTGTGCCAGTTCATCTACGCCCGGATAACCTTCGGGCAGCTTGTCCGACAAAATGGCCTGAGAATTGGGCACAAGTGAGAAGGTGATGTCCTTGTCGTACATCTCCAAAAAGGAGCGCACCATCCCGACGGCGCGGTTGACGCTGCTCTGTCCAACGACATTTGTTGAGGAGTTGAGCTGCTTTTGCTCGTCGCCGACAATTTCCAGCTTCTCGACCATGTAGTCGTCCTTGCCAAAGGTGACGCCGTGGCTCTCGATGCGCCCGAGCAGCAGATCGGCCACCGCTTTCAGGCTGATCCAGTCGTCCCGGCCGGCAATCTGGTCGTTGATATAGCTGACATAGTTGCTGCCAAAGCTGCCGTCCAGAAAGCTGGCGATCGAAAAGGCCGGGCGGGTTGTCAGCGTCTTGTTCTCAAAGTCGGAATAGGCGCGGTCGGAGTTTAACACATCGGCCAGAAAGAAAATCAGGATAAACGCGCCAAACAGGATAGCGATCGGGTAATGTAAAATCTTTTTCATCTGCCATCCTCCTTAGAAATTAAAGTACAAAAACGGGCTGTAGGTCGAGTCGACCATAAAGGCCACACAGACGACAAAGACACCCGCCAAAAAGACGGTGCGCACCACCTTGTTCTTGCCCAGCGAGCTGTCCGCAAGCTTTTTGAAAAAGGGAGTGGATGCCAGCACGCACAGCACAAACATGATGGCGTAGTCCCTCAGATAGTACATCCAGTCGTTGCCCGCGTGCAGCGAGAACATCCGGCCAAACAGTGCCCCCATCTGGGAGAGATCGGAGAGCGCAAAGATGCCCCAGCTGATGATAATCAGGAAAATGAGGTAGATGTGGGAGAGCACCTTGCTCTTTTCGAGGTGTTTGAGCAGGAAGGTCTTTTCGATCATCAGCAGGACAAAGAAATATAAGCCCCAGAAGATGAAGTTCCACGCAGCGCCGTGCCAAAATCCGGTGAGGAACCAGACCACAAAGATGTTGAAGAAGTGGCGGCTCTGTTTGACGCGGTTTCCGCCCAGCGGGATGTAGACATAGTCGCGGAACCAGGAACTCAGCGTGATGTGCCACCTTCTCCAAAACTCGGTGATGCTCTTAGAGATGTAGGGGTAGTTAAAGTTTTGCGGGAAGTAGAAGCCGAGCATCCGTCCCAGGCCGATGGCCATCAGCGAATAGCCGCTGAAATCGAAATAGATCTGGAAGCTGTAGGCGATGATGCCCATCCAGGCCAGCGCCGTCGACACCTGCGAAAAGCCCAGTGTCTGGACCTCCGTCCACAGCGCACCGATGGTGTCTGCCAAAAGGATCTTGCTGGCAAGGCCCATGATGAACAGCCCGACACCCTCTTCGATCTGCTCCAGGGTGATTCTGCGGTGCTTGAGCTCGCGGCTGATGTCCGAATACAGGACGATCGGTCCGGCGATGAGCTGGGGGAAAAGCACGACGAACGCGCCAAAGTCGATCAGATTGTGCTCCACCTTGATTTTGCGGCGGTATACGTCGATGGTGTAGGCGAGGATCTGGAAGGTGTAAAAGCTGATGCCCAGCGGCAGGTGGAACTCGGAGGAATCGAGCATCGGCAGCCCGATGCCAAAAAGGGCATTGAGGTTGGAGATAAAGAAGTTTGTGTACTTAAAGAAGAGCAAAAAGCCCAGCGTGATGACAAAGGCCACCCAAAAGGTCACCTTGCGGGCCTTTGGTTTTTGGTCAAACTTCTCCATCAAAAGCCCGGCCAGATAGTTGACGCCGATAGAGACAAACATGATGGGGAAAAACTTGGTTTCGCCCCAGGTATAAAAGAACAGGCTGGCCAAAAATAGGACAGTATTTTTTGCCTTGTAGGGCACCAAATAATAGATCAGAAAGGTGATCGGAAGAAAGCGGAATAAAAACAGCAAGCTGCTAAAAACCAAATTGTCTACCTCCAGACATATTGTTTTATTTTAAAAGGGAGCCTCTTTCCAAAACGAACTGGAAAGCACTATCAATAAAGGTATCAGATTTTTAGACAAATATCAACCCCACTTTCCCGCTTTTTAAAAGGGCCGCAGAGAATTCCTTAAAAATTCAGAAAAACTTTACCATAAAAAGGGTGTCTTGTTCCCCTGCAATTTATTCCACCCTTTTTATATTGGACCTAAAAAAAGCGCAAACTTTGCAAGGTACTATTCCCTTAGGTCCCAAAAAGGCGCTCGCTGCACTTATTTTTTTTCCCTATACGCAGAGAAAACCTCCCAAAGGGAGGTTTTCTCTATCCTGCATCTATAGGGATTGCTGTTTTTGCAGGGCCAGATTTACGATTGCCCCTTACTCAAAATAGCCGTCGATAATCTTTTGGGCCCTTGTCATCTCGTTGTCGTATCCCTTCTCGCTGTCACCGGCAATCACCAAGAACAGATAGTTTCCTTTCTGGATGATCTTGCCCGCATTAGCCTTGTCGTACTGGTCGGGCAAAAACTCCTGGAAGTTGTCGACAATCTCCTGCTTGCGCTGCTCCAGGGCAGATTTGACCTCATCCACCTTGCCGTCCTTTACCTTGACGCCGATGATGTGGTCAGCAGAGGTGTCCACCGCGGAATATTCGCCGTAGTACTCCTCAATGTCGTCCGGATTGAGGCCAAACACCTCCTGCAAACTCTGCTCATCCATCTTTTCCGGCATGGTGATGCCCAGATTTTCCTCCAGCTCCATGACGACGTCCTGAATGCGGCTGCCCGCAGCCATCATCATTCCCTGCGCGTCGTCCATCATCTGGTCGGCCGTATCAGCAGCACCCTTCGCCGCGTCCTGCATCTTGTTCTGGGCGTCCTGAGCGCCCTGTTCGATCTTTCCCTTTCCGTCCTTGATCATGCCGTTCTCTGCACAACCGGTCAAAAGCGAAAGGGACATGATGGCCGCGAGGGCCAGTCCGGTTATCCTTTTCATCGTTGCTTCCTCGCTTTACCTGTAAAATGTGGGTGTGCCCACGCGGTCGTCCTGCACAACTGCGCAGCCACATTTATATTGTATGTTTTCTATCCACATTTAATCGAAAAATTCTCTGGAAGCAATTCTGTCAATATTTCGATTGGCGCGTTATTTTTTTCCAGCCATTTTGAGCAGGTCGTCCTCGCTGAGCAGCGCGATGTTCAGCTCCTGCGCCTTTTGCAGCTTGGAGCCCGCATCTTCGCCGGCCACAACATAATTGGTCTTTTTCGAGACCGAAGAGCTGACCTTTCCGCCCAGCGATTCGATGATCTGCTTGGCCTCATTGCGCGTCAAGGTGGGCAGCGTGCCGGTCAGCACAAAGGTCAGGCCCTTAAAGGTGTCCCCTGCCGCAACCTTTTTGCTCTCCATATTGACGCCCGCCGCACTCAGCCGCTCAATCTGTCGCAGGTTGCGCTCCTCCGTAAAGAAGCTGACAATGTTCTGGGCGACCACCGCACCAAAGCCATCTATTTCGGTCAGCTGCTCAAAGGTGGCGTGGGAGAGCTTTTCCATAGTGCCGAATTGCTGTGCCAGCAGGGCAGCCATCTTCTCCCCCACCTCCGGGATACCCAGCGCAAAGATGACCCGCGAGAGGTCGTTTGCCTTGGAGCGTTCAATGGCAGCCATCAGATTGGCCGCGCTCTTTTTGCCCATGCGGTCCAGTTTTGCAACCTCTTCTTCTTTGAGCGAATACAGGTCCGCCGGCGAATGGACCCAACCGGCCTGTACCAGATTTTCCAAAAGCGCCGGGCCCAGTCCGTCGATGTCCATCGCATCCCGGCTGGCAAAATGGATGAGGTTGCGCATCAGCTGGGCGGGGCACTCGATGTTCGGGCAGTAGATGGCGGCCTGTCCTTCTTCGCGGACCACCCTGGTGTGGCAGGAGGGGCAAAATTCGGGGAGGTGGTAGACTGGATTTGTGCCGTGCTCGGCCACCGTGACGACCTCCGGGATGATGTCCCCCGCCTTGCGCACCACAATCTTGTCGCCGATGGCAATCTGCTTTTCGTCGATGAAATCCTGGTTGTGCAGCACCGCGCGGCTGACCGTCGTGCCGGCCAGCTGGATCGGCTCAAAGACTGCCGTCGGGGTCAGGGCGCCTGTACGCCCCACCTTTACCTCGACGTCCAAAAGGGTGGTGACCTTCTCTTCCGGGGGATATTTGAAGGCGACTGCCCACTTGGGGAATTTTGCGGTTGCACCCAGCTGCTCCCGCTGCGCAAGGTCGTCGACCTTGACGACAGCGCCGTCGATGTCAAAGCTGTATTCTCCGCGCCGCTTGCCGATCTGCAAAATTTCGTCGATCGCCTTCTCGATGGTGTCCACCCGCAAATAGGAGGGGGAAACTTTGAAGCCGATCTCCTTGAGCCAATCGAGCGACTGCTTGTGGCTGACAATCTCCTTGCCCTGCACCTGCTGCATATTAAAGACAAAGATATCCAACCCTCTTTGGGCGGTGATCTTCGGATTTTTCTGCCGCAGAGAACCTGCCGCAGCGTTTCGCGGGTTTTTGAACGGTTTCTCCTCATTGAGTTCCTGCTGCGCCACCAACTTTTCAAAGTTTGCCACCGGCATATAGACCTCGCCGCGGACTTCCAGATAGGGCACCGCCTCCTTTAACCGTAGCGGGATAGAGGGGATGGTGCGGATGTTTTCGGTCACATCCTCCCCCACAAACCCATCGCCGCGGGTGGACCCGCGCACCAGCACGCCGTCGCGATATTCCAGCGAGACGGAAAGCCCATCAATCTTCGGCTCCACCACATACAGCGGTTCCGGCACCACCTCGCGGACGCGGCGGTCAAAGTCGGCGACCTCCTCGGTGGAAAAGACGTCCTGCAGCGACCCCATCTGAACGGTGTGTTCCACCGGGGCAAAGCTGTTGGAGGCCCTGCCGCCTACTCGGTGGGTGGGCGAATCCGGGGTGAGCAGTTCGGGATATGCCTGCTCGATGTCGATGAGCTCGTGCATCAGCCGGTCAAAATCATAGTCGCTGATGGCTGGGTCATCCTTCTCATAGTAAAGCTTGCTGTAATGCTCAATTTCGCGGCGCAACTGCTGTGCGCGGCGCTGAGCAGTTTGAAAATCCATAACCATTTCCTCCGTCCCTACAGTCTATACAAAACGTCCTGGACAACACCTGTCGCGTAAGATCGAAAGCTCTTCCGGCCATTTGTTTCGATTATAACAAGTTTTACCCCTTTTTTCAATTCCCATACGCGCAATTTTGCCGCCAGTCGGCGGCAAGTTGGAGAGCACAGCGCCTTCAGGAAGTTTGACTGCCCACAAAAAATTGCGGGACCTCGCCGGCAATCAATCGCTCTTCCAATAAAAAGCTGGTGCTCATCGACGCGCTGGTCTCCTCACAGCTCAGTGCTGCCTGCATGTTCACCTGGATCTCCAAGCGCACCTGATAGAGAGTTTGGTTGATGCCCGCTGAGCTAAACGACTGCGCAAATTCCACCTCCACCTCGGTGTATGGCTGCACCACAAATGGGATGGATGGACCGCGCCCGTGCAGCAGCGGCGCTCCGAGGATTGTGCCCAGCGGAATTTCGATCGAACGCCCGGCGAAGTTGTCAAGTTTTTGCAGGATATTTTGTGTCAGCTGTGCCTTAAATCGGTTGGCACTTCCCACATCCAATCCCACCGACAAGATCTTTCCATCCTCCGCGCGCTCGATCACGGCAAAGCTCTCTCCCTCCCCCTGCATCAGCTTTTCCACCTCTTCATTGACTACCTGCGCGGCCAGATTGTGTGCTTCCAGCTGGGCGGCGCTGCGAAACAGCGGCGCCAGTTTAAGATTCACCGCATGGAGGAGCAACAGCAAGATTGCAACTGCCAGCCCCCAGCTGGCCAACCGGTAATGCCGGTCCCACCAGCTGCTTCCCATTCTTCGCATGGCACTCCCCCCTTTTTTAGTTTATCCTATGCGTTTTGCCTGCCTTTTGTGTCCCGCAAGGCGCAAAAAAGGGCCGCCGCTCTTTTTTGTGAGAGCGGCGGCCCTTAAAAAGGATGCCTTACTTATTGGCTTTTTTCTGTTTGTTCTCCATTGCGATCAGGGCATCTTTTCTGGAGAGGTTGATTCTGCCCTGGCTGTCGATGTCGGTGACTTTAACCAAAATCTCATCGTCGACATTGACAACATCCTCGACGCGCTCGACGCGCTTGGTGTCCAGCTTGGAGATGTGTACCAGGCCCTCTTTGCCAGGAGCAATCTCCACAAAGGCGCCGAAGTTCATCAAACGGGTGACGCGGCCTTTATAGAACGCGCCGACCTCCGGGTCGCGGGCAATGGTCTCGATCATGCTGACTGCGCGGTCGACATTTTCCTGCTTGATGCCGGAAACAAAGACATCGCCGTTTTCTTCGATGTCGATCTTGACGTCGCACTCAGCGCAGATCTTCTGAATAACCTTGCCGCCCGAACCGATAACTTCACGAATCTTGTCGACCGGAATCTTCAGGCTGGTCATCTTCGGAGCAAACTCGTTGACGGTCGGACGTGGACGGTCGATCGCCTTGAGCATGATCTCATCGAGGATGTAGATTCTGGCTTTGCGGGTCTTTTCAAAGGCGTCGCGGATGATGTCGAGGGTCAAACCGTCGATCTTGATATCGACCTGGATGGCAGTAATGCCCTTGTGGGTACCGCCAACCTTAAAGTCCATATCGCCAAAGAAGTCCTCGAGGCCCTGAATGTCGACCATGGTCATCCAGCGATCGCCTTCGGTGATCAGGCCGCAGGAGATGCCGGCAACAGGTGCTTTGATCGGCACGCCTGCGTCCATCAGAGACAGGGTGGATGCGCAGATGGATGCCTGGGAGGTGGAACCGTTGGAGGAGAGCACCTCAGATACCAGACGGTAGGCGTACGGGAACTCCTCAACCGGCGGGATAACCGGCTCAAGCGCTCTCTCTGCCAGCGCACCGTGACCGATCTCGCGGCGGCCCGGACCTCTGGAAGGTTTGGTCTCGCCTACCGAGTAGGACGGGAAGTTGTACTGATGCATGTATCGTTTGCTGGTCTCGTTGTCGATGCCGTCGAGAATCTGTGCATCGGAAACGGGGCCCAGGGTGGTGATGGTCATAACCTGGGTCTGACCTCTGGTGAACAGTGCAGAACCATGTACGCGCGGGATCAGGCCAACCTCGCAGGCCAGCGGGCGGATCTCGTCGATGCCGCGGCCGTCTACACGTTTGCCCTCATCCAGCAGCCATCTTCTGACGATGAATTTCTGCAATTTATAGATGCACTCGTCGATCTGTGCTTCCTGTTCCGGATACATCCCGTCGAATTTGGCGTGAATCTCCTCCACAACCGGAGCCAGACGCTGCTCGCGGACGTTTTTGTCGTCGGTGTCCAGCGCAAATTTTACCTTGTCGATGGCGAAGTCCTTGATCGCCTCGAACATGTCGTGGTCTACTTCTTTGGACTCGAAGGTAAATTTCGGCTTGCCGATCTGTGCCTGTACGTCTGCGATGAACTGTGCGATCTTTTTGATCTCCTCGTGTGCCTTGGCAATGGCGTCGAGCATCGTCTCGTTGTCGACCTCGTTTGCACCGGCCTCGATCATGACAATCTTCTCGCGGGTACCAGCTACGGTCAGCTGTAAATCGGAGCGGCTTCTCTGCTCCTCATTCGGGCAGATGATGATCTCGCCGTCTACCAGACCAACCTGTACGCCGCCGATCGGGCCATTCCACGGAATGTCCGAGATGGACAATGCAAAGGAAGTTCCCAGCATGCCGGCAACTTCTGGAGCATAATCCTGGTCAACCGACAAAACGGTCATGACGACCGAAACGTCGTTGCGCATATCCTTCGGGAAAAGCGGACGGATGGGGCGGTCAACCAGACGGGAAGTCAGGATCGCCTTTTCAGATGGACGGCCCTCGCGCTTTAAGAAAGAGCCGGGGATTTTGCCCACCGAGTACAGTTTTTCTTCAAAATCGACCGAGAGTGGGAAAAAGTCGATGCCCTCGCGCGGCTTGGGAGAAGCGGTGACATTGACCAGGACGGTTGTGTCGCCATAGCGCACCAAGACCGAGCCGTTTGCAAGGCAAGCCATCTTTCCTGTTTCAAAGGAAATCTTTTTGCCGGCAAGCTCTGTCTCAAATACTCTAAAATTTTCAAACATGAAGTGCAGCCTCCTTAAAGATGTTGTCTTTCCGGCGGCCGGGACCTTTCCCCTTTTAGCACAAAATCCAACTCCAGCAGGGGCTGAAGCTCGATTGGATGCTAAAAACAGGTTCGTTTCCCAACCGCCTTTTTTTGTTTTGTACGCATAAAAGGCAGAAGCACCTCGGATCTTCTCCGGATACTCCCGCCTTTTTCCAGCAACCTGGAAATTACTTTCTCAGGCCCAGTTTCTCGATGATCGCACGGTAGCGATTGATGTCTTTTTTCTTCAGGTAGTTGAGCATGTTGCGGCGGCGGCCAACCATCTTCAGCAGACCACGTCTGGAATGATGGTCATTCTTGTTGGCTTTGAAGTGGTCGGTCAGGTCGTTGATGCGTTTGGTCAGAATAGCGATCTGTACCTCTGCGGAACCGGTGTCGGTCTCATGCAGTCTGTTCTGCTCGATTACCTGTGTTTTCTCTTCTTTTCTCATCATGGTTACATTCACCTCTCTAAAATATTGCACCAATAACTGAGCGCGGGGCTGGTGAAGTGCCGGATCATACGCGGCTGTCTCCCCGGACTAAGCTATGGTAGGACGTGATTTCCTGCCGACAGACAGGCTCACTGGATTATTATATCACACGAATTTCAGTTTGTAAAGGGCAATTTTAACAGCTTCAAAAATTTAAAAGTCGTCGTTTTCATCGGTCAGCAGGTTGGGATAGAGCATCTTTTCGATGTTCTGCGCCACCTCACCCGAAACGTCCTCCTTGTCGCGGGCAATTTGCGCCTTGAGCTGCGCGATCGACTCAAACTTTACCTCCGGGCGGACAAAGCGGAAGAAATAGACCTCCACCACCCGATCGTATAGATCACCCGAATAGTCGAGGATGAATGTCTCGGCAAGCGGGTGGTCGGAGCCGACTGTCGGCTTGATCCCGACGTTGGTGACCCCTCCGTACAGCTTTCCGTCCACATTGACTACCGTCGAGTAGACGCCGTAGCGCGGCACGATGTGGTGTCGCGGGAAGGACTGGTTGATTGTTGGAAAGTCCAGCAGGCGGCCGATGCAGTTTCCGTGCTCCACCTTTAAGCGCAAAGAGAAGCGCCGCCCAAGCATCCGGCTGGCCTTGTCCATTTCGCCGTCGAGGATCGCCTGGCGGATGCGGGTCGAGCTGACCGGCTTGCCGTCCAGCATAACCGGGTCCAAAATGTGGACCTTTACGCCGTGACGGGCGGCCACCGCTTGCAGCACCTGGGTGTTGCCTTTGCCGTCCCGCCCAAAGGTAAAGTCGTACCCACAGCTGAGCTCCTTGGCGCCCATGCGCCCAATGAGCATATTTTCGACAAAATCCTCCGGGTCCATGTCCTTAAAGCTGACAAAATCCGGCTCGACAACCAGTTCAAACCCCATCTTCTCCAGGATGGAGCACTTTTGCTCATCCGGCATGATCGCCAGATAATTCTTTTTGATATCAGGAACAAAGGACGAGATGGTGTAGGTAAAGACGCAGGGCGCCAGCTCTTTGTTTTGCAGCGCCTGCAACAACACCTTCTGATGTCCGATGTGGATTCCGTCAAACAGGCCGAGCGCCACCGAGGCGGGGCGGCCGGAATCCGGTCCGATAAACTCCCTTGTCACCTTCAAACTCTACTTCCTCATTTCCACGTTAATATCCCATCCCATTATATCCAATTTTGCCCGGAATTGCAAGTGGCAGGCTCCATCGAGTTTGCTGTGTTTTGGCGCTGCGGACAGCTTTTTATCTCTCTTTTGTGCGAACGCTTCCCCTTTGTATCTGCCACAGACACCAGCACGCCGCCAGCACAAATCCCGCGCCGCCGATCAGGCCGACCAGATTCGGTCCCACAAACAGATTGGACGGCCCATTCATAAACAGGTCGGATGGTTTCCACAGGTCTATTCCGTTGACTGCCGCATGAAAGAGCACCGCACTCCAGACCGATTGGCTCTTCCAGTATAAAAAAGCCTGGATGCTGCCCAATACCACGCAAAAGAGGACCATCGCAGCGATGTTTTGCAGCGGATGTCCTTTACCGTAGTTGTACCCCATCGCCACAATCGGCGCGTGCCATACGCCCCAAAGCAACCCGCTCAAAAGGGCTGCGCGCAGCTGGCCGAATCTCTGCTCCAGCTTTGGCAGCAGCCATCCCCTCCAGGCAAGCTCCTCCCCAAGGCATTGCGGCAAGCCCCCGATGGGGTTTAGCAGCACAGCCAGCGGGATCATCGCTGCCAAAAAGGCGAGGTAATCCTTTCCCCGTACGCCCGACTCGATTGCCAGCGCCGAATCCAACGTAAATTGCCCGGGAAAAAGCAAAAAGTACAGCAGCGCGCCAAAATATGCGACTAGCGGCGTCAACAGCCAGACAGCAAGGTAAAGCTTTCCGTTTGTCCGTAGCTTTGGCTTTAAGCCGAGACTTTTGACGAGTACCCCCATCCGCTCTCCGGTCAGCAGAGCGGTCAGCAAAACGCTCAAAGCGGGAGTAAACATCAACAGCGTCAGCACCAGTGTGTGCGGATCTTTCCAATACCAAAAGCTGCCGGCGGCCATAAACGCCGCAACAAGTGCCAAAAAGATGGGCAGTTGCCCCTGCATTTTTCTTCTCATAAAAGATGCCCCCTATCCTTTTTAATGGATAACGGGGCAATCTGTAAAAATACTTCAAAAAAATGATCGGCTTTGACCTGCTATTCGATCGCAAACAGCTTGCGCGTCTGCAAGAGTCCCTGCTCCCGATCTGCATAGCTGATCCCCAAAAAGGTTCCGCTCTCTGCATAGATGCGCAGGTCGCCGCTCCAGTCGCCAAGCGCCTGCATGCCGTCCAGCCGCTTTAAATCCAGACGCACACCGTTGCGGTACATCCGCTCCTGTGCAGCGCAGAGCGTCAGGGCTGGCAGCTCCTGAAAGACTCGTTCAATCGGCAAAAGCTGCTCCGATAATTTTCCTTGCTGTGCAAGCTGTTCGGCCTGCTCGAGGGTCAGGCTGTCCTCCAGGCCAAACC
>ENA-OYXB01000527-OYXB01000527.1-human-gut-metagenome-genome-assembly--contig:-NODE-527-length-16500-cov-5.230222_pt1 | contig 16500 bp, 15 predicted proteins | sample MGYA00244176_ERZ653409 | MGnify/ENA primary metagenome ERZ653409 (study PRJEB26926, sample SAMN06164912) | human gut metagenome | biome: ENVO:00009003; feature: ENVO:2100002; material: ENVO:00002003... | reverse complement strand
CTCTAAGGTATTCACCTGCTGCAAATCTTCGGCAATCTCCGGCAACAGCTGCCGCCACACCGCCGGGCAGCTGTGCAGGGCGCGAAGGGCAAACGGAGAGGCCAGCAGCTTTACAAGCTCCGCCAGAATCCGCTGTGCCGAGATGTCGGATAAAAGCTTTGCTTTGCGCTGCATGGCAGCTTCGGTTTGGGGATCGAGCGAGAATCCCAACGCCGCCACAAAGCGCAGCGCCCGCAGCACCCGCAGGGCGTCCTCCTCAAAGCGCCGGTCCGGTTGGCCCACACAGCGCAAAATTCCCCGTTGCAAATCCTCCTGGCCGCCAAAGCAGTCCAGCACCCCGCGCTCCGGGTGATAAGCCATTGCATTGACGGTGAAATCCCGGCGCGCCAGGTCCTGTTCCACCCGATCGGTAAAGGCGATGCGCTCGGGGTGGCGGTGGTCGGCAGTTCCGCTCTCCACCCGGTAGGTGGTGATCTCATACACCCGATTCCCCCGCACCACCCCTATGGTTCCGTGCCGCTCCCCGGCTGCGATCAGCTGTTCCCCGGCAAAAATCTGCCGCATCCTTTGCGGTGTGGCGCTGGTGGTCATATCCCAATCGGAAGGGGTTTTCCCCCGCAGGCTATCCCGCACACAGCCACCGACCACCCAGCAGCTCTCCCCGGCAGCCTCCAACCGTTCCAGCAGCGCAAGGGCCTCCTGCGGGATCACAATGTTACTGTTCATCCACAATTTTCTGGAATTCCAGCAGGTAGCCGTCCGGGTCAGAGAAGAAGAAGGAGTACACCGGGAAGCGCGGGTGGCGTTTGGGCGCTCCCTGCGTTTGGATACCCAGTGCTGTCAGGCGGCGATACTGCTCGTCCACCTCCTGGCAGTCAGCGCAGTTTAACGACATGCAGGTGCCCGTCGCAAGGGGGCGACCGTCATCGTACTGGCAGAAGCCCCAATATCCTTTCCCACAGTCGAGGACGACGCAGCCGCCCATATCCTTCCACAGGGTGAGGCCGACCACCTCGGTATAAAAGCGCACCGTTTGCTCCAAGTTGCGCACCGGCAAAAAGGTAATGCACGATTCGATCATAGATGACTCCTCCTTTTTATTGTTGGCACAATTTTCTTGCTGTACTCATTATACTGCCACCGCAGAAGGATGTAAAGTGCCGGCCTTTTCGCCTGCCATCCGCGACCTAAAACAAACACAGCCTCCCCAAAAGGGAGGCTGTGTACAGCTGGAAATTATTCGTGTTTGATCGCTTCCAGAGCAGAAATCTTAACCGCGCGGTTGGCCGGGTAAAATCCGGACACCAGACCGATCACGGTGGCAAAGGCTATTGCCGCCGCCATCAGCCACGGCGGGATGATCGAGAGCTCTGAACCCGTAGTCATGCCGCCTATACCGCCCATGAGGCTGGTCAAGAAGTTTCCATTTTCTCCGCTCAGGCCGCCCGACATCGACAGGTAGTTCAGGATTTTGGAGATGCCAAGGCTGATGGCAACGCCCATCAATCCACCGCAAAAGCCGATTACACCGGCCTCCATCAAAAATACGGCGCGGATATTGCCGATCTTACATCCGAGCACCTTCATGACGCCGATCTCCCGGGTGCGCTCATAGATCGACATAATCATCGTATTGGTGATGCCGATCGCCGCTACCAGCAGAGAGATTGCCGCAAGGCTGCCCAAAAAGAGCTGTTGCTGCTGCATCTGTTTTTGCATTGGTTCCCGGATCGATTCGAGCGAATAGGTATCAAATCCCATCGCCTTGATGGCCTTATCCACCTCCGACACAAGGTCGATGTCCGACACCTTCACTTTGACCTCGCTGTAGTTTTCCAGCGTGTTGGTGTTCGGAGTGTTCGGGTCTTTGGTGTCGCGGATCTTGTTGGTGCGCTTATATTCCTTATACAGCTCGCGCAGGTCCTCGATATCCATAAAGCAGTAGTAGGAAGTCTCATAGCCGACGCTGGAGTCCGCCGCCAGTATACCGGTTACATTTGCCACACGGGTGACGGCCGGATATTTCGGATCGCCGTTTTCGTCGGTCTCCTGCGACTCCAACTTCATGGTCAGCTTGTCATTGAGGACATCGACGAAGGGATCGGGCATGTTGCCGTTTTCGTCCGGCACTGCACTGACGCGATTGTTGCGCCAGCTGCGCTTGGTGTCCTCAAAGTCATAGGGGGACTGGTTGCCGAAGAGGATATTGACCTCTTTTTTAAGGTTCGCACTCTTGGAAAGCATCTGCCCTTTTTCCGCCTTATAGCCAAAGTTTGCAAGCGCATCGGAATAGACGCCTTTGACGCTGTACATCGACATTTTGTATTTGTCGTTTCTGCCCGCGTAGATGTTCATATTCATCCACGGCGCATCGGCAAAGGGGGTGACTGCAATGACGCCCTCCAGCTTTTTCACCTGTTGGAGCGCTGCATCGTTGAGTGTGGGTTTATCTGGGGAAGAGCCGTAATTTTGAATGGTGATCTGCGTGAGGTCGCCCATCTGGGCCAGCGACTCCTCCATCGACTTGTTCATTGCCAATCCCAGCGACACCATGACCACAATGGCGCAGGTTCCCACCACGACGCCCATCATGGTCAGCAACGTCCTGGCCTTGCGGCGCAGGAGGTTGCGCATCGTCATCGAAATTAAATCAGATATTCTCATCGTCGTCCTCAAATTCTGCTGCGGCTTTCCGACGCTTGCGGATGGTCAAAACGATCACCACAACCACCACGCACACGCCTCCAATGGCAGCCCACATCTGCCAGCTGTTTGGATCGCGCAGCTGATCCCAGAGGGTCGGTTCCGGAGTTTCCGGCTCCATCATATCGATGCCGCCCATATCCATGCCGGTCATCATGTCGTCGGTCGGCGCCTCCAGAATGGTGGTGGAGAACGGTACGCTGACACTGCGCAGGTTGCCCGAGGCGTCCTCATATGTATAGGCAATTTCTCCGCTCAAAGGGCCGGCTGCGTTTGGAGTAAAGGAGAACTCGACATCTCCCGACACGCCCGCCGCCACATTGCCGACGTGATTTACCTGGCCTGCTCCATTAAAGTCGCCGACCAATGTTGCCGACAGGTTATAGATATCGCCGCGGCTCTTGTTTACATATTTGCCGGTGATGTAGATTTCCTCCCCGACACTGCTTTCCAACAAATCCTCGATTGGGTCTGCGCTGAAGCGATCCGGCTGGATGGTCTCCACCGAGACCTGCTGTGTCATCTCGCCTTTTTGGCGTGCACCGTCCAGAACATACTCATAGGAGAAGGAGATATCGATTGGATGAGAACCCGTCTCCGCATTGGGCAGGGTGGCAATTCGCACCTGCTTTTCAAAGGTATCGTCCTTATTGACAATTGGCAGATAAAAGACGTTGGTGGTATCCACAATCTGCAGTCCCTCTCCGGGGGCCACCTTGACGATGATATTTTCCAGGTCGATCTGCTGGCTGGTATTTTTGCAGGTGAAGTCGAGGGTAAACTCGCTTCCGGCCGACACCTGGTTTGCTCCGGTAGAATACTCCTGCAGCAGCAGGTATGGCGTCTCAAATGCGGCGCTTACAGGAGGCGTGCTGTCCTCTCCGGAGCCGTCCCCGTTGGTATTGCCGTTATTATTATTGTTGTTCTGGCCGCCCGTATTGTTCTGGTCACCGGTATTGTTCTGGCTGTTGTTGCCATTTTGGTCGGTGTTTTGCTGATCGCCTCCGCTGGTAGTATCTCCTTGGGTTTTGGAGATGACGTTGCCGTTGGCATCCAAGGTCTGCATGACGCTGACCGAACCGGAAAGAGTCTTATCCTTGTTGAGCTGATCCTTATCTCCATACCCGGAATCCGGCGTCGTGGTCGCGCCGGTATTGCTGTCGGTGACGACGCTGTTCTTTTTGGGCTTGGTGACAGTCAGGTCAATTTTTGCTTTGGTAAAGGCAAAGGTCAGCGTCTCAGTTCTAGTGCGGATATAGGTGCTGGTCTTGCCGGTAGTCGATTTGCTCGTATAGGGGTACTGGTAGATGATGTTCATCTTCATCTCGTTGGAATCGCGAAAGACAACATTCGGAAGCTTGACATCGAGATTGATGGTGTCGTCCGACCCCTTCGAGCAGGTAATGCGGTTGGAGAAGGCCTCTCCCACCGAGGAACCCATATTATACTTGACATAGTAGGAATTTTCTCTGGTGGAAGTCATCTCAGAATATTTTCCGGTGCCGTCGTTCAGGTGCAGGGTGACGTCCACCTTGTCGTAGTTGACCTCGATCTCCTCTCCCTCATCGTCGATATAGATGACCCGCGTGTTGTTGAAGCCGATCAGCTTGGAGCTTGCCGAGTGGGAAAAGGTTCCCAACACATTGCCGTTCAGATCATAGAAGGTCAGGTCTGGCTGGCGCGCGGTGTGTACCGAATTTTTCTTTTTGACGACAGCAGCGCTGGTCAGGGTGGAAAGTGCGCTCACCATCACGCCCATCACCATCAGCACGGCCAACAGCAGGCAAAGTGCCCGCACAATTACTTTCTGTTTCATGGATTCTCCTCAACTTCCCTTTTTGGTTTGTGTCTCTTGATCCTCTCTATCTCTCTGCTGCTGAAGGGGGGTCCCTTTGCACCTCATCCGGCAGCAATTGTTGCGCAATTTGCTTCTCTGTCGGCTGTTCCTGCTGCTGGGGCTTTTCTCCTTGCAGCGCATCCGGCAGCAGTTCCTGCGCAATTTGCTTCTCTGTCGGCTGTTCCTCCTGCCGGGGCTTTTCTCCTTGCAGCTCGTCCGGCAGCAGTTGTTGGGCCACATTGTCTGTTGGAGGCGGTGCCTGCTCCCCAGAACTATCCTCGGGCAAGCCCTGCGCAATCGATTGGTTTGGACAATCGTTGACCACCTTGCCGTCGATCAATGTGATGATCCGGTCGGCGTACAGGGCAAGCTCGCGATCGTGGGTGACAAGCACCAGCGTCTGATGATTCTTCCGGCACAGCCGGACCATCAGCTCCATGACCTCTTTGGTGGTCCTGGTGTCGAGGTTTCCGGTCGGCTCATCGGCAAAGACGATCTTGGGCTTTGCCACAAAAGCGCGGGCGATGCCGACGCGCTGCTGCTGGCCACCGGACATCTGCGAGGGCTTGTGGCGCATTCGCTTGCCCAGTCCCACCTGCTTGAGAATCTGCTTTGCGCGCCGGTTGCGGATGCCGCGCGGGATGCCGCGGAACATCAGCGGCATCGCCACGTTTTCCAGTGCGCTGTAGGACTGCAAAAGGTTATAGGACTGGAAGATAAAGCCGATGTTTTTTTGTCGGAACTTGGCCAACTGTCCCTCGGAGAGCGTGGAGATGTTCACCCCACCGATCAGGACCCGGCCCTTGGTGGGCTTTTCCAACCCCGCCAACTGGTTTAGCAGGGTTGATTTTCCGGAACCGGAGGTGCCCAGGATGCAACAGATCTGTCCTTTCTCAATTTCCAGATTGATGCCGCCCAGCGCCACCACCTTTTCCCGTCCCACGGGATAGACCTTATAGAGGTTTTCTATTTTGATGATCGCCGCCATCCGCGTCCTCCTTACCGGGAAGCTCAAATTTTTCCTTTCTTCCCAGATAATACAAATTCAGGATAGCATAATTGACTACATCCGTCAAGTTGCAACTCTGCTTTTTGCGAATTTTCATATTTTGTTCTTATTTGCGTGAAAAAAGGGGGAAAGAAGCCCTGTCGATGGGCTTCTTTCCCCCTAAAATAAAGGTTTTTTCTTTTGTTAATCGAGTACCCGCAGCACGATGTCGTCGCCTTCTGCTGCAACGCTGATGCCGGCAGGCTGCTTTTCATACCGCTCAACCAGAAGCGAGCAGATTCGGTCCTCGACCTCTTTGCGGATCAAGCGGCGCAGATCGCGGGCGCCTCCCTGCTTTCCGTGGGCCTTATGGGCCAGCAGGCGCAGCGCATCTTCCTCCCAGCGGAAGGTGATGCCCTTATCGGCCAGCGGCTCTTTGAGCTCCTCGAGCATGAGGGCTGCAATCTTGACAAAGTCTTCCTCGGTGAGCTGATTAAAGATCACAATTTCATCGACGCGGCCCAAAAATTCCGGGCGCAGGAACTCAGAGAGGGACTGCATCACCCGTTCGCGCGCAATGTCCGACGGGGTCTTGTTGAAGCCCAGCGAGGACGCGCGCTGTTCGCTGCCACAGTTAGAGGTCATCACAATGACGGTGCTCTCAAAAGAGACCACCCTGCCCTGGGCGTCGGTGATTCTGCCCTCATCGAGAATCTGCAACAGGATATTCATGACATCCGGGTGCGCCTTTTCAATCTCATCGAACAGCACAACCGAATAGGGGCGGCGGCGGACCTTTTCGGTCAGCTGACCGGCCTCATCGTAGCCGACATAGCCGGGAGGCGCTCCGATGATGCGGGCCACCGTGTGCTTCTCCATAAACTCGGACATATCCAGACGGATGAGCGGGTTTTGCTGATCGAACAGCTCCTCCGACAGGGCCTTGACCAGCTCGGTCTTGCCCACGCCGGTGGGGCCGACAAAGATAAAGGAGGCCGGGCGGCGCTTTTTGCTGATCTGCACTCTGGAGCGGCGCACCGCTGCGCTCACCAGCTTCACCGCCTCATCCTGGCCGATGATTCTCTTTTTCAGGGCGTCCTCAAGGCCGGCCACCCTTTGCAGCTCCGACTCGCGGATCTTGCTTGCGGGGATTCCGGTCCACAGCTCGACGACGTTGGCCAGGTCCTCATCGGTGACCTTCTGCCCCAACGCCTCCTCCTTGATGCTGTCGGCCTGGCCCTGCAATTGCAGAACCTTTGCCTTATTTTCCGCCAGCTTTTCGTAGTCGATCTCCTTGTCCTTCTGCTCCTCGTTCTCGATGACGTGCTGATAGACCGCAATCTGGCGGTTATATTCGTCGTACTGGGCCAGCACCTTATTGCGCAGGTTTGCGCAGGAGCAGGCCTCATCCAGCAGGTCGATCGCCTTATCCGGCAGGAAGCGGTCGTTGATATACCGCTCCGAATAGAGCACCGCGCGGCGCGCAATGTCGTCGGTGACGGTGACGCGGTGGTAGTCCTCATAGTACTTCTTGATGCCTTTGAGGATATCCACCGTCTGTTCAATGGTCGGCTGATCGACGGTAACCGGCTGGAAGCGGCGCTCAAGGGCGGCATCCTTTTCGATGTGCTTGCGGTATTCGTCGAAGGTGGTGGCGCCGATCACCTGAATCTCTCCGCGGGAGAGGGCCGGTTTGAGGATGTTGGCGGCGTTCATCGAACCTTCGGCATCGCCCGCACCGACCAGGCTGTGCACCTCATCGATGAAGAGGATGGCGTTGCCGACCTTGCGCACGTCGTCCAACAGGCCCTTGACGCGGCTCTCGAACTGGCCGCGGAACTGGGTTCCTGCGACAAGCGAGGTCATATCCAGCAGATACAGCTCCTTGCCCTGCAGCTTAGCGGGCACATTGTTCTCCGCCAACCGCTGAGCGATTCCCTCCGCGATGGCGGTTTTGCCGACACCGGGTTCGCCGATCAGGCAGGGGTTATTCTTTGTGCGGCGGTTTAAAATCTGGATCACCCGCTCGATCTCTTTATCACGCCCCACAATCCGGTCGATCTTGCCGTCTTTTGCCTTTTGGGTGAGGTTTTCACAGTGTGCGCTGAGGAATTTGTACTTCTTGCGCTCCTTTTCCTGCTGGCGGCGCTCCCGCGCAGACGGTGTGGACGAGACGGAATTGTCCGCTCCCGCGCCCGAATTTTCCTCTTCATAGGGCTCCATCTGTCCGTCTGGCAGCTCGTCTTGCAGGTAGTCCTCGTCCCCTTCCTCCTGGCCGTCCTCTTTATCCTGAGAAGGCATATTGAACATCTGCATGAACGGCATCGACTGTGCGCCGCCCATATCAAAGCTATCGCCAAAGCTGTCCAGCAGCCCATTCATCTGATCGTCCATCGCGTCGAGCTGTTCGTCGGTGATTCCCATCTTATCCAGCAGGTCGGTCACCGGTTTGATATTCAGCTCCTTGGCGCACTTGATGCACAGCCCTTCATTGACCGGTTTATCTCCCTCCATGCGGGTGATAAATACCACCGCCATCCTCTTTTTACACCTAGAACACAACATATTTGGATTCATCTATAATAAACATCCTTTCTCTCTAAAGACGTATAAATTCATTCTCATACACATTATAGCGGGAGTTTATGAACAAATAAACGCCTTCGTTTCACGAATTGGTAACAATCCCACCTGATTGAAAAGCACCGTACATCGTTGCTGCACAATCGACATCCCGCCTCTCTGACTTCCTCACTGGAAAAGCTGCACCATCAGTTGGAGAAACTGTTCCATCTGAGGAGTGACACACTTGCCGCGGTGGTAGACCAGCTGGCTCCACACGCCAATTTCCGGGCACTGGGTGCGCAGTGCGACCAGGTTTCCGCTTTGCAGGTCGCTTTGGACTAAAAATTCCGGCAAAAAGGAAACGCCCCTGTTTTGCCGCAGCAGTTGCAGGAGGATGTCGATATTGTTCGTCTCCAGGACCGGATGCAGCGCAAAGCCGTACTGGGCCAGCATCTGCTCCATTCTGAAGCGAAAGCTGCTGGTTTTTTCAGGCAGGAGAAACGGCTCCTCCACCAGCTGTTCGAGCAAGACGGTCTGCATTCTGGCAAGCGGAGACTGTGCAGAGGCGACAAAATAGACCGGTTCTTTGCGCTCGGCCACCTTGACCCAGTCGCTAAAGTTGGTGCGCTGATCCAAAAAGTAGAGCAGGTCCACCTCGTTTTGGCGCACCATCTCAAACAATTCTGCAAGCGGCGCCGTGTGGGTGCTCAGCTGCACCGCGGGGCAAAGGCGGTTAAATTCCACAAGGACAGGGGGCAAAACCCCTTGCAGCAGCGAACTTGCCGTTCCAATCCGCAGGCTGCCGGTCAGCATCCCGCGCTCGCGGGTGATGTCCTCCGCCTGGCGCACCGCATCCAGCACTGCCAGCGCATAGGGGAGCAGCCGGCTCCCCGCCTGTGTCAGTTTTGTGTGCTTTCCGATCCGCTCAAAGAGTTGGGCATTGAGCTCACCCTCCAATTGTTTGATCTGCATGGTGACGGCGGACTGGGAGTACCCCAGCTGCTGCGCCGCTTTGGAAAAGTTTTGCAGCTCTGCAATCCGCACGAAGGTTATGATATTTCGTAGTTCCATATCTTCACCCATCAAAATTTTTGAACAAAATAATAAAAGCTATGAATTTTAAAAATTCATAGTCCCTATGCTACAATACTTTTTGCAAAATGTCAAGTGCTATTCCCTTTTCTTGCAGGATTTGCCGGCACAAATTTCAGTAGCTCCCCCAAAAAAGCGCAAAGGCTCCGGAAGTAACCGGAGCCTTTGCGCGCAAAAAAAGAAAACGGCGGAGATTCCGCCGTTTTCTGATAGGCACTTATTTGTCGCAGTCGCAATGATCGTCGCACTCGCAGCCACAGCCGCAATCGTCGTCATCCTCAAACTCAAAGGTCAGAGTCTCGCCGCAATTTGGGCACTGGATTTCGCCTTTGTCCAGAACGGAGCCGTCGATGCAGATCTCTTCGTCGCAGTTCGGGCATTTTACTTCGTAAACGTCCTCGTCGTCGCAGCAGCAATCATCGTCGCACTCGTCGTCCTCGTCTTCATCCTCGTCGGTGCCGTAAATCTCGTCTTCAAGGGAGCTGAGGTCTTCATCAACAGCCTCTAATTCCTCATACAGTTCCGAGGTGCTGTCCTCCAGGTCAGATACGGTGAAGGCCATATCGTCCAGAACATCCAGCACTGCTTTCATGATCTTGCCCTGATTGGTGGTCTCGTCTACGCCGATTCCTTCAACCAGTCCTTTGAGGTATGCTACCTTTTCTGTTAAAGTCATTTTGAAATCCCCCTTAAAATATATTTTGGATGGGTTTTATGCCAGCTAAAAAAAGTTATGCGCGCTCCATGTACTCGCCGGTACGGGTATCTACGCGGATCTTTTCACCCTCGTTGATGAAGATCGGTACGCGGATCTCTGCGCCGGTTTCCAGGGTTGCCGGTTTGGTTACGTTGGTTGCAGTGTCGCCTCTTACGCCTGGCTCGGTCTGGGTAACAACCAGCTCAACAAAGTTTGGAGCCTCGCAGCCGAAGATGGAACCTTTGTAAGACAGGATCTTGACAACGGTGTTCTCCTTAACAAATTTGAAGGCGTCGCCCAGCTTGCTTCTTTCGATCGGAACGGTCTCATAGCTTTCCTGATCCATGAAGTAGTACAGGTCGCCGTCGTTATAAAGATATTCCATATCTTTTCTTTCGATGTAAGCGGTTGGGAATTTGTCGGTTGGGTTGAAGGTTTTCTCAACCACCGCGCCGGAAATTACGTTTCTGATCTTGGTTCTGACAAACGCTGCACCTTTACCGGGTTTGACATGCTGGAACTCGATGATCTGGTATACGTTGCCGTCCATATCAAATGTTACGCCATTTCTGAAATCGCCTGCTGTAATCATGTATAGATCCTCCATTTTTGCTGCATCCGCCTTGCGCAAACTAATTTTTAAAGATCCCCCTACAAGTGCGGATAGGGTCATTTTTGTCCGAGTGTAGCTTTGACGGACTCAAGGCCGCCGAAAGTGTACACCCAGACGGCCCTTCAAGTAGAAGCATGGGCGGGAAATGCCCGCTATACTTCGATAATATCATTTTATCTTATATCGGGAAGATTTTCAAGTCTTTTCTCCCTGTCGGGCAAATTTTTCCCCCTTTTTTGGAGTCGGACAGGGCGTCTGCCTTTCACCCATCGCCCAATCTGCCAAAAAAGGCACCCGCTGTCCTACTGCTCGAGCAGATCCTTTGCTGCGCGCAGGCCCAGCAGATAGGTGTTTTTGCCAAAGCCGCAGATCTGGCCGACACACACCGGCGCGATGACCGACTCGTGGCGGAACGCTTCGCGCGCGTGGATATTGGACATGTGCACCTCCACACACGGCTTTTGCACCGAGGAGATGGCGTCGCGGATGGCATAGCTGTAGTGGGTATAGGCGCCCGCATTGATGACGATGGCGTCAAAGTCGGTGAGCGCCTGATGGATCTTGTCGATGAGCGCTCCCTCGTGGTTGCTTTGAAAGATTTCGCAGCTGAGCCCCAACTGCTGGGCGCAATCCATAATCTCGCGGTTGATGTCCGCAAAGGTCACTCTGCCGTAGGTGTCCGGTTCACGAATACCGGTCAGGTTGATGTTTGGGCCGTGCAGGACCAGCACTCTTTTCATCTTGATTTCCTCCTTATGCGTTGTGCGCTGCCAGAGCGGCGGCGTACATCTGTTTCATGGTGGCGGCGTCCTCCGCCTGGGTGCCCGCCGACTCACAGATGATGGTGGGCGACGCGCCCTTGCGCACGATCATCTGCGCCACCGGCTCAAAGTCTGGGCCATAAACGGTATCCGAAAAGGTAAGGTGGCACTTTTCCCCACCCTTTTGGGTATATTCGATTTTGGAAAAGTGGGCGTGAAAATGGCGCATCCGATCCAAACCCAACACATTCTCCATCCGATCGAACACCGCTTTGACTCCCTCAAAGCTATTCAATCCCCCAAAGGTGCGGGCGTTGAGGTGGCCAAAGTCGATGCAGGGAATCAGCCGCTCATCGAGTGTACACAGCTCGAGCACCTCTTCGAGGGTGCCCAGCTGATTGAGCTTTCCCATCGTCTCGGGGCAAAGGTGAATCTGTCCGAGACCCTCCTCATCCAGCTTGCGGTAGGCGCGGGTCAGCGTATCTTTGGCAAGCTCGAGAGCCTGTGCGCGGCTAATCTTTGCACAGGAGCCGGAGTGCACCACTACCCGGCTGGCTCCCATAGCGGCGGCAGCCCGCGCGCTCTGCAGGATATACTCGATGCTGCCCAGGCGCTTTTCTTCCTCGATGCCCGACAGTGAAATATAGTAGGGGGAGTGCAGCGAGAGGGTCACGCCCTTTGCGCGCGCCTGCGCTCCAAATTCCTGTGCGGCTTCCTCGCTGATGCGCACGCCGCGGCCGCACTGATACTCATAGGCGTCCAAGCCCATGTGCACGATATATTCCGGCACCTGGATGGTCTTTTTATACCCCATCTTGCGAAAGCTTTCCGAATTGCCTGCCGGACCAAATTTGGCTCCCATCTGCTCACTCCCTTCCCAACTGCACGATCTGTTTCCGGATCTTTTTGGGGCAAAGCCGCATCACCAGCCGCTCGCCCAGGCGCTTGATCCGAAAAAAAAGCATCCGTTCCTGCTGGATGGGCTGCACCAGCACCGCCTTGCAGCCTGCCCGGCGCGCGCCCAGGATGTCGGTGAAGATCTGATCGCCCACCATGCACAGCTGCTCGCAGGGCAGATCCAGCGCCTTTGCACAGCGCAGATACCCCTCTTTGAGCGGCTTTGCCCCATCCGCAATAAATTCCAGCCCCAGAATCTTTGCAAAGGGCTCGACGCGCGGAGCGTGATTGTTGGAGAGCACAATCATGCGGATTCCCTCCTCGCGGTTGCGCGCAAGCCAATCGGCGACCCCTTTATCCGGGATGGGGTTGTCGTGGGTGGTCAGGGTGTTGTCGATGTCCAAAATCAGTCCCCGCACTCCCCAGCTTTGCAGCAGCTGCGGCGTAATCCGGTAGACCCGGTCAGCCATTGCGGTCGGGTAAAGGTTTTTCATGCGCTCTCTCCTTTTTTTGTGTTTAGACAAGAAAAAGCGAGCCAAAAAACGGCTCGCTTTTAATCTCATCAACTTTCCATAAGAACGGCATACATCTTCCTGTTATGCCCTCTGCTCTCGAGACCGCCGATACAGCTTATCTGTATTTGCGTTTGCGAGCAGCTTCGGATTTCTTTTTGCGCTTAACGGAAGGCTTTTCATAATGCTCTCTCTTACGAACTTCGTTGAGAACGCCAGCGCGTGCGCACTGTCTCTTAAATCTTCTCAGAGCACTATCCAAAGACTCGTTATCTTTGACGCGAATTTCTGCCATACTTATCCCTCCTTACGCCATTGGGCAGGAGTATTCAAGTGATCTCCACCACAGCGTTTATGGGTTTTTCCGCATCCACTGTAGATGGGAGAAACTTGTAACAAAGAAGATTATACTATATCTGGGGCTTATATGTCAAGCCCTTTTTATATAAAGTTACAAAGAAAGATGTGTTTTTTATCGTCCACGCAATTTTTCTCTACTTGGCGACGATATTGACAAGCTTTCCAGGTACGACAATCTCCTTGACGATCGTCTTGCCTTCCAGGATGGATGCGACGATGTTGTTGGCCTTAGCCGCAGCGAGCATCTCCTCTTTGGTGGCGTCGGAAGCGACTTGGATTCTAGCTTTGATCTTGCCGGAAACCTGAACGGCGATCTCGACGGTGGCGTCGACACATTTTGCCTCATCGTACGTCGGCCAGCTCTGCTGGTTGAGCATGCCGCCAAAGTTCTGTGCTTCCCAGATCTCCTCTGTGATGTGTGGTGCAAATGGGTTGAGCAGGATCAGGAAGGTGGACAGCTCCTTGCGGGAAACGGTCTTGCGGTCGGCAATGTCGTTGATCAGCGACATCAAGGTGGCGATGGCGGTGTTGTACTTCATCTCCTCGATGTCCTCGCTGACCTTCTTGATGGCCTTGTGGAAGGCGCTTTCCAGCTCTGGAGAGTACTCCTCGCTGTCGTTGACCATATCTTGCAGCGCCCAGACGCGCTCCAGGAAGCGCTTGCAGCCCTTGATCGAAGAGGTGGACCACGGCGCACTCTTTTCAAAGTCGCCGATGAACATCTCATACAGGCGCATTGTGTCGGCGCCGTACTCGTTGACGATGTCGTCCGGGTTGACGACGTTGCCGCGGGATTTGCTCATCTTCTCGCCGTTTTCACCGAGAATCATGCCGTGGCTGGTGCGCTTTGCATACGGTTCCGGTGTGCTGACCACGCCGATATCGTACAGGAACTTGTGCCAGAAGCGGGAGTAGAGCAGGTGCAAAGTGGTGTGCTCCATGCCGCCATTGTACCAGTTGACTGGGGTCCAGTAGTCCAGCGCCTCTTTGGAAGCCAGGCAGTCGTTGTTGTGCGGGTCGCAATAGCGCAGGTAGTACCAGGAGGAACCAGCCCACTGCGGCATGGTATCGGTCTCTCTCTTTGCCGGTCCGCCGCAGTGCGGGCAGGTGGTGTTGACCCAATCGGTCATCTTGGCAAGCGGAGACTGGCCGTCATCGGTCTGCTCGAAGGACTCGCACTCCGGCAGTTTGAGCGGCAGCTCGCTCTCCGGCAGCGGTACCCAACCGCACTTCTCACAGTACACCATCGGGATCGGTTCGCCCCAATAACGCTGACGGGAGAATACCCAGTCGCGCAGCTTATAGTTTACCTTCGGATGGCCTTTGCCGTTCTGCTCAAGCCACTCGATGATCTTCTTCTTTGCCTCCTCGACCGACAGGCCGTTGAGGATGCCGGAATTGACCATGATGCCGGTTGCGCAATCGGTGAACGCTTCCTTCTGGACATCGCCGCCCTTGACGACCTCGATGATCGGCAGATCAAACTTCTTTGCAAACTCCCAGTCGCGGGTGTCGTGGGCCGGTACCGCCATGATCGCGCCGGTGCCGTAGGACATCAGGACATAGTCGGAGACGAAGATCGGAATCTTTTCGTTGTTGACCGGATTGATGCCCTCGACGCCCTCGATGCGCACGCCGGTCTTTTCTTTAGCCATCTCGGTGCGCTCAAAGTCGGACTTTTTGGCCGACTCGTTCTGGTAAGCCTTGATTGCGTCCATATTCTGGATGCGGTCCGCCCACTTCTCCAGGTACGGGTGCTCCGGAGAGATGACCATATAGGTCGCGCCATAGAGGGTATCCGGGCGGGTGGTATAGATGAGCAGCTTGTCGCCGGCGGTGGTATCAAACTCTACCTCTGCGCCGGTGGAGCGGCCAATCCAGTTGCGCTGGGAAGTCTTGACGCGCTCGATGTAGTCCACCTTGTCCAGGTCGTCGAGCAATCTCTGGGCATAGGCGGTGATCTTGAGCATCCACTGGCTCTTTACCTTGTGGACGACCTGTCCGCCGCAGCGCTCGCAGACGCCGTTGACCACCTCTTCATTTGCCAGTACAACCTTACAGGAGGTGCACCAGTTGACCGACATTTCCTTTTTATAGGCCAGGCCATGTTTGTACATCTGCAGGAAGATCCACTGGGTCCACTTGTAGTAGTCCGGGTCGGTGGTGTTGATCTCGCGATCCCAGTCGAAGGAGAGGCCCAAGGATTTGAGCTGCTGTTTAAAGCGGGCAACATTTTTCTTGGTGACAATCTCCGGGTGGATGTGGTTTTTGATGGCATAGTTTTCGGTCGGCAGGCCGAAGGCATCCCATCCCATCGGGTACAGGACGTTGTAGCCCTGCAAGCGGCGCTTTCTGGCGACGATATCCAGCGCGGTATAGGAGCGCGGATGGCCGACGTGCAGTCCCTGGCCGGACGGGTAAGGAAACTCAACCAGCGCGTAATATTTTGGTTTGCTGTAGTCATTTGTGGCGGCAAAGGTGTGGTTTTCGTCCCACTTTTTCTGCCACTTGGCTTCGATTTGTTTAAAATCGTACTTCAAGTGCTCTTCCTCCATTCCTTGATAAACACACTATGTCCGGCCTTTGCACTGAGGGGCCGGGCCGCGTTTTTCACAAAATCAACCTAATCCCGGGTCAAAAGGTCACTGATGTCCACCATTGGGGCATCGCTCCACAGCCGCTCCAGATTGTAAAAGGTTCTGGCCTCATCCAAAAAGATGTGCGCCATCACGTTGTAGTAATCCATCAGAATCCACTGTGCGCTCTGGCGGCCCTCCACCCGATTGGGCTCGATGCCCTGTTTGGACAGCTTGTCCTCAATCTCATCGGCGATGGCTTTGACCTGGGTGGTGCTGCCCGCCGACGAAACGACAAAATAATCGCCCAGACTGGAGAGATCGTGGATGTCGATCAGGCGGATATCCTTTGCCTTCATCTTGTCCATCACCTTTACGATCTCTTTTGCCTGTTCTAAAGATGTCATTATATTCTCCCCTTTTTTACGGTTTTCAGGAGTTTCCACCCAAGCGGCTGGGCGGATTGTTCTGCTGATCCTCCTGCTGCTGCTCCTGTTCTTCCTGTTGTTGCAGCAGCGCCTCCTGTTCGGCCTTTTCGCGGTTGGATTTCGAGAGGATTACCTTACTGCCCTCTTCTTCCTCCTGTACCGTGCTGGCCTGTTCGGACTGCTGTTCGCTCTGCTGCTCCTGCTGTTCGGCCTGCTGATAGATGTAGACGATGTTTCCATCCTCGTCGTAATCATAGATCGGATTGCCGTTTTCGTCGAGGCGATAGAGCGGGTTGCCGTTCTCATCATACTGATACTGCGGCGTCCATTCGCTCTGGCTCTCGGTGGTGCTGCCTTCGGTGCCGCTGTTTTGTGTATTGGAACTGTTGTTGTAGTTGTTGTTATAACTGTTATTATAGCTACTGTCTCTTATACACATCTCCGAGCCCACGAGACCTCTCTACATCTCGT
>ENA-OYXB01000523-OYXB01000523.1-human-gut-metagenome-genome-assembly--contig:-NODE-523-length-16589-cov-4.697714_pt1 | contig 16589 bp, 16 predicted proteins | sample MGYA00244176_ERZ653409 | MGnify/ENA primary metagenome ERZ653409 (study PRJEB26926, sample SAMN06164912) | human gut metagenome | biome: ENVO:00009003; feature: ENVO:2100002; material: ENVO:00002003... | reverse complement strand
CAGGATGGAGACCGTTTACGACACCGGCAGCTACCTGCGCCAAGAATCGGGCAGTGATGCCCTGCTGCCACAGCTGGTTTCCCTGCAGGAGATCAGTGCACAGCTCAAGGCCAATCATTTTGACGACATTACCTATTATGACGTCAGCGATATGCTCAATATCCAGGTGATGATAGAGGACAGGCTGTTGCTGATGCTCGGGTCAGACAACGATATTGACTACAAAATCAGCTTTATCCGCGAGGTTTTGGATGCAAAGAGCAACGGAGATGAGCAATTTGAGGATGTGCCGGAGGAGGGCACGCTGGATTTCAGCAATCCGCCGGCGCTGCACACCATGTCCATCAGCATCGACAAGGTGAAAAATCCCGATGCCTACCTGGATTTCGGCGCAAACCTGCCACAGCAGGGCGGAGACAATGTGGGCGGCGGACAGGAATCGGAACCGCTGCCGCAGCCTGAGGAACCGACGGCGGAAGAAGGAGAAGAGGGCACCGAGGAACAGAGCAGTTCGCAGGAGGCAGAATCGTCAACAACAGGCGGTGAAGCAGCGGGCCAGGAAGCTCCTGTTGAAACGGAGCAGACGCAGCCGTCATCGGCCGAACAGGATTCTGCCGGACAAGCTTCTACCAATCAGACTGCCGATGAAACACAGCAGCAAAATGCAGCTTCATCCAATGGCGGCGTCAATCAGACTGGCGGCATGAATGAAAATCCCGCAGCACTTGGCGGACAGGCAGTACAGCCGTCCGAGGGTACATCCGAAGGTGCAGAGGAATCGCAGGCGCCGCAGTCGCAGCAGGCATCCGGCCAAAACCAAGATCAAAGTGGGGATACCCAACCAGATCAAGGCGAAAGCGGTGGGGCCTTCAACGCACCAAGCAAGGCTCCGATCGTAAATGAATGAGCTAGAAAATGGCTTTTTTAGAGGAAAAGAAAGGAAGATAGAGAGTAATTATTTTTAGAATTTGCTTTTTTCTTATACAATCTATTGAAAAATTTACAGAAATCTGATAACTTATATATATAAAGTTTCGCTTTCTTGATTCTTCATACAGATTTGGAGATGAATCAAATTTTAAAGATAGTTTGCATCTTATATGCTGGAGATAAATATTAGGAGGAAAAAAGATGATGGCGAATTTTGAACTCGACAACGATTATGATGGCGTAGAGGTGACTATAAAGGTCATCGGTGTTGGCGGCGGTGGAGGCAACGCGGTCAACAGAATGATTGAAGGCGGCATGCAGGGTGTGGAATTTATCTCCATCAATACCGATGCGCAAGCTTTGAAAAACTCCAAAGCAAGTCAGAAGATTGTCATTGGCGACCGTTTGACCCGCGGACGTGGAGCGGGCGGAGTGCCGGAGAGAGGCCAGAAGGCGGCAGAGGAAAGCCGTGAGGAGATTGCAGCGGCGATCAAAGGCTGCCAGATGATCTTCATCACCGCCGGCATGGGCGGCGGCACCGGCACCGGTGCGGCACCGGTTGTCGCACAGGTGGCAAAAGAGATGAACATCCTGACGGTCGGCGTAGTTACCAAGCCCTTCGAGTTCGAGGGGAAAAAGAGAATGGAGCAGGCCGAGCGCGGCATCGCGACCTTAAAGGAGATTGTGGATGCGCTGGTAGTCATTCAGAATGAGCGCCTGCGACTGGTTTCGGAAACCAAGATTACCCTGCTCAACGCCTTTGTGGAGGCCGACAATGTCCTCAAACATGCCGTACAGAGCATTTCCGACCTGATCTACACTCCTGGTCTTATCAACCTGGACTTCGAGGACGTCTGCCAGATTATGCGCGGTGCAGGTGCTGCCCACATGGGTATGGGGCGTGCCAGCGGCAAGGACAAGGCGGAGATCGCGGCCAAGGCGGCAATTTCTTCTCCACTGCTCGAGTCTTCGATCGATGGCGCAGAGCGCGTAATCCTCAACATCACCGCTCCGTCGGACATCGAACTGGACGAGGTCAACCTGGCTGCCGATATGATCCGTGCTTGTGCGCATCCTGACGTCAACCTCATCTTTGGTGTTACCTTCGATGACAGCCTGGATGACGAGATGATTGTGACCGTCATTGCAACAGGATTTGAGCTGGATAAAAACTTTGATATTCCAGATTATCGCTTTAAAGCGGCTTCCTCTTCCGACGCGCCAAAACAGGAAGAAAAGACTGAAAGCAATTCTCGGAGCGACGAGGACGATGACGATATGCCGTTCGACATCATGTCCATCTTTGGCCAGAGAAGATAAATTTGATGTAAAGAAAAAAGGGGCCCCAGCTTTTTGCTGGGGCCTTTTTTGTGGGCTTTTTGGAATAAAAAAGAGGGACAGCGAACCGCTGTCCCTCTTACGTCTTTTTCTATTTGTCGGCAGGGAAGAAGATTACATCATGCCGCCCATGCCAGCTGGAGCTGCCGCAGGCTCTTTGTCTTCCTTCTGATCAGCAACCAGCGACTCGGTGGTCAGAACCATAGCCGCAACGGAAGCTGCATTCTGCAGAGCGGAGCGGGTAACCTTGGTAGGATCTACGATACCAGCAGGGATCATATCGACATAGGTCTCGGTGTAAGCGTCGTAGCCGTAACCAACCTTGCCGGATTTGAGCAGGGTGTTGACGATTACCGAGCCATCCACACCCGCGTTGATAGCGATCTGGCGTACTGGCTCTTCCAGTGCTCTCAGAACGATCTTAGCGCCGGTTCTCTCGTCGCCGTCCAGGCTGTCAACCAGTTTCTGAACTTCTGGAATTGCGTTGATCAGAGCAGTGCCGCCGCCGGCAACGATGCCTTCCTCAACAGCAGCCTTGGTTGCAGACAGAGCATCCTCGATGCGCAGTTTCTTTTCTTTCATCTCAATCTCGGTTGCAGCACCAACTTTGATGACAGCTACGCCGCCAGCCAGTTTGGCAAGTCTTTCCTGCAGCTTCTCGGTATCGAACTCGGAAGTGCTGGCAGCAATCTGAGATTTGATCTGTGCAACGCGCTCTGCAATTGCATCTTTAGAGCCAGCGCCGCCAACAATGATGGTGTTCTCTTTCTGAACTTTAACCTGAGAAGCACGGCCGAGCTGCTCCATGGTAGTATCTTTGAGCTCCAGACCCAGATCGGAGGAGATGACCTCGCCGCCAGTCAGAATAGCAATATCCTGGAGCATTTCTTTTCTTCTGTCACCGAAGCCAGGAGCTTTGACAGCAACACAGGTGAAGGTGCCGCGCAGCTTGTTGAGCAGCAGGGTGGTCAGAGCCTCGCCCTCGATATCTTCTGCGATGATCAGCAGCTTCTTGCCAGCCTGTACGATCTGCTCGAGCAGAGGCAGGATTTCCTGAATGTTGGAGATCTTCTTATCGGTGATGAGGAGCAGTGCATCGTCCAGAACTGCTTCCATCTTATCGGTATCGGTAACCATGTATGGGGAGATGTAGCCGCGGTCAAACTGCATACCTTCTACAACTTCGGTGTAGGTCTCTGCGGTCTTGGACTCTTCCAGTGTGATGACGCCGTCCGCAGAAACCTTCTCCATTGCCTCTGCGATCAGCTTGCCGATTACCTCGTCGCCGCAGGAAACGGTAGCAACTCTTGCGATATCAGCAGAGCCGTTTACCTTCTGGGAATGAGAGATAACAGCGTTGACAGCGGTATCAACAGCCTTCTGGATGCCTCTCTTGAGGACCATTGGGTTTGCACCGGCGGTGACATTCTTCATGCCCTCGCGAACCAGTGCCTGTGCGAGCAGGGTTGCGGTGGTGGTGCCGTCGCCCGCAGCATCGTTTGTCTTGGTAGCAACTTCTTTTACAAGCTGTGCGCCCATGTTCTCAAATGGATCATCCAGCTCGATCTCTTTTGCGATGGTGACGCCATCGTTGGTGATCAGTGGAGCGCCGAATTTCTTATCCAGAACGACGTTGCGTCCCTTTGGACCAAGGGTAATTTTTACGGTGTTGGCCAGCTGGTCAATACCTTTCTGCAAGGATTTTCTTGCGTCTTCTCCGTATGCAATAATCTTGGACATGATGCCATAACCTCCAATATATTCAAATTAGCTGTATGTCTTATTCTACAATGGCCAGGATATCGGACTGGCGCAGGATGGTGTATTCTTCACCGTCTACTTTGACCTGGGTGCCGGCATATTTGCTTACCAGAACCTTCTGTCCGACCTGAACATACATTTTTTCCTCGTGACCATCAACCATGCCGCCAGGACCTACCGCTACGATCTGTGCGATCTGCGGTTTTTCCTGTGCCGAAGCAGCCAGGATGATGCCGCTCTTGGTGGTTTCCTCAGCTTCTACCATTTTCAGTACAACTCTGTCAAGTAATGGTTTAATGCTCATAGTTTGTATTCCTCCATATCCATTCAGATAAAATAATAAACAAAATATTGCTTGAAGCAGGATGCCCTGTTGGCACTCTCTTGCATCAAGTGCTAATTGTATTTTACCGCATTTCCAGAAAAAATCAAGGGCTTTGGTGAGAAATTCATAAACAAAAGCAATTCTTTACATTTTGTTCAAATTTTGGAGCTGCTTTTTTATATTTTGCTCGAAAAAAGGAAGAAAATACCATGGAAGAGGGGACGTTCATAAAAAAATTACCAACTGTCTGTAGTAAAGAGGGTGTTTTTTCTCGTGTTTTATGATAGGATAAACTAGAGAGTGTCTGTGTCGTTATGTTTGGTTATGCCCTGCGCATTTTTATGACGGCGAGAGGTCGGATATGCGGGGCAAGCGTTGCATTCACTGCAACTTAAAGGAGATTGAGATGGAGAAAAAACAGTGGACAATCAAGCAAAAAGGATTTGTGGCGGCCGGCGGGGTGCTCTTTTTGATGGGAATATCCGGCCTGCTGCTCGCCGTATGGAACGTCGGGTCGGCGCTGCTGGTATTGGGATCGGCTTTTCTAATCGGCACCGCGGTATATGAACGGCATGTAGGGAGGAAGAATCATTTGTTGACTGCACTTGGAATTTTGATGCTGCTGGGATTGTTGACCCATGCGGTGATTTGGAATCACTTTGCCTTTGGCAGAAAGCCCGCACAGCAGGGGGAAGCGACCGTGATTGTGCTGGGATGCAAGGTAAACGGCGAAGAACCTTCGCTGATGTTGCAGCGCCGCTTGGACTGTGCCCTTGCGTATCTCAACCAAAACCCACAGGCCAACTGTGTGGTTTCGGGGGGAAAAGGGGAAAACGAGCAGTACACCGAGGCGCATGTGATGAAAAAGTACCTCACCGAGCACGGGGTAGACCCGTCGCGCGTCTATGAAGAGGATGAGTCCACCAACACCGACACCAACATCCAAAATTCGCTGCGCCTGATCCAACAGCAGAAGCTGAGCGATACCCTCATCCTCTGCACCGACGGATTTCACCAGCTGCGCGCCTGGATGTATGTGCGGCGCTATGGAATGGACGCCCGCGCGATCTCTGGAAAGACGCCGCTGCCGGTGATTCCTTCCTATGCAGTGCGGGAATTGGGCGGCATTTTCAAAATGCTCTTGATCGGCTAAAGGCAGCTATACCGGTGCGGATGGGTGAAATTCACATAAGATACGGCGAACGGTTCGTCAAATTTAAATAGAAACCCCCTATAATTTTGCTGTCAAATTTGCTATAATGGGGGATAAAGAATTTCTTTTTCAAATGGAGGAATCATCAACATGGCAAAGGTGACATTGATTGCCTATACCCCAGACCCGGAACGGCTGGTTGCGTCGTCTGCAAAATTGTGCTACAGCCCGGCATCTATCTCGGACTTGATGGACGGTCTGGATGAGGAAAAAACCGTCAGCTTTTTACATATGCTCTCGGATTTTGGACACCAGAGTCCGATCGAGCACATCAGGTTTACCTTTGGAATTGAGGGCGTTTCCCGCTCGCTGCTCGCGCAGATTACCCGCCACCGCATCGCATCCTTTTCGGTGCAGAGCCAGCGGTATGTCAAAGAAAAGCAATTCTCTTTTGTAACGCCGCCCCAGATCGCCGAAGATGAGGAGGCTTCTGCCCTTTATCAGCAGGCGATGCAGTCGGCGCACGAAACCTATTTAAAGCTCTCCGACATTTTGCAGCAGAAAAATTACCAGAAGATGATCGCAGAGGGCATGGACGAAAAGAAGGCAAAAACTGCTTCGGAAAAGAAGGCCATCGAGGATGCGCGCTTTGTCCTGCCGAATGCCTGCGACACAAAAATGATCCTGACGATGAATGCGCGCAGCTTGCTCAACTTCTTTAGGCTGCGCTGCTGCAACCGCGCACAGTGGGAAATTCGGGATGTCGCCACCCAGATGCTGGCGCTGGTGAAACCGATCGCCCCGACCATCTTCGAAAAGGCTGGCCCCGGCTGTGTCAGCGGCCCCTGCCCGGAGGGCAAGATGAGCTGCTTAAAAATGCAGGAGGTGCGCGAACACTTTTTGCACCTGGGGCAGAGCCAGCGCGGATAAACTGCGCCAAACGGTCAAAAATGAGAAAAAGAGAGGATGACCCCGCATGAAGGGGAAATTGATCATCATAGAGGGGCTGGACGGCAGTGGAAAGAGCACCCAAATTGCGCTGTTGGCCCAAAAAGCAAGGGAGCTTGGCAGGCCGGTACAGCAGGTCAAGTTTCCAAACTATGCCGAGGATTCTTCGGCGCTGGTCAAGGCGTATCTGAGCGGTGAGCTGGGAAGCTTGGAAGAGATCAACGCCTATGCTGCATCGGTGCTCTACAGCGTGGACCGATATGCTACCTGGCGCCGTCACATGCACAGCGACTATGAGGCGGGCAAACCCTTTTTGCTAGACCGCTACACCACCGCCAACATGTACCATCAGGCTACAAAGCTGCCCAAAGAGGAGTGGGACACCTTTTTAGACTGGCTGGAAGATTTGGAATACAACAAGATGGGGCTGCCTCGCCCGGACCTTGTGCTATATCTGGACATGCAGCCCAAAACAGCTGAAAAGTTGTTGGAGGCCCGATACCACGGCGACGAGAGCAAAAAGGACCTGCACGAATCCAACTTTCAGTACCTGCTTTCCTGCCGGGAAGCGGCGCTGTATGCTGCAAAGCAGAAGGGCTGGAAGGTGGTATCCTGCTGCGATGGGGAAAACCCGCTGTCCATCCAGACGATTGCCGATAAAATTTTTGAGCAGGTACGGCCCTTTTTGACCGAAGCCTGATGGAGGAAAAGAGATGGATGCAGTCGTTGCGATGACCGAAGAATATGCGCGGGAAATTTCCAACTGGTCTTATCCGGGCAGCTATGCCCTTTACAGCTTTGCACCGACAGAGGAGACGGTGGCAGAGCTGATGGGAGGGGGATATTATGCCTGCCTTGCCCAGGGAAGGCTGGTCGGATATTTTTGCTATGGACAACCCGCCCGCATCCCCGTCCGAGAGCAGCAGCCGCTCTACCAACAAGAGGCGCTGGATTTTGGACTGGGAATGTGCCCGGATTGCTGTGGGCAGGGCAGAGGAACTGCCTTTATGCAGACCGGCCTTGACTTTGCACAGGACCGCTTTCACCCGAAAAAATTCCGGTTAGTCGTAGCCAGCTTCAATGCTAGGGCGATTCATCTTTATGAAAAGCTTGGGTTTTGCAAAATCGCGGAACTCACACATCAAAATTCCGGGATGCCCTTTTGGATGATGGAAAAACAGGCGGCATCCTGTGAACTGCCAGATAGACATTAGAAGAGAGAAACGGATCAGTTGATCAAAAAGGAGGATTTGCTTGGATTTTCACCCGATTTCCTTGCAGGACAAAACGTGGATTGAGCAGTTGCTCAGCTATGCAAACTACAACAGCTGCGAATACAGCTTCAGTTCGATCTTTAATTGGAGCGGCGTGCACCGCACAGAAATTGCCCGAGTGGGGGATTACGGCGTGCTGCGCACCGCCTTCAAGGGGTATTCCTATCTGTACCCGTTCGGACGCGGAGATGTTGCGCCGGTCATCGAACAGATGATCCAGGACGCCGCTGCACACGGTTCGCCGCTGCTGCTTTCGCTTGTGCTGGAGCCGATGAAGCAGGAACTGGAAATGCTCTTCCCGGACCGCTTTGAATTTCGTGAGGAGCGTGAGTACTTTGACTATATCTACACCTTCGAATCGCTTGCAACCCTCAAGGGCAGAAATTTAAGCGGCAAACGAAACCATGCAAACACCTTCCGCCGCCTCTACCCGAACTGGTCGTTTGAGCAGATCACTGCCCAGACGCTTCCGGAGTGTTGGCAGATGAACCAGGAGTGGGAGCAGGAAAATGGCGGAAACACCGATGCCGGCCTCACACAGGAGCAGAGGGCGCTGCGCAGTGCCTTTGACAACTTCTTTGAGGAAGGGTTGGTGGGAGGATTGATCCGTGTAGACGGCAAGGTAATTGCCTACACGATGGGCCGCCCGCTCAACAGCGACACCTTTGTCGTCCACTTTGAAAAGGCCCTCTCCGGCTATAACGGAGCCTATCAGATGATCAACCAGCAGTTTGTTCAGCATTGCTGCCAGGGTTATAGCTATATCAACCGAGAGGACGATGCCGGCGTGGAGGGACTGCGCCGGGCAAAGCTGTCCTACCGCCCGCAGATGCTGGTGAAGAAATATGAGGTTTGCCTCAAGGAAAATGCATAAAGGATAGACAAAAGGGGAAAGGGGGAAGAGAGGATGTCGTCGATCGGATTTGCAGAAGATTGTATACAGGACCGAGAACAGCTGCGCGTCCTCTGGAGAACCTGTTTTGATGCGGAGGACGCATATCAGCAGCTTTATTTTTCCACCCGTTACCGGCCGGATCAAACGCTGGTTTTTCGGGAAGAGGGTGAGATCTTGGGCATGGCGACCCTGCTTCCCTGCACCTACAGGGGGATTTTTCAGGACAGGGAGCGGCTGTACCGGGCAAGTTATCTCTTTGCGGTGGCCACCCTGCCAAGGGCGCGCGGAAAGCAGATTGCCACCAAGCTTTTGCAGGAGGCGGAGCGCTATCACCGCCAATGGGGCATAGAGCTTGCCATCCTCGCACCCGCTCAGGCAGATCTCTACCCGTTTTATCAAAAGCGCGGTTATGAGACCTGGTTTTATCGCCGGGAGTGCTGCTATCCACCGGCAAACAGCAGCGCGGATGGTTGGGAGCTGCGGCAGCTGCACGTCGCGGAGTACTATCATCACCACCTGCGGCTGTTGGGGCGCGATGCGGTGCTTTGGCCCCAGGATGCCCTGATCTTTGCCGAAGGGGAAAGCAAGCTCTATCATGGCGGCCTGTATGCGCTGTGCCAGCAGGGAAAGCTCCGGGCAATCTGCAACCTGTATCACTATGTACCGGAAGAGTGGATTGCAAAGGAGCTGCTGGCAGAGCCGGGGGAGAGTGAGGAACAGCTGTGCAGTGCGCTGCGGGGCCTTTTTCCACAGGCAAGCTGGACGGTGCGTCTGCCGGCAAAAGAAGATCCACAACAGGGACAACCCGGGCAGAAGGCAGTTCCTGCCGGAATGGTGCGCTGGTATCTGCCACAGGATCAGCGGCCGGACCAAACAGGATGGGCCTATCTGCCGTTCATATTAGATTAGCCTTAGACAACAATGGCAAACAAGACAAAAGGAGCTGAATGGTTATGGTAACAGTATTTTTGGCAAACGGATTTGAGGAAATGGAGGGCTTGGCGCCGGTCGATCTGCTGCGCCGCGCCGGGGTAAAGGTGCAGACTGCGGCGGTCAACGAGGACGGCGGCAAATGGGTAACTGGTTCCCATGGCGTCACCGTTGCGTGTGACATAAACGCCAAAGAGGTCACCGAAGAGGAGATGCAGATGCTGGTTTTGCCGGGCGGCCTGCCGGGTACCAACCATCTGGACGCCTCTGCCGAGGTAGATCATTGGCTGAAGGTCGCCAGCAAAAAGGGCATCTTCATTGCAGCGATCTGTGCAGCGCCATCGGTTTTGGGAAATCGCGGGCTGTTGGACGGCCGCAGAGCGGTCTCCTTCCCGGGATTTGAGCCGAAGGGTGCCACCATCTGCAAGGGAGAAGGCGTTGTGCGCGACGGACAGTACATCACAGCAAGGGGCGCGGGCGTATGCCTGGACTTTGGCTTTAAGCTGATCGAGTGCCTGTGCGGTGAAGAGAAAGCTTTGCAGATAAAGGAAGGTATCCAATGCCAAAGATAGATCTGCGAGTGTACAAAAAGGAAATTCGCGCGCAGATGCGCAAGATCCGTCGGGAGATGCCTGCCGAAGTGGTGGCAGAAAAAAATGAAATGATCTTTAAACGCCTGATTTCCACCCAGCAGTACCGCCGGGCAAAGACGGTTGTCCTGTATGTCTCCAAGGAATTGGAGGTGGACACCCGCCGCCTGATGGAGCAGGCCTGGCAGGACGGCAAGAGGGTTGCTGCTCCGCGCTGCGTGGAGGACACCCGCTTGATGAATATGCATTTGATTAGCAGCATGGATGACCTGCAAGAGGGCGCTTTCGGCATTTTGGAGCCGTATGACAATCTTCCCATCTTGCAGGATACCAGAGATGCCATCTGCATTGTTCCGGCCTTTTGTAACGACTATCGCGGTTATCGTGTCGGGTATGGCGGTGGCTATTATGATCGCTATCTTTCCAGCTTTTCGGGGGTAAAGATTGGCGTCAATTACAGCGACTGTGTCCGTCCGCGGCTGATCAGCGGACGCTATGATGTGCCGGTAGATCTTTTGGTGACCGACCGGTATATCCGCCGGTGCAACCTGTCCAAAGTATCGGTCCGGCACAGAAGAACTTCCAAATAGGGGACGAAAGGAGACGGAAAATGAGCAACGAAAAGGACCGTCAGGATAGACTCCGCAGCTATTTTAGTCAGGACCCGCAGGGCAACCGCCGCAGCCAGTCCCGCAATCAGCAGGACCAAACCCAGTGGTTTTCTCCCGAGGACGACGAGGACGATGCGGACATGAAGGTTGTGGACGATGATTTTGGCGGAGAGGAGTTTGCCAAAAAGCCGCGCAAAAAGCGCCGCCAATCCAAACTCAGCCGCTTTGCCCAGAGCTTTGTATTGATCTGCCTGTTTTTGGGCATCGCCATCTTTTTGGCCTATTTTATGCTGATTACTGCCAGTGACCTGCTCGGCCTGGGTCAGACCGATCAACAGATTGAAGTCACTTTGACTGAGGACGATGTGTCCTCTTTGAGCAAAACTGCCGATGTTTTGGAAGAAAATGGCGTCATCTCCAGCAAGTTGGTCTTTGAGCTGTATGCAAAGCTCAAAGATATGGATGGCACTTTTCAGGCCAAAACCTTCGTTTTAAACAACAAGTGGGGATATGACCAGATCATGAACCACCTGGCCTATGATGATGAGGCATCCGACATTGTCAGCGTCACCTTCCGTGAAGGTATGACCGAGCGGCAGATCGGAGAACTGTTGGAAGAAAACGACGTCTGCACGGCCGAGGAGTTCTACGAGGCACTGGAAAGCGGCGACTACAGCGACTACAACTTTGCCGGACTTGTGCCGGATGACCCGCTTCGCTTCAGAAAGTATGAGGGATATATCTTCCCGGATACCTATGAGTTCTATACCAACATGAACCCGGAGCAGGTTGTCCGCAAGTTCTTTGACAACTTTGACAGCAAGGTCGACACCGAGGTGATGCAGCGCATTCGCAACCTCTCTAACGGTCTGGGTGAGCTGGACAACCTCATTACCCTGGCATCCATCATCCAGAAGGAAGCGACCGATCTGGAAAACATGAAGATGGTTTCCTCGGTCTTCCACAACCGACTCAATAACAGCGCAAACTACCCATATTTGCAGTCGGATGCAACCACCAACTATATCCAAGACGATATCCGTGTCTTTATGACCGAGGATAATCAGGAAATGTACGACGCATACGACACCACCAAGGTGGTCGGCTTGCCGGTCGGTCCGATTTGCAATCCAGGTATGGACGCCATTGAGGCGGCGATTGACCCAGCAGATACCGATTACTACTACTTTGTATCGGATGATGCAGGCAACTACTACTTTGCTTCCACCCTTGAGGAGCACGAGGCGAATATTCGCACAGCAAATCAGGTAAACGCACAGCTGGAGCAGCAGGGTGCGGTGGAGGAAACCGGCGAATAAGCCGACAACAGCAAACCTAAACCAACTGCCTGGCCCGCCGAACCTCTCGTGCGGGCCAGGGTTTTCTAAAATGAAACCTTAGATAATGGAGGAGCAGTATGGCAGACAAAAATGCAGCATGGATGAGTGCGCACTATCCAGAGGTACTTGCGCCGGTGGGCGACTTTGAGCGGCTGACCTATGCGGTCAACTATGGAGCAGATGCGGTATACCTGGGAGGTACCGCCTTTGGCATGCGCGCCTCATCGGCAAACTTTGACTTTGAGACGATGAAAAAGGCGGTGGAGTACGCCCATGCGCGCGGCGTCAAGGTGTACCTGACCTGCAATACCTTGCCGCTCAACAGTGAGGTCGAAGAGCTCCCCGATTACCTGCGCTCTGCACAGAAGGCGGGGGTCGATGCGGTGATCGTGGCAGACATCGGCGTCTTGATGGAGGCCAAAAGGGTGATTCCAGATGTGGATGTGCACATCTCCACCCAAACGGGAATTGTCAACTATCTGACAGCAAACGAGCTGTATAAGCTTGGAGCAAAGCGCGTTGTGCTGGCCAGGGAGCTGCCGCTGGAGGAGATCAAGCGCATTCGCGACAAAACTCCGCCAGAACTGGAGATCGAGACCTTTGTACACGGCGCAATGTGCATGTCTTTTTCCGGGCGTTGCCTGCTTTCCAACTATATGGTCGGGCGGGATGCCAACCGGGGAGAGTGCGCACAGCCGTGCCGTTGGAATTACTACCTGATGGAGGAAAAGCGTCCAGGCCAGTACTTCCCGGTCTTTGAGGATGAGAAGGGAAGCTATATCCTCAACGCCAAGGATCTGTGTATGATCGGGTACATAGACAAGGTGATCGAGGCGGGCGTCACCTCGCTGAAAATTGAAGGGCGCGCCAAATCCTTCTACTATGTGGCAGTTGTCACCAACGCATACCGCAAAGCGGTGGACCTGTACAAAAAGGACCCGAAAAACTTCCATCTTCCAGAGTGGATTGAGGAGGAGACCCGCAAGGTCAGCCACCGGCAGTACTCCACCGGCTTTTACTTTGGCCGTCCGGAGCAAGGGCAGTATTATGAAAACGGCGGCTATGTGCGGCAGTGGGACGTAGTTGCAGTGGTCGACAAAACGGAGGATGACGTCCTCTATTGCACCCAGCGCAACAAGTTCTCACTTGGGGAGACGGTAGAAATTCTGTGCCCGGGCGGCGACATCGACAATCGCCCCATTCCTTATTCGGTCACTGCCATCACCGATGCAGAAGGCAATGTACGCCAAAGCGCAAACAACGCCATGATGAAGCTGACCATGCCCGCCAAGGGGCTTGTGCTGCCGCAGGGAGCCATTATCCGGCGCGCAGCAAAATAGCAAAAAAGAGCTACCACCAAAAAGGAGGAACCGATTATGCAGCAAGAACAGATCGAGTATAAATTTGACACCCAGCTTTTGATCGAGGGCAGCACCGCCACCGAGGATGAGATCAACGACTACATCACCGAACATTTTCAAGGAGATTGCCTGATTGTGGTCGGGGATGAGGAGCTGATGAAGCTGCACTTTCACACCAATTATCCCTGGAAGGTGCTGGAATACTGCGCATCGCTGGGCGAAATCTTCGACATTGTCGTTGAGAATATGCAACGTCAGAGCGAACATCTCCACGGCTAATCAAAAATCTATTCCAACTGATACCCCCGCAGCAGATTTTGGAAAACAGAAAAACGGTAGGTCCAACCTCTTTTACCGGAGCGGACCTACCGTTTTGTTTGTTAGATGAAATTTTTGGAACTACTAGTCTCCAACAGCGCCGAGAGCGATTTCCTGGCCGATGTTCAGAATGTGGTCGCCGATACGTTCAAAGTCGGTGAGCATCTCCGAATAGAGTACACAGCCTTCGTCCGAACAGGTGCCAGCCTGCATCCGGTCGATCTGTTTTTTGCGGAAATCCTCGGTCATATCGTCGATCTTCTGCTCGGTGTCTTCGATCGCTTTGAGGTTGTTGCCGTTGTTCTCAACAGACAGCACCATATCCATTGCCTCTCCGCAGATGTCTCGCATCTGGCCGATCTGCTGAATGACTTCGGGAGAAAATACGATTCCGCGTTCCTCAATTCGCTTGGTGTACTCGCAGATGTTGACTGCGTGGTCGCCGATGCGCTCCAGGTTGCCGCAAACTTTAAAGAGTGCGCTCATATACTGCGAATCTTTGGGGTTGCGTTCTTTGACGAGCATGCGGGAGATATACTTGGAGATTTCCTTGTTCAGGAAGTCAATGTACTCCTCGCGATCCCGCACATCTTCAAGCAGGGTGGTTTTGCCGGATTTGACCGCTTCAAAACTCAGCGAGATGTTTTCTTTGGTCATCTTAGTCATGCGGATCAGCTCGTTGCGGATAGCGTTGGTCGCGATGGCAGAGATACCGATCTTTGTTTCGCCGCGGTTTTCAATCGGGATAACCGGCTGGATAAATTCGAGGTGCATCGTATCTTCTTTTTCCTCTGGAAGGTCGGGAAGAATCTTGGTTGCCATCTTGGCAAGCTTTTTGCCAAAGGGCAGCAGCAGAAGGGTTGTGGTGATGTTGAAAATGGTGTGGGTGTTTGCAATCTGCGAAGCGACGTTTGGTGTAAGACTTTCCATCAAAGAAACAAACGGTGTCACCATGCAGATAACGGTAAAGAGAATGGTACCGATAATGTTAAAGGACAGGTGGATGATGGTGGTGCGCTTGGCGTTGCGGCTGGTGCCGATGGCAGCCAGGAGCGCGGTGATACAGGTACCGATATTCTGACCGAACAGGACATAGACGGCCTGTGGGAGGCCGATAACGCCGCTGGAAGCCAGTGCCTGCAAGATGCCGACAGAGGCGGAGGAAGACTGGATGATGGCGGTGAAGATTGCGCCGGCGAGGATGCCAAGGATTGGGTTGGAGAATCTGGTCATCAGCGAGACGAAAGCTTCCGATTCGCGCAGTGGAACCATCGAGCTGCTCATCATGTCCATACCGATGAACAGGATACCCAAACCGGCGATGATCTTGCCGAAGTGGTGTACCTTTTCCTTTTTTACAAAGACGATCATTGCCACGCCCAGGAAAGCAAACAGTGGGGCAATGGCACCAACGTCCAATGCGATCAACTGGCCGGTGATGGTGGTTCCGATATTGGCACCCATGATAATCCACACCGCCTGTTGCAAGGTCATCATGCCGGAGTTTACAAATCCGACAACCATGACGGTGGTGGCCGATGAGGACTGAATGACGGCCGTGATGATTGCGCCGACCACGACACCAAGGATGCGGTTTGAGGTCAATCGTTCGAGAATGCGTTTCATTTTGTTGCCGGCGGCGGCTTCCAGACCGTTGCTCATCATCTGCATACCGTACAGGAATAAGCCTAAGCCTCCCAGCAAACTGATTAGATCGGTTGCTTTCACAAAATCTTCCTCCATGCTTAACAAAAATTTATTCTACACTTTACTTTATACACAAAAAACCGATCTAATGCAAGAAGAAACGCCAAAATTTAACACGACTTTACATAGATTTAACATTGCGGGACATTAACAAATGTCATAGATATAGGAAGAAAGTTGGAGGATGAACTTTAAGTGAGTGTTGTGCGAAGGTTGCCGAAACCTTGTGGGAAGGAAAGAAAGGGGGTGAGGCCGGGAGAATGTTACTCCTCCATCTGTTTGCCAAGAAAACCTGCGGCAGCCTGGAGCAGTTTTTCTTCGGCTTCGGTTGGGACGGACGGCTCTCCATCTGCCAAAAACAGGATGGAACCGCAGACATCGCCCGCCGAGATGATCGGGTACTCGACCAGGGCAGGGCGCTCGATGCCCTCAACCGGGTAGAGCAGGGCCTTGCCGGATTCGTAGATATAGCTCTTGCGGTCCTCAATCAGCTCTTCGAGGGCAGGGGAGATGCGTCTTTCCAAAAGCTCCTTCTTTGGAACGCCGGACGCAGAGACCACATGGTCCCGATCGCAGACGATGACCGGTCTTGCACTTGTCTTGTGCAGAATCTCGGCATACTGTGCGGCAAAGGCAGAGAGCTCACCGATAGGGGAATACTTTTTAAAGATTACCTCTCCGTCGTTGCTGGTGAAAATTTCGAGGGGATCGCCCTCGCGGATGCGCAGGGTGCGCCGGATCTCTTTTGGGATTACGACACGCCCAAGGTCGTCTATTCTTCTTACAATTCCTGTAGCTTTCATATAAAAAATCTCCTTGTCTTTTCCTGAAATTTGCCTGTGCTGTTATTGTTTACAGGCCGCGGCAGAATATACGCGAATTTCCTGCAACAAACAGCCAGTTTTTTCCAGCTGTAATTGTGGGATAACTGCTGGTGGGAGACGATAGCTTTGGCAAAATCAAAAACAAAAACGGCCAGATTGCGCTGCACTTTTGCTTGACACCGCAAAGACAGACTTATATAATAACTTTAAAAGATGGGCGCCGCTCGCAGTGTCAGGCCTGTCTCTTATACACATCTCCGAGCCCACGAGACCTCTCTACATCT
>ENA-OYXB01000511-OYXB01000511.1-human-gut-metagenome-genome-assembly--contig:-NODE-511-length-16853-cov-4.906239_pt1 | contig 16853 bp, 19 predicted proteins | sample MGYA00244176_ERZ653409 | MGnify/ENA primary metagenome ERZ653409 (study PRJEB26926, sample SAMN06164912) | human gut metagenome | biome: ENVO:00009003; feature: ENVO:2100002; material: ENVO:00002003... | reverse complement strand
GTTTTTTATTGACCCCCAGTTGAACTGGGGGTTTTTCTTGCCTTTTCGGCGCCAAACAAACGGAGCGCCCATCCAGCGATGAGCGCTCCGCTTTTTGCGAGATACAGTTTGTTATTCTTCTCCACGCTTATGCCGCTCTTCAAGATTTTGCAAAATCTTTTCCCGGTAGCGGCGTGCGGCATCCTCGGTCTTGTTTTCGCCAAAGTGGTAATATACCGTCCCTTTTAGAATATCTGGCATGTACTGCTGGCGGACATAATGGTCGGGATAATCGTGCGGATATTTGTAGAATTGCCCCTTGTTTTCCACCTCTGCGCCGTCAAAATGCTTGTTTTGCAGACAGCGCGGAAAGTCACCCACCTTTCCTGCACGCACATCGGCCATCGCCTGGTTGATGGCGAGGTAGGCAGAGTTGGATTTGGGCGCGGTTGCCATGGTGACGACTGCCTGTGCCAGCGGGATGCGCGCTTCGGGAAGCCCAATTTGCAGGGCACTGTCGACGCAGGCTTTGACGATGACGGCACACATGGGATAGGCCATGCCGATGTCCTCGCTGGCGATGACCAGCAGCCGGCGGCAAGGGGAAATGAGGTCGCCGGCCTCCAGCAGGCGGGCGAGGTAGTGCAGGGCGGCATTTTCATCCGAGCCGCGGATCGATTTTTGCAGGGCAGAGAGCAGGTCGTAGTGGACGTCATCGCTCTTGTCATAGCGCAGAGCAGCGCGCTGGGAGATGCTTTGCAGCTGATTGGCAGAGATGATCTTTTCCCCGTCCTGTACAGCGGCGGCAAGATAGGCAATTTCCAGCGTGTTGATCGACTTGCGCACATCCCCTCCGCAGGAGAGGGCGATGCTTTGCAGCACATGGTCCTCTAGCTTTAAAGAAAGCCCTTGCTGTGCGCACTCCTCCCGCAAGATTTCTACACCGCGGGCCAGAGCTTTTTCGATCTCTTCGGGGTCGACCGCCTTAAATTCAAAAACGGTGCTGCGGCTGATGATCGCATTATAAATATAAAAGTATGGGTTTTCCGTCGTGGAGGCGATCAGGGTAATCTGTCCATTCTCCAAAAATTCCAGCAGAGTTTGCTGCTGCTTTTTGTTGAGGTACTGGATTTCGTCGAGATAGAGCACGACCCCATTCATCCCTTCAAAGGTATCCAGTGAGGAGATGATTTCCTTGAGGTCGGCGGTGGAGGCGGTGGTGCCGTTTAATTTGTACAGCTTTTTCCCGGCCTGTTTTGCGATGATGCGGGCAACGGTGGTTTTGCCGGTGCCGGGTGGGCCATAAAAGATCAGGTTGGGGACGGTGCCGGATTGGGCGATTCGATAGAGAATGCCGTCTTTTCCCAGAATATGTTGTTGTCCAACCACCTCGTCGATGGACTGCGGACGCATGAGGTCCGCCAGCGGAGTACTCATTGCACCGCCTCCCTTTCTTTTTTCCTTTTATTATAATAGAAGTGGAAACAAGAAGCAAGGGGGGAGGATATGCAAAGCTTTTGTGTGGCTGTTAAAAAAATATGTACAAAGCCGAACAAAACAGCAAATCTGGTTGACATCTCTCCGGCAAGTGGCTAAAATAAAGGAGGTCCAAAAGGAAAGGAAGGATATTGTATGTCTCAGTTAAAGGCAATTATCTTTGATTTGGATGGAACGGTATGCAACACATTGGAAGACCTTGCAGAGTGCACCAACCGCGCGCTTGCCGATTTTGGCTTGCCGGGTCACACTGTGCAGGAGTACCGCAAGATTGTCGGCAATGGAGTGGATACCCAGATGCGCCGCGCAATCGGAGAGGAAAAATACAATAAAGAGCTGGCCGATCAGGTAAAGGCCGCCTTTAAAGCATACTACAATCAAGATTATCTCAAACACACAAAACCCTATGAGGGAATGCCCCAGGCACTGGATGCGTTAAAGGAGATGGGACTGAAAGTTGCTGTCTTTTCCAATAAGCCGGACGAATTTGCAGGCAAGGTTTGCACCGCCCTCTTTGGAGACCGCTTTGATTTGATCGCCGGCAACCGTCCAGGTATCCCGGTAAAGCCCGATCCGACAGGGCTGTTTATGGCTCTTGAACGGCTGGGTGTGCGCCCGGAAGAGTGTCTCTACTGCGGAGATTCCTGCGTCGACATGGATACCGGAAAAAATGCAGGCATTCCAACCATCGGTGTGGAGTGGGGCTTCCGTGACCGCCAGGAGCTCGAGGAGCACGACGCCGACTATATCTTGCAAAAACCAAGTCAGCTGCCGGAATTGGTGCGCAAAGTGATGAGCCGCTAAATTTGGAAAGGGGGAAACGCGGTGAACAAGGTGGAGGAAAAGATCTTTGCAGGGGTGTCGAGCGCCTGCTTTTTTCCGCTGGAGACGGCATTGTCGGTCCAAAAGATTGCCGCATGGCAGATTCCCTATACCGAGGTGTTTTTTAATACGGTTCGGGAGCTTGCGCCGGATTATGTCGATGGGCTGGGCCGCTGCTGCAAGTTGGCGGGAACCAAGATCCTCTCTGTTCACCCCTTTACCTCCAACAGCGAATCCTTTTACTTTTTTTCCGATTATCCCGGTCGCCTTGAGGACGGCATCCTGCTTTACCGGCATTATCTGCGCGCAGCCCAGAAATTGGGGGCGCGCCTGCTTGTCTTTCACGGCGATTCTGCTTTCAGCGAATATCCTGTGCGCAAAAGTGCCGACCACCTGCGAAGGCTCGATGCCATTGCCCGGGAGGAATATGGCCTGTTCATCGCCTATGAGAATGTGGTGCGCTGTCGGGGAAAGGACCCGAACTACTTTGTGCAGCTGCGGGAATATTACCCCGATCTGCGCTTTGTGCTCGATGTCAAGCAGTCGCTGCGCGCAGGACACAGCCCACTAGAATATGTGGAAGCGCTTGGAAACAGCATTGTCCATGTACACATCAGCGATTCCAATTCCCAACAGGACTGCCTGCCGGTGGGAAGGGGCGAGATGAAGCTGGAGGAATTCTTATTCGCTCTCAAAAAGGTCGGCTTTTCGGGGGCTATTTTGCAGGAATTATACCGCGAGAGTTACCGGGAAGAAGGGGAGGTCCTGGAGGGATATCAGCTGCTCAAGAGGACGACCGAAAGGATCTTTACCGACATTTTATGACATTTTTCGACATTCTTATGGCAATATAACTATTTTTCAGACCAAAAAGCAACAATAATGCTCAAACCTTCGAAACGCACCGTTGCGAATTATCTATTTTGTCAAAAGCCTTCCAGAAAGACGAATGCTATAATTTTCTAAGGGTAGACGACGCTTTTTTGGCGCTGTGGTGGGCGCTGATGAGCAGTATCTTCCCTTATGCGCATATTTTCAAGAGGTGAATGTGGTGCAAACGAAGGAGATTGAGTATCGGGTGGTGTGTGATAAGGTTTCGTTTGCGGCAGACGGTGAGGTCATTGCGGTAAATACATATGGGATCGCCGCCTACAGGAAAGGTCGCAAACTCTGCCAGATCTCGGACATCACCCTGGATAAGGCACGACTGGAGGAGCTGGTGCAGCGGTGCATGAGGGGCGGGCTGTCCCTGTGCCATTTGCACGACGTGGTGGAGGATTTTCTGGGGCAAGAATAGGCGGCAGCAGGATGGATACCTTTTATAGGTTGCTGGAAAAAAGATTGTATAAACAGGGAAAAAATGTTATAATACAGAGAGAAAAAATCCTGTTTTGTCAATATTAGAAAAGAAGAGGGACCAAAGGAAAGGAATCCGAAGAATGAAATGCCCATATTGCCAATACACAGAAAGCAAAGTAATTGATTCTAGGCCGACGGATGAGGGCGAAAAGATTCGCCGCCGTCGAGAATGTTTGCGCTGCGGCAAGCGCTTTACAACCTATGAGATCGTGGAGACAACGCCCTTGATGGTTGTCAAGAAAGACCACACCATCGAACCGTTTAACCGTGAAAAGCTGCTCAACGGCCTGTTGCGGGCCTGTGAAAAACGTCCGGTTTCGCTCAAAAGCCTCGATCAGATCGTCGATGAGATCGAGCAGAAGCTCAAAAACTCGCTGGAAGGCGAGGTCAATTCCCGCCGGATCGGGGAGTTGGCGATGGAAGAGTTGCGACGGCTGGACCAGGTAGCGTATGTTCGCTTTGCCTCGGTTTACCGGGAATTTCAGGATATCAATTCCTTTATGGATGAGCTTCGCTCCATCCTTGAAGAAAAGGAACGGGAGGACTCCCAAAAGGAATCTTAAGAAGAGTGATTTAAACCAGATTTTGCCAAATCGGCAGTTCGCCGCGATACAATTCATCCAGGTGCACCTGCAACTCGCTGATCTCGGTCAACAGGATCGAGCGTTCCTCTAACAGGGCGAGCGTTTGCAGCCGGGAAGATATGCTGGTGATCTTTTCCAACGGCTCATGCCGCAGATACCACACCATAGAGTCCTGTGCACGGTTCCAAAAGTCAAAAAATTGTCCAGCTAGACCGGCTGCCTCTTCCAGGCGGCCGGCCTTTGCATAGGCGGCAATCTGGGAAAGGGCCTCTTGCGAATAGTTGTGGACGGCAGCACACTGGAAAATGCCAAAGATGGAGGTACAAAGGATCACCAGCAAAAAAGCCGTCGCAGCAATCAGTCGTTTCACCTCTTTTTGCTCCTTTCTTTTAGGTCGATTGGCACAATATAATAGTCCCTTTGAGGGTTGCAGGTCATCAGGAAGACGTCTTCCAGCCTGTGACCCTCTTTTTTTAGCAGTCCAAGCAGCTCCTTTTCCTGCATCCCGCACAGCCGAAGCCCTTCCGGTACAACCTTTCGATCCTCTATTACCAGTACAGGGGGAGGGGCGTTTTCTGTCGAGATGCCGGCTGTTTTGGCAGTGAGCGGTTCATAGGGCGCTTTTTTGGTGATGGAAAGCTGTCCGTTTGTCTCGGCCATTACAAATTCCACCTCCCGCAAATCGAAAATCCCATTTAGACGCAGCTGCTCCATCAGGTCATCTACCGAGTAGCGCAGATCGGCCAGCTCCTTTTGATTGATGCGCCCGTTTTGGATTAGCACCCGGCTGCTGCCCCAAACCAATTTGCGCAGCCACGCACTTTTGAGGGTGCACACCGAGAGAATGACCTCAAAACACATCAGCGTCAGGATGGGGACAAGGCCCAGAATCAGCGGGACGTCGCTGTTTTCGATTGGAAGGGTGGCGATGTTGGAGATCAGGATGGTGATGACAAGCTCGGACGGCTGCAACTGGCCCAGCTGCCGCTTGCCCATCAGCCGCATGCCAAACACAACCACAATGTACAAAATTAAGCTTCGCAGAAAAGAGATGAGCATGGTGTACCTCCTTGTTGTTTTGTTCCCTCCTAGTATGGAATAAATGAGCGGCTTTATGCGGATACTATGGGGGTAAATGTAAAAGGGAGGTGCAGCGATGAACCAGTTTTGGCAAAAGATGAGGCAGGAGGGTGGACTTTCCAGTTCCAGTTCCCCCCAGGGTGTGGGTTCGCGCGCCTGGGCAAAGGAACAGCTGGGGAAAGACCTGATGGAAAATATGGTCAAGGTGCGGGCCTTTGCGCAAAACTCGACCGACCTGTTGGAACGGCAGATCCAGGTGAGTGGGGTGAAGGTCGCAATTCTGATGTGCGAAGGGATGATTAACCTCTCCCTCTTTACCCAGATTCTGGTGCGCCCACTGAGCGCGCTGGAGCTTGCCGAGGCCGACGGGGAAAAGCTGGCAGCCTGGATGAGCCAAAAGACGGTGTTGTCTGGAGATCAGAAAGAATTTTTTACCTTTGATGAGCTTTTCTCCTTCTTGATGGCGGGCTTTGTTGTCCTGCTGATCGATGGTGTGGACCGGGGAATCGCCTGCGGAATGCAGGGGTACAGCTTTCGATCCGTCTCAGAGCCGAGCAGTGAGATGAATATCAGCGGTTCGCGGGAAGGATTTGTCGAGCCGATCCGCATCAATCAGACGATGATTCGCCGCAGGATTCGGTCGCCAAGCTTAAAGTTTGAGATGTTTAGCGTCGGACAAAAAAGCAGAACGGATGTCTGCCTTGTTTATCTGACCGATGTGGCCGATCCACAGTTGGTCAAGTCGGTGCGGCAGGCCCTGGAAAAGGTGGAGACGGGGGTAATTCTCAGCCAGGGGTATCTGCGGCCGTATCTGGAGGGAAAGCCGCGCTCTCCCTTTTCCAGTGTGGGCACAACCGAGCGGCCGGATACCGTTTGCGCAAAAATTGGCGAGGGAAGGGTCTGTGTGCTGATCGACGGAACACCGTTTGCCCTTGTGGTGCCCTATCTTTTTTCGGAAAATTTTCAGAGCATGGACGACTACACCTACCGCTCCTATTATGGTTCGTTTATCCGCCTGCTCAAATATCTGGCGTTTTTTATCTCCATTTTTTTGCCGGGACTGTATGTGGCAATCACCGTCTTTAGCCCCGAAATGCTGCCGGATACTCTGCTCTACAACATCGCGGCAACCGAGCAGAAAACGCCGTTTTCCATGATGACCGAGGCTCTGGTCATCCACCTGATCTATGAGATCATGCGGGAAGCCGGGCTGCGGTTGCCGCGTCCGGTGGGACATGCGGTGAGCATCATCGGCGCGCTGGTCATCGGAGATGCCGCCGTCACTGCCGGAATCATCGGTTCGTCGATGGTGATGGTGGTTGCTTTGACGGCGCTGAGTTCCTTTGTTGTTCCATCGCTGTACGAGCCGACAGCGGTGTTGAAGTTTGTCTTTATCGTGGTTGGCGGCACCTGGGGAATGTTTGGGATTTCGGTCGGCTTTGTGCTGCTGCTGGTCAACCTCTGTGCGCTGGAATCCTTTGGCGTGCCGGTGATGGCCCCGACTAGCCCCTTCTCGCTGTCCGATCAACGGGACAATTTCTGGCGCAGCGGGTGGAAGAGATTGGGACAATTTCGGCTGAAGGTGCAAAATCTGCCCGGCAGCCGGCTCAAAAAGGAGGAGAGAGAATGACCTTGCAACTGCGTGAACGCAAGATCAGCGCCGGGCAGCTGGCGGCGCTGTTAATCTTTTCGCGGCTCTTCATTCTGCTCATCTATGTCCCCAACACCCACAATGCGGTGGTGGGGACGCCGGCGCTGGTGGGCATCGTGTTGGGCGGATTGCTCAGCTTGCTGCTGTTGTTGCCGCTCGACTGCCTCATCCGCCGCTATCCGGGAATGGACCTGTACGAAATTGCACGGCAGCTTTCCCCGATAGCTGGGAAGGCGGTGGCGGTTTTGTTTTATCTGTGCTGCCTGCTCTTATCTGCCGAGACGGCGGCGCAGTTCTCGGTCTTTTTGACCAGTGCAGTCTATCCAAGGGCAAGTGTGTTTTGGGTGAGCGTCATCTTCTGCCTTGCCGCCCTGTATATGGCCTATTTGGGATTGGAGGCTGTGACCCGCGCCTCGGGCATCCTGCTGGTGTCGGGCATTGTGGCATCGGTGCTCATCGGCTTTGGCTTGTGGCGGTTTGTGGATACGCTCAACCTCATTACGCCTTTTTATGACGGGTGGGGGCCGGTGCTGCGCGCTTCCTTTCTCTACTTTACCCAAAATCTGGAGCTCATCGCCTTCTCACTGCTTTTATCCAAGCTCAACAGCCAGCGTGTCCGCGGGGCTTTTCTGCGCTATCATCTTCTGATCGGCATCATCTTGTTGGTGGTGGGATTTGTCTCCATCACGGTGCTCGGCAGCTATGGCCAAACGCGCAATTTCCCCATTTACACACTGTTTATGCTGTCCGGTTCCAGCATCTTTTACCGCTTCGACTTTGTGCTGGTGGCGATTTGGACGGCGGCGGCGCTGGCACGTTCTGCTTTGTACCTCATCCTTTCCAACTACATGCTAGATGAGCTGACCGGCAGGCGATTTGGGCGCAAACTGTTTTGGCCCAATATTGCCGTTATCTTTCTTTTGGCGCTTGCGGCAGGGACCAGAATGAAGCTGTTCCAGGCACTCTATCGGTTGCTGGCAAGCGGTGTGCCGGTGTGCGGACTGGTGCTGCTGCTGCCCGCCTTATTGCTGCTTGCAAACTGGCGCAAAAAGATACAGGAAAAGGGGGAGGAAAAGAATGTACAGCAGGATTAAGTGCGGCACATTTTGGCTTTGTTGCCTTGCTGTTTCCCTCCTGCTATGTGGCTGTATGCGCTCTGCGGAACTCAAGGAGCGCACCATCATTCGGATGGTGGGGGTAGATGTGGACGGAGAAAATTTTGTGCTCACCATGTCCCAGTTTTCTCCGCAAACCCAATCGGAAGGAGATGCCTCCTCTCAAACCCAGGTCGTGCAGACCAAAGGGCGTTCCATCAGCGAGGCGATCGATGCGGTCAGTCACTATAGCGGTAATGAGGTGTTCTTGGGCAACAGCAGCTTTCTGGTCATTGGCAGGGAGGCTGCGGAACAGGGGTTAGAGAGAACCCTCAACTTTTTTAACAGCAATCATGAGGTCAGCCCCGAACTGTATGTGGCTTTGGCAGACGGAGAGGCCGCCGAGGTGATCCAGGCGCAATCCTCCGAAGAAAACAGCCCGACCCAGCTCAAAAGCCTGGTGGAACAGGGCAGAGAGAATGGGTTGCTGGGGCGCCCAACCCTCAAAGATATCGTCAATCGCCTGCAAGGGGAATACACCGAACCCTATCTGCCGCTGATCGAGGTGGTCGATGCGCAGGATAAACAGCTTTTGCGCATCGCAGGAATGGCAATCTTTCAAGACGGCAGGTTGCTGGATACCCTCTCTATCGAACAGACCCGCGGGGTGCTGTGGGCGACCGATGAACTCAGCCGTGCGATTGTGACGGTTCCCTTTGGGGAGGGGGAAAAAAGCAGCGTTTCGGTGGAGCTTGAAGAGAGCAAGAGCCGGGTGCAGGTAAAGCTGCGGGAGGGCAAACCGGTCATTGTGCTCTCCATCAGCACCCAGGCGGGTGTCAAGGAGGTGCTGTCTGATCAAGGCGGAGGAGTGCAGGTAGAACAGCTGGACCAGATGCAGGATGCTGTCGAAAGGCAGATTGAGTCGACGGTGCGGCAGGTGATCGACCAGGTCTTTTTTGAGCAAAAGAGCGATATTTTCCGCTACTCCGAGTTTATCCGAAAACAGCAACCCGAATACTGGAAGCAGAACAGCAGCGATTTTGACAAGGTGATTGAGGACAGCAGCGTAGAGATTGCCGTGCGCTGCATCATCGACCATCCGGGACTGGAGGCCAGCTATCAGCAAGGGTAGAGGCTGGAAAAAGAGCAGATCATGTGGTACAATAGAGGGGCAGAGAAGGAGGATGACTGTGAAAGCGAAGATTGTACCAAAACAGCAGATCGCGCTGCTCTATCACCCGGAGAGGGCGAAGAACGGAGAAAGGTTGACGGCGCTGTTGGAAAGTATGCAGATTGATTACCGGATAGTAGCGGAGGAACAGCTCTCCTACACGGTAGGGCAGCTGGCAGGGTATCAGCCCGTGGGGGAACAACCCCTTGCAGAGCACCAGCCACCGGAGGGGCCGGCTATGGCAATGGGCGGCTTTGTGGGCAAAAGCTTGGACAGCTTGCTCAACGCGATGATGCGGGAGGGCATCGAGCTGCCGGTCAAGATGGTGATCACCCCACACAATGAGGGGTGGGCCTTCGGTAAACTGATCGAAGAGGTCAGCAACGAGCACGCCCTCTTTATGGAGATGGAGCGGCTCAAAAAGCTGTCTGACAGGGCAGACAAACTGCTCGAGCGGGAGGAAAACGAATCGCTGCGCTCTTTGAGCAAACAGGCGCGGGATCTGCTTTCCCGGATGCGATTGCGGGATGACCGCCAACCCACCCGAGAGGAACTGCGCTGTGCAGCAGATCAGCTGGAAGACTTGCTCAAAACAAAATAGCAAAGAAAAAAGCGCAAGCCTCGGTAGAGACTTGCGCTTTCTTGTGCATTGGCTTTATTTTTTTGCCAGTTCCTGGGTCAGAAGGCAGGCGCGGATTGCGTCCTCGCGGGTGTCCGCAGAGATTAAAAAGCGATTGTTGTGGCAGAAACGGAGGGTGGAAATGCCGCTCAAGCTTTGCAGCTGCTGTGCAGACTGTCCGGCCCAGCTTTCCGGGAAGGGTAGGCGCAGGGTGTTGTCCTGCAAGCTGACCGGAACGCCTTGTGCGCTGAATCCGCCGCGCTGAGAGGGATAGACGACAAACTGTGCGTCCGACTGGACTACAAATTGACGCCAGGGCGCGTAGCGGTCGAGGGTGACGATGCGGTTTTGCATCTTGGACAGAGCCTGACGCACGAGGGTTCCGGCGCGGCGGATGCCGTTTACCTCCTCGATCTTGCGGGAAAGGATGGCAAAAGCCACCTCAACGGCCCTTTCAAAGTTGTCGTCGGGATTGTCCTGCGCGTCCCAGCAGGGATTGAAGGCGCCGATGGCAGAGGCCAAGGGATTGTTGCAGCCGGTGTTGTCCTCCAGATCCAGAGGCTGGATAAAGTGCTCGTCAAAATTTGCAGCTTCTTCGCCCAGCAGCAGCTCCCCAAATTCTTTCCACAACAGTCCGAAAGCGGCGTAAGGAATGCCGTTCTCCCGCACCGGAGCTCCCTTTTGATGGTGGTCAAAGCACCCCCATCCGATGTCAAAGGCAAACCCGTCAAACCCCTCCGGCAAAGCCAGCACCCGGACAAATCGAATATCCGGCTTTAAAATGCGCAGCAGGGCGGCGGAAAACACATCGTCTGCGTGAAATTTTCCTGCATGGGTGTAGGCGACGTCTGGTAACTGTATCATAACATGGATCCCCTTTCTAGCGTGTCCAATGAAGAATGCGTTTCTTTTTGCAATTATACCATAAAATTCGCAGGATGACAAAAAATGATTGGGATTACTGGAAGAAGGGGAAAAAGAATGTTATAATAGGAGCATAAGAAAGGAATGATCGAATATGCCATCTTATAAGGATACCCGCCGCTGCACAAACTGTGGCAAAACATTCACCTGGTACTACCAGCCTGCGCAGGAGGGGGATTACATCCGCCATACAACAAATGACGAAGAAACGACCGTTGCCGTTAACGGCATGATGTTGGTTGCCGACCAGATCTATGAGGTTGTGGTCGATTGCCCGTTCTGCGGCACACAGAATGAATTTAACTGCAAGATTGAGCAGGAACTGCCCGGTTTAAAGAGCCGCATCCAGTAGAGAATTTTCTGGAACACCGACCTTGAAGGCAGAGAGGCATCCTTCGAGGTGGACCGGAGCGGTGGCGCTGGTGTGGAGCACAAGTTCCAGAGAGACGGGCAATTTGTCGTTGGTTGTGTTGAGCAGAAAGCTCGCGGCAAGGCCGGTTTCTCCCGCGACGGTTGCCGAATAGGCGGCATATTCCTGCCGTAGTGCACCGGCAATCTGTGGGATCAATTCGACAAAGCTGTCCTTGTCGGCATCTGCTTTGAGCGAGATCGCTACAAAATATAGTCCTGCTGCGGTAAAGAGCACTTTGCCTTGGTCAAAGCGAATGTCGTCCCCCGAAATGATCTGTGGTTGCAGGGAAAGGATGCCTGCATTCTGTGCCTGAGAACTGTGCAGCAAAAACTGCGCTGCACTTGAGCGCATCTTCGACGCCAGCGCATCTTCTGCCGATTTGGCAGTGCGTTCGGGAGCATCTTCATAGGTCATGGAAGGGGAAGCGCTTTTTTCTGTGGTATCTTCCATGAGCGCAAGAGGCTGCGATTGGTCCTGTACAGCCGGTTCGGTCGCGTCGGCCAGAGAAGCGCCACTTCCCGTGAATCCGGGTGCGGATTCGGAATCGGTCTGGCTATTGTCGGTAGGTTCGGTTACTTCCCTTGCAGCCAAGGACAGCGGTTCACTCTGCACAGCTGGTTCGGTCGCGTCGGCCAGAGAAGCGCCACTTCCCATGAATCCGGGTGCGGATTCGGAATCGGTCTGGCTATTGTCAGTGGGTTCGCTTACCTCCCTTGCAGCCAAGGACAGCGGCTCACTCTGTACAGCCGGTTCGGTCGCGTCGGCCAGAGAAGCGCCACTTCCCGTGAATCCGGGTGCGGATTCGGAATCGGTCTGGCTATTGTCGGTAGGTTCGGTTACTTCCCTTGCAGCCAAGGACAGCGGTTCACTCTGCACAGCTGGTTCGGTCGCGTCGGCCAGAGAAGCGCCACTTCCCATGAATCCGGGCTGAGGCTGTACAAACAACTCGGCAGTGTTTCCCCCTTGTGCCGCTTGTACCGACGCGGAAGACGGTGCGGTGGTGGAGGCGGCAGAAGGAGTATTTTCAGCGGCAATGGGATTGCTCGCGGAAGTTTGCGCGGTCAGAGGGAAAATGCTGCTTGCAGCGGATGTTTGCGCAGCGGTTTGTGCGGCATTCTGCTGTGTGGTATATCCCGCGCCGAGCGGCAAGATGCCGGGAACAGAACCTGCAATGCCGGAAAAGGTCAGTTCATTCTGCACAGAGCAGCAGGTGGGAAGGACACAGGGAATGCTCGGCAAAAGGCCCTGCGACCCGCAAGAAAAGATTTTCATATACTCGCCCCTTTTATTCTTGAATCGAAACATAGGGGGAATAGGCATAACCGGTTGCGTTTTGGTAACGCACGGCGTACCAATCCCCGCTTTGGGAATAGATAGTCAATTCGGCCCCGTTTGGTGCAATTGCCACGATCGTCGATCGGGTGCTCGGCATACTGCGGATGTTCAGATTTGCTCCGCCAGTGTGGACAATACCCCGGCGAACCGGTTGCGGCTCGGCAAAGGGAATCCCGAAGTATTCACACAAGGCCTCGACAATCGCCCTTGCGATTGGATCGATGTTCTGCTGAATCCACTGGGCATCCTGTAGGTTGTCGTGGTAGGCCACCTCGATGAGCACTGCTGGAGAGTTGGTCTGCAACACCTCAGCAAGATAGTCGGTTGGCCGGGCGTTGACCCGTACGGGCAGCGGATAGATCTCCCGCAGCTTGTCGGCCACTATTTCGGCAAAGCGGCGGCTTAGGACGGCAGCATCGCTGTCTCCCGGCCGGTAATAGATGTCGCTGCCGCGCAGCAGCCCCTCCATGCCTTCAGGAGAGGCGTTGGAGTGCAGGGCAACGTGCATTCCGTAGCGGGACAGGTTGGACTCATTGATCGAGTCAATCACGGTGCCGTCGGGATCATTTCTTGTAAATTCAATTCCACTGGCCAACAGATACGGCTCCATCACGTCGGCGATCTGGTTCATCCAGTATTCCTCATTGCCGGTGTTGCTGTAGAGGTTGTACTGTTGGGTGGAAGGACTAAGATAGATTTTCGGCATGGAAATACACCCCAGTTCACAAAGAATCTTTCTCTTCAGGATATGCCGGGAGCAGGAAAAAGGTGTGGGGTAAAGGAGGTTAGGGCATGAAGATTGTTTGTCAATCGTGTGGCAAAAAATATGACACAGATCAGGACGAACTGTGTCCGCGCTGCGGCAGTTACAACGCCTTCTCTCAGGAAAAGGACCGCTCACAGAGCATTGACAGCCAGCCCCCAAAATACAGGGCGCCCAAAACGATGGAAAAGGCCAGCCGGTCGAATCGGGAAAGCTTTGGGGGAGTGCGCAGCACGTTCTCTAGAGAGGACAGCGAGAGCGCTTCTGCTCCAGCAAAGAAAAAACAGCGCGGAGTGGCGGCATACATAGGCATTTTTGTCATCATCATGCTGGTGGTCAATGTCGGATCGCAAGCCCTCTTTTGGGCATTGGAAAGGTTAGTCGACCAGAGCCTCGATCAGATGACGGTGGAGACGTCGCCGGTGGGCGAGGGATTTACAGCTGGCGATGCTGCGTACATCGTAAAGGGGAGCATGGAGGTTGCTCTGGATGGGAAAAAGTACGATGAGCTTGCAGCGTATACCCCGATTGCTCCGGGAATGCAGCTGACCATGGTTGTGCTGGACCAGCAGACTGAGGGCGCATTTTTTGAATATGGGGAACTTGCCTGTTACCTCAAACAGGACGGGTGTGTATACTACCCTGTTGACAACTGGGGGCTAAACCAACTGGTGGAGCAGGAAACGGGGATTGAGCTGCCGTATTTGGGCCGAGAGGTGCTGCCGGGAGAGAAGGGCATATTGTTCATGACCCCACCCCAGGAGGATGTGTCCAGGACGTTTTGTGTGCAGGACATCCATGAGATGGAATTTGTCGGGATTGATAAGGTGGATTGCTTAATTCAGGTGGACATTACAGGGGAGGAGATTGCATGAAATCGCTCAAGGTTGTGTTTTGGGTCTTTACTGCGATCGTGGCGCTCTCGGTGGTCATGGGCCAACTGGATGCGTTTCAATACCGCAGTTATGACCTGGTTTATCCCACCGAATTGAAGGTGGAGCAGAAGCTGGACGACGAAGAGATGCTCAACCTCTTGACGATGGGGCACAGTGTAGTGGACCCGGAGTGGTACGACTACTACATTGTCACCTGTACTCTGCAAAACGACAAGGCGGTGGACGGCTCTTACTCGGTCAACAGCGCCTTCTACAGTAACCCCTCCGGCAGCATCTGCTCGGTGCTGGAAAGCCTCTATTCGGAGGGACAGCAGTATGCCCCCTATTATGTGCAGGTGCCGGCGGGAGACAGTGTGCAAATCCGCATGGTGCTGGAGGTAGAAAAGGATGCGCAGACGGTGAGTGCCTGGGACAATGACGATTTGATTGTTTCGCTGGGATAAAAAAAGCGGCATGGCAACTTTTAGTTGCCATGCCGCTTGCTGTTTTGGCTATCATTGTTGTTATCGTGCCTATGCCTGCATTCTCTTTGCCTTGTTAAAGCCGATGACGGCCGCACCGATAGCCCCAGCGTACTGAGACAGCTCGGAGGTGCGCACCGGGATTTTGAGATAGCTCTCCATCGTGGAGCGGAAAATCTCAAAGCGGGCAAGACCGCCGCTGAAGAAAAGCTCACCGGTGAGGTTTAACTTTTGTGCGAAGAAGGAGGTCCTGCGGCAGATCGAATTGATAATGCCCAGTGCAATGTCTCCCTTGTCTGCGCCTTTGGCGAGCAAGCTTACAATTTCGCTCTCGGCAAAGACGGTGCACATGCTGGTGATGTTGATCGGCTGATGACCCTGCACAAACTGGTCGATGTTGTCAATACTTTCTTCCAGAATGCGCATCATCACCTCGATAAAGCGACCGGTACCGGCGGCACACTTATCGTTCATGATGAAGTCTACGACATTTAAACTGTTGTCCAGGAGGATGGCTTTGCAGTCCTGGCCGCCAATATCCACGACCGCCCGGATATTGGGGTTCAGGAAAGCCGCGCCTCTGGCGTGACAGGTAATTTCGGTGATCTGTTTGTCTGCCTGATCCAGCAGGGCGCGTCCGTAGCCAGTGGACACCGTGTAGGCCACATCCTCGTTGTAGAGCATCTCATAAAGCCGCCCGATGCTCTCCTTTGGATTGGCCGTGGTGGGCAAAATGGCTGTGCGGACAATTTTTTCTCCATCAAACAAAGCGCCTTTTGTTGTGGTGGATCCAGAATCAATACCTAATGTCAACATATTACAACATCTCGATGAAGGCGGCCATTCTGGTGTTGAGCTGTCCGATGTCGGCGGTGGAGTAATCGGTTTCCACTGCCATGTACGGAATGCCCTTCTGTTCATTGACAAAGCGCTTGATTCCCAGCGACTCCACATTGTAGGTGTGGCATGCCTGCAGGGTAACCTCCACTACGGCGTCGATGCGGTACTCATCGATCAGTCGTCCCAGCAGTTCCAAGCGATTTGGATTTGGCGTCATAACCGAGCAGCCGATGCTCAGATAGCGTTCCGCAATTGCGCGGTAGATGTCCGGAGCATCCTCGTCGACCAATTTGTCGAACGATTTGGCCCCGGAGCAGTTTTCAAAGACAACAACGTGACCGCCGTTATCCTCGATCGCTTTGACGCATTTGGAAGCGCCTCCGCCAATGGGGCAACCGGTGACCAGGATGCGGGGAGCTTTTGGATACTTGTTGGGGTTTTCTTCATATTCCGCCTTGATCTTAGCGGTGACGGCGCGAATCTCGTCCGGGAGCTTGACCTTATTAAAGCGGAAGGAGGAGCCGTACAAAACCTTGAACATATCCTGGCCCAGCAGCGGAACGGGTTCGACCATGGTCAGCGCGTAAAATTCCTTCATCGCGCGGCGCACTTCGTTCATGATCTTGACCTGTTTGCGAACCTCTTCGTCGGTGATGGTCACCTCAAAGTAGGATTCCAGCTTTTCCTTGAGCTTGATAATCTCTTTGGTCCACAGTTCAAGACCTTCCGGGCTCTGGGAGTTTGGCAGTTCCATGGTGTACACCGGCTTAAACTGGCCGAGGTATTCGTACATCTTCTTTTTGCCGTCGCAGGTTGTTTCTCCTACGATCAGGTCAGAGAAGTAGAAGTAAGGACACTTGTCTGTTTTTGCAAAGCCATAGCTGGATTTGATGAGCGGGCAGAGGTTGCGGGGGAGATCCTTTTCAGCGTCCGGAATGGTCTCATCGGAGGTAGAGCAAAGACCGACCACGCAAGCGCCCATCGCCATGGCAATTTCCTGCGGGAAATAGGTGCAGAAGGTGCCGATGAACGGAATGTTTTTCTGTTTGAGCTCATAGGCGGCCATAAAAGATTTTTGGCGCATCTCGCTGAACTCATGAAAAACTTCAGGAAGTTCTTTTTTGATCTGCATTTGTGTTTCTCTCTTTTCTGTGTGTTTTTTAGAAAAATCGACATAGTTTCTTCAATAAAATAAGAGTAAAAAAATTTAGGAGTAAAGTCCAATTGATATTTTATATATGGCATCCGGATCAAATTGATTTTTTTTATAGACCTTTCTCTTTGACTAAAAAAAGAAAGCAGAGGGAGATAAATTCTAATCAAAATACCAACAAGGCCAGAAAATCTACCAAAACAGTTGCAAAAT
>ENA-OYXB01000499-OYXB01000499.1-human-gut-metagenome-genome-assembly--contig:-NODE-499-length-16946-cov-5.350305_pt1 | contig 16946 bp, 25 predicted proteins | sample MGYA00244176_ERZ653409 | MGnify/ENA primary metagenome ERZ653409 (study PRJEB26926, sample SAMN06164912) | human gut metagenome | biome: ENVO:00009003; feature: ENVO:2100002; material: ENVO:00002003... | reverse complement strand
GACAGATCACAAACCATGCGCTGTTTGCCGCTGCACGGTCGAGTGTGTCGCTCAGCGGCTCCGGCGAATCCTCCGCAGTGACATTGGCTGCCACATAGATCTGAGACGGCTTCACTGCCTGTGAAAAGGCGACGGCTGCCGCATCGTAGACCGCTTCTCCCTCGACCCAGCCAGCCGCCTTGACTCCCTCCAGGGAGGTGTAGACGCCCAGCGCCTTGTAATCCTCCAGCGTCTTGGAGGCCGGCTGAGGACCGACGATCAGGATGGATTCAAAACCGCTCAGGCTGGTCGCCGGTGCGGCAATCTGAATCTGGATATTGACAATATCACTTAAATTGTTACTCATTCTCTGCCTCCTTCTGATAGGTCACTTTTGCACGCTCAAACCATCCCGTTTCGTCCTGTGCCTGTTCAGGTGTACCGCCGCCGCTCGGAGACGGGACAGTATTATTCTCTTCCTGTTCCGCTGGCGGAGTGACGCCGGAATGTCCGATGGCGCCATCGACAAAACTCATCACAAATTCTTGCTGGGCGCGGTACTCATATTTGGATTCATTGAGAAGGGCACTTACATCCAGCGTATTGCCCTCTTCGAGGATACTGATGTTGTGTTCCTCCAAAAAATCCTGGCCGGTATCCGACCCCAGGAAATGAAGAAAGCCCTGCAGATCGCTCACTGCCGTGTTTCGAGCCGGTGGCGAGGTCATGCCAGGCTTTGCGGTTGGTTTTCTGCCGCCGGTATAAAGGTTGAGGGTCACCCGCCCTGTGCAAAGATACTGGCGGCTGATTTCCTCGTCCCCGTATTCGTCCGGATGGACAGATCGCGAAATGTTTGTTAATTTGAGGGCCACAAAAGGGTACGGTGGTTTAACCTGATTGGTCTCGCACCACCGCACCACGGCCCCTGCAAAATACTCTTTGACTAACTGCTCAAACAGCAGTTGTGCCTGTTCGGTCGTCATGCTCTCACCTCCGGTGGGTCAGCCTGCTGGCCCTCTGGCAGGGCAACCCACTGACATTCCCAGTGTGCAAGCGGCGTGTGTGCCCACTGCGACGCCTGTTCACACTCGTACCATTTTCCATTACAGTACAGCTGATCGGCGGGAATCCCTGTGCGCTGGTTGACGGTATGCACCTCGTCTTTTCCAAAGCTCTTGACGCGGTCAAACGAGCGTTCGCCCTCGGGTAGGGCCTGTAGTTCCTTTGCATTTAAGGACTGGACATTCAACTGGACTGATTGGTCTGTGTAAGAGCGGTAGCCATTGTGATCGCTCTTCTCGAATCGGCGGAGGATGTAGGTTGACTTAAACATCAGTCGTACTCTCCCTTCTTACAAATGACATAAGAAATGCCTCTTCGCAGCTGGCCAGTATCAATCAGTGGATGGTCAGAGCCCTTGCGCCGGATGGTAGAAGGGGAGTTTGGCTCAAAATCGCCGTTTGTAATCTGATTCTGCACATAGCCGACTGTCAGGACTCCGAGCTGCTTGAAAGAAGACTGTGCATCCAGCTGTCCCTTACAGATCTTTTGCACCAGCTGAGCGGCAGCTTTCTGGATTTCTGCTCCGTGCTGGTCGACCGTCTGTCCCAGGAAGGGGCGGGCAGGGATTCTGTCTGTCCCCAACTCGTTCCAAATGGCGATGTCCACAAGGTCTGCTCCCCAGGTTTCCTTCCCATCCTCTGCCCTTACCTTATGTGGTTCTCCTCCCTGTACGCCGACACGCACCTGCATCTTTTTGAGGTGCTTGAGTTCCTTGAGCAGCTTTTCACCTGCCGGAGTGATCTTATCTGATCCTGCCATCCTAGTCCCTCCGAACCATAATCGGGATGATCGTTTTGCGCAGCCGCAGATACTCCAGCCCATACGGGGTCAGGGCGAGCGAAGAATCCTCCGCTCCCACCGAGGCTGCGGTCGTCCCAAACGAAACGGAGGTGGACCCCTCGGTGTAAGAGGCCACCCCTGCGCGTTCTGTCATATTTCCAAACATTCCTGTTTTCCCCAAGCCCGCCATCTTCATCCGGTGGGCAGTGAGATAAGCGACTGCCTGCTCATACGCTGCACCAAAGGCGGTATCACTGACAAGCGGTTTGGTTAAATCAATCCACTGCTGCACCGTCTCCTCATCGGTCGAAGCAAACTCTGGGGCAATCAGGCGCAAAAGAGAAGAGAGGTCCATACACAAGACCTCCTTTACTTTTTCCTCGCAGAATTGCGTGTGTTCTCTTTTTCATCTGCAGCAGTTTCTCCCGCGGGTTCCTGCGCCAGTGTACTTTCCTCACCGCTGTCCTTTGCCGGCTCCTGCGGTGGTGTGTCTTCTGTGATGCAGACGGTGCCGCGCTTTGCAAGGAAATCGAGCACGGGGTTGTTTTCGTATTCCTTTGGCAACTCATGGCTTTCCTCCGGCAGGAGCATCAGACTGCCCACATGAAGGATTTTGTTTCCCTTGTTGGTGATTGTTTTCATCCTGTTTCCCTCCTGTTTATACACCTACTGCGATAATAGCAGACAACGGATAGTAGATCATGGCACCGACCACGCGCGATTCACATGGAATCAGCACTTCCAGATTTTTGTTCTGTGCAGGATGCTGATAAAAAGGCATTGGAACCTCGATGGAAAGTTTGTCCCTGTTTTTGGTGTACAGTATTGCCACACCCTTGCCCTCGCTCTTTGCCGCATAAGGGTTGGTGTCCACCGCAGTGGAATTGAGCTCTGCACAGGAAACAACCTCGATACCTTGGAGGTTGTCTTGCAAGTATTTGAGCGCTGAGGTGGCAGTTTCCGGAATTCGCTGCAGGCTCAGTCTAGTGTAGGTATCGGAAGGAATCGCCAGAGTGTCCGGGTGTTCGGTGTTCTGGGTGGCAAGGTTTACCTGTGCAAGCATTCCTGAGACATCCAGAATGACCTCGTCGATGGTCTTGCTGCTCCAATCGGTTTTGGAGCCCTGTGCACCGGTTCCGAGGGTGTAGATTGGGATATCGTTGTCCTCACTCAAGATACCGACGAGGTTGTTTTCTGCATCGCCCTTCCATGCAATGCTGTTGGTCAGACGGTCGATCGCATAGCGTGCCGCTTCACCCCTTCGAGCATCTAAGCCTTTACCGGTCAGTCTGGAAGCACGCATATCCTGCACACTGTATCCGTAGCTGTCGCCCAGAGCCTTGACATGTGCTGTCTTTGGCTGGCCGGCTACATCTGCGCGCGGCAGGTCGTCAGCATAGTTTGCGATGATCTTTGCAAGACCGCGCTTTTCATAGCCGTAGTAGGTGACGGTCTCTGCACCTTCCGGCACCTCGTGGGTGACGGGGAACATCTGCAGGGCGGTCATCTCCGGGTAGACGCGGTCGTAGGTTTTGGCCTTTACATAGTCGAGCTCCCTTGCAAAATAGAGGCTTGCATCCTCTTCACCGTCAAATCGCATCTCCGAATTGGCGGCAAGTGTGGACGCGATACCGGAACGCTCCAAAACCCTTCTGTCCGCTGGATCAAATGCGGTATGGTTGTTGTTCATATCCTTTCTCCTTTCTCATTATGCCTGTGTTTTGTTAAGCTGGTGATACAGTTCGATCGGTGCAATGTTGGAAGTGTCCTTGGCACCGATGAAGCGGGCGTTCAGTTCCAGTGTGTTTGCCGCATCCGCTGCTGTTTTAAAGCAGCCCAGGCCGGTGCCGTTGATTACCAGATAGACCGGATCGCCGTACTTCGGTGTCACACCCTCTGCAAGGCGCACCCAGATGCGGCCGTATCTGAGGACACCAACAGTGGATTTTGGCTGGATGAGCAGCTCTCCATCCATGTTCATCTCGCGGTTGACGTCATTGATGACGATACCTTCAAACTGCTCAATGGTGGCGCCGGTAGCAGGTAGCTTTACTTCTGCGCCAGCCTTTTCTCCCTGCACTACCCCCATGCCTGGCTTTAAGCTCAGGTCGCTCTGCGCATTCATTCGGCTGTCCACACCATGATCGCTCAGGTCATAAAAGCCACCGGCAGAACCCGAAGGCATTCCTTGTGTATAATTGGTCCACATGCTCATTATCGGTTTCCTCCTCTTGTGTTTTTGCCATCCATTCGTGCAATCATTTCTACACGGCGTGCAGCTGCACTGTCCGCTGCCGGCTGTCTGTGCGCTGGTCGGTCGAAGCTGTCGCCGCGCATCTGCTGGCGCTGATACTCCACACCCTTGCGCTTGCCGATGTTCTCCTTGGTGATGTCAAACATCGCATCGATGTAGGCTTTGTCCTTGCCGTCCAGACGGATATTGGGATTTACCTTTTTGATGATTGCTTTCTTTGCGTCCATCGGTTTCATCGTTTCGATGCCGTCCATGTTGAGCTTGTCACCCAGTCGGATCAGCTCGATTTTCTGGCTGATGTAGCTTTCCACGCTATCCATATTGACCGGCGTTTCCTTCTTTTCCTCCTGCGACGGTTGCTCTGCACCTTCCTCATCGGCATTGTTTTCTGTGGTTTTGTTCTCTTCGGACGCCTCATCAAAGTCGATCTTTGCCTGCAGCTGTGCAATAAAGTCCAGCAGCTTCTGGATGTCCTCGTCCTGCTGGGCAATGACGCCGTTTGCTTCGTCCATCGTCTCACAGTCTCCGGAAGCGTCCCTGCGGTCGCGGCGGTCTTTGACCTCCTGCACAGGATCGGAAGCGGTACCCTCCCCTTCGCCCTGATTCTCCTGCGGATTTTCCTCCGATCCCTCCTCATCGGTGACCGTCTGGCTGCTCTGCTGCATTCGCTGTTCTTTGCGTTTTTTGTACTCCTCCACCAGTTTTGCAATCTCCTCCGGTGTGAGCCCGTCTTTTCGTTTGGACATGGTGTTTCCTCCTTTTTCTGTTTGTGTATCTTTCCCGTCAATGTTCAGACGGGCACTATCCCCTGCTCTGGCCTTTTCGACCAGTGCCAGGTGATTGACACGGATATTTCTCTGGATGGCATCATAGGGCTGACCCTTCCATTCCCCTGGGGTTTCTTCCAAATCGAGGCTGTACCCGACCGAAAGCTCCCGAAGTCCATAGCTGAGCGAATGTGCGTCGTGGATGACAATTTGTGCCCGCACATTCTCCCCGTCCTGTATCCCCTCCGAGAGGATGGTGCCGATGTGCTCTTGCTGGACGTTTTCGGTGTCAATCATCCCTGCCTCATGGGTCAGAATGACCGGCTTTCCCTTGTAGCTTGCAAGGCTTTCGGGTGCAAATACCTCCTCAGGGAGGCGCAGCTCCCGACGGATGGTCCCGTCTGGATTCTGATACTCAAAAATCCCCACCCTTGTCAGGATAGGATTGTCAATCAAATATCCCTCCGGCGTAAAGTAGGTTTCGCCCAGAGGGATGCTGTCATAACGCTGTTCTATTCTTCCTCACTCCTTTTCTCCCACGGAAGAGTAATATCGAGATTAAACACCGGCAATGCAATGCAGCGGCAACCGTAGTCCTCCCCGGGGTGGCAGCGCCGGCCGGTTTTTGGGTCTACGACCGGTGGGGCGTCCCAACGGAATTTTTTGTTGTTTAGGCGTTTGTGGCTATCCCGTACTCGGCTGTCCTGAGAAGTAGTCCAAATATACTCCTCCACTCCGGCATCTTCTTGTTGGTGCCTGGAAATCCTAGATTGCAGTTTTCCGATCTGATCGCGGGCGATGAAACGTGCGCGGCTCTTGTTGGTCTTGCAGATGCGCTCCACATCCCCGGCAATGTCCCGCACGCTGGCGCCACCGACAAAGCCGTCCATGATGGTGCTTTCCAGCTTGGTTGTCAGGTCCTTGGGGATGGTGGAAATCAGGTCGAGGTTCTCACGGATCCACTGTTCCAGAATCTGCTGGTAAAACTCCCCGCTGTAGTAGTCCTCCATGATATTGACCCCTAGCGTTCGTTTCACCGCCTGAAACCACTGACGGTTGACCGTCTTTTCGGTTATCAGGCCGGTTTTACGCAGCAGGTCGGTTACGCGGTGGATGCTCAGGATTTTGCCGGTGATGGTGTGATAGATCTCCTGCACAATCCCTTTGAGCTTGTCCGAAAAATCTGAAAAACTGTCGGTGCGGGCCTGGCCGTTTCGTTCCTGCTCAATAGCTCGAATAATTTTGGGCAGGCTCTTCTGTATCTCCTTTTCCATCTCGCGGGCCAAATTCGTAAACGTCTGCGAATATTGCCGCTCGGCCGAGATGGCATACTGCGGAATGTGCTTGGACTTTAGGTTGTCATGGCCGTAGAATTTGCGCCTGATCTGCTTTTGCAGGGTCAGCCGATAAGCAAGGTCGTTCATCTTTTCCTCTTTTCTTTTTGTTGCTTTCGGAGTTTGGCTGAGCCAAACTCGGGTGTGCGGAACACAAAGCTATTTTCCCACCTTGCTTTAACCGTACACTCTTTTTTTGAGGCATGAAAAAAGGACGGCACAACACTGTGTCGTCCTTGCGGAAAGGTCATTCTGTTTTAATGTCCAAACAAGCTGTTGGGTCCACACCACTTGGAAACGATGGAGGTTGGTTTGCCCTCTCGCAGGCATTTTTCCAGCTCTTCCTTGTATACCTGTGCAGCGCACTTATCGCCAATTCGGTCAAAGTCGGCATAATTAAAAGGAATCATATATTCTCCAAATTTCCTTTTGTATTCCTCCTGCAATTCCCACATTTCATCACTGCGTAAGATTGCTGAATCCACTGGTGCTACAACCATTTTATTTCTCCTCTCCATGCAACTGTTTTATAAAATCATCACAGCCACGGCAGATGACCTTGAAGTTATCCATGGCTGTTTTCTTCTTCCTGCAGTCTCAGCTGGAGCTCCATGACTTTTTCTACTTTAATATTTTCTCTTGCCTCATACATTATACCCTGATCTCCTGGATAGGGAATCAAGTGAGATCGTTTTCCAAGCCAAATTTCAGGAGGTATAGAATTACGTTCTGGGAAGGCGTCACATCGTCCCTCTCCAAAATAATGATGTTTACAACTAAAGCAAATGGGACTGAACATTCTTTCAAAGTAAATGTCACCGTCAAAGGATAACATTTCTTCTTCATTTTCTTTATTCATCCTCTGCCTCCTCCCATGGAATAAAACAGTATTCAAAGCCAAGTTCTTCTGACATTTTTTGAACAGCTATATGTTGAAAATAGCTATCAGCTTGCTCTGGTGTCCATTCTTCTGCTTCTAGCTTTGAAACAGCCAAATTAAACGCATCCTTATCTATGGAACGTTCAAATTGCTTTAACTCTTCGTCGTCTTTGAATTGCTTCCTCCATTTACCTGTATACCCTGCCACATACACGCCCTTGCTTGTGACGGCGCGCACCTGCTTAATCTCATATTCCTGCATACGCATCAAATCTGCGGGCGATAGGGTAACATCCTGCGGGTGCGAGTGGGTAAACACTTTGCCGCGGAATTTTTCCAGCTCCTGACGGGAGAAACGAACCTGCCGTTCACTACCTGTCTTTTCCAACAGAACGGAGCCATCATCGTCATACAAAACCGATTTTTCTATTTTGCTGTCCTTGAAGTTGCGCTCATTCGGATAAACCTTCTTGCTGATCTTGCTGGTTTTTTCAGTAGAATGTTCCTCTGAGGATTTTTCTCCTCCTTCTGAAGAATTACCTCCCCCACCGGAGCCGCCGATTTTACCAGGGCGGCCTTTGTGGTTAAAATTTCCGCTGCCCTTCCCGCCATCTTTGGCGGTTTCTGGGTTCATTATACCACCTTGTTCCGGCAGCTGTCCAGCGGCATCGGGAATCGGATTGTCATTCGTTTCCAGCCCTTCCAGCAGCTGTGCCCAACCGTCGGCCTGCGCGTCCTCTGGCTGGTTGTCCAGGATGTCCTCGATATTGAGGCTGCCGTCCTGAGAGAGCGCCTGCCGCACCTCGTCGGGCTGCAGCACCTGCATATCAATGTACAGCTGAGCAGTCTGGGCAGTTGCCTGTGCGCGCTGGGCTTTGCTGAGCTCTACAGTGGCCTGTTCGGCTTCGCTCAGACTCCACAGCGGCTTAAAGGTTGGCTTGATAGTTCCTGGATCCTTGATGCTCCCATCGTACACCCCCGCCCGCGTCACCGCGCTGAGCAGGGTGCGGATGTTTTTCTTCAGCATCCGCTTCTGGATTCCCTCTACAAAGTTATAATAGTTTTCCAGATCGCTTTCACCGGTGGCATTTTCTCCTGCCGGTGAGCGTCCGAACAGGATGGTCTGCGGGATGCAGGTCACTGCGGAAAGCAGGCTGTAGGTGCTCTCCAAAATTTCACTTGCACCGGAGAGCTGGAAAGTTTGAAAACTATAATCCTCCCCGTCCATATCGATTGCCACCGAGTTCATCATGCCGCGGGAGGAATCCAGCACCAGCAAACGCTTGAGTGTTTTGTCGTCGCCGTCCGGCATTGCCAGTGTACTTTGCAGTCCTCGCTGCTTGTAAACCGGCTGCACGCTCTTTTCGATCATATTGGCTGCACTTTGATGGGTATGCAGTGCAATGGACAGGTCGCGCCTGATGCGCACATACTCCGGAAGTCCCCAGTAAAAATACTGCTGTGGAGCGCCGTACTCCGGCAACGAACCATTTTTAAAAACAAGGCACCTGCTGCTGTGTACCCGAAAGGAGCCGCCGTAGGTGCTGGATACATCAAAGTAGGTTGCCTTACCGGTCCGATATGTATCAGGGTCTGGCTGTACTACCGCTCGCTCGTAAACCAGCAGCTCCTCCACAGAACGGATGTCCTGCCAGTTGACCGGCTCCTCCAATCCTCTGCCGTCATCCAGCAGCATGACGATAATGGAGCCTCCAAACAGCCTTGCCCAGCGAATGGCGGTGGTTGCCTTTTCTTCCCAGTCCAACCGGTCAAGGGCGTCGTCCAGAAAATCGGCAAGCGTCTGATCGCTGGTATTATACTCTATTCCATGTTTCAGAGCTTCCTCCGCCGGTCGGTCAATGATTTTGCTGAACAGACCGTTGTACTGATACTTTTCGGCGAGGTCATAGTCCGGAATTACCATACTGCTGTCATAACCACCGCTCTCCATGCCGTATCTGCGCAGCACATCCGGAAAGCTGTCAAATCGGTACAAAGCCACTCCTCCTCTTTTTTCATTCTACCCTCTCCTCAAATCAGGCCTTCCATACTGAAGGAGGAGGTGTTGTAATAGGTGTTTGCCTGTGACTGCGCGTCTACCTGGTCGTCGTGTGCAGCGCTGGGAAAGAGCGCGTGCTCCTCCACAAAATCATGTACCCATGGGGCGATGGACGGGTCGGGCAAAAAGACGTTGCCGGCTTCGACCACCGCTGTCACAGCATTGGCGCGCACGATCTTGCCGCCCTCCGGTTCAACCGGAATTAGCCCGGGCAGCTCCCTGCGCAGCACGTCGATGACTGCCGTACCGTTTGCCTTGTCCTCGACGAGCTTTCGCACCGCCTGCGGCCATTTGGCAGAGAGGGAGCGAACTGCCCGGATGGTCTCGGTAAAGCTCATGCGGCCGCGCACCTGATCGAGCAGATAGCGGCTGCTTCCTTTTCGCGCCCACACCTGACCGACCACATAGTCGGCGGACTGTGCATCCTTGAAGGTACAGTCCCAGGACTGGACATAATCGTAAAGTCCGCTCGGCAGGACTTTGTAGTAATTCCACCACTCGCGCTTAAAGGTGCCGCCTTCACCAGGAGTAGGATGTTGCTGGTACAGTGCTGCCCAGTCTCGGCCTCCGACCGTCGCCTTCATCTTGGCAAGGGCTGCCTCGTCATATTTCCACTTCCAGAGGGCTTCTCCCTCCCTGCGGATGTCGTAGGGTTTGATCGGCTCCTCACAAATGGCAGGTAGCTCCAGAATGGTCCACCGGTCTGCGCCGTCCTCCGCTGCCTTGAGCAGTTTTCCGGCCAGATCGTCCTCGTGCCAGCGCGTCAGGGTCAATAAAATACACCCATCCTTTTCAAGACGGGTGTACAGAGTGGAGGTGTACCAGTCGTAAACTTTTTCGCGGTAGGTGGCGCTGTCGGCTTCCTCGCGGTTTTTGACAGGGTCGTCGATGATGATGTATTCACCGCCCATACCGGTGATACCGCCGCCGACACCGGCAGAACGGTAGACGCCGCGATGTCCCACAATTTCGAAAATATCACTGTTGCGTAGGAAACTTCCTTTGGCGGTGCTGCGAATGTTCTTTCCAAAAAGGCGGCTGCCTGGAAAGAGTTGTGCATATTCAGGACTGTCGATCAGGCGCTGCACATCGCGGTTCATACGGCTGGCAAGGTCAGCAGCATAAGAACAGGAGATGATCGAAGTGTCCGGCTTGTTTCCCAGTAGAAACGCGGGGAACTTTCGGGACACAAGCTCGCTCTTTCCGTGTCGGGGTGGCATGAACACCATCAGGCGGCGGATCTCCTTTTTAGCCAGCCGGTCGAGGTATTCGCACAAAAGCTGATGGTGCCAGTTCATCTGATAGTTGTGGTCGACATACAGCACAAAGTCGCTCATGTGGCGGCGGGCAAGCTCCCGCCTTGCCTCCTGTATGAGCACCTGCCTGCGTTCTCCCGTTATCATGCTTTCTCTCCCTTTATTAACTTCCTCAGCTCCTCGTCGTCAAACTCCTGCAAAATCCGCTCATGGGTGTTGTCCTCCTTCGGGGACTGTGCCTTCTGTGCACGCAGGATGCGCAGCTCGCTGAGATACTGTCGCTTTTCCTTCTGTACCTTGGTCAGCTCCGCCTGCAGCTTTTGGATGACGTCGAACACATCCCTTGTTCGGGTGGTCGTCTCCACCTGTTTTGCACGGCTGCCCTTGACACCTTCGCTCTCTACCGTGCGGCGGATCACCCCATCCAGTGACAGGCCGTTCTTTTGGTCCTGATACTTCTGAATAGATTCGAGCAGCTGTCGCTCCCTGCTGGTGAGCAGGATGATCTCATCGATGATGAGCGTTTCCTCGTCGCCAAAATCCATCTGGAACAGTCGCTGCATTTCCTCTTCAGGGATCATGTCCATCGTCGGATTTGCATACAGACCGTGTACATAATGGTTCTGATTGCCCTTTGGTGCGCCGTAACCGGCAGAATTTCGGTTGCCTCTTGGCGCTCCTTTCGCAACAGCTTTCTTTTGAATGGTCACGTTACCATTACTATCTGTTTTATTTGGTAACATTACCATTTCATCTTCTGACGAAAGTTTGTCCTCCCATCTGTCCAGGTTTTTCCATTTGCGCACCAGTGCTTCGGACACGCCTAATTCTTCTGCAATGTCCTTTAAAAAGCGCTTTGTGCCGGATTCTTTCCACAGCTCAAACGCCTTGTCTCGGTTGGGGCTTCTCCCCCTCGGCACACCTCACCACCTCTCTGCTCATTTATTTGGTAACATTGTTTGAAGTTCTATTTTCGTTTTTCAATCTTGGGTTGTTCTGCGTGTGAAGAAATAAAAGAACGGTGTGTCCCCCAGTGCAAGCAGGAGCTTGATGACATACTGCCCTAAAACCATTGCCGGAAGATCTTCCACAACACCATAAAAGGCAATCGTGATAAAGATCAGCGTATCCACCAGCTGACTGGTCATGGTACTCAGGTTGTTTCTCAGCCACTTTTTTTCACCGTTACAGCGTTCCTTGAGCTTATGAAACAAAAATACATCCAGAAACTGACTGACACTGAACGCTCCCAGAGATGCCAGCGTCATGCGCAGTCCCTGATTCAGTACAACCTTTAAGGACTGTTGGAGGGCTTTACTCGCTTCCTGTGGCGGGATTGCTAACGACAAATACCCCAGCGCCAGAAAGATCAGCTGCACGATGATGCCGATTTTGACGCAGTCGTTTGCCTCTTGCTTCCCCCAGATTTCCCCGATGATGTCGGTGGAAAGAAAGGTCAGCGGATAGGTAATAATTGCTCCCGCCACGGTGAACCCTAATACTGTGATGATTTTCCCGCCGAACAAATTGGACATCACCAGTCCGATCATAAAGATGCTGTTTAATAAAATCAAATTGAAGGTTGTTTTCTGCATTACTTTACTCCGTCCATGTATTTTTGAAATTTGACCCATTCTCCCATGTTGTGGGAAATGAGCTTACCAAGGTCCACCTTTCTCCCCTGTTTATCCAGCACCCTTGTTTCGATGTGGTCCTTGCTAAAAAAATGAATTTGCTGCCCTCTGGCGGCGGCGATTGTCCAGGAGGCACTGTCCACCGAGTAAAATTCATAATCGGTCAGGGATTTTGTTTTGGTAAATCCCAGGCCATGTACCTTTACTCCACGTGCGGCCGCATAGTGAACCAGCCGGCGGATCAGCTCATACTCCTGCTTTTTGACGTGGAATACCAGTCCTCCGACGGCAACATAGCGATATTCCCGGCACATCCTTTTCCAGTAGTCCACGCCGCGCCCCTTGTGCCAGACCGGAATACACTGCCGGCCTGCAGCCCGTTCCATCTTCTGACGCCATTCTTCTACCTTCGCAAGGCCAAAGATATTGTCCACATCGATCTCAATGAAGTGTTTGACCTGGTATTTCACGATAAAGGCGATGTACCGGTCCACATACTCCTCCATCTGGGAAAGTGTCACCTTTTGCCCATTCATGTAACTAAAGGCGCCGCTGTCGAGCAGAAAGTTATCGTTTCTTACCGCCTGCATCGCCCTCAGGCAGGCGCTCTCCCCATTAAAGAAGGTTTCCAGCACATAACGAGGCTTGTATTTTTGAAAGGAATAGTCCCTCATTTCCCGGGACATTCCCTGATTGGTTGCTGCAAGAAACACCCTCACGGTGTAAATTCCTTCCCGCAGTGTGGACAGATGATGGTTTTGGGCGTTCTGTCCTTGACGATCTCGGTGTCCTGCAAAAAGTCCTCGTCGCTGACGTCCAGTTCGTCCAACGCCATGTCAGGGAAGTCAAAGACGGTCATGTCAATGTCCATGATGGCGGCCAGTTCATCCGCCAGCTTGTCAGGGTCCCAAGAGGAAAACTCCGCCACTTTGTTATCGGCCAGGCGGAAGGCTCTGACCTGCTCGGGCGACAGATCGCTCACACAGATACATGGCACCTGTGTCATTCCCAGCTCTTGAGCCGCCAGTTTGCGGGTGTGTCCGGCGATGATAACGTCGTTCTGGTCGATGAGGATCGGCACCTTAAAACCAAACTGCCGGATGGATTCGGCGACCTTTGCCACCGCGTCCTCATTGTTTCTCGGATTGTTGTCGTACCCCAAAAGCTCCTCTATGCTGCGGTATACAACCTTTAACTGCTCCATACATTCCCTCCTGACATAACAAAAGGACCGTATCAAAGCGATACAGTCCTTTTTTCTGATATTCCTTCCAGCTGCCAAGGCAGAAGAAAAGCCGCACCTGTTATGGCACGGCTCTTCTCTCGGACAATATGCGTCTTTTGACAATTTGGCAGCATAATCATTATAGCACATTGTTTTCCGATTGTGTTCCCATCTTTTTCCCACCGTCGGCGTCGGCTTTAAGCGAAACGGTTAGTTTTCAATCTGCCCATCCAGATCATAAAAGATATCGATTCCAAAGAGCATAATCGACAATTCCTCAATCGCCGTTTCGATGTCCCGAAAAACGGTGCTTTTGGAAATATCTTCTTCCTCCATGATTTCCTGATAGTCTTTTCCGTCCAGCGAATAAGCCTTCAGTACACGGTACCTTCTCTGTTTTTCCACACCGCCCTTTTCGCATTGTAATCGGTATAAATCCAGCATCGACTTGGTCTGCTGTACCAAGGTCTCTGTTCTCCCTGCAGAGATTGCCAGTCCTTCCAGATAAACATCCTGCCTGCTGGAAAGCTGCTGCGAGTAGACGCCCTCTGGATCATTCTGTGCTGATTCCAGGACCTTCCGCACATCATACACCGACTTTTGCGCATGGATATCGAATTGCTGTAGGTGTTCCAAAAGAAGCCTTGTGTTACGCAGGCGCCAGTCTCTTCTTTCCTTCCTCTCTTTCTTTTTCTGTTGCTTTAAGGTTTCCAGCGTCACTTTCGCTGCCTTTTCTGCCGCAAGTTCGATGATCTGTTTTTCTGTCCATTCCATGGTTTGCGCCTCCCCTTGTCTTTGTACAAATTATTTGATAGACTATAGTTGTCACATCTTTGGGGGAGGGCGCGAGCCCTCTCTTTTTTATTGCTTTTTATGTGGTTTGGACTCGATAATCTCCATTGCCACAATCATATTGTCGATTCTCCTGTCCATGCAGGGGAACGCATAGTGCTGGGTACTGTCCAGCTCCTCGGAGTGCAGGTCAAAGTGCAGAAACCGGCGTGTCGGGTCGATCTCCATGTTGCAGGTGTTCTCCACAAAGGCCTCAATCTCCCGCTGGGTCAGCTGATCCGGATAAAAGCAGAGGATATTTTTCCCGTACTGATTGCTGATTACCTGAAAGGCGATGTGCCCTTTGTACGGCCCGCACTGCAGCGTCACCCGCACCGTTTGTTCCCAGTCCTGGAGGTTCGATGTATTGTTGTAAAACTTCAATCTATCCCTCCTTTCCCATCAAAATCGCAGACGTTTGGGAATTTGATACTCTCCGCCATCTTGTCCAATTCTGCGCGTTCTGCCTCTCGATTGCTGCCAAAAATGAGATCCAGCTGGGTGAGCATGAATTTTACCTTTGCCCTCTTTGAGCGCAGGAGAACAAGGGCCTCTTCCAGCTTATCCTCCTCTGCTCCCTCTCTTCGGCAGTCAAGGTACCTCTGGATTGCCCGTGCCAGATATCGCGCTTCCGTCATTGCAAGATAGATTTGAGCTGATTCCCCGTATCTCTCAATTGCCTTTTTACAAACATCTTTACTCTCTTTCAAGTTATATATCACGATAAGACCTTCTTTCCTGATTTTCTTCCGCCAGCTGGGCCAGACGCTCCATGTATTCTCCGACCGGATCACCTCCGGCGGCCAGCCATGCCCTGACCTTGGTGCAAAGATACCGGTTTGCCGCACAGGAGAGTTTGTCCGATACTGCGATGATCCGTTCGATGGGGGTCCTTGCCTCCTGATCTTCCAGCAGCGCACGGTGGACGAGTTCTTTATCGTCAACGTCAAGCATTATTTATCATCCTCCAAATCCATCTTTGCGCCACAATGAGGGCAAAATGGTGGCATCCAGTAATTCCACTTTTCTGCATCAAGTCCCTCGGTTGACTTTTCCCCACAGGCAGAGCACCTTTCATCTGAATTCCAAAATGCGTGAATCACAGGAGCAACATCGGCGGCGGGCAGGGCTTGCATCGCATCATACAATACGTTCTTACTCCACCCCACCCCCACCGCGCTTTCAATCAGTTTAAGTGCCTGTTCACGTTTGATGCAGTCATCCACTACTCATTTCCTCCCTTCATCCTTTACAATGCGGACTCGGATTCTTCACGGACAAGTTTTTCAGCAATCGCATCTGCAATATATCGGTTCACACCATTATTGGTAAGGCTCAAAATAGCCATAGCTTCTTTAAGTGCCTTTTCACCGTCCTTATCAGTATAACTTCCATCCTGCAACATAACACATCTTCCCTCCCTGTCCGCCTGCACAAGCTCCTTCAGGCGGTCAAGGTCGTATTCATCGCCGAGGATATTTTCTATTGATGCGAGGCGGGACGCCATATCTTTCACGCAATCCACAAACTCATCCACTGTATCCTCCCTTACCGGTGGGAAATCTTTATGTAGCCAAAACTCTCCATCAAAAACAGTCAGCCGTTTCATTCTTTTTCCTCCTTATGGCTGCGCCACACATCGTCGTGCTCCCAATTTACAATGTCACTCACGCTATCGTGAACAGCCAAGTACAGGGAATAATCACAGGCCGGATGCACTTCATCGTCAAGGAGTGCATTCGTTTCCTCTGCTGCCTCCTCTGCTCTGAGAAGGTCGAACACCGCCGCGTCCCTCTCCCTCTCTGCCTTTTCTGCTCTAGCTTCGGCGGCTTCTGTGCGGGCAAGCAGGTCGGTGATGGAATCGAAAGCATCCACTATAATCTGCTCAAATTCGCTGCAATCCATTCCGAGCACTTCACCATTGATGTTGTACCCGTAAGCGATAGCCTCTATGTTTTTCAACGTCTCAATCAGTTCCTTGTAATCCATGTTATCCCTCCTCCATCAGCCCCAGCAGCTGCAACATTTCCATCAAGCTCATTTCTTTGCGAGCAATTCTGAGCGTTTGCAGGTCGGTCAAGCCGTATTTGTCCCGAAATGGCACGCATAGGGCACACATGGCCTTTTTGCTCAGTTTCTTTTCAGCTGTCAAGCGCTGGTACTCTTCCTGCATCACGGCGGCCTCTCTCAGCGCATTTATCCGCTCATAACACCTGCTGCACAGCACATACCCCGCCGTTACTTCCTCGTTACACCTTGTACATCTTGACATTCTCTAGTTGCCTCCTCTCAATGCGCACATCGTGCAGGCGTACCGGAGTTCTGGCTCCGCGGTTCTTGCCGCTCTGGCCGTTGGCGTCTCCCAGCAGTTTCCACCGCAGACTGGGCACTTGACTAACTTCCAGCTATTGTCCTTTGGCACTGGTATGTTGCTTTCCATTGGATAGCAAATAATGCCTCCATCCCTTACCTTATGCGGAGATAACCTCGCTTTCATTAACCTTCACCCTTTCAATTCACGATATTTCCCTTATTGTCGTATATCAGTTCCTGATCCTTGATTTCCAGCAGGATTTTATATGCCTGTCGCAGCTGGTCCAGATCAAAGTAACCAAAATGGCAATCATCGACCGAAATGCCCATCCTTACTGCAAGCCAGCGATACAGGTCCTGCCTCTTTTTATGAGCCTTTGGTTTGCCCCTCCATTTGCTGTCAAAGATTGCATGGCACATTTGCTTTCCGGTGCGCATCCTCGCATCAGCCAGCAGGCCGAGCGCCTCTCTGGGGCGCGGTTTGTGCGTCCCAACATAGGCTCCATAACTGGTACAGAGATAACACCTGTCTCTTATACACATCTGACGCTGCCGACGAATAGCCTTGTGTA
>ENA-OYXB01000485-OYXB01000485.1-human-gut-metagenome-genome-assembly--contig:-NODE-485-length-17140-cov-7.624407_pt1 | contig 17140 bp, 17 predicted proteins | sample MGYA00244176_ERZ653409 | MGnify/ENA primary metagenome ERZ653409 (study PRJEB26926, sample SAMN06164912) | human gut metagenome | biome: ENVO:00009003; feature: ENVO:2100002; material: ENVO:00002003... | reverse complement strand
CTTGTTTTTTCTCTAAGAATATATTATCATAAAGTCAGGCGAGCTGTCCAGAGACAGCGCGAAAAAATTTGCGTTTATTTGGAGGAATTGTTATGAAAAAAGATCTCGGTGTAAAACCATACACTTTCCCAATGCCTGTCCTGATGATCGCGACCTACGGCGAAAACGATAAGGTCGATGTTATGAACATGGCCTGGGGCGGCGTTTGCGCAAATAACATGGTGGCGCTGAACATTGACGAAGATCACAAGACCACTCAGAACATCAAAGAGCGGATGGCCTTCACCCTGAGCGTAGCTGATCTGGACCATCTGGAGGAGTCCGACTTTTTCGGCATCGCCAGCGGCAACAAGATGGAGGACAAATTTGAGCGCACCGGCATGCACGCCATCAAGAGCAGCAGAGTAGATGCGCCGGTAATCGAGGAATACCCGTTGACTTTGGAGTGCAAAGTTGCTGCGCTGGAGCACACCGCGTATGGCTTCCGTGTCCTGGGCGAGATCGTCAACGTCCTGGCAGATGAGAAGGTACTGGATGAGCAGGGAAAGATTATCCCGGAAAAGCTCAACGCCTTTGTATTTGATCAGGTCCGCAACGGCTATTATAAAGTAGGCGAAAAGGTTGGCCAGGCTTGGAAGAGCGGCACCAAATTCATGAAATAACAGAAAAAAATAATGAAATGGGCAAGTCCAAAGCACATCAAATGTGCTTTGGACTTTTTTGCTTGGACAAATTGTTATATAGCCGGCTATAAGGGATGTGAAATAGGAGCGATTTTCAATTGATTTTTTGACCAAAGTTTTCGCTTAAATTATGGACGATTCATTGCTTGATTTTTAACAGGAGGGGTGTATAATAATACATATAAGTTGCACCGGCAACCTTTGCGCACATCAACTTTTGCGCATATCAACCTTTGCTGGCGCAACTATTTTATGCCGCAGATTTTGTGGCGGGGAAGGAGGAACCGCATGAATGGGATTATGAAATACATCAACCGCATTGTCCGGGGCAACGAAATTGTGTACAGCGGGCAGCTGCGCGGATATGGCATTACCCAGTGCCAACACCCATATATCCTGTTGATCTGCCGGGAGCCGGGCATTCCACAGGAGAAGATCTCCAGGGAAATCTGTGTCAATAAGAGCAGCGTAACGCGGCAAATCTCCATTCTTGAGGAGAGAGGGCTGATTGTGCGCAAGCAGGACCAGTCTGATCGCCGGGTATGGAGGGTTTATCCCACACAGCGCATGCAGGAATTGCTGCCACATGTCCGTCAGGTGATGCGGGAGTGGAACGAGTACCTGCTGGAAGAGTTCAGCGATGAAGAGCGCGAGCGCTTGATCGCTGCGCTGGAAATCCTGTCTCAACGCGCGCAAAAAGCGGCGCAAGAAACTTTGAAGGGGAGGGAACGCCAGGCATGAGAGGAATTTTTCCGTACTTAAAGCCCTATATTCCCAGAATGACGGTGGGCGTGCTCAGCAAATTCTTGGGCAGCATCACCGAACTGTTGATTCCGTGGATGTTATCCTATATCCTCGACAACATTGTCCCACTCAAGGACACACGACAGGTCTTGATTTGGGGCGTGTACATGACCATCTGCGCAATCCTTGCGCTTTTGATGAACATCTACGCCAACCGGGTCGCCGCTTCGGTAGCGCGGGATACCACCCGTACACTGCGCCACGATCTGTTTAAAAAGATCTCGTACCTGTCCTGCCGCCAGATCGACTACTTCACCATTCCTTCGCTCGAGTCCCGTCTGACCACCGACACCTACAATGTCAACCAGGTCATCGGCATGATGCAGAGAATGGGTATCCGTGCACCAATCCTGCTGATTGGCGGCATCTGCATCACCATGACGATGGAGCCAGTGCTCACGTTGGTTATGATGTCTGTACTGCCGTTTATCGCACTGGTTGTTTGGCTTGTTTCCCGCAAGGGTATCCCGATGTACGGCGAGCTGCAAAAAGCCATCGACGTCATGGTCCGCACCGTGCGCGAGGACATTTCTGGTATCCGCGTCATCAAAGCGCTGTCCAAGATTGAGCAGGAGAAAGAACATTTTGCACAGGTAAACCATGAGGTGGTCCGCCGCGACACCAAAGCTTCGCTGACAATGGCCATCACCAACCCAATGATGAACCTGCTGTTGAATCTCGGTTTGACGCTGGTTATTTTTGTCGGTGCCTTCCGCGTCAACGGCGGCAGAACCCAACCGGGTGTTATCATCGCCTTCTTGTCCTACTTCACCATCATTTTGAACGCGATGCTTTCGATCACCCGAATCTTTGTAATGTATTCCCGTGCCAGCGCTTCTGCGACCCGTATTCATGAGGTGCTCAACACCCCAGAGGATCTCAACCTCACACACGAGGAAAAGCGCGACGAGGAAGAACACATTGTCTTTGAACACGTCAACTTCTCCTATAAAAACAAAAAGGTTAAGAACGTAAACGACATCTCCTTCAAACTAAAGAAGGGCGAGACGCTGGGCATCATCGGTGCAACCGGAGCGGGCAAGACAACCATCATCAACCTGCTCATGCGCCTGTATGAGAAGGACAGCGGCAGCATCCGCATCGGCGGAAGAGAAGTTTCCTCCATCCCGCCGGAGGAATTGCACACCAAGTTTGGCGTGGTATTCCAAAACGATATCCTCTTTGCCGATACCATCCGAGAAAATATTGATTTTGGCCGCAAGCTTTCAGACGAGCGCATTTTGCAGGCGGCAAAGAGCGCGCAGGCGATGGAATTTATTGACGGCTTGCCGGAGAGATTTTCCCACATGGTCACTGCCCGCGGTACCAACCTCAGTGGCGGCCAGAAACAGAGGGTGCTGCTCTCCAGAGCCCTGGCCGGCAATTCGGAAATTTTGATTCTGGACGATTCCTCCAGCGCGCTGGACTACAAGACCGACTCGATGCTGCGCCAGGCGCTGCGTGAAAATTATTCCGGCATCACCACCATCGTCATTGCACAGAGGGTCAGCTCCATCTTGCACGCAGACCACATCTTGGTGTTGGACGAGGGTAAAGAAATTGGGTATGGAACCCACGATCAGCTGATGGAGAACTGTGCAGTCTACCGCGAAATCAGCGAGTCTCAGATGGGAGGGGATTTCGGATGATACCAAAAGATCCGTCCTTACAAAAACAAAGAAGCAAAAGACATGTTATTCTGCGCCTAGGACGCTATATCTTTCAGCATAAGTGGATGGTGTTGGGAGCGGTCTCTTTGACGGTGGCCAGTAACCTGCTGGCCCTTTTGGGCCCGATGCTCTCCGGTTATGCCATCGACGCCATCGGCACCGAGCCAGGAACGGCAAACTTTCAGCTTGTCTTTTTCTACTGCTTTTTGATGCTGATCTTCTATCTTGTTTCCTCAGCGCTGACCTATGTGCTTTCTATTTTGATGACCAAGCTCAGCCAGCGCATCTCCTATCAGATGCGCAAGGACCTGGTGGATAAACTGTTGGAACTGCCGGTGCGATTCTTCGACGGCCATCAAACCGGCGACATCATCAGCCGCCTCTCTTACGATATCGACACCATCAACGCCTCGCTCTCCAACGACCTGTTGCAGATTGCGGCGAGCACAATCACCGTTTTTGGTTCCTTCTTTATGATGCTGTCGATTTCCCCACCGTTGATCCTGGTTTTTGCCTTCACCATTCCGGCTTCGGTATTGTTTATCATCTATCGAACCAAGAAGGTCCGTCCGTTGTTCCGCAAGCGATCCGCAAAGCTCGGTGAGCTCAACGGATTTGTGGAGGAAATCATCTCCGGACAAAAGACCACCAAGGCCTACCATCAGGAAGAGACGATGGTTGGACGCTTCGATGTCAAGAACAACGAGGCGGTCGACGCCTACTATATGGCCGACTATTACGGCAGTACGGTAGGTCCATCGGTCAACTTCATCAACAACATCTCGTTGACCTTAATCAGTATTTTTGGTTCCCTCTTGTATCTGGCTGGGAGCGTATCGTTGGGCAACCTTTCGTCCTTCGTACTCTATTCCCGCCGCTTCTCCGGACCAATCAACGAGATGGCCAACATCATCAGCGAGCTGCAATCGGCGGCTTCGGCGGCAGAGCGTGTATTCCGCCTGATCGACGAGCAGCCGGAAGCGGCAGACCTGCCACAGGCAACGGAACTGGAGGATGTCAAGGGCGATGTACAGATGCAGGGTGTCCAGTTTGGATATGACCCGGATAAGATCATCATTCACGACCTCAACCTGCACGCCAAACCGGGCAGCCTGGTTGCCATTGTCGGTCCTACCGGAGCGGGCAAAACGACCATCATCAACCTGCTCATGCGCTTTTATGATCCGCAGAAGGGCCACATCCTGATGGAGGGGCGCGACAGCATGGACATTACCCGCAAGAGCTTGCGCGCTGCCTACACGATGGTTTTGCAGGACACCTGGCTGTTCTATGGAAGCATCTATGACAACATTGCCTTCAGCCGGCCGGGTGCATCCCGCGAGGAGGTTATTGCGGCGGCAAAGGCGGCCAAAATTCATAACTTCATTATGGGACTGCCGGATGGGTACGACACCATCGTCAGCGACGACGGACTGAACATCTCGCAGGGCCAAAAGCAGATGCTCACCATTGCCCGCGCGATGCTTTCCGACGCCAAAATGCTGATTTTGGATGAGGCAACCTCCAACGTCGATACCCGTACCGAGTTGCAGATTCAGGACGCTATGCGCAACCTGATGAAGGACCGCACCTGCTTTGTCATCGCGCACCGCCTGTCCACGGTACAGAACGCGGACACCATTCTGGTTGTTCAGCACGGCGACATCATCGAACAGGGCAACCACGAAGAGTTGATGAAAAAGGGCGGCGTTTATGCCGGACTGTACACCTCACAGTTTAATTAATGCACGGCACCTTTGCACGAAGGGACGCTCCAAACGGAGCGCCCCTTTTTTGTCTAAATTTTTGCAATTTCCTTGTTTTTTGCGAAAAGGCGCGGTATACTGTTAAAGGAATTTTCTGGAGGAAGTGTGACAGATATGGAGAAAGCAAAACTTTTTTTTAAGCGCGAGCCGGTTTTTGTCATATCGGCGATCTGTGCGCTGCTCTCGATGATTGCTGTTCCGCCCAGCGCAGCCTATGCCGGCTATGTCGATTTCCGCGTATTGGAGCTGCTGTTCTGCCTGATGGCGACGGTGGCGGGAATGCAGGCTGAAGGAAGCTTTTTGGTGCTTTCTCAGAAGCTGCTGACCGGCAAAAAGAGTGTGAGAATGTTGATGCTCACCTTAGTTATGTTGCCATTTTTCTCCGCCATGCTCATCACAAACGACGTCTCGCTCATCACCTTTGTTCCATTTGCGGTGTTGGTGTTGGAGCTGACCGGGCAGAGCGACAAACTGGCGTGGGTGGTCACCTTGCAGAGCATTGCCGCCAACATCGGCAGCATGCTGACCCCGGTAGGCAATCCCCAAAACCTGTATTTAAGCAGTTACTATCACATCCCAACTGGGACCTTTTTCTCGGTTACCGTTCCGGTGGTTGTGCTCAGCTTTATACTGTTGGCGGCCTGCTGCATGGTGGGGGACAAACAGGCCATCGAGGTGCAGTTTACCCGAAAGGAAAAAATCCGCAGCAAATCGAGACTGACCCTGTTTGTCCTGCTGTTTTTGGTCAGCTTGTTGTCGGTATTGCACCTGCTGAGCAGCCACATCACCTTGGCAATCACAGCGATCTTGATGTTGCTGTGTGCGCGGGATGTGCTCAAGAAGGTGGATTACTGGCTGTTGGGAACCTTTGTTTGCTTTTTTATCTTTGCCGGAAACATCGGAGAGATCGGAGCAGTCAAGCAATTTTTGGAGGGAGCCTTGCAGCAGAACACGATGCTGTGGTCGACCCTTTCCAGCCAGGTGATCAGCAATGTGCCAGCGGCAGTATTGCTCTCCAACTTCACCGAGGACGCCAAGGGAATGCTGCTGGGAACCAACATTGGCGGTTTAGGTACGCTGGTGGCGTCGCTTGCAAGCCTCATTTCCTTTAAACAGTATGTGCGTACGCCGGGAGCAAAACCGCTAAAATATCTTGGAATCTTCACCGCAGCAAATGTTGTGATGCTGATTGTCCTGTATGGATTTGCGGCTATTTGCTTATAATAAAAAATAATGGATCAAAAGGAGAATGTAACGATGGAAAGAAGCAAAGTATGGGAAGCTGCCCAGAAACACAAAGATGGATATAACTGCTGCCAGGCGGTAGTCTGCACCTACTGCGACAGACTGGGAATGGACGAAAAAACCGCTTTTCGTGCGGCAGAGGCGTACGGCTTGGGCATTGCAGGTATGTTCCAGACCTGCGGCAGCGTTTGCGCAATGATGATGCTTGCAGGATTGAAAAATTCCGATGCCAACCTGGAAAAACCTGCATCCAAGTTCTCGACCTTCGATCTGGGCAAAGAGATGGCAAAGCGCTTTGAGCAGAAAAACAGCAGCATGATTTGCAGCGTTCTGCGCGGAACCGATGGCAAGACCGATCGTCTGCGTTCCTGCCGCGGCTGCGTAATGGATTGCGCACAGATTGTAGAGGAGATGCTCTTCCCAGGTGAGTTTGAACCATACGATGGACCAAGCGAGCTGTAAGAAATGAAAAAAGAGGAACCGAAAGGTTCCTCTTTTTTTGTAAAAGAAAAGGCCTGCTTTGATCAAAGCAGGCCTTTTGGCGGGAACGTGTGGGAATTGAACCCACCTATGCAGCTACTAACTGCAATTACTGGTTTTGAAGACCAGAGGGCACACCAGCACCCATCCGCTCCCAAATGCTTAACTATTATATCACAGGGGAAAAGGTTTCGCAAGGGATTTTGTCAGCAAAAAGACAGAATCGTCGAATTACACAAAAAGCATGCCGGCATTGTCCAGACATTATTCTGGTGCAGATCGGCATTGTATCTGGGAGACGGTGCGGCAGCGCATTTGAAAAACAAACGGCCTTCCTACCGGAAAGGCCGTTTGCACATTTACAGAACACTTTTTACTTAAAGGTGCGGGCGTCGCCGACCTTTTTGGTGATACCGCGTTTATCCCAATATTCCAGAATGGCCACAGCGAACTTGCGGGAAGCGCCCATCAGGTCGCGCATCTCTGCGAGGGTGATCTGTCCGTGCTGTGCGACGTGCTCTTTTGCCATCTGAAGCGCTTTGTTGTAGTAGTCGGCGTGCAGCAGAATCTTTTCCTCCACGCGCACCAGCTTGCCGGAGTTGATCAGCGATTCGATTACCGCTTTGAAGTTTTTGATTTTGGGGAAGCGAGCGGCGATCTGGTCAGGGGACTCCGGAGCAAAGCCGCCTTCACGGAAGGCATTTTCAATCTCGTCGAGACTTTCGTCCTGCTGTACCTCAAAGTCATAGAGAGCTACGCTGTTGTTGACGTATTTGAGCACCTTGCGGTTGACGAGCGAATCGGTAATCCGGTCGACGACCGACATGTCCTCATATTTGATGAGTTTATTGCGGAACTCGTCCTTTTTCATTCCCTCACGCAGCGGATTTTCCTTGTGGTACGCCTCCAGGAGCTTCACGGCGTTGTCCTTCAGGTGGTTGAGGTAATCGGTGTGGATGACGATGTTGTCGCTGACCTTAAAGGCGGTTTTATCCTTAATCAGCTTTTGAATCTGTTGGTCAAACTGCTCTTTCGGGATGCCGGTCTGAATCTGCAAAAAGTCGAGCGTCTCAAAGCGGGAGGAGTAATCGCGCAGGGCGGCAGCAATCTTTTCACGGTCGCTGCCGCTTTCTTTAATTTTCAGCGATTCGAGCACAGCGGGATCGTTTCGCTTGTGTTTAAAGGGGTTGGAATCGAGCACTACGCCGCCGCCAATCGTTTCCAGCGGGGAGTAAAAGCGCAGTACGAAGCGGTCTCCGGTTTTTACGGCGATTTCTTCCTCCAGGCGCAGCTGGGCATAGCAGCTTTCTCCGGCGCTGATCGAGTCGCGGTCAAGCAGGACAATTTTGCACAGCACATCCCGCGCCCCATGATAGAGGTGCAGGCGGGTGGCGTTTAAGATCTCGCGCTGGCAGTCTCGCAGGATGGTGAGCTTGATGTCGATCATCATGGTGGTGTGCATCGAACCGGGTGCAGCCACCACATCGCCTTTATTGAGGTCGGTCTTTTTCAGTCCAGCCAGGTTGACCGCCACGCGCTGTCCGGCAAAGGCTTCCTGCACATCTTTGGAGTGAACCTGCAGATTGCGCACCCTGCTTTCCAGGCGGGAGGGATAGACGGTGACCGGGTCACCGACCTTTAAGGTGCCCTCGATGAGGGTGCCGGTGATGACGGTGCCGAAGCCCTCCACCGAAAAGATGCGGTCGATGGGGATGCGGGGCGGGACGTCGAGGTTTTTAATCTGAGAGTTTTTGTCGATCAACGCAAAGATAGCCTGCCGAAGCTCCTCGATTCCCTCGCCGGTATAGGAGGAGACGGGGATCATCTGGGCATTTTCCAAAAAGGTACCTTTGACTTCCTGGCGGATTTCATCGCACACGATCTCCAGCCAATCCTCATCTACCAGATCTTTTTTGGTGACGACGATGATGCCCTCGGAGATGTTTAACAGCGACAGGATGCCGAGGTGTTCGCGGGTTTGCGGCATAAAGCCTTCATCCGCGGCGACCACCAGCAGCGCCAGGTCGATGCCGCCCGCGCCGGCCAGCATATTTTTGACAAATTTCTCGTGTCCGGGCACATCGATGATGCCGGCCTTTTCCCCGTCCGGCAGGTCGAGGTAGGCAAAGCCGAGCTCGATGGTGATGCCGCGCTTCTTTTCCTCCTTGATGCGGTCGGTGTCGATGCCGGTGAGCGCCTTGATGAGGGCAGTTTTTCCGTGATCGACGTGGCCGGCCGTGCCGATGATGATATTTTTCATGCAGTGAGCCTCTTTTCTGGGATGATGGGTTGTGCGTATCGGTTATCCATTACAGTGTGCAGCAGTCTTTGATGCACTGGGCAATGTAGGAGAAGTGACGGTCCTCGATGGTGCGCACATCCAAAAGCAGTCGCTCTTTGGAGATGCGGGCGATGATGGGCAGCGGAGAGCACTCGCGCAGGCGTTTTTCCAGCAGATCAAGAGAGATGTTGTGCGGGGTAATGGCTGCGACCGAGGAGCGAATCATCTGGGTGGGGACCGAACCGCCGCCTACCTGGCCAAAGTCCTCGTCGAGGACGACAGAGTAGCTGCCATCGCAGACATCTTGCAGGCATTTGACCAGAGCCTTGCCTCTGGGGACAAGGTCGTCCATAGTGGCGGTAATCATGCGCAGGGTGGGGTTGTCCTTGAGCACCTGCTGCGGGTCGAGGTACTCGCGCAGGGTTGCTTCCAGAGCGGCCAAAGTCAGTTTATCGATGCGGAAGGCGCGGGTGAGCGGATTTTTCTTCATGGCGTCGATATACACCTTTTTGCCGACGATGATGCCGGCCTGTGGTCCGCCCAGCAGTTTGTCGCCCGAGAAGCTGACGACATCTGCGCCGGAAGCGACCGAATCCAGGACGTTTGGCTCGTCCAGAATGCCGAAGTCGGACAGGCGAACCATAGCACCGGAGCCGAGGTCATAGATGACCGGGATGCCGCGCTCATGGCCGAGGGCGACCATCTGTTCCAAGGTGACCTCCTCAAAGAAGCCCATAATTTTAAAATTGCTGGTGTGCACCTTCAGCAGTGCGCCGGTATTTTCACTGATGGCGTTTACATAGTCGGAGAGGTGGGTTTTATTGGTGGTGCCGACCTCCACCAAGGTGCCGCCGCTCTGCTGCATAATTTCCGGTACGCGGAAGGCGCCGCCGATTTCAACCAGCTCACCGCGGGAGGTAATAACTTCCCGGCCTTTGACCATCGTGCTGAGCACCAGCATGACGGCGGCGGCGTTGTTGTTGACCACCATAGCCGATTCGGCGCCGGTGATTTTGGCAATCAATTTTTCTACATGGGCGTAGCGGCTGCCGCGAGCGCCCTTTTCCAGGTTGTATTCCAGCGTATTGTAGTCCTGTGCAACGCTTTGAATGGCTGCGACTGCGCGGTCGCTGAGTTTAGCACGGCCAAGATTGGTGTGCAGGACGATGCCGGTGGCGTTGATGAGAGGGCGCAGGCTCATGGTTGTTCTCTTCTGGATGAGAGCGCACACCGAGTTGCAGATGCTCTGGGTATCCATATCCGGGGTGTTGCCGGCAAGAATATCCTGGCGGAGGTTTTCGATGACGTCGCGCACCGATTCGGTGAGGACGGTGTGAGGGCAGGAAAGATTGGTCAGCTGCTCCTGACGCAGCAGGTCATCTACTTTTGGAATTTGTCTTAATAATTTAGAGTTTACGGTCATGGATAATCGTACCTTTCCTATGATTTAAAAAAAGCCGCAGATGGACGCGGGTAGATTCGGTTGTCCTTATTGTACCAAAAAATGTCCCTCGACGCAATGCGCACCCTTGAGATTGGCGCAAGAAAATATCTTGGCAGATTGAGTAATCGAAAGGAAAATGCTATAATAGTGAAAAGTAAAATCAATGCTGCGGTCTGCCTGCCCGGGCGCCGCTGTGAAAAGGGTGATTTGACGATGTTGAACCGATTGATGACCTCCAGAAAGGTGAGAGGTTTTTTGCTGGCGGTGGTAATCCTGTCGGCGATTGTGGCGATCGTTTCGGTGTTTATACCGTTTAACCGCAGAAGAGAGGCGATCAACACGCTAGGTGAGCAGTCCCTTTCCGAGGCAACCTCACTGGCGATGTCGCTGGAATATTTTAATGGTCCGCGCATCCAGTCGCTGATTAACTACCCATCCGAAACGGCCTTTTACCAAAGCCTCTGTGCCTTCCTTTCCCGCGCAAAGGATACCCTTTCCTATGACCGCGCCTACATCCTTTATCGGGGTCTGGAGGGGAGAATCGCCTATTTGGCAGATGCCGACTATGGCTCCAACCTGCAAGAAGGGGTAGACTACCACGGCATTGGGGAAGAGTACAGCGATGAGCGCTACACCAGCCGCTGCCGTTCCATCTTGGAAAGCCAGTTTTCCGGGCGCAGGCAGGCCGATTTTGTGCCGGAGATATTGGACAGCAGCTACATCACCACCTATCTGCCGATCCGCAACGCACAGGGCGAGGTAGTGGCGGTGCTGGGAGTGGATGCAAAGCTCAGCTATTCCGACTTTGCACAGTATGGGCCAATCAACTTTGAGAAGATGGCGACAGTGGCGGCGCTGCTGTTTTTGGTGAGCCTGGTGCTGTTTGTGCTGTGCATGGATAAGGGCCTCTCCGAAGAGGAAAAGGAAAACCGCTGGAGACGCCGCCGTGGATTGCCGCCCAAACCTACCAAGAAGGACAAAATCGTGGTGGATACGCTGGACGACATCGATCCGAATGACTATCTGTAAAGCAAGGGGGAAGCGAGGATGGAACAAAATCGGGATGCAGTGATCGAGCAGGTAGTGGACGAAATAGTCCGCCTTTTTCATCCCAGTCGCGTGATCGAGTACAACACCAAGTACAATATGGACGGCAGTGTGCAGTCCTTTAAGCTCTGCATTGTGGGGAATATTCCAGATAAGCACCGCATGCTCACCCGCATCTTTGACGAGGTGGACAGCGATATCCCCTATGATGTGCTGCTGTATACCGACAAACAGTTTCAGGAGCTGACCGAGGATGCAGGTGCCTTTGCAACTCGCATCCAGGAGAAAGGCAGGGTGCGCTATGAGAAATAGCCGCTCGAGGATGCACAACGGACGCGACAGCAGGCGATACTATGACTGGCTGGAGCATGCCAGTCAGGATTTGATTGCGGCGAAGATTTTGTCGGAGGATGACCGCTGTTATCGGCTGAGCGCCTTTCACTGCCAACAGGCCATCGAGAAAGCACTCAAGGCGTACATCCTGCTGAAGTCCGATGTGCTGGTGGACGGGCACAACCTGACCTGGCTGTGCCGGCAGGCAAAAAAGTATGACAAGGGCTTTCATCAGTGGTTTGACGAGAGCGCTGATCTCAACCAGTGTTATGTCGAGACGCGCTATCCGGCAGATATCGAGCGGGAGTACACCTACAAGATGGTCAAGAACTTTTATCGGATGGCCAAGGAGATGTACCAGTACATCTTTGCGGAGATTGACCGCGAGTTTGACCGCCGCGAAAAGGCAGAGGAGGACGCCCCATTTAACCGTTGAGGTGCTGAGGCCGTGTACAATGGGCGCAGCGGTGCGGTTTTCCTTTTCTGCACAGAAGGACAATCTACTATGACGAGAATCGGCAGGCGGAACATTCCGCCTGCCGATTATTTTAACAGTTCGCGCATCACCTTCTGCGGTGCGCGCAAAAATCCTTGATATAGCCGGAACAGCTGTGTCTGATCAAAGGGAAGCTGCTGAATGGGGCAGTTAGAGTCGGTGCTCAATTCGTAGACTACGGCGTTGGGGTAGGACAGCAGGATAGGCGAATGGGTGCTGATGAGAAATTGGGAGTCCTTTTGTACTAGGCGGTCGATCAGCCGCACCAACACCAGCTGATTGGTGGGAGAAAGGGCAGCTTCCGGCTCGTCGAAGATGTACAGACCCTTTCCGCGCAGCCGGTTTTCCACCAGCGCCAAGAAGGACTCGCCGTGTGATTGCCGGTGCAGCGAGTGTCCGCCGTAGGCGCCGATGATATGAGCTCCGATGCCCGGAGCGCGGTCCAGCTGGTCGATGTTGGTGGCGACGTTATAAAAACTTTCTGCCCGCAGAAAAAATCCGTCCTTTGGCCAGTAGACACCGCGGGTGAGCTGGGTAAAGTTGTATAGTCCCGAATGGGAATCCTCGGTGGAGAAGGAAAAGTTGCGGGAACCACCTTCCGGGTTAAATCCCGCTGCGATGGCAATAGCCTCCAGGATGGTGGATTTTCCACTGCCATTTTCCCCGGTGAAGAAGGTGACGGGGCTTTGCAGGGAAAGTTCTCCACAAGAGCGCACAGCGGGGATGCAAAAGGGGTATTTTTCCAGTGCATCGGGCTGTGGTGGGACAAAGCGAACCGATTGGATGTAGTTGTGGTTTTCCCAAAAGGATGACATAGGACTCCTCCTTTTTTGTGTGGTGTCAGAATGACGGATCTCAAGCACCGCGCGGTGCAGTGCTTTGAGGTGGGGGTGGGGGAAAAGAAAAGGGGAATTGTTGCAAAATTCACATTTCATCCTTTGATTTTATTTTACAAGCAGTATACAATAAAAGTTAAGAGAAGTGGATAGATAAAAGTAACTTGTAGAACAGAAGTATATCTTGGAAAGGATGAGATAGATGGAAACTACCGGACTGCAACACACAGCCCTTGTTTTGGAGGGCGGAGGATTCCGCGGAATCTATACAACCGGCGTATTGGACTACCTGATGGAGCAGGGACTCTATCTGCCGAATGTCTACGGAGTGAGTGCAGGCGCACTCAACGCGCTGGGCTATGCAGCCAAGCAGCCTGGCCGCAATGCACAGATCAACTTCCGTTTCTGCCAGGACAAGCGGTACATCAGTGTGCGGAACCTGATCCGCAACCACAGCGCTTTTAATCTGGAATTTATCTTTGATGTGATCCCTGAGCGGTATATCCCTTTTGATTATGATACCTTCTTTTCGTCCGACGTGCAAGTGCATATCGGTGCGACCAACCTTCTCACCGGCAAGTGCGACTTCTTTACAAAGGAACAGATGGACCGGCGCTTTTTCCCGGTGCGCGCATCGGCTGCCCTGCCGCTCTTTTCTCACATCTTTTATCTCGGACGGATTCCTTACCTGGACGGCGGCATCGCCTGTCCGATCCCGATTGCCCAATCGATGCGGGACGGCAACCAGAAACATGTGGTCATCCTGACCCGCAATCCATCCTTTGTGCGCAAGCCCGCCTCGAATATGCCGCTGATTCGCCGGATTTATCACAACTATCCAAATTTTGTGGACAGCGAAGAGAAGCGCTTTTTGGTGGATCGCCGCCAGCGGCAGACCTGTGCACTGCTGGCTAAGACTGGTCAGGCATTTGTTTTGCAGCCGAAGGAGCCGCTGAATTTAAGCTCGATGCGCGCTGACGAAAAGGCGTTGCGCGCCCTGTATGCCCGCGGCTATGAAGATGCAAAAGCGGCCTATCCGAAGTTGTTGGAATTTTTAAACGTGCAGTAAAGAGTGTTTTCCCGCGTGACGCGGTTCTTTGTAAGCGACAAAGACAGAAACGAAAAATAAAAGGAGCGGCCCACCATCGTGGGCCGCTCCTTTTTAAATCTGCGGAATATTTTGTTCTATTTGGAGCACCTGCATGGGCCTGCCGTCGAAAGAGACGATCAGATCGGCGATCTGCCGAGCTTGATTGCGATCATGGGTGATGAAAAAGGCCAGCTGCCCACCAACCCAGCGGCGAATCAAGTGCAAGGTTTGCTGCGCCGTCTTTTCGTCCAGCCCCTTGAGCGGTTCATCCAGCAGGTAGACGGCCTGTTTTCCACACTGCTCGGCATAGGCAAAGGCGCGCGCAATTGCAACGCGCCGCTGCATTCCGCCCGAGAGCTGTGCAGGTGTGGCCGTCTCCCAGTCGGAAAGACCAAGTTCAGACAGATAGCGGGCGGCAAGAGACTGGTGCTCCCGATTAAGTACCAGCCCCACATTGTCCCTTGCACTCAGCGAGGGGATCAATCGGTCCTCCTGAAAGACAAAGGCAAATTTTTTGTGCTCCAGGCCGAGTATCTGCCCACTTTCCGGCTGCATGAGGCCGCACAACAGGTTTAAGAGGGTGGTCTTGCCGGTGCCGGAGGGGGCAAAAAAACAGATGATGCCGCTGTCGGGAAGCTCCAGAGAAAAATCTTTTAAAACGGTTAAATCCCCATAGCGGGCGGTAATCTTTTCCAGCTTCATAGGCTCACCTTCATCGAGCGTTTGCCCGCCCATTGGACCAGTTTGACAGCCAGCCGTTCCAGCAGCACCGACAGCAAAATGACGACCAATGTCCAGGCAAACAGATCGGGGGTTTCCAGATAAATTTTTGAGTCGTAAATCTGGCTGCCGATTGCGCGCGCGGGCCTGCCCAGCACCTCAGCTGCAATGCCGGATTTCCAAGCAAAGCCCAGCGCGCTGCTGATTGCCGAAAGGAAGAAGGGCAGAATGGCGGGCAGATAGCAGTAACGGAAGGTTTTCAGGCGGGAGAGCGAAAAGACTCTGGCCATTTCCAAAAGCTGCCGGTCGGCAGAGTCGATGCCCTCGCGGACGTTGGCGTACACCAGTGGCAGCACCATAATAAAGGAGATGACGGTGGCCAGATGGTTGCTTTTGATCCACACCAGCGCCAGAATGATGAAGGAGGCGACGGGGGTGGATTTGAGCACGCCGAGCATCGGGCGAGCCAGGGCGTCCACCAGCCCAAAGCGCCAGCAAAGGCCGGCGAGGGTGGTGCCAAAGAGGACGCCGAGCAGAAAGCCCAGCAGGATGCGAAGCAGCGAGCTGAGTACAGTCAGCCAGAAATCGGCCGATGTGCACAGCTGCCCCAGCCGCGCCAACACCGCCAAGGGAGAAGGCAACAGCAGGGGCAGACCGATCCGCATGGCGGCCAACTGCCACAGCAGCAGCCAGATTGCCACCGCCCCCACCCGCAAAGCGGGGGAGAGGCGGCGGGTACCAGTGCGTTTATCTCTTGTAGTAGAAGTCGTCATTCGGGAGCTGTCCTCCTACCGCCTGTGGGTTGGCGTCAAAGAGAACCTGCAAAAATCCGCCGGCGATTTTTTGCATCTCGTCGCCCTCAACAAAGACGATGTTGCATTCTGGAATCGCTTTTTCGGCGACCGCTGCCTTGACGATGTTGTATTTCTCGGCAAGTTCAGCGGCGTGGGCAAGGCCCTCTTCACTGGTGACGGTCTCAACCGATTGTTTATATTCGTCCAGGAAGCGGTCGAGCGCCTCCTTGTTCTGTTCTGCAAAATCTTTGCGGACAACGACGCAGCCCATGGTCAGACCGCTTTCGCCGTTGACGGCCTTGTCCCACTCCTCGGTCATATCCAGCGCGACGCGGACATTCTGATTCTGAGCGAGGACGGAGGTGACGAATGGCTGTGGCAGCAGGGCAACCTCTGCTTCGCCGGAAGCCAGCAGTGGAGCAATTTCGGTGTTGTCTGCTTTATAGACAACCTGCACATCGGTGCCGGGGGTCAGCCCATTTTTCTCGAGCACGAGGTTGAGCGCATACTCTGGGGTGGAACCTTGGCCGGTGGAGTAGATGGTCTTGCCTGCAAGGTCAGCGACCGAGTGGATGGTGTCACCGGTTTCCAGGATGTACAAAACGCCCATGGTGTTGAGTGCAGCGATCTGAACCTGTCCTTCTGTCTTGTTGTAGAGGGTAGCGGCAACATTGGTCGGCACTGCGGCAATGTCCAGTTCTCCGGAGATGATCTTGCCGGTTACCTCATCGGGAGCAGAGGCGATGGTGACGTTGTAGTTGTTGGCAGCTTCGCCGTTGTCGTTCTTTTCCAACAGGTCGAGCATACCCAGAGCAGTCGGGCCGCTCAGAGCAGCCAGGTTGATGTCCACCTTTTCAGCGGGCTGTGTCTGCTCGGTTTCCGCTTCAGCGGATTCTGCTTCGGTGGATTCCTCTGTCTGGGTAGATTCCTCTTGGGCAGGTTCCTCTTCCTCTTGTGTTTGCTCGGTCTGTTCAGTCTGAGTGGTGGTGTTTGTCTGGGTAGAAGAGTTGCCGCAGGCAGCCATCGAAACGGTCATCGACAGTGCCAACAGCGCTGCCAGGATTTTTTTGATTGCCATGGTTTTTTACCTCTCTTTCGGGGAGTAGGGCACTTCCGGCATGAGCTGGATCGTTTTTCCCTCCCGCTTGATTTTCCCGCATTGTTCCAGCTGTTCAGCCGCGCGGTACAGCGAGGTTCGGCCGATGTTGAGGATCTCGGAGAGTTTGACCATCGAGATGCCCGAACACTTGCCGTCTGGCTGTTGGCGCAGGAAGGACAACAGTGCCTGCTGCGCGTCAGGAGCGGTGAAGCTGTCGATTTTGCGGTTTAGAAATTGGATTCTTCCGGAGAGAAAGCGGATGTAGTTGAAGGCAATGACCGGATTTTGCAGCAGGATGTCCTGCATATCGGCCATCGACAAAAACAAAATCTCGCAGTCGGTTTTCGCTCGC
>ENA-OYXB01000469-OYXB01000469.1-human-gut-metagenome-genome-assembly--contig:-NODE-469-length-17351-cov-8.942935_pt1 | contig 17351 bp, 10 predicted proteins | sample MGYA00244176_ERZ653409 | MGnify/ENA primary metagenome ERZ653409 (study PRJEB26926, sample SAMN06164912) | human gut metagenome | biome: ENVO:00009003; feature: ENVO:2100002; material: ENVO:00002003... | reverse complement strand
ACCAGATGTCGAAGCCGTATGCGGACTATGCGCTCTCCGATGCCGAAATGGCCGTCTGGGAGACTGCCCGCGCTGTGCCGCCGTCTGCAAATCTCTCGGCGTCGTATTTGAATAAGCTGCACCGATAACCCGCACCCGCCGCTGCTACAGCGGCGGGTGCATTTGCGTGCTGAAAAAGTCCGGTTTTCACGAAGCATTTCAAGCGCGGCATTCAGGTGGGCATTGGCTCTTATGGCAGGCCGCAAAGCGGAAAAGCCTCCAAATTTTGAAAGGAAGCCTTTTCCGCTTTTTTTGCGGCTGCACGTTGCGGAAAGCGCGGTAGAAAGACGCAATACGTGAAAGTATTTTGGAAGAAAAAATCCAAGAAATTTACAGCCAGAATAGGAGATAAATTTGCTGTAAACGACAGTTTTTTGGAGAAAAAATTTGTTGAGAATTTCTTTAAAAAAGCAAAGAGTCAACACGGTAAAGTGTTGATAAATGTGAAAGGGTGTGATATAAAAGCGAAGCAGGACTCCTGCGGAAACTAATTAAGCAAAGTGAAGGAGACGCAGTATGAAGAAGATGTGGGGCACACGGGTGCTGGCCATGCTTTTGGTGCTTGCGCTGACGGCTGGATTGGTGCCGGCGGCGCTTGCGGCAAACAGCGAAGCAGCGGTCGCATTCAAGCAGGTGCCGAATGACACGCTCGATACGCTTATCCGCCCGGATGTGGCGGTGGGCGAAATTGAGGATGCGGAAATGGGAGAGGATACGGCCGCCTATCAGGCGCACGATCTGGTTCGTGTTTCCATTATCCTGGAGGACACATCCACACTGGAAGCCTATTCCGACGCGGCTGCGGAGGGGACACTGGCCGAGGATGCGGCTGCTGTGTCTTACCGCGCAGCACTCCAGCGCAAGCAGGACAGCGTTGTTCGGAAAATCTCGTCCACGATCCTCGGACGGGAGGATCTGGATGTTGTCTGGAATCTGACGTTGGTCGCCAACCTGATCTCTGCCAATGTGGAATACGGCAAGATCGAGCAGATTAAGCAGATCCCGGGCGTTGCGGATGTGGTTCTGGAGCAGCAGTATGAGCCTGCCGCGTCCGAAAACACCGTGCAGCCCAACATGGAGATCTCAACCGGCATGACCGGCACGACCACGGCATGGTCTACCGGCTATACAGGGGCCGGAATGAGGATCGCCATTATCGATACGGGCTTGGATACGTCGCACCAGTCGTTTGACAATGGCGCGTATGAATACGCGCTTGAGCAGAACGCAGCGCGCGCAAAGGAATCCGTCGAAGCCTATAAAGCCTCTCTCGATCTGCTCGATGCGGACGAGATCAACGAAAAGCTGAGTCTGCTGCATATCAAGGAAGGCGTCAGCGCGGCGGATCTGTACCGGACAGAAAAGGTCGCATACGGCTATTGCTACATCGACAAGGATCTGGACGTAACGCATGAGACGGACACGGAGGGCGAGCACGGCTCCCATGTTGCCGGTATCGCGGCGGCCAACCGGTATCTGCCGGACGGAAACGGCGGATATGTCTCTGCATTGGACAGCGTACATATGCACGGCGCAGCGCCGGATGCACAGGTTCTGGTCATGAAGGTCTTCGGCGACGAGGGCGGCGCGTATGACTCGGACTATACGGCAGCCATTGAGGATGCAATCGTGCTCGGTGCGGATACGATCAACCTCTCGCTCGGCTCTGCCAGTCCCGGCCCGAGCAAGGCGAGAACGGAAGCTTATCAGAAGATCTTCGACGATCTGGAGAACGCTTCCTCCGTTGTGACGGTTTCTTCCGGCAATGCCGGCTATTGGGCCAAGAACGCCGATCCGATCGGCTATCTTTACAGCGACGGCGTCAGTATGCAGACGGACGGTCAGCCGGGCAGCTATGCAAACAGCCTGACGGTCGCCTCGGTCGATAACGACGGCTTTATCGGCAACTACCTCCTGATCGGACAGGAGCCGATCGCGCCGTCCGAAACCACCGGCTTTACGAACAAGCCGATCTCCACGATCGTGGGAGAGCACGAATTCGTGTTTTTCTCTGAGGATGCAACGAAGTATGCCGTGGACGCAGCCGGGAACAACCTGCTGCTTGCCTATGCAGATGCGGTCAAGGACAAGATTGTCTTCGTTTCCAGAGGACAGTCCTCGTTCTACCAGAAGCATGATGCCGCAGCCGCCGCAGGCGCGCTGGCGTGCGTGGTCTACAACAACCAGTCTGGCTCAATCAATATGGACCTGAGCAGCAGTACCGCAACGATCCCGTGCGTGTCGATCACACAGGACGACGGCGAACTGGTCCGCACGCAGGCCGAGCCGGTTTATGCAGAGGACGGCACGACAGTCCTGTATTATACCGGCAAGATCGAAGTGCGCGGCAAGGAACCGGTTCGGTTCAACCGCGATTATAAGACCATCAGTGAATTCAGTTCCTGGGGCGTTCCGGGCGATCTGACGCTGAAGCCGGAGATCGCTGCGCCCGGCGGCAATATCTACTCGCTCAACGGCCTGAACAACAGCACCAGCGGTATGCAGGGCGGCCACCAGGACTATGAACTCATGAGCGGCACCTCGATGGCTGCGCCGCAGATCGCCGGTATCGGCGCACTGGTCAAGCAGTACATTGAATCCAAGGGCCTTTCCCGCAGCGATCTGACCGACCGCGCGCTGGCCCAGTCGATCATGATGTCCACGGCAGAGCCGGTCGTCAACAATGAAAACGACGCATATTACCCGGTCATTCAGCAGGGTGCAGGCATGGTCAACGCTGCGGCGGCGACCTCTGCGGACTCCTACATCAAAATGCGGGCTGACGCGACTGCATCCTGGGCTGACGGCAAGGTCAAGGCTGAACTTGGCGACGACCCCGCACGCACGGGCAGCTATGATTTCAGTTTCACCGTCAACAACCTCGACGGACGGACGCACGCCTATGCGCTGAGTGCCGAACTGTTTACGCAGGCTCTGCTCGACTATGAGGGGCAGAGTTACATGGACACGCTGACGACGCCGCTGAGCGCCGCTGTGACGTGGACTGTGAACGGCAGAGCGACCGACAGCCTGAGCCGCGATTACGATTATAACAACGACGGCCGGGTCGATCTGGAAGACGGCCAGCTGCTGCTGGATGTCGCGTCGAAAAAGCCGGGCGCAAAGCTTCTCAACGCCAAGGCCATTGCCGATTTGAACGGCGACGGCGCTGTGACGGCCTATGATGCACACCTGTTCCTGAATCTGCTTCAGGAGGCGACGATCCTTGTTCCTGCAAACGGTAAGGCTGAGGTCGTCTGCCACATCCGCCTGCTCGACCGCAGTGCGCTGAATACTTCGTATCCCACGGGCGCGTATGTGGAGGGCTATGTGCGCGTGCAGGGCCTCGCCACAGACGAGGGCGCCGCCGGCACGAGCCATTCCATCCCGGTGCTCGGCTACTACGGAAGCTGGTCGGAGCCGTCGATGTATGATGTCGGTTCTCTGATCGACAGCATTTACGGCACGGAAACGCGCGCGCCCTATCTCGGCACGACGAACAGCTATGGCTACACCGTTTCCAACTTCCTGAACATTCTCTATGCCGGTGAGACGGAATCCTCTGCAATGGTCGGCAACCCCGTTGACTTTGACGACGAGTATCTGAGCGTCCGCAACGCCTTCAACAACCAGGGCGGCAACAGCATCAGCACGCTTGTCTTCTCGCTAATCCGTAATGCGGGCAACTCCCGCCTCCAGATCGTCGATTCCAACACGAAGACAGCGTATCTGGATGAGGAAGTTGGCGCAGCGACTGCTTCGTACTACTCCGAAAATGCAAACGCATGGCAGCATACCCGCCTCCAGCTTGGTATTGACTGGAGCGGCACAGACGCCTCCGGCAATGCGCTCCCGGAGGGCACCAGCGTGGATCTTACGCTGACGATGGCCCCGGAATACTATGCAAATGCCGATGGCAGCTATCGTTGGGATGAACTCAAGGATGGTGCAAAGTTGAGCACGCACCTGACCATCGACAATACCGCGCCGGAACTCATCTCCGTCCGTCAGGATCTGACGCAGAAGACGCTGGCCATTACGGCCATGGATAACCGCTATGTCGCGGCTGTCATCCTCTGGAACATGACGGATACCCCGACGCCGGTCAGCTATATCCTGCCGAATCAGCCGGAAGACGCACTCGGCAAGACGACCAACTGCACGTTCGATCTCTCCAAGCTGAGCGGTGGCGAGAAGCTTCTGCTTCAGGTTGTGGACTATGCCTACAACGCCTCTGCATATCAGCTGATCAGCGGCGAGGAGCCCGCAGAGGCGCTGACCTCCGTCACGCTTTCCCCGGAGAGCGTCTCCCTGCTTGCAGGTTCCAACTATACGCTTGAAGCTTCCACAGAGCCGTATTACGCCGACGATAAGTTGGATTGGACGTCCTCCGCGCCTGCGGTCGTGACGGTCAACAATAACGGCCAGATCAAGGCCGTCAGCGCCGGCACCGCAACAATCAAGGCGGCTTCTCATAAGAATCCCGAAGTCAATGCTTCCTGCACCGTACAGGTGCTTGCGCCGAACTACACGTTCCGCGGACTTTTGACAGCAGACAATCAGGTGCAGACCTTCGAGTGGAATCTCGCAGACAGCGAGACATGGGAAAAGGTCGCAGCGGTTGACGGAATCGGCAGCCGCGTGACCTCGGCAGGCGCTTCCAGCGCAAACGGCATTTATGCGTTTGACGTGGGCGGCAGTGCATATGAGATCGATTTTGCCACCGGCAAGATCCTGAACACCGGCAGCGCACCGTTCTCGGACGAGATTGGCCCCGTCGCATACGACGACATTGCCCTTTCCCGCAAATATACCGGAACGGAGTCGCTGCACGGCGATCTGCTGACCGGTGTATACTCCATGAACATCATCCCGATGCAGGATCCGATGAACGGCAGCGCCAGCAGCTACATCAGCGTGTATGACCTGTTCGGCTATGACGCGGATGGCTTCTCCGGCATCACCTCGCTGGGCTCCATCACGTTCAAGGATCCCGATAGCGGTGAGGCTGTGGACGCTGAAGCCTATTATGTGATCGACAACGCAGGCGGCATCTGGCAGCTTATGATCTATCCGCAGGACGGCGACTATTACGCAACCTATCAGTACATTCCGACGGATCTGGGCTTCCAGTTCCCGTATGACCCCAACTGGGCGACGCTTTGCTCGCTGAACGTTGCGGATGACGGCGAACTCTTCCTCACTTCGTACAGCACACAGGGAAAGGGCGCTTCCCGCAAGGAAAGCACGACGCTTTACTGGCTGCACTACGATGAGCAAGCGAGCCGCTTCCGCACGGCCATTATCGGCTCCTTCGGCGATATTGCGCCGGTCAGCGTGACCGAGGTCCATACGAACGACTCCACAGCAGATACGCAAAAGACAAGCGTCTTTGAAAAGGCGCTGCGTCCGGAATCGCTCAAGACCGCAAAGGCCCAGCCGATCAGCCAGATGAAGGCGGCAAATAAGCAGACCGCAGGTACGCTCAACAGCGTCAGCCAGCCGCAGAGCACCGGCAGCACAAGCGCGCAGCGCAGCACCGTGACGCTTGATCTGACCGCCATTGCGCCGACGGCAAGCAGCATCATGGAGATCTCGTACAATACGAAAGAACTGACGCTCTCCTCCGTCACAGGCGCGGCGACGCTTACCTCCTGGTATGAGTCCGTGCCTGGCACAATCGTTTTTGCCTGCGCCGAACGCAGCGAGGCCGCTGTGGGCGAACTGCTCGGTCAGCTGAGATTTGAACTTGCGGCAGGCAGTTCGAGTTCAAAGGTCACGATCAAGACGAAGCAGCTGAACGAAACAAGCTTCGCAGCCGGACAGGAAAAAATTCGGACCGTGGTGCTGGGCGACAGCCTGAGCCGGATCCTCCCCGCGATCATCTCCTCCGGTGAAAAGGACTGCCCCAGCCGCAGCTTCCGCGATCTGGATACGACCAAGTGGTATCATGAAGCAATCGACACAATGCTGCGTGAGGGCCTGATGAACGGTACCGGAAATGGGCTGTTCGAGCCGAACGGCACACTGACCCGTGCGATGCTGGTCACGATCCTCTGGCGTTCGGAGGGCAAGCCCGCAGCTTCTGCCCAGACGTCGTTCACGGACGTTCCGGCAGGTGCCTATTATGCGGAGGCTGTCCGCTGGGCAGCTGCCAACGGCGTCGTCAAGGGCGTCAGCAGCACGGAGTTCGGCCCGTCCAAAAACATCACGCGGCAGGAACTTGTCACCATTCTTTGGAGACTGGCCGCGAAGAAGGGCCTGAATACCTCCAACGCCGGTCTGACCGTTCCGGAGTTTGCCGACCGCAGCCAGATCGCCGCGTGGGCAGCCGAGGCCATGAGTTGGGGCTGCACCAGAGGCATTTTGACCGGCAAGAGCGCGAACCGCGTTGACCCGACTGGCACTGCAACCCGCGCAGAAGCAGCGGCCATGATTGTCCGCTTCCGGAATCTCGGTACAGCAGGCGAAAAGCAGTAAATCCACACCATGCAGCAGCGCGAAGCTTCAGCCGCTGCTGCATGGTGGTCTGAAAGAGACAGTGCTAGAAGCGCATTGCATGCCATAAAATGAAATGAGGGAGAAAGAACCTGACGGCTCTTTCTCCCTCCGTTTTTTGCAAAATTGTCGTACTTTTGTCGTATAACCGGTTTCGCCTGATACAATAATGTTTTTTATACCGTACTCTCCTTAAAATTAAAGGCACGGTCAAAACCATGCCTTTAAAGAAGAGGCAGGGATGAGCGTTACATCCCCATTTATGTAAGCGCGGCCGCTCCCACACGACTGCGGTTACAAACAAAAAACCGTGCTGCCTGATATGGCCGCACGGAAATAAAGCCCCTATCTACTTAGATAAGTGCTGAATATTTCGGCTCCGGTCATGGCAAGGCACAGGGCAGCTCTCAGAAGACCTGACTTATTCTGACCAAGCAGACATCACAGTGACCGACTCGCGGGGCTTCTCACCCCATTCCACCTGCAAGCACATGGCTTACGCGAACTACCCGATATTCATTTTTTATCATTATAACATAGAAATACGCAATTACTAATATCTTTTTTCTGCGCGATATATTGGATTTTGCATAACTTCATCTAAAAAATAAAATAGTCCGCTGTAACATCTCCTACAGCACGAATTTTACGTCAGAGATCTTGATCTCCTGCGCAGTGAACTTAAAAAACTGCCCGTGAGACGCTTCTCTCACAGGCAGTTTTGTTGGTTTATGCCGCTGTATAGACCTTTTCCCAGCGGACAGTCGCGTAGAACACGATCGAGAGCGCCGCTGCGATCGTCCAGCCGATGGGCCAGGAGCTCCAGATGCCGGTCGTGCCGAGCGCGGTGCGGGAAAGCACCTCCGCCAGCGCCACGCGGAGCACCAGATCGGTGAACGTCGCAATCATGAACTTCTTCATAAGGCCCGCGCCGCGCAGCACACCGTCGGAGACGAGCTTGGCAGACACAATGAAGTAGAACGGCGCGATGATGCGCAGAAATTCCACGCCGGTGTCCATCGCCTGCCCCGTGGGACTGTCGAGGAAGATATGCACGAGCGGCTGCCCGGCGAACACGTAGAGCGCCACCAGCGGCACGCACAGCGCCCAGACGAGTTTGATACCAGCCCGAAAGCCGGACTTGATGCGATCATATTTGCCGGCCCCGAGGTTCTGCGCCGTATAGTTGGAAATGCCGTTGCCGAGCGTGGTAAGGGACGTGATAACCATGTTGTTGAGCTTCACCGCCGCAGAGTAGCCTGCCATGACGGCCGCGCCGAAGCTGTTGATGACGCTCTGGATGATGATGTTGCCGACGGAAATAAAGCTCTGCTGCAAGATGCTCGGAATGGCGATGACCGCGAACCGTCCAAAATGGTTCCACGAGAAGATCTTTACTTTTCCTTCCGTCGGGATTTTCGCAAAGCGGCGGAAGACGACCACAAGCGCCAGCACGCAGCTGATTCCCTGACACAAAAACGTCGCCCAGGCAACACCGGCAACGCCCATGTTGAACGCCGTAACAAACAGAATATCGACCGCGATATTAGACGTGGACGAGCAGGCAAGAAAGATAAACGGCGTTTTGGAGTCGCCCAGCGCTGAGAAAATGCCGGTTGCGACATTGTAGAGGAACACGAACGGCAGACCGTAAATGTAAATGTCGAGGTATAATTTCGAGTCCGCGAAGACCTCTTCCGGCGTTTTGATGAGCCGAAGCAAACTGTCGCAGCAGAGCGTGCCCACGAGCATCAACACCGCGCAGATCACGCAGCTGGAAATGAGCGCCGTGTAGACCGTCGTCTTGAGGTCATTATACTGCTTCGCGCCGAAAAACAGCGCCGCCAGAACCGAACACGCGATGTTGCAGCCGAAGGCAAAGGCGATGAAAATGAGCGTAATTTCGTAGCTGTTGCCGACGGCGGCGAGGGCGTTGTCGCTGATGAATTTGCCGGCCACAAAGCTGTCCGCGATGTTATAGAGCTGCTGGAAAATGATGCTGCCAAAGAGCGGCAGGCAGAACTGCCAGAGGACTTTCTCGGGCTTGCCTGTCGTCAGATCCTTATTCATGTTGCATCGCCTCCTTCGCGGATGCAATAACGCTTGCCGCGCCGCTTACGCCGTATTCGCTCGACGAGAGCATCAGATCGTAGCTTTCCGGTTCGCCCCAGAGTGTGTCCGCGTAAAAATCAAAGTGGTGCTTGCGCATCCGGTCGACCTTCTGCGCCTTATGAAGAGCGCGTTTTTCATCCAAATTATTACGCGCTGCAATGCGCTTTGTCCGGTCGGCGCTATCCGCATAGATGAAAACGGAAAGCGGACGGTAGCCTGCGGCCCGCAGAATGGCGGAGGCACACCGGCCAATGATGACGCAGTCACCCTTTTCTGCAAGCTCTAAAATCGCGCGGCGCTCGGCTTCAAAGACCCGCGCTTCTTCCGAGTAAAACGCCTCGCCCAGCGCGGCGGTGTCCGCAAAGGGATTGCCCGAGACGGCAATGCCAAAATCCTCGCCCTTTTCGTCGTATTCCGCGACGGCGGTTTCGGAAAGCCCCGCTTCCTGCGCGGCTTTTTGAATGAGGCATTTATCGTAGCAGGGAATCCCCAGCTTTTTTGCGACTGCTTCGCCAATTTCCCGGCCGCCGCTGCCATACTGGCGGCTGATGCAGATGATCGTCCGTTCCATCTTTTTTCGCTCCTGTCTTACATTTTTTCTCTTGACCGCCCCTATCGTAGCAGAAAAATGAAATATGTAAAATCTATATTTGACATTTCCGATATATCAAAATAGAATGGCAGAAGAGAAACGAATGCACGGAGGGTGCCATGTATATCAGCTACGAGTATTACCGGATTTTCTATCACGTCGCCAGGTGCGGCAATCTGACGAAGGCGGCGGAGGCGCTGCAGAACAGCCAGCCAAACTTAACACGCGCGATTCGGAACTTAGAGGCGGAGATCGGCTGTCCACTCTTTTCGCGCACGAATCGGGGCATGATTTTGACCCCGGAGGGCGAGGGGCTGTACCGGCACATAAAGATCGCCTGTACGGAAATTGAAGCGGGCGAAGCCGCCGTGACGCAGAGTCGGACGCTCGAGCGCGGAAACGTGTTTCTGGCAGCAAGCGAGGGTGCGCTTCGGTGTTTACTCCTGCCGGTACTTAAAAGGTATCAGGAAAAGTACCCCGGCGTGCATCTTCGCATCAGCAACCACTCCACGCCGCAGGCTGTCGCGGCGCTGCACGAGACGACGGCAGATTTTGCGGTCATCACAACGCCGGTTACGCTCTCGCCGTCTCTCACGCAGACGATCGTCAAAGAAATTCGGGAGGTTCCGATCTGCGCGCCGGCCTTTTCCGGTTTGCTTGGACGAAGCGTCGCGCTTTCCGAGCTGGAAGCGTATCCACTCATCACGCTCGGCGCGGGCACGACCTCCCATGCGTTCTACGTCTCTGTTTTCACCGCGCAGGGCGTTGCTTTTCAACCCGCCATCGAAGCCGCCACGGCTGACCAGATCATCCCAATGGCAGAAGCGGGGCTTGGCGTCGGCATCGTGCCGGAGGCGTTCATTCGTCCGTCTGATAATGTGCGCTGCATCGAACTGCAAGAGCCCCTCCCGCTGCGTGCCGTGTGCATCGTGAAACGGAAGGGGCAGCCCCTGAGCGTCGCCGCGAGGGAGCTGGAGCGGATGCTGCTGGCGGCTGGGGCTCAGAGCACCTGACTCAGATTTGCTGCTTCAAAAGCCGAAGCAGCATTTCTTTTCTGTAATGCAGCGTCATCACCGGGATTCCTGTTTTCTCGCTGTAGGCACGCAGGGTCAGCGGCGGCGTTTGCAGATATAACGTACGAAGCAGCGCCGCGTCTTCCTCCGGAAGTGCATCCACTACTTCACGAACGCGCTGCACGGCAAGGGTATGTAGGATGCTTTCTTCCACATCTTGGATATCCTGTCGAACTCAAAAGGACGTGATGTTGAAGCGCGCGCAGAAGAACTGATATCTTCCATCAGGCTTTTTTGTAAAATTGGGATTGTCAAGCAAGACACAATTCGCCAGCTTGCTGTTTCGTTTTTACAAGAAAACAGCACGAACGAAACGGTTCCCGAACTGATTTCTTACTGTGAAAAGCAGCTAAAAGCATCATCAGAGATTGAGATGATTCGGAATTATCTTGGATTGATTGTCCCAATATCGGCGGATGCTTATACTCACGTTTCTATTCGCCAGCCGGGCATGATTCATATTATCCAGTTTCCATACTGGATGGGATCGGATCAGCGCTTGAAGTACACAGAAATGATTTTGGCGCAAGTTTGGAATGAACAGATTTGTCCATGTATGGCATCTAAACCTGTGATTTTCGTCTTAGACGAAGCGCATGGTCTTCACCTTGGCTCTCAGAATATGAGCACTCGAATTTTACGGGAGGGACGAAAATTTGGCATTTCCGGATGGTTCATAACGCAATGGGCAGATGATATCAAGATGTTAAACACCTTGTCACAGGCAGCTTTACGCATTTTCTTTCGTCCCGGTACGGAGAATATCAAGTCCTTGGCAAAAGCGCTTGCGCATGGGAACCTCAAAAGTGCTCTGCAATATCGACAGATGATTGCTGGTATGCGTGTTGGAGATTTTTTCTTCTTCAATACATCTGGGAATGCCGTCTATGTAAAAAACACCGACACCAATCAAATCCAAGAAGGGGGAAATTACAATGGTTTATAATCTGAATGATCTTCCATTGACGTTGCGTGTGGAAGAAGTTGCGGAAATCTTGCGCATTGGGCGTGGCAGCGCATATGAGCTGATCCGCTGCGGGAGGCTGCATGCAATCAGAATGGGACGCAGAATTCTTGTTCCGCGCTCTTCTCTGGAATCTTTTTTGACAAACGCCGCATAAGCGACAGCTCCCGCAGGCATTGCCTGCGGGAGTAACATTTAGAGGGAGACTACGATATGAAAAGAAATGCAAATGGAAACGGCTCTGTGCGGAAAATTTCTGTTGCACGGGACGGTAAAACATATACTTACTGGCAGGCCCGCTACTCAGCCGGATTTGATCCCGGTACCGGGAAGCAGAAGCAGCACTCCATCACCGGGAAAACGCAAAAGGAAGTGCTGCAAAAGCTGAAAGCGGCAACTGCGGCGATTGACAGCGGTTCATATATTGAGCCGTCTGCCATGACCGTTGCGCAGTGGCTTCAGAGCTGGTCGGACAATTATCTGGAGGGCATTAAGCCCTCCACGGCCTATCTTTACCGCCGCAGTATCGAGCTATATCTGACGCCAAACCTCGGCGCAGTCAAGCTGTGTGCGCTGAAGACGCAGCAGATCCAGTCGTTCTACAACGATCTGCTGCGGCCAGGCAAAAAGAATGCAGAGCCACTCTCGCCGAAGACAATCAAGAACATCCACGGAATTCTGCATAAAGCGCTTCAGCAGGCGGTTGCGAATGGAGATATTCGGCAGAATCCTGCTGACGCATGCAGTCTGCCGAAGGTCATCAGGAAAGAGATGACGGTTTTCGATGATGATGCCGCAGCTGCATTCCTTCGCGCAATCGACGGACATCCGCATGAACTGCTTTATAAAATTGCCCTCTTTACGGGTATGCGGGAGGGTGAATTGCTCGGCCTGACTTGGGATTGCATTGATTTTACGAATGGAACGATTTCCGTTCGCCAGCAGGCGCGGCAAGAGCAGAAGAAGGGAGGACAGTATTATTTTTCCACACCGAAAAACGGAAAGGGGCGCGTCCTGGCCGTCCCGCAGAGTGTGCTTACCCTGTTCCGTGCGCAGCAGGACAAGCAGAAAGAAATGGCTGCCTATGCCGGGACTGCTTGGGACAATGTACACAATCTGGTGTTTACCAATGCGGCGGGCAGCTTTCTGTCACACCGCACTGTTTATGACTGCTTCAAGCGAATCGTCAAGTCAATCGGCATGGAAACCATGCGCTTCCATGATCTTCGCCATAGCTACGCTGTTGCCTCTATCAAAAATGGCGACGATATCAAAACGGTTCAGGAAAACCTCGGCCATGCGACGGCAGCGTTTACCTTGGACGTGTACGCACATGCGACAAATCAGATGAAGAAGGCCAGCGCCGACCGAATGGAACAGTACATTATAAGTTTGCAAAAATAGCGCTTAATAGCACATAAATGGTACAATGGCGAGTATATCGGATAGACATAAGGCCTGCCACTGTTGATTTTCCCTATTGTATGGAGTAAAATGATTTCATGCAGTATACGGGGAGATGAAGAGAATGGAGACCGCAGCACAAGCAACACAAACGGTGCATGGCAGCATACAACTTATCAGCCAAAAACCGAAGCTTTCTGTTCCTCAACAAATAGAACATATGAAAGCTCAGGGGATTCGATTCTCCGTTATGACTGAAGAAGATGCAGCCAAATACCTTGAAATAAACACGTATTATTTCAAAATCAAGGCGTATGCTAAGTTGTATGAGAAGTACACAGACAAAGCTGATCCTGATAGATACGGCAAGTATATTGACTTGGATTTTGCATATCTTAGAGATTTAGCAACCATTGACTCATACTTGAGAAAACATATCTTCCAGATTACTTTGGATATTGAGCACTATCTTAAGGCTGCGCTGCTTCGGGACTTTAACAGATCTAATGAAGATGGATATGGAATCGTCAAAGACTTTATAGCGCGAAATCCGGAGCATTACGAACGTGAATTTAGCCAAAAGCGTTTTGGAAAAGCCTGCAGCAACATGGTTCAAAAGTATGATGGGCAATTTTCACTCTGGAACATCATCGAGGTCCTCAACTTTGGAGACTTTCAAGAGCTGTATAAGTTTTTCTATATGCGCAATGGAACCAGCCTATATCCCACAAATAAGAAGTTGCAATCCGGCCCGTTTAGTTATCTTATCAACCCCGTTCGTATTTTGAGAAATGCAGCTGCACACAATAATTGCTTGTTGAATAGCCTTAAAACTCCGTATATTGCCCCCGACGAATTCAATCGAAATCCAGAAGTAAGCGCCTTTTTAGGAAGTCACGGAATAAAGAACAGAACATTAAATACCAACATGAACAAACCGCTCGTTCATGATTTTTGCGTCATGCTGTTCCTGTACCATTCTGTAACTCCTGCTTCTGCCCAGAAACATATGTTTAGTGAACTTCGATGCTTGTTTTGTGACCGCTTTACAAGATACAAAGAATATTATCAAAACAAAAACACAACCCTCTTATCTGCCTATGAGTTTATAGTCAAAGTTATTAACATGTATTGCGGTTTGCTGGATATCCCCGGACTGATTGAATGCAGAGAAGCTCCTGCAAGAAATTGCACAAAATCATAGCATGGGGGATTGACTTTTTCGCGGTTACCGCATATACTGTGTGTGTAGCATAAAAACAATCTTGTTTTTAACGGACCGGTGCCTGCACTGGTCCGTGTTTTTTGTGCCGTAAGGCTAAAAATAAGGCTAAACATTGTTTTTGGGATAAAGAAAAACCCTGAAACCATTGCGGTTTCAAGGTTTTTATATGGTGGACAGTACAGGACTCGAACCTGTGACCCCATGCACGTCAAGAGCCATCCGTTCGTATTTTTCTGTATTTTAATTATAATATGCACATATTTTAGATGAAAAAATTCTGTATTTACGGGAATTTTTCTATTGCGTCCATCGCGTTTTTGCCCAGTCTGGGTCACGGTTTGGGTCAGGTGACGTACAGACTCAATATTTTGTCCGCAGATAGGTTTCTACCGCCGTCAAAAACGTCCCTGCCGACTGCACCTGCTCGGCGGTGTCCGCCTTGGAAACGATGAAGAAATCGTTGTAATCACTGCCCTCACGGACATCGGAAAGCTCGGAGATCAGCCCAGACAAGCTGGTGTCAAACACGCCGGTTTTGATATACCGCTTGCGGAATTCAGAGATGATTCCGCTGTGGTGCTTCATGTCTACGCCGTCAAGCGCAAGAACGGCCCGCATTGCATGGAAGATCGCGTAGTAGGCGCGGTTTGCTGCGCTGCGATAGCTTTCGCCTGCCAGCAGCAGCTTTGCGTCCCGCAGACATTCCTTTGCGTGGTCAAAGCGAACCTTGGAGATTTCAATAGCTTGTTCAGGAAGCATAGCGAATCCCCTCCTTCAGCACGTTCTGATAAAACGGCAGGAAATCTGCATACCGCCGGAACTGTGCCAGTGGCACAACATGGATGGAAACCGTAACGTCATGTTCCAGACTGAGCGCGCTCGATACTGCGGATACCGCCCGCCGATGTGCGGCGATCTGTTCCTGCGAAAGATCGGCGGTCAGGAGGATGTCAATATCCGACTCCGCGTGAAAATCGCCGCGGGCGTAAGAGCCGTACAAAATCGCGTCATGGACACTGCGCTCCAGAATCGGATTGCAGGCACAATAGACCGTTTTCAGAATCTCAAACGCCTGATTGCGTGTACACATACTGACCACCTCGCTTTCTGTTTTCCTATTTGCAGTATACCCTAAATCAGGCGGGAATGCAAGTCGGCTTGCTCCGCTCAGATTCCAAAGTATTTTTCAAAGAACTGCGCCAGCCGCTGAATGATTGTTTTCTTCTTTTCCGTGCGGTTACCGCCGCCGAAGCGGGAGACGGGCGGGAGAATCTGGTCAATATCCGTGCCGGTCGTTTTGAGCGCGCCGTCGCGGAAAGCGTTGGCGATGAAGCGCTGCGCTTCGGTGGGCTTCAGCTTTTCCTCCGCGATGATTTGCTCCAGCTCCTGCTGCTTTTGCTGCTGCACATAACTCTGCCAATCGCGGTCAACATCCGTTGCGGCGTTGACGGTGTTGATAAAGCCGTGGATCAGGTCCTTTTTGCTGCGCAGCTGAATGCTGGAGTCAATCGCCCGGTCGATGGTTCCCAAGATGCTTTTGTCCTTGCAGTTCGATTCATGGTACTTCATGACCAGCATCAGGATATAATCAATGTTGATCTCCACCTGCCGGATGAGCTCGATCTCGAAGGTAATACTATCGCTGGGAACGAGAGCTATTGTCTGTTGCCAGTACAGCGAAGGCACTGCCTGAAACGCCTGCGGGTGCATTTGCAGAATTACCAGTACCAAAACAGGTGTGCTGCAACACAGCGGAACGTTCCGCTACGCTGCATCTCGACAATGTCAGCATAGCAAGCCGCAGAGCTACGATAATTGACCAACCTAAGTGATTGTATTCCCCGCGCAGTTTCTTCTTTAGCGTGGAAATAAGTGTCGATTTCGGCACTTGTTTGAATGCCCGGAAAACGAACCAAGAGCCTCTGTCGATGCCCTTTTCGGGTGTCGGCAGAGGCTCTTTTTTGTACCTTGTATGCAAATCCACACGATATTCGTCCGCTAATCCATAGTATCGCTGTTAGCGTTTCTGTATTACTGTGCCTTTAATCCATATAATTATCATGAGCGTTATAGAAAAGGTGTAGGTACGCGCTATGATTGACAAGCGAATAGGAAAACGAGTAAAGCAATGCAGAGAACGGCTTGGTCTTTCGCAGGAAGAGTTTGCGGAAAAGACGGGGCTGACAGCAAATTATATTTCCACGGTTGAGCGTGGTATGTCATTTCCTCGCTGCGAGAAGCTGATTATCCTTCTCAATGGGCTTGAGGTTTCGGCTGACGCGATCTTTTGTGATGTTCTGGATCACTCGATGAGCTACAAGGCGTCTGAGCTTTCCGAGAAACTTGACTCGCTGCCCCCACAAGCACAGAAACGTATCTTGCAGATGGTTGAGCTGATGATTCAGCAGGAAACCTCGGATAATGGCTAAGTTCGCCAAGGACTGCGTGTTTTTGCACGCAGTCTTATTTTTTTGCCATTTTTCGACCGATTTCTGCATATCTCCATGCTATACTATGTATTAGAGACATAGAGACAATCTCTAATACACAGAAGGAGATGGAGAACAAACATGAAAACTTGCGCCTTTACCGGACATCGCCCGCAGCACCTCCCGTTCGGAATGAACGAGAATGACGAACGCTGTGTCAGGCTCAAGGAGATATTGAAAGAGGAAATTATCAATCTCATCGAAAAGGAAGACGTCACGCACTTTATAACCGGCATGGCTCTCGGTATTGATTTGTACGCGGCTGAGATCGTGCTTGATTTGAAGGCTCGTTATCCCAGCATTACACTTGAGAGTGCCATTCCCTGCGAAACTCAGGCGGTCAAGTGGTCGGCAGCACAGCGAGAACGCTATTATGATATTGCCGCGCAGTGCGACAAAGAAACCATGCTCCAATGCCACTATTCGCCTGATTGCATGGACAAGAGAAATCGGTATATGGTAGATCACGCCGATTATATTCTCGCAGTATGGAATGGATGCCCCAGCGGTACCGGGAACACCGTGAGATATGCTCACAAAAAGGGCAAGTCCATCATCGTCATCAATCCGGATTCCCTTGATGTCACGCGGGAATAAGGCAAAAAAATCCCTTTTGAATCAAGCATTGTGAAAACCGTAAAGTATTTCCCGATAACGAATACACATTGCACTACTCAACTTTTCCTAACTAATTTTATTTAGAAATTATTCTCTGCCGAGTATGTAAATCCTTTGATTATTTGATATATCCATATTATCCTGCCTATATAAGCTAATGTTATCATTTTGTTATCGGTATTGATAACACTTGCTCAGTAGCTGTGGATAATAGCTATATGCTATGGCTTAAATTATAAGCGAGTTTTTTTGTTTTTTTAATTCTATACCCACGAGTACAACAGATAGCACAAACGCTGAAAAATCAGCAACAGGCCCCGCTAGCAATACTCCCATA
>ENA-OYXB01000465-OYXB01000465.1-human-gut-metagenome-genome-assembly--contig:-NODE-465-length-17399-cov-6.482184_pt1 | contig 17399 bp, 14 predicted proteins | sample MGYA00244176_ERZ653409 | MGnify/ENA primary metagenome ERZ653409 (study PRJEB26926, sample SAMN06164912) | human gut metagenome | biome: ENVO:00009003; feature: ENVO:2100002; material: ENVO:00002003... | reverse complement strand
ATATGAGGTGTATAAGGAGCGCAGCTTCACGCGCGCGGCCAAAAATCTGTACGTCACCCAGCCCTGTCTGAGTGCACTGGTCAAAAAGACCGAGGAGAAACTGGGGTTCCCCATCTTCAACCGAAACACCAACCCCCTCCAGCTGACCGAATATGGCCGGGAGTACATCCGCTACATCGAGCGGACCCAGGCGCTGGAAAATGAGTTTGAAAACTACCTCAACGATGTGCGGGGCCTGAAGGCGGGACGCCTGTCCATCGGCTCCAACAGCGCCTTCTCATCGCTGGTGCTGCCCCAGATCATCAGCAGCTTCAACCGCCTGTATCCCGGAGTGGAGGTGCGCCTGACCGAGGGCAACATCTACTACCTGGAAGATCAGCTCTCCCGCGGCGAGGTGGACCTGGTGCTGGACAACCACCCGATGGACGAAAAGGTCTACCAAAAGGATCTCGGCTTCAGCGAACACCTGCTGCTGGCCGTTCCGGTCGGCGGCGATCGCCTGCCGGAGGGCTACCTGCTGCACAAGGACATCCTGGACGGACGCCACCTGCTTGCCGAAGTCCCCAGCGTCCCGATCTCCCTGTTTCAGGAGAGCAGCTTCATCGCGCTGCGCCACGGCAACGACACCCGCATCCGCATGGATCAGATCTGCGAACAGGCGGGCTTTACGCCGCACATCCAGCTGGAGGTCGATCAGCTGTCGACGGCGTACAACATCGTGCGCAGCGGGATGGGACCGACGCTGGTCAGCGACACGCTGGTGCGCCTGGCAGCCCCAACCGAGCAGACCGTCTTTTACAAGCTGGACTCTTCCCTCAACGAGCGCTTTGCATACTTTTATTATAAAAGCGGCATCTACCAAACTCTGGCCATGCGGGAATTTATCCGCATCGCAAAGGAGTGCTTTCCAGCCGAAACCGAATAATCCCTTTGATGTGGGAAGGGGCGAAAAAAAAGGCAGAGGATTTAAAAAATCCTCTGCCTTTTTTGTTAGTGATTGGAACGATCGGTGTAGTGTGTATGCAGCAGTTCGTGTGCAAGGTGGCTGTTTGGCTCTTCCAAATACTCCTTGTACAGCGTGATGATGTCCGGGTTCTTGTTGGACTGGCGCACTGGCAGACTCTTATCCACCTTGTACAGGCCGTCCATGCGGTGTGCGCGGATTGCTGCGGTGGTTCTAAACGGCTGGCCGCCGCCGCCGATGCAGCCGCCCGGGCAGCACATAACCTCGATAAACTGGTAGTCTGCCTCCCCTGCGCGGATCTTGTCCATCAGGTAGCGGGCATTCTTCAGTCCGTTGGTGATGGCCACCTTGATCGGCACGCCGTCCATATCCAGGGTCGCTTCCTTGACGCCCTGCTGGCCGCGGCAGGCGGTGAAGTCCAGGCTCTCCGGTACTCTGCCGGTAACCTCTTCATATACGGTGCGGATGGCCGCCTCCATAACGCCGCCGGAGGTGCCAAAGATGGCGCCCGCTCCGGAGCCCAGGCCCAGCGGATTGTCGAACTCCTCCTCCGGCAGGCTGTCGAAGTTGAGTCCGGCAATGCGGATCATCTTGGCAAGCTCGCGGGTGGTGATGACGCAATCCACATCCTGATAGCCGGACGAGAACATCTCCGGGCGCTGGCACTCATACTTTTTGGCGATGCATGGCATAACCGAGACGACAAACATCTTGTCGCGCGGGATACCCATCTTGTCTGCATAGTAGGTCTTGGCGATGGCGCCAAACATCTGCTGCGGAGATTTGCAGGAGGAGACGTGCGGCAGCAGATCCGGGTAGTTCTTCTCGACAAAGTTGATCCAGCCCGGACTGCAGGAAGTAATCATCGGCAGCACGCCGCCGTGCTGGATGCGGTCGAGCAGCTCGTGGCCCTCCTCCATGATGGTCAGGTCAGCGCCAAAGTTGGTGTCGAACACGCGGTCAAAGCCCAGACGGCGCAGCGCAGAAACCATCTTGCCGGTTGCGATCGAACCGCGCGCCATGCCGAACTCCTCGCCGATAGCGACGCGGACAGCTGGTGCAGTCTGCACAATGACAAACTTATCCGGGTTGTCGATGGCATCCCAGACGCGCTGGGTGTCATCCTTCTCGTACAGCGCGCCCACCGGGCAGACCGCCACACACTGACCGCAGTAGACACAGGAGGACTGGTCGAGCGGTTTTTCGAAGGCAGTGGTGATCTTAAAGTCGGTGGAGCGGCCGGAAAAGCCGATGGCATTGGTGGTCTGCACCGCCTGGCAGGCCTCTACGCAGCGGCCGCAGCGCACGCATTTGACCATATCGCGCACCAGAGACGGATTGCTCATCTCTTTTGGTACCGGTTTCCAAACCGGGTCGAAGATGTTGCTGCGGATGTTGTACTCTGCGGCAAGGGTTTGCAGTTCGCACTTGCCGTTTTTCTCACAGTTCAGGCAGTCCTGCGGGTGGTTTGCAAGGATCAACTCGAGGATAGTCTTGCGTGCCCTGCGCACCTTGGGGGAATTGGTGGTGATGTCGCCGGCCTCATCGACCAGGTTGTTGCAGGCGGTCTTTAATCTTCTGCTGTAGCTGTCCTCGACCAGGCAGACGCGGCAGAATGCGCGCACACCCAGATCGGGGTGATGGCACAGGGAAGGGATCTTGATGCCGATTTTCTGAGCGGCCTCCATAATGGTGGTACCGGATGGTACGGTTACCGGGATACCGTCAATTTTAATTGTAACCATCTTATTTGGATCAATATGCATACTGGTCACCATACTTTCTGCTATTTAAACAAACAGGGCAAATCCCTTTGATATGCGCCTGGAATTCTTCTTTTCTGTGTTTGAGGCAGGAATCCAGCGCGGTGCAGGCCGACTGACCCAAGCCGCAGGAGGATGCTGTCGACATGGTAAAGGACAGCTGCTCCATTCTGTCAAAGTCGCGCTCTGTCGCAAGGCCGGTGGCAAAGCGGTGCAGGATCATGTACATCTGGCGGTTGCCCTCACGGCAGGGAACGCACTTGCCGCAGCTCTCGTGGATAAAGAACTCCGATACCTTCTTGAGGTAGTCGATGATGCAGATGGTCTCATCCATTACGACGATGGCGCCGGAACCGATGCTCAGGCCCTGCTTTTTCAGCGAGGTGTGGTCATAGCGGGTATCCAGCTGCTCGGGGAAGCCGATTGGGCCGGACTGTCCGCCCAGATGATAGAACTTGAGCTGTTTTCCGTCCGGGATGCCGCCGCCAAATTCGGGATCAAAGATCAGGTCGCGCAGGGTGACGCCGCCGATCGGGATCTCGAAGGTGCCGCGGTGGTTGACGTTGCCCGACAGGCAAACCAGCTTTGTGCCACCGGAATCCTCTACGCCCAGTTCCTGGAATGCCTTGCCGCCCATGTTGACGATCAGCGGCACGCTTGCAAACGACTCGACGTTGTTGACCAGCGTCGGCATCGAATACAGTCCCACCTCTGCCAGGTGCGGCGGTTTTACACGCGGACGGCCGGCTTTGGCTTCGATGGAGTTGAGCAGGCCGGAGTTCTCACCGCAGATGTAGGCGCCGGCGCCCGATACGATGTGGACGCGGAAGGTGAAGTTGGAACCCATGATGTTTTCGCCCAAGTAGTTGGCCTTGACGGCATTGTCGATGGCCGCCTGGAACAGTTTTTGAATCTCGCGGTACTCGCCGCGGATGTAGATGTAGCCGTCGTGGGAGTTAAAGACAAATCCTGCAATCGCCATACCCTCGATGATGCTCAGTGGGTCCTTTTCCAGCAGGACCTTGTCCTTAAAGGTGCCCGGCTCGCCCTCGTCGGCGTTGCAGACGATATATTTGGGCTCGCCCTCAATCTCATAGAGCTGTTTCCATTTTTTTCCTGCTGGATAGGAAGCGCCGCCGCGACCCAGCAGTTTTGCGTCGATGACCTCGTTGATGATCTCCATTGGAGACATATTCATCGCTTTTTTCAAAGCGGAAAAGCCGCCATTAGCCAGATAATCCGCGACCGAGTCCGGGCGGATCTTGCCACAGCGCGCTGTCAAAAGCTGTACTGATTTCGCCATAAACTGACATCCTTTCCTCGACCGAAATTACTGGTCGTTCTCTCTTAATTCGCGCAGGATCTTGCGGATACGCTCCTCGTTGAGGTTTCCATATACCTTGTCTCCGATCTTGATGACCGGGCCGATGTTGCACGCACCGACGCAGGGCATATATTGCAGGGTGAACATGCCGTCCGGTGTGGTTTCGCCAAAGTTGATGCCCAGTTCCTTGCGCAAAAACTTTGCCATCACATGCGATTTGGAGACGTAGCACGGGGCGTTGTTGCACACCTCGATGATGTAGCGTCCGCGCGGCTTGGTTTCCAGCATCGCATAAAAGGTCAGGATATCATACAGCTGCACCAGCGGGATGTCCAGCTTTTCAGCTACGACACGGGCGCTGGCCTCGTTGATATAATTTCTTCTGCACTCTCTCTGGATTTCAATGAGAATGGACAGCAGATGCTCTTTATCTCCTCCGCATTCCTCAATGATCTCCAGTACGCGCTCTCTGCTCAGAGTTTCTGTCGCCATCTTTAAACTCCTTTCCCCCTGTTCTCGCCCCCAAAAAGGCAAAAACTTTTTCACAGTTGTATTGATTAAACAGACAGTGAGAATCATAGATTATCAGCTTTGTCTATATATCCAAATTATATTGGTTCGATTGGGCAACGTCAAGCGTTACTTTTTTCACAATTTGTGATAAACCTTAATATCAACGTTTTATTTTTGTTCACTTTTGCTTATGAATTGGTTGAATCTATAGCTCTTGCAGCAAACTATTTGTTAAAAACAACTGTATTTTTTGGATATTTTCGTCATTTTTTTACCAATCTTCCCTTTCTTCCTAGTCCATATCAGGCGGACAACTCAACAATCCTGTCTGTGCACTGATCTTTCTCAGGATGGTTTTGGTCAAATCTTCCAGCGCCGAACCCTCCCGATAATCGGCCCGGCGAATGAAGTTGACCCGGTTTTCCTCCAGCAGTCTTTTTGCGTTGGAGCTCTGCCGGTCCGGCGCATAGACAGCGATCGACTGCCCGCTGTGGCTCTTAATCAGCTTCATGCAGGGGACATCGGTCAGCCCATCGCCAAAATAGATCATATTTTGGAAGGGAACGCGGCGCTCCGTCTCCGGGGTAAAGCGGTTGAGCCGCTCGCTGCTCTTGCTGTCGATGTCCAGCACCCCTTTGTTGATGCGGAAAAGAAACTGGGTCTTTGCGGTGTAGTTGACCGCAAACTTCGGCCATCGGATCGCGCCGTCCGCGCCATACATAAACTCACAGGCATAGATCCGGGCAAAATGACGGGCGATGGTGCTGCCCTCGATGATCTCCTTGATACCGGAGGAGACAATGTAGTGCTCTACCTGAAGCCCCAGGTTGTTGCCGTAGCGGTTGATGCGCTCGAACCACCCCTCCACACCGGGGAAATATTCGATACCCTGTCCCAGCTCCCGAAATGTTTCCCGGGTAATCGTCCGCTTTCCCTCCCTTCCCTTCTGCACCATCAGGAACATATAGGCCAGGATGTTGTCCATCTCTTCCCGGTCGGTCAGGTCGTTGACCTCCTTCCAAAACGCCTCGGCACTCATGCCGATGGAGGGAATGAAGCCGTACTCCTGCATATCCTTGGTGCACAGGGTGTTGTCAAAGTCATAGATCAGTGCCGCAATCGGCCTTTGTGTCTGCATAAGCGCCTTCCTTTCTGTCTGCTGGCAGGTGAAAAAAAGGGAGCGCACCCGCGCGGGCCGCTCCCAAAAATACACCGGAGAATTAAAAGAAAAATACAACGAGGGATGGGACAATAAAGAAGAGGGCTGCCACGCCGTTTGCCGCCAGCTTGCAGGCTGCCTGCTCTTCCTCGGTGAGGTCCTCAAAATCGGTGAGCTCCTCGTCTGCATAGTCGATCATCTGCTTGGTGTGGGTTGCGGTTCGGGTCCTCTTTTTCTTGGGATTTCTAAATACAGAAAGCAATTTTGTGATTGGATTTTCCATTCCGTCTAATCCGAGGAAGTTAAACCACGCCATTGCCAGGAAAAAGATTCCCACCAAAAGGAACACGTCTCCCAGCATATCCCGCCACTGGTTGACATTGATAAAGCGGTTCCACAGTCCTGCCACCAGCAAACCGAGAATAATGCGCGGAAAAGCCTTGTAAACGGTGGGGCGGATCATATACTTTTTGTAGATTCCTTTTAAATTTTTCATTATTGGATAATTCCTTTCTGCATTTCCTTCTGATCCGGCCCGCTTCCAATACAAGATACAAACAAGTTGCCTGAGCGCATGCTCAGGCAACTTGTGCATAAATCAAGGATGGGTTAGTGCGCAGCGTGCTCAGCTGCAATTGCCTCCATCTCTTCGGACGTATAGCCGTCTGCAGAAGTTTCCCAGTTTTTCATCTTCTCGTTCTGAGAACCAAACATTGCATTCATTTTACTATACGGATTAATTTTTGTCAAACACCAAGGTACATTGTAGTACATTGGCAGGGTCAGAACATGTTCGATCATGTATGCCTCTGCTTTAGCATAGGCTGCATAACGTTCATCCAGGTTATCGGTGATGGCGTCGGCCGCTGCTACCATTTCGGTAAACTCAGCGTAGGTATCCAGCAGCTGCTGGGTCGCCTCGGTGGCCTCTACGTCATTGATGTTGGACTGTGTTCTGGAATAGTATGCGCTGTCGTTTCCGGAAACCTCGTTGCCAAGGTAGTTCTGCGGGTCGCCGTAGTCAGCGCCCCAGCCGTTCATAGTGATCGACTGCAGGTGTGGGTTCAAAACTTCCTGTGTGGAGCTGGAGACGTAGGTCTTGATATTCAGTACCATAAAGTCATCGCCAAGGCTGTTGGAGATGCTCTGTGCCAGGACGTTGGCACTGTCGAGCGATACCTGGTTTGCCGCTGCGATGTAGTAGTCCATCTCAACCGGGAAGGTGACGCCCAGAGCGGTCAGCTCATCGATTGCCTGCTGTTTGTACTCTGCCGCCTTTGTCTTGTCCAGTCTCAGCAGGGTTTCGCCGTTTTCTTTTGGCATACCCAGCTCTTCGCGAACCAGCTCTACATAGTCGGTGCCGTCAGAGGTATAAACTAGGCCCTTCATGGTGTAGAAGTTGTTCTCGCAAATCATCGGGTTGGCTGCATTGATGCGGGTATAGTATTCGGATACATCCCAACCATAATAGAGGGCCTTGCGGAACGCCTCGTTTGCGATGGCGGTATTCCAGTTGGTATCCGGTGTGCCGTCTTCCAGAAGTTTGTTGTAGTTGAAGTGAACCTGATAGGAGTATTTGTCTGCCGGTTTCTCTACCAGATAGTCGTAGAATTCGTTGTTCTCGTTTCCGCTGATGGTAACCAGGTTGGACTCGGACAGGTCGGTGTAGTCGACCTCACCGGTCTGGTACAGCTGGAAGGCGATATCGGTGGATTCTACCATGCGGATGGTAACGGTGTCAAACAGGAAGCAATCCTGATCCCAGTAAGCCGGGTTCTTGGTGAAGGTTTTCTCGTTGCCCTGTACATAGGATGTCATGGTGTAGCAGCCGTTGTACCACATGTTCTCGTTGTTCATCGCTTTGACGCCATCGACGCCGAGCTCATCGACCAAGCCCTGCGGCAGTGGATACAGGCAGGCGTATGTAGCAACCGAGTCAAAGTATGGCTTTGGCGCTACGCAGTGATAGATGAGGGTGTGGTCGTCTGGAATCTCAATGCCGACCATCTCCATAAACTTGGAACCCTCGCTTGCATCGAGTGCATAAGCCTCTTCCTGCGTCAAGGTCTTGGTGTACTCGTAGTACTCATTGGCGCCCTTAATCATTTCCAGTGGCATGGTGGTGTTGGCCGAGTCATTCTTGTAGAAGTTGAGTACCCACTCCAGCGAGGTGGCAAAGTCCTGGGCCACGCAATCGGCTTTTTCGTTGGCATTCATATCGACCCACTTTACACCGTCGCGCAGGGTAAAGGTCCAGGTTAAACCGCCGTCCTCGGTGCCCCACTCCTCCGCAATTGCTGGAGACAGTTCGCCGTAGGTGTCGACCTCCAGCAGAGGTTCTGTCAGGTTGCACAGGTTTTCAAAGTCCGCTGCCAGCTGGCTGTAGAGGATGTTGAAGGTTTGCAGCTCACGAGTTGCCACCTTCGGGATTACCAGCTCGGTGATGTCATGCTTTGCTTCTTCGGTCTGGGTCGCTTCGGTACCCTCTGTCTGAGAGCCCTCAGTCCCGTTTTCGGTGGTGGTGCTTTCGGTTGCGCCGTTCGAGCAGCCGCTCAGAACCATCGCAGATGCCAGCAGCACCGCTAACAAGCTTGTGATTTTTTTCTTCATACAGATCCTCCTTTATTTCGGGTTTGTTTCTCTTTCATAATATGAAAATTTTATCAATTTGACACAATGTGAAGTTATCAAGTTTTATTCACATCATATTATGAAAAACTTGCTATTAGAATACCACCGAATTTATATTTCGTCAATAATTTTTTCACCAATATATTTAAATTTATACCTATTGCATAAATTTTAGTATGCTATTTGACTAAAGTATCAAAGTGATTCGAACAATTGTTCTATAAATATGCAAAAAAAATGAAAAAAAAGAAGCCGCCAAACGGCGGCTTCTTAAAAAGATACGGCTTATGCTTTTGCAATCTCGTTTCTGTACTGTTCCAGCTCACGCTGATTGCCGTAGACAAAGTGACCTGGGAGGATCTCTTCCCAAACAGGCTTGTCGACAGAGTAATCGTGGATGCTTGGATCGTAAACGAGCAGTTTCTTTTTCTTCTCAACTTCCGGGTCCGGAGTTGGAACCGCGGACAGCAGAGCTTTGGTGTATGGATGCAGAGGATGGCGGAAGAGCTCTTCTGCTTCAGACAGCTCTACAATCTGGCCCTTGTGAATAACCGCGATTCTGTCGGAAATGAAGCGTACAACCGACAGGTCATGCGCGATAAACAGGTAGGTCAGACCTCTGCTCTTCTTCAGGCGGTTAAGCAGGTTCAGTACCTGTGCACGAATGGAAACGTCCAGCGCAGAGATCGGCTCGTCGGCGACGATGAACTCAGGCTCCATAATCAGCGCGCGGGCAATACCGATACGCTGTCTCTGGCCACCGGAGAACTCGTGTGGGAAACGGGAAGCGAACTCTGGGAGCAGACCTACCTCGTGCAGTACACGCTGTACTTTCTCCTCACGCTCTTTCTCATCTTTATAGAGATGGAAGTTAATCAAGCCTTCGGAGATGATGTAGTCAACCTTTGCTCTCTCATTCAGGGAAGCCATTGGGTCCTGGAAGATCATCTGACATTTACGGATGACCTCTTTATCCAAATCCTTGGAGATTTTACCACTGATTCTTTGTCCCTTGAAGAGGATCTCACCGGCAGAAACCGGGTTGATGCGCAGGATTGCACGGCCAATGGTAGTTTTACCGGAACCGGACTCACCTACCAGAGAGAAGGTTTCACCTTTATAGATATCGAAGTTGACATCGTTAACCGCAACAAACTTTTTACGGCCAGATCCGAATGTGATCTGTACGTCTTTTAATTCAACTAATTTTTCTCTCTCTGCCATTCCCATTAACCTCTCTCTCTCATTTTTTCACGCAGACGGCGAATGGAGTCTGGCTGCTCGATCTTTGGAGCGCGCGGATCCAGATACCAAGTCTTTGCCTTATGAGTTTCAGAAATGCTGAAGAACGGCGGTTCCTTTACAAAGTCAATTGCAAGGGCGTGGCGGTTACGTGGAGCAAACGCATCGCCTTTGATGACGTTGAAGAGGTTCGGTGGTGTACCGTCGATGGACGGCAGATCTTGACCCTTGACGCCCAGCTGTGGCAGTGCGGACAGCAGTGCCCAGGTGTATGGATGCCAAGCATCATAGAAGATCTCGTTGACCAGGCCGTACTCAACAATCTGACCAGCGTACATAACTGCAACGCGGTCCGCAACATTCGCTACAACGCCCAAGTCGTGGGTAATGTAGATAACGGTCATGTGCAGCTCGTTCTGCAGGCTGTGGATCAGATCCAGAATCTGTGCCTGAATGGTAACGTCCAGCGCGGTGGTTGGCTCGTCGCAGATCAGGATCTGTGGACGGCAGGCTACAGCGATCGCGATAACAACACGCTGTCTCATACCACCGGAGAACTCGTGTGGATACTGGTTGTAGCGGCGCTCTGGATCAGGGATACCTACACGTTTGAGCATCTCGATCGCTTCTTTTTTGGCCGCTTCGCCTTTCAGGCCCTGGTGCAGCTCAATGCTCTCCTGGATCTGTTTGCCGATCTTCTTCAGCGGGTTCAGGGAGGTCATTGGGTCCTGCATAACCATCGCGATCTTTTTGCCGCGGATGGTCATCCATTCTTTTTCGGTCTTATATTTGGAGATATCGACGCCGTTGTACATGATGGAGCCATTGACGATGCTGCCGTTGGCATCCAGCATGCCGATGAACGACTTTGTAAATACAGATTTACCGGAACCAGATTCACCTACGATGGCCAGTGTCTCTCCTTCATACAGATCAAGAGAGCATTTTCTGATCGCCATCAATTTACGGCCACGCAAACTGAACTGGATTTCTACATCTCTAGCAGATAAAATAGGTTCTTTTGCCATTATGCTTGCCTCCTGTTCTTTCGATTATACGTGGTTACGTGGGTCGGAAGCATCCGAGAATGCATTACCGATCAGGTAGAACGTGATGGTGATTACCGATACGATGACTGCTGGGAAGATCAGCAGGTATGGGTAATCCAGGAAGTAGCTTCTCGCGTTTCTCAAAAGAATACCCAGAGAAGGCGTATTGATGTCAAGGCCGAGGCCGAGGTAGGACAGTGTAGTCTCCATGTTGATGGTGCCCGGGATGGACAGAGCCAAACGAAGGATGATAACGCTGACCAGCTGCGGCAGCAGGTTCTTGATCAGGATGCGGTAGATCGGAGTACCCAGCGTTCTGGAAGCCAGGTTGAACTCACGGTCGCGGTAGATCATAACCAGGTTGCGGACGTTACGGGCCATTACCAACCAGTGGAACGCGATCAGCGATACGCACATGATGGTGAAGCTCTGGCCGATCATCAGAGCGATCAGGGTCATGTAGATGATCTGCGGAACGCTGTTGATGATGTTGTACAGCTCGGTGAAGAAGGTGTCCAGTTTGCGGACATAGCCCCACAGGCAGCCGATGGTGATACCGACAGCGCACTCACCAATACCAACGATTAACGCCAGTTTGATGGAGGTCTGTGCTGCGTACCATACCTGGCACCAGTAGTCACGTCCGATGTTATCGGTACCGAACCAGTACTCTGCGTTTGGGTTGATGAACGCTTTGGAGGAGTCGGTTACCAGATCTGCATAGTTATATTTGCCGATTGCAAGTGCGATGAAGGAGAAGATAACCAGAGCGATAAATACAATGCTCAGGGCAACAGCGGATTTTCTCTTGAGGAAGTTCTGGAATACCGATTTCCAGTAAGAATAATCCGAGTAACCGATCATCTCAGCCGCTTCAGGAGAATACTCTACAAAGTGAAAGAGTTCATCCTCGTTTTCAATTTTCTGATCCATTACTTTGTTCTCTTCCACTATCTTGTACCTCCCTTATTGGCAAGTGTAATTCTCGGGTCAATGATCATCATCAGAACGTCGCCCAGGAATACGCCCAAAATACTCAAAGCAGCGTAGAGCATTACCAGAGTCTGTACAACGCTGGTGTCGTAACGCTGAATAGAGTCTGTCAGCAGAGGACCCATGCCAGGTACAGAGAAGAATCTCTCAACCAGCAGGGAGCCGCCGATGGTCAACAGCATGGACTGTGGCAGGTACTGCGCAATCGGAACGAAAGCGTTTCTCAGTACGTGTCTAACCATGATCGAGCGGTTGCTCAAACCTTTTACGCGGGCCAGTTTGATGTAATCCTTGTTCAGCTCATCAATCATGTAACGTCTGGTCCACAAAGCGTACCAAGCGATAGAGGTCATCGACAAGCAGACGATTGGCAGGATGCTGGACGGGCCTGGATTACGGGTCGAGTACATGGACGGCAGTCCCAGCACTCGGGAACCGAAGATCAAGACCAGAGAGTAAGATACCAGCGCCGGTACCGCGTTTACAAAGATGGTATAGACAGTGACGATGTGATCCGGAACCTTATCCTTAAATCGTGTCTGCAGGATACCCAGCGGAACACCGATGATAACGGAAATGGCGATCGCGATAAGACCTAACTGCATGGAGATTGCAAACTTATCGCCGATAACCTTAAGAACCGATACACCGTTCTGAATACGTCTGGATTCACCAAAGTCGAGGTGGATCAAGTCGTTGTAAAAGTTCATCAGCTGTTTCGGGATTGGGTCAAGAAGTCCCGCTGCAAGAAGCTGTTCCTGCTTCTGTTCCTCGGTGAATTTCATCAGCTGTTCTTCTGTGAAATAGTAGTCGGTCGGAAGCAGTCTTAACAGCAAGAATACGATTGTAACAATAATCAATACTGTTACCAGGGACTCTGCTAACCTTCTGATGGTGTATTTCAGCATTCTTTATTCAACTCCTGACTGTTCGGAAGTATATGCTGCAATCTGTTCAGCCACACCCTTTTCTTCACTGGTATAGCCGTCAGCATTGCTGCCCCAGTTCTTCATTTTGTCGCCGACGCTGCCGAACATTGGCTGCATCTTGGTGTCGTTGTCTACTCTGGTCAAGCACCAGCCAACCTGGTAATAGCAAGGCAGTACCAGCGCATGTTCAAGCATATAGGCCTCTGCATCTGCATAGGCATTGTATCTTGCATCCATGTCGTCGGTGATTGCATCTGCCTGAGAAACCATGTCGGTGAATTCGGTCAAAGTAGCAATCAGATCAGCGTTGTTTTCGTTCTCGGTAAGCTCATTGACGTAGGTATAGTTCTGAGAATAGTAAGCACTTTCTGGTCCGTAAACCATCTGGCCCAGGTAATTCTGCGGGTCACCATAGTCTGCGCCCCAACCGTTGATGGTGAAGGAATGCAGATGTGGAACAATAACCTCGGTGTTGGAACTGGATACATAAGTATTGATATTCAGTTTGACGTAATCGTCGCCCAGGCTGTCAGAGATTGTCTGTGCCAGTACATTTGCACTGTCCAGAGCGGTCTGGCTGGAAGCGGAGATGTAGTAGTCAACCTCAACCGGGAAGGTAACTCCGGCTGCGGTCAATTCGTCGATCGCCTGCTGTTTGTACTGAGCTGCTTTGTCAGCATCCAGTCTTACCATTGTCTGGCCGTTTTTCTCCGGCAAACCAAGTCTGTCTTCTACCAGCTGGGTATAGTCGGTACCATCGGAGGTGTAGACCAGACCCTTCATAGTGAAGCAGTTGTTCTCGCAGGAGAACGGGTCAATTGCGTTGGTTCTCTTCCAGAACTCGGACAGATCCAAGCCGTACCACCAGGACAGGCGGAACGCCTCGTTTGCAATCGCGGTGTTCCAGTTTGTATCTGGTGTGCCGTCGGAGTTCAGCTTGTTGTAGTTGAACTGGATCTGGTAGGAGAAGTGAGAAGGAACATCCGGTACCAGGTAATCGTAGAGCTGGTTGCTTGGGTCTCTAGCAATGGTGGTCAGCTGGCTCTCGGTGAGCTGTACATAGTCCACGTCGCCGCTCTGATACAGCTGGAATGCAACGTCGTTGGACTCAACCATTTTCACGGTGACTGTGTCGAACAGGGTGCATTCAGTATCCCAATACATCGGGTTCTTGGTGAATACTTTCTCATTGCCCTGGATGTAAGAGGTCATGGTGTAGCAACCATTGTACCACATATTCTCGTTGTTCATCGCGCGTACCGCATCTACGCCGCCCAGCTCGTCGACCATGCCCTGAGACATTGGGTACAGTGCAACGTAAGAAGCCAGAGAGTCGAAATACGGTTTCTGGGTTACGCAGGTGTAAACAACGGTGTAATCATCCGGGGTCTCAATGCCGACCATTTCGCGGAACTTGGAACCTTCGCTGGCATCCAGCGCCTGTGCCTCTTCCTTGCTGAGGCTCTTGGTGTACTCGTAGTACTCCTGAGCGCCCTTAATCATCTCCATCGGCATTGCGGTGTTGTTGGAATCGTTCTTGTAGAAGTTGAGCACCCACTCCAGGCCGGTTGCAAAGTCGTTTGCTACGACATTTGCTTTCTCGTTGCCGTTCATGTCTACCCACTTCGCGTTGTCGCGGAGCTTAAAGGTCCAGGTCAGACCACCGTCCTCTGTTCCCCACTCCTGTGCGATACATGGAACCAGCTCGCCCTTCGGATTCGATTCCAGCAGACCGTCCACAAGGCTGGTCAGATTCTCGCCGTCCTCTGCACGCTGTGTGTACAGAATGTTGAAGGTCTCGAGCTCTCTGGTGGCAAGCCTCGGAATGTACAGGTCCTTGATGGCATTTTCCGAAGTATCCTCGTTCTGGGTTCCGCTTGCGGCATTACCGCTTTCAGAATTTGCGTCTCCCCCTTCGTTTCCACTGCTGCAGCCTGTCAGGACCATAGCCGCTGTTAAAGCCAGCGCCAGCAGTCTAGTAAGTGTCTTTTTCATATTAAGTTGATCCTCCTTCGCATATCGGAGAGCTCTTCTTTGTATGGCAGAACCCTCTCGACGCCGCCCTCTTTCTCTTTTTCCGGGCTAATCTGATTGATCGTCATTGCGCCCTACTGGAAAAACGGTATAAAGCATCTTATACCGTTTCGATTAGAGCGTTATAACATCAATAATGATTAATAATTAGGATAGCAGATAAGATTGTATTTGTCAATATTATATACCACTTCATAAATTTAACATGAAAAAATATACAATTTACCCAAAAATCACATTCGTCACTTTTTTGTCAAGAGTGTTTGTTGTTAATTTCGCTCACTTTTTCCAAAAAAAACGAGTGGATAAAATACAATTTGTATAAAATTCAAAGGCTCTTAAAAAAAAATTCAAATTCAATCTTTTATTTTCGCAGTTTATTTTTTTTCGAAAAAAAATATTTTCGACCTTTTGCCAATTTTATCGACATTCTTTTATACATATTACCGGATTTGTATCGAAACTTATAAAAAGACTTCCTAAATCTTATACATTTTTTCTAATTTTCGCCAACTAAAGCTCATCAAGTTGTTCTCTTTTTGTTAGAAAAGTTTGTATGCTTTGGTGAAAAAAGAAAAACCTGGCAGAACAGGGCGCCAGGTTTTGGAACAGCATCATCTGCGATTAAATAATGTCAAAGCGGAACTCGGTGATGGAGCGATACAGATCCCCTCCGGGCAGCACAACCGATGGAAAGTTTTGGTGCTGCATGGCGTTAGGGAAATGCTGGGTCTCCAGGCAGAATCCTCCACGGTTTTGGTAAACTGCCCCGCCTTTGCCGCGGATATTGGCGCTGCTCAAAAAGTTGCCGGTATAAAACTGCAAACCCGGCTCGGTGGTGCGGCAGTCCAGCAGGATGCGGCTGGATGGGCTGTACGCGCGCGCGCAGAGCTTGCCATCCGGTTTTTTGAGAATGTAGTTGTGGTCGTAACCGGAGCCGTTTTTCAGATGAATGTTGTCCTCGTGCAGGTGCTTGCCGATGGGAGTAAAGTTGCGGAAGTCCATCGCCGCACCCTCCTCGCTGTCCAACGATACAATCCGACCGGTCGGCAGGCAGTTGGCATCGTTCTCGGTAAAGCTGTCGGCGTAGATCTTCAGGCACTGCTCCTCCACGCTGCCGCTGTTGTGCCCGTCCAGGTTAAAATAGGTGTGGTTGGTCAGGTTGATGACGGTATCCCGGTCGCACAGGGCACGATAGAGGATCGTCAGGCGATTCTCCTCGTCAAAGGTGTACTTGACCGAAACCACCAGATTGCCCGGATAGCCTTCCTCCCCGTCGGGGCTGAAGCGGGAAAAGGTGACGCTCTGGTCGCTGATGATCTCCCCGTTCCACAGGCGGCGGTGGAAGCCGGTGGGGCCGCCGTGCAGATGGTTTGGACCGTTGTTGACGGCCAGATGATACTCTTTGCCGTTGAGCACAAACTCTCCCCCTCCGATGCGGTTGGCGTGCCGACCCGGTACGGCACCCAGGCAGGCTGTCTGCTGCTCATAGTCCTGTGCACAGTCGCAGCCCAGCACAATGTCCCGCATGCAGCCCTTGCCGTCCTGCACCATCACCGAAACTACCGAAGCGCCGTAGTCGGTCAAGCTGACCGAGGCCCCCTTGGGGTTGGTGATGGTATATAAAAAGACCGGACGTCCATCCTGTAAATGTCCAAAAACTCTCTTTTCGATCGCCATCTCGCTTCCTCCTTCTTTTTAGGACGTTGCAATCTCCTCTTGATAATTTCATTATAATACACCCTTCGGCGCTTGGCAACCATCGCAGTCTCTCTTTTTCAAAAGTGTTTTTTGGGTATACTGCCAAAAGTCCGTCCCCAGCATCCGCAGAAACACGGTGTACAGAAAGAAGAACACCGCCAGCACAAAGGCGATCCGCAGCGCCGGCAAGATCGGTTCCGCACACAGCCACCGCAAAAGCAGCCGCGCAAAGGCCGCCGCAGTCGCCGCCGCCAGCAGCGGGCGCCCCACCCAGTTTTTGATGCGCAGTTGCAGCCCGGTGTGGCGGTGCAGCCAGAACAGGCAAAAACTTGCTCCCATCAGCGCGGACAGCAGCTCCCCGCAAAGGTATCCCTGTATGCCCATGCGCAGTGCGCCGCCCAGCACCATGGTGCAGCACAGCCCCGAAAAGCTTGCCACTACCGTCAAGACGGAACACCGCTTTTGCAGCCCGATGCTCTCCAAGACACTCTCTGCCACCGCATAATAAAAGCCGGTCAGCGCCACCGCCGCCAACAGCACCAGGTGATCGCCCACCCGTTCGTTTTTATAAAGCAGATACCCCAGTTCCTTTCCCACCGTCAAGATCGCCGCCATCGACGGGATGCCGATGAGCCCCACAACGTGCAGCGCCTTGGCGGCCTTGCGGCGGATCATCGCCTCGTCCTCCAGCGCCTTCCCGGCCGAAAAGCGCGGGCTGAGCACCGTGATGAGCGGCGAAAAAAAGGCCGAGGGCAGCATCAGCATCGGCATGGTCATCCCCGAAAGGACGCCAAACTCCTCCATCGCCGCCTCGTACCCCGCCCCGGCGCGCATCAGCACCCGCGGGATCAAGACCATGTTGGCCGAGGAAATCAGCCTGCCCAGCAGCGTCGCCGCCGAGACCGGCACCGCGCTGACGGCCCACTGCGTCGATCTCATCAATGAAAATGATGCACGGCATCGTCTTTTTTGCCTTGTCGAACAGGTCACGCACGCGGGATGCGCCCACGCCGACGTACATTTCCACAAAGTCGGAGCCGGAGATGGAATAGAACGGCACCCCTGCCTCACCGGCACAGGCACGGGCCAGCAGGGTC
>ENA-OYXB01000458-OYXB01000458.1-human-gut-metagenome-genome-assembly--contig:-NODE-458-length-17521-cov-14.189053_pt1 | contig 17521 bp, 11 predicted proteins | sample MGYA00244176_ERZ653409 | MGnify/ENA primary metagenome ERZ653409 (study PRJEB26926, sample SAMN06164912) | human gut metagenome | biome: ENVO:00009003; feature: ENVO:2100002; material: ENVO:00002003... | reverse complement strand
ATATTATTGTATTAAATATATTACTATTTTCAACATAGTATTATATTTCCGTGAAATATTGCATAAATATTCAGTGTATCCATTCCGATTTTGTCTTAAAGCCGATGTTTTCGACGTTTCACCGAGTAATTTTGCAGTGTTTTGAGGAAATCAGTGATTAATCCCACAAATACCACAATTTTGTAAAATCGAATTCCGGAAATTCCCACAGCGGATGAGTTTCTTCTTTGTGTGGTATGGTGACAGTGTATTTTCGCGTTTTTCCGACCGCATTTCCGTTAAACAATATATCCGCATAGTAAGTGTATTCGCCTTCTGTTACATTTGTATCGATATATTCCCTTTCAAATTCTACAGTGGTTGTATTTGTTTTGTGTGTTTTGTACAATCTGTATCTGAATTGCTGCTGATTTGCCTCGATTGTCACCTTTCCTTCTTCGGCTGTGACGGTCAGTTCTACCTGCTCTTCAAGATTTCTCATGCTGTATTCTTCAGGACAATTTTTTGCGTCAAAATAATAGGTAGCAACGTCTTTTTCTTTCAGCAGCGGATTTGCCAATTTCAGTTCGCCTTTTTCATAAAGCAGTTTGCTGTCTATATCTGCCTTTACGACGCAATCGGGAATTGCAAAGTCGGAAATTTTTTCCGGGTAGGCATCTTTTAGCATATTTACCGCTATTTCGCAAGGAATGCCTCCTCCCGTAACGCTGTTATCCAACTGTCCCGACAACCAGACATTGAAGGTAAATTTACTTGTGTATCCGCAAACGAGCGCGTTGGTATTGCCTTCTTTGTCGCCTACGGTACCTGTCTTGGCGCAAATTTCGTACGGTAAGACGGACAGTCTTTTTGCCGTGCCTTGTCTGACGACATTTTTAAGCAAATCGGTCGTAAGAAAACTGCTTGCTTTGGAAAATACTTCGGTGTTTTCGTTCTTGTGACTGTAAATCACTGTGTCGGCGTTTCTGATACATTTTATGAATGACAGATTGCTTTTCAGTCCTTGACGTGCCAGTGTGCTGTACCCCTGTATCACTTCGATGGGCATTGTTCCGCCCGTGACGTTTCCCAGTGCAAGAGAAAGGTTTTGCTCCTCGTCGACGGACATTCCCAATTTATGCAGATATTTTTCCGCAGTCTGTATGCCTATGCTGTTTAAAATCTTTACCGCCGGCACGTTCAGACTTTTTACAACGCTTTGCTGTACGTTGGTTGTTCCGTAATATTTGTCGTTGAAATTTTTCGGCGTATATCCTCCGAAATTGGTTTTTTCATCCACAACGGGAGTCGCTACGGTAATTTTGCGTTCATTAAGCGCAGGAGCATACACCGCAAGAGGTTTTAATGCCGAGCCTGCCTGCCGTTTTGTAAAATAAATGTCTTTTCCCGTACCGTAAAAAGCAACAATTCCCGAGTGATCGTTTTCGCTGATAAGCGCTGACACGTTGTCGTTGCCCGTGTATCCGTCCACAGCTTTTTTGACGCTTTGCTGTATTTCAGGCTTGTAATAGGTTTCTATTGTCAGTCGGCTGTTAAGCAGTTGTACGGGCGTCATGTTCAGGAGTTTTGTCGCCTGCTCGACAACCCCGTACATATACGTTTGCTGAAGCCTGTAATTTGAAGTCGTTTCTATTTCTTCGTTTAAGGCTTCGTTGTATTGCTGTTCGTCAATTGTTCCGTATTCTTTCATAAGCGACAGTACGACGTCGCGGCGTTGTCTGCATTTTTCTGCATTTTTGTCAGGTGCGTAGTTGTTTGGCGCTTTGATCATTCCGGCAAGTATCGCGCTTTCGGAAACCGTAAGTTCCGATGCGCTTTTGTCGAAATAAACGTTGCTTGCGCTTTCTATACCGTAAGCGTTTCTTCCGAAGTAAATGGTGTTCAGATACATTTCCAGTATTTTGTCTTTGGTAAAACGGCTTTCCAGTTCGCCTGTAAGCAGTATCTCGTTTATTTTTCGCTTTAAAGTTTTCTTGTTGTCCAGATGAGTATTTTTTATAAGTTGCTGACTTATTGTGGACGCGCCTTCTTTGAAACTGTGCGAAGTCAGATTGTTCAGTACCGCCTTGCCTATGCGCATGTAATCGAGACCGTCATGCGAATAAAAACGTTTGTCTTCGGTATTTACAAACGCCATTACGGTATAGTCGTGAAGACTGTTTAAAGACACTTGTTTATAATTGTCTATATACACAGCCTGATCGACGGAATTACCGTAGTAATCGGTTACGTTCAGCGTATAGTTGATGTCGTTTAATCTCGCCATGTCGAAATTTACATATTGAGGATCGCTTTTTACTGCGGCTATTGCAACGGTGATGCTCAATACTGCCAATACCGAAAGGGACAACAATGTAATTAAAATGATCTTCAATGCCTTTTTCATACTGAAATTAGTATCTATTGTTTTGACATTTATATTTATTTACTTGAAAAAAATGCCGAAAAAAGATATAATAAATTATTGAGTTAAAGAAGGTTTACGCGGGAGGACGAATTTTTGAATTATTACATCAATACATACGGCTGTCAGATGAACATTCACGAATCGGAAAAAATAGCAGGTATGTTGGAAGATATGGGATACATTCCCTGTGCCGAAGAAAAAGATGCGGACATAATAGTGTTTAACACTTGTTGTATAAGAGAAACCGCCGAGCAGAAGATATACGGTCACATGGGCACGACAAAAAAACTTAAACAAAACAACAAAGACCTTATAATCGCAATGTGCGGTTGTATGACTCAGCAGGAAGGCATTCAGTCGACAATAAAAAGCAAGTACCCGTACATCGATATAGTGTTGGGCACGGGAAATATATCGATGTTACCGCAGGCGGTCAACCGTGTCAGAGCAAATCGCAAAGACAAAGTATTTGACGAAAACTATTTAAAAGGTACCGAAGACTCAATGCCTTTGACGCGCACAAGCGCTCCGAACGCCTGGGTAAACATTATTTACGGTTGCAACAACTTTTGCAGTTACTGTATCGTTCCGTACGTAAGAGGCAGAGAGCACAGTCGTAAAATGTCCGATGTCGTCAGCGAAGTCAAAAGTCTTATTGCACAGGGGTACAAGGAAATAACGTTGCTGGGACAAAACGTAAATTCCTACGGACACGACCTCAACGACGGTACTACTTTCGCGGGATTACTCAACGAAATCGGAGCAATCCCCGGTAAATTCCGTATAAGGTTCATGTCATCGCACCCTAAGGATCTGACCGACGACGTGATTGCGGCAATAGCAAACAATAAAAACATCTGCAACAACATACATCTGCCCGTACAAAGCGGCAGCGACGATGTATTACGCCGTATGAACAGACGGTATACACGCCAACGGTATCTCGAACAGATAAAAAAAATCAGAAGCATGCTGCCTGACGTCGGTATCACTACCGATATAATGGTGGGCTTCCCAGGCGAAACCGAACAGGATTTTCAGGACACGCTTGACCTTGTACGGCAGGCTGAATACAGTTCGGCATTTTGTTTCATTTATTCAAGACGCAAAGGCACGCCTGCCTATTCGATGGAAGGACAGGTGCCTTATCCCGAAAAACAACGCCGTATCCAATTGCTGTTGAAGACACAGAACGAAGTGACAAAGCGTCTCAGCTCGGAAATGGTAGGCAAGGTCTACGAGGTTCTTGCCGAGGACGCTAATCCGAAGTATCCCGATACTTACTGCGGACGTACGGAAAACGGACGACTTGTAAATTTCCGCTGTGACTTCAATCCAGTGGGGCAGTTTGTTGACGTTCTTATCGAACAGGCACGCTCGGCAACGCTGTGGGGCAGGGCTGTCAAGGAGGACTAAATGGGCTATTCACCAATGATGATGCATTATCTGAAAACAAAAGAACAATACCCGGACTGCATTCTGTTGTACCGTCTGGGCGACTTCTACGAAATGTTTTTCGAAGATGCACAAAAAGCAAGCGAAATACTTGATCTCGTACTGACCAAAAGAGATTGCGGAGACAATCAGCGCGCACCCATGTGCGGTGTGCCTTATCATGCCGTCGACAACTACATTGCCCGTCTTGTGGAGGCGGGACAAAAGGTTGCAGTGTGCGAACAATTGTCCGAGCCTAACGGCAAGACGATGGTGGAAAGGGGCGTTTTGCGCGTCATCACGCCGGGCACGGTAATGGAAGGTTCTGCACTGATTGACAAAAAGAACAATTTCATTTGTGCCATTGCGGTTAAAGACGACGTTATAGGCTGTGCGATATGCGATATTACCACGGGTGAATTTGTGGCACAGCAGTCTGAAGGTATTACCGCCGTAAAGGAAATACAGGAATTGCTGGTCGCATACAAGCCCAGCGAAATCATAGCGAATTCCGACGCAATGCCTTTAAACGGTTCTATGGAATGTATCAGGGCAGGATATGTTCCGACGATGACGCTTTACAACGACAGTGCATTCGAATTGGTGACGGCGCAGAAAACCGTTGCCAATCAGTACGACGTGCTTACGTTGGACGGATTCGGTATCAAAGGCAAAAAGTCGGCTATATCCGCCTGCGGCGCTTTGCTGTCTTACATAAACGAAACGCAAAAACGCAAACTTACTCATTTAAAGGCAATCAGAGTGCTTGCGGAAAAAAACTATATGTCGATAGACGTCAAGACAAGACGTAATCTCGAACTGACGGTATCCAACAACGACAACAAGCGCAAAGGCAGTCTTTTGTGGTTGTTGGACAAAACGTCCACGAGCATGGGAGCAAGAATGCTCAGCAACTGGATAGACAGACCTTTGCAAAGCCCTAAGGACATCAATCTAAGACTTGAAGGCGTTGCCGAACTCTATTCCGACTTTATACTGCGTGATTCAATGATAAAATTGCTGTCCACGGTAAAAGATATAGAGCGCATCGCGGGTAAAATTTCCTACAACAATCTTACCCCCAGAGACTGCAACGTGTTGCAGGCGTCGTTACAGAATATACCCGAAATCAAAAATACCGTCTCTGCACGTAAGTGCAAAGTTTTGCAGTCCGTCGTCGCACAGATAGACGATTTTTCCGATCTGTACAACTACCTTGACAAAGCGATTGTACCCAACGCACCGCAGTTGGTAAAAGACGGCGGATATATCAAAAAGGGTTTTAATGCCGAACTCGATCATCTGATAGATCTTTCCCAGAACGGCAAAAAGATGATAAACGAACTGGAAGAGTACGAACGCAACCGCACCGGCATAAAAACGCTTAAACTGGGTTACAACCGCGTATTCGGGTACTATTTCGAAATTTCCAATTCCTTTAAAGATCAGGCGCCTGCCGATTTTATCCGCAAGCAGACGCTGACCAACGGCGAAAGGTACGTAAGTCCTCGTTTGAAAGAACTGGAAGAAGAAATACTGACCGCGGAAGAAAGACGCGACAAACTGGAAAAGAGTCTGTTCGAAAGCGTCAGAAACAATCTGTTGCAATACATTCCGTCATTACAAAAAGCGTCCATTGCCATTGCGGGCATAGACTGTCTGTGTTCTCTTGCAAGAGTGGCGGTGCAGAATAATTACGTCAAACCCGTAATCAACACAAAAGACACAAGACTTGTCATAAGCGAAGGCAGACATCCCGTAGTGGAAAGTTTTCTCAAAGGCGACACGTTTATTACCAACGACACTTTGCTGGACACCGAAGAAAACAGGACAATGGTCATAACAGGACCCAACATGGCAGGCAAAAGCACGTATATGAGACAAGTAGCTTTGATTACGCTTATGGCACATATAGGCAGTTTTGTGCCCGCCAAAAGCGCGCTTATTCCTATTGTGGACAGAATCTTTACACGCGTGGGCGCGTCTGACGACCTTTCGTTCAATCAAAGTACCTTTATGGTGGAAATGGTGGAAGTGGCAAATATTGTCAACAACGCCACGAAAAACAGTCTGATAATTCTCGACGAAGTGGGACGCGGAACATCCACCTTTGACGGTCTGTCCATTGCCTGGGCGATAATGGAATATGTTTCGGAAAAGATATGCGCAAAGACTTTGTTCGCCACTCACTATCACGAACTGACGGAACTCGAAGGGCGTGTGCCCGGCGTGAAAAACTACAAGATAAACGTCAAGGAATACAATGGCTCGGTAATATTTCTCCACACCATCTCACGCGGCGGAGCCAACAAAAGTTTCGGTATAGAGGTTGCCGCCCTTGCCGGAGTGCCTGTCGCAATATGCGACCGTGCAAAGCAGATTGTAAAGATGTTGGAAAACAGCGACATCAATTTCCGTCTTGACGACGTGGAGCAGTCGCAATATAAAAAGGAAAATGACCGTGCTCAGCGCGAAGTCGTTTCAATTTTAAAAGACATCGATATAAACAGATGTTCGCCCATCGAAGCGTTTGACATCTTAAATGATTTGGTTAAAAGGGTAAAAAATGGCTAAAATAAATGTACTTACAAGTGATGTTTACAACAAAATAGCGGCAGGAGAGGTGGTGGAGCGTCCGTGCTCGGTCGTCAAGGAACTGGTGGAGAACAGCATTGACGCCGGTGCGTCGCGTATAGAAATAGCCGTCGACGATCGCGGTGCAGGCAGTATTACGGTCAGTGACAACGGCTGCGGCATAGATGAAGAAGATCTGTCCCTTGCCTTTTTAAAACACGCTACCAGTAAACTGTCCAATGCGGAACAGTTGGACTGCATTGAAACTCTGGGGTTCAGAGGTGAGGCGTTATCGAGTATTTCTTCGGTAGCCAAGGTTCAGCTGACTACTAAAACTCCTTTTGCCGATACAGCCGTAACCGTTGAGGTGGAAGAGGGCAGGATTGTTTCCAAAAATTACTGCTCTGCCAATACGGGAACAAGCATTACAGTCTCCGACTTGTTTTACAACACTCCTGCACGCAAGAAATTTTTAAAATCGCCCTCACGCGAAAGCAGCGAGATCACACAGTATATAGCAAGACTTATTTTGGCAAACGATTTGCTGGAAATTACGTATATTCTCAACGGCAAAGATGTTTACAGGTTCAAGGGCGGCGGTGCGGAAGAGGCAATTTACTGCGTGTACGGTGCCGACTGTCTTAAAAATTGTCTGCAAATTTGCTCCGAATACAATTCGATGGTGGTAAAAGGATATGTGGGAAGCCCCGAATACACGAAGGCGAACAGTACGTATCAGACAATGTCCGTCAACGGCAGATATGTTCGCGACGTTACAATACAGTCTGCTGTAAAGCAGGCGTTTTCCTCCTATCTGATGACAAGAAGTTACCCGTTTTTCGTGTTGCACATCGAACTACCTTTTGATCAGGTGGACGTAAACGTGCATCCCAGCAAAATGGAAGTGCGTTTCGCGGACAAACACCAGGTATTTACCGCCGTGCATTATCCGATAAAACAGGCTCTTAAAAAATTTACCGAACAGAAGGTGGACAGTATTCTTGCGGCAGGCAGTCAGTCGGAGCAGGCAACGCCTTTGGAATATGCAAAACCCTCTGTCGTTCAGGCGGATTTCTTTAAAGATCTTGACGGTTTCAACGGCGAGACAATGTTGCCCGGTCAACGTGATGCAGTGGATAAGATAGAACAGTCTGACCAAGCGGAGGAACGCGGCAAGGCATTTGACAAATTCGTACAGCGTATGAGCAATATTTCCGTGGAAGAAATATTGCGTCAACAGACTGCTCATGTAAGCCACAACACGCCCGGTCTTTTGGTTCGTGACGATTCCTCCGAAACGACGCGGGAAAACGTTGCTCCTGAGCCTAAGACGGTTTACGTCGATATGGAAGAAGACTTTGTCGCTGAAAAAGAAGAGAAGGAAGCGGAAGAAGATCTCACATACCGCGGGGTAAGAATACTCGGCATAGCCTTCAATACTTATCTTCTGCTTGAAGTGGGCGAAAATCTGGTAATGATAGATCAGCACGCCGCACACGAAAGAGTGTTGTTCGACAAATACATGGCAAACATCGACAAACTTCCGATGCAGGATCTGATGTTTCCGTATGTATTTACCGTCACCGAACAGGAGGCGGAGCATATAGAAGAAAATCTTCCGTTGCTGAAAGAGGCGGGATTCGACGTAAAACCTTTCGGCACGAATACATTCCGTATAAGCAGCGTTGCCTCGATGTTCGTGGACATGAAGTTGGACAAGTTTGTCAGTTTCCTTGTGAGTTCTTTGGGCGAAAAAATCGAAAGCAAACAATTGCTCAAAGAAGCAATAGCCAAAAGAGCATGCCGACAGGCAATAAAGGCAGGTTACACTCTCAACAATACGGAAATCAGGTACATTGTAAAAGCAATAGTGGATAACAAGGCGTTGCAGTGTCCGCACGGTCGTCCAATCACGGTTGTGTTCAGTAAGACGCAACTGGAAAAGATGTTCAAAAGGCTGGTGTAACGTCGTGAAAATACTCGGAATTTTGGGCGCAACCGGCGTAGGCAAAAGTGCCGTAGCAGTACAAGTGGCAAAAAAACTCAAATGCGACGTACTGTCAGCCGATTCGATGCAGGTGTACAAAGACATGAACATCGGCACGGCAAAAATAACAGCCGCCGAAATGCAGGGAGTGACGCACCATATGCTCGACGTAGTTACCCCTGATGTAAATTTTTCAGCGCAAGACTACTGTGACGGAGCGTTGCGCAGTACAGACGGTTGTGGCACCATAGTTATGGCGGGAGGTACGGGCTTTTATTTTGACTGTCTGCTTTATCCGCTGGACTTTCAGCAGGCAGACACAAAAGCACTGCGTGAAAAACTTAACGGCATTTACGCGCGTGAAGGAAAAGAAAAACTGTGGGAAATGCTGAAGGAACAGGATTTGCAAACCTACAATACAATTGACCTCAACAATATCAAACGCGTGGTAAGAGCGCTCGAACTGGCTTTGAGCGGTCACAGGAAATCGGAAGGGCAAGGTGGTATACGCAAATGCGCCTTTGAACACAAACTGTACGTGCTGAATGCTGACAGGCAGTATCTGTATGACAACGCTGACAAACGCATCGACGGGATGATACAAGAAGGTCTTGTGCAAGAAGTAAGAGATTTGCTTGCAAAATACAATTGCCGACGCAGCACATCGATGCAGGCCATCGGCTACAAAGAAATATTGAATTACATTGACGGCAACTGTACTCTCAACGAAGCGGTGCAGCAACTCAAACTGAACACAAGGCATTACATCAAGCGTCAACTTACGTATTTTAAAAGAATGAACGCCATTTGGCTGGATGTTTTGCAGTACGGCACCCCCGAAACAATAGCGCAAGTGATAACACAAGATTTCCTTGCTTCCTTCTGACAGATTGTCTGAAATGATGTTTGTTTTAATAAACCGATTAATTATATGATACTATTACAGTAATAGTATAGGTGTGAAAATGAACGAATTGATAAAAACACATATAGAAAAGTGCAGCGCACGCTTTGCCGAAATAGACGCGGCAGCGTTGCACAATCAGAAAAAGGTACTGGACGCATTCCGCAAAAACAGAGTGGCGTTGAGACACTTTAACGGTACGAGCGGTTACGGCTACGATGATGAAGGCAGAGACAATCTGGCAAGAGTATTTGCCGATGTTTTTCATACGGAAAAAGCGATAGTAAGTCCTTTGCTCACATCGGGAACTCACGCTATAACCGTTGCCTTGTTCGGTCTGGTAAAAAGCGGCGACGTGATACTCAGTATTACGGGAAACCCCTACGATACTTTGCACGGCGTAATCAACGGAACAAACGGAAGTCTTGCCGACTACGGGGTAAAATTTTACAGTGTATCGTTGTCTGACGGCAAGATAGATTGCGACAAAGTAACAGAAGTAATAAAAAAGTATTGCCCGTCCGTAATTTATATTCAGCGTTCCCGCGGTTACGAATGGCGTGACGCGTTTTCAACGGAGGACATATTTAAAGCGGTGCAATGTGTGCGCTCTGTAACGGATGCATGTATTGCAGTGGACAATTGCTACGGAGAATTTGTCGAAACGTCGGAACCTACCGATGCGGGTGCGGATGTCGTGATAGGCTCTCTGATAAAAAATCCCGGAGGTTCTGTTGCACCCACGGGCGGTTATATTGCGGGCAAGGCGAAATACATTGACAAGATTGCCGGCAGGCTTACCGCTCCTACGGTGGGAACAGAAGTCGGTTCTTACGCTGCAGGTTACCGTACGTTTTACCAGGGATTGTTTCTTTCTCCTCATGTGGTTGCTCAAAGTCTTAAAACGGCGGTGTTGTTCAGTTCCGTCCTCGGCTCTTTGGGCTACGACGTCAAACCTTTGCCCGATGAAAAGTTCTATGACATAGTCTGTTCAATCCGATTCGGGGAAAAACAAAAACTCATCGACTTTGTGCAGGCAATTCAATATGTTTCTCCTGTAGACAGTTATGTCACGCCCGAACCTTGGGCTATGCCCGGTTACGACGACGAAGTAATAATGGCAGCCGGATGTTTTGTACAAGGCGCGTCCATCGAACTCAGTTGTGACGGTCCTGTTCGCCCTCCTTATATTGCCTACCTGCAAGGCGGTATAACATTCGAACACGGAATAATAGCATTGGAAAAAGTTTTGGAAAATTTGAATAAGTAATTTAAGAGCGTCCGCAATATTGCGGACGCTCTTAAATTCTATTTGGTTACGGCAACGTGTATATCCAAGCGATGCGGCGTTCGCGACCGAGAGAGAATAGGTTAATGCTTTATTTAACGAAATGCTAAAAGTAAGTACTTTAATCAATAGACAAAAGCAGGCAATTAAAGCAAGAAAAAACGGCATCACGAGATGCCGTTAAATTTTTAAAACTTTTTCAGACAGCCTACGACTTTGCCGACAATAGCGGGGGCGTCTTCCTCATCAATGACGATGTCGTCCATTGCATCGTTTTCCGGGTGAAGTACAAACGGATCGAGACAGCGCAGTCTCTTGACCGTTGCCTGATCCTGCCAGAGAGCAACGACTATTTCGCCGATGTCGGCATTTTGCTGTCTGTTGACTACAACAAGATCGCCGTCATCTATACCTGCGTTGGTCATACTGTCTCCCTGTACGCGCAGCAAAAACAGATCTTTGCCTGAATACAAGTCTTTTGGCAAGGGGTAGTAGTCCTCGATGTTTTCCAAAGCAAGATTACCTGTACCTGCACTGATTCTGCCCACAAGAGGAAGAACGTTGGATTGCGCCGACCTGGAAGTCTGTGTAATGCCTATTGCGCGGTTCTTATTGCTACCTTGAGTAATCAGTCCTTCATCCCGCAGTTTTTCCAGATAGTAGTAGACGGTAGCGGTGGACTTGATGCCGATGTGCTGACCTATTTCTCTGACAGTGGGAGGGTAGTTGTTCTCTTCGGTAAACTCTTTTATGAAGTCATAGACTTCGTTTATTTTCTGCTGTGATTTTTTCATGCTTAAATTATATCACCATACCAATCAAAAATCAATAGTTTTAGACAATTTTTCAAACAATTGTTCGAATTTTATAGCGCAAGAATGAATCGTATTCGCTTATTTTTAATAAATAGAGCATACTATTTTAAACATAGTATGTCAAAAAGCATTCAAACTATTGTAATATAAGCTGAAACGGCGGAAATAAATCTGCGGTCAATGACAGCGTCAATTGATGCGCCCGTATCGGTGTAGCGAGCAACAGTATCTGCATTGTATTTATTGAGCGTTGCGAGCACCGTTCCGAGATCGGACATCGGTACATTCAGATGAACTTTCGCGTACCGTTGCATCAGGTATTTTTCTATCAGTTGCCACAGAACATCGATGTTTTTACCCGTCAGTGCGGAAATAAACACGGTATCTTCCTGTAATTCGGGTTTTACGCCGTTGTAGTTGTCTATTTTGTTGTACACCGTAATCACGGGAGCCGTTACTCCCAATTGGGCAAGCAACTGTCTTGTTACATTGTTGTGCAAGACAACGTTTTCGTTTGTTATGTCCGCGACATTGAGTATCACGTCCGCCAACAGTGTTTCGTCAAGAGTGGAGCGAAATGCCTTTACAAGTTGATGGGGAAGATCTTTTATAAAACCTACCGTATCGGTTATCACTATGTCGATTCCGTTACATTTGACTTTGCGAGTGGTGGTGTCCAGCGTAGCAAAAAGCAGATTGTCCGCATAAACGTTGTTTCCGGTAAGCGTATTAAACAGGGTGGATTTGCCTGCATTTGTATAGCCCACAAGGGCGACGGTAAAAATCTCATTGCGCGTACGGCTTTTTCGAACGGTCTGACGCTGTTTTTCCAACTGTTCGAGTTCGGCATTGAGTTGGTATATTTTGCGACGAATGTTTCTTTTGTCCGTTTCCAACTGCGTTTCACCGGGACCGCGAGTTCCTATTCCTCCGCCTTGTCTCGTGTACTCTTTATCCTGCCTGTTGGCAAGCCTGTACGAGAGTTGCGCCAGTTCCACCTGCTTCTTGCCTTCGGCGCTCTTGGCATGCAAAGCAAAAATGTCCAGTATCAGATCGGTTTTGTCGATGATATTGCAATCAAGTTTCTCGGCGATGTTTCTACGCTGTATGGCGTTCAGATTGTCGCAAAAAAGTACGGTGTCTACTTCGTTGGTAGCGCAGTAACCGGCTATTTCCTGTAATTTGCCGCTACCTACAAGCGTCGCCTTGTCGGGCAACTGTTTTTTCTGCACGAATGAGATCTCTATTTTTCCGTTTACAGTGCGCACGAGTTCGGAAAGTTCAGCCATTTCGTACTGCAAGTCGCTGTTGTCCTTTTCAAGATAAACGGCAACAACTTTTTCTATTTTTGTTTTAGAATCTTTAATCAATTTTTTTTCTCCGTATCTTCAGTGCCGACGTTTGACGTATCCGGCTCACGCAATGAAATTTTTTGCGATGCGCTGCGTCTTATGTCATCGCTTATTGCGGCGTAGTGCTTTTTAGTTGTATTGACATCCTTGTGTCCGAGAACATCCGCAACCACGTAAATGTCTCCTGTGTTTCGGTACAGTTGTGTGCCGAAAGTGCTTCTGAGTTTGTGAGGCGTTATATTTTTCAAAGGAACGGCAATTTTGCTGTATTTTTTGACGACGTTTTCCACGGCGCGTGTACTTATGCGCTTGTTTTGCAATGACAGAAACAGCGCGGTTTCTTTGGGACAAGCGGTGTAATTTTTTCGCCAGTAGTAGTAGTCGTATATCATTCCGGCAACTTCTTCAGAAAAATAAAGTATCACACGCGCGCCACCTTTTCGTGTTACGACAAAACTCAGGTTGTCAAAATCGACGTCATCCACATCTATGCCCACAAGTTCGCTGACACGTATGCCTGTGCCCAGCAACAGTCCCACAATGGCATAGTCCCGCAATTTAGTGTTTTCGGCGTATTTGGACTGTCTGTCGGTAAGTCCTTCTCCGCTGTCAACGACTTCAAGCATCTGGGTGATCTCGTCTTTTTCCAATCTGACAATATCTTTGGATCGTATTTTGGGATTGTCCACAGAAACAGCGGGGTTGCGCTCTATTATTCCTTTTTTTAAAAAGTAGCGTATAAGTGAGCGCACGGAAGACAATTTGCGACTTTTTCCCTGTTCGGAATTGCTTACCGAATTTCCCTGTTCGTCCTTATAAAAGGAAAGGTATTGCAGATAATATTCGATATCGAAAGGGGAAAGATTTTCTACATCTTCCAACGTAATTTCAGACATTGACTTATTTTTGCATGAGGAGACACGGGTGACCATGTAATTGAAAAACACCCTGAGATCATAAGCATAATTGAGACGTGTAAGCGGAGTTGTACGCTGAGAAATACCTACAAAATATTCTTTGCAAAACTCGGGCAGTTCATTTAATATGCCGTTAAGTTTTTCGGTATTGTCAGCATCGCGATGATTTGTGTATTTGCTCATAGGCTTATTATAATACTTTTTCGCAGTTGTTGCAAGCGGTAAAATTAAGTTACATACGGTGCAGATTAATGCAAACGCAAACGCAAATGCAAATGCACATTAAAAACTTAGCGGTTTAAAATACGTATGGAAATGGATTAAAGAAAATATTTTTGATTGTTTGTCTTCCGTTATCAACAGTCCGCATGCGAAAGTTGCCAAAAGTCCGTGCGTTTTACCATTGGTTATCAACAAAACTGCTGTAAAAAATACTTGAAAATGTGTCGTTTTTGCGTGATGTATGGCGTGTTGACAGTTATATATCTATTCGCAAAAGACAGGTTTTGCGAATAGATAAGGGGTAAAAAGGGCAATTTTAAGCGATTTCAGGCATTTTTGTCTGTTTAATTTACGATTCCGGCGTATACCTTAATACAAATATTTTGCTGATTTCTTATAATTGAAAAGTTTTTAACAGAATGCAGTTCCTTTTATAAGACAAACTAATTTATAACAACAGCTAAAATTTAATTTAAAATATCAACAACATTATTCACTTAAACAAAATTAAGACCGTCTGTGGACTTGTGGCCTTGCACAGACTGTAAACAAGTCTTTAAGTTTTGCTCAAAGACAATTAAAGGTATCTTTTGTACAGTCTCCGCTAAAGTTTCAGAGTTTTAAATTACTCGTCGTTATTTCTGAACACCCAAAAACGGATGGCTGAAATAGCCTTTGAGACAGAATCTCATTGCAATGTTTCTCCTTGTTTCCGAAAAAAAGCATCCGGAAATTCAAATTTAGCATATGAGATTACTTAAAATCGGCATACACAGGCGGCAGACAATCAATTTTTATATCGAAAACGTTCTGTGCCGACTGAGTCAATTAGAGTTATTATTGGCCGTTTTACCGTAAATTGCAAAAGGCAAAATTTCTGTGCAGTCTTTAAAAGCATTTGATATTTTAATTACAGATTGTATTTGGTCTATATTTCCTTTATATAGGAAAAGTTCGCCAGGTCGTTTAAACATTTCGTGTAATCGCTTGTATACTGCCGGACGATCTGCCAGAAACGGTAATTATGAACAGACTCGTAAAAATGTGCGAAACTGTGTACAATAATATACCTGCGCAAATGAGATGGCAACTGTATTGCCCGATAATCTATACAAACAGTCGGATTTGTCTTGTTTCCACACAACAGCCATTGGTCTTGTTTCAATGCTTTGATGACGATTTTTGACGGACACAAAGCCATCCGAGTCCCGACGGAAGAAATTTCTTTTGACAGAAATTCACGCGCCAGACGCAATATAAACCTTTTAATTTCGGCAATTCGTTCTGTTTTATCGGCAAATTTTTTTTCATTTATATACAGTACATTGTCTAACAAAGCCGATTTTTTGTCGCTATACGGCAAGACGTCAAGCAATTCACCGCAAATAAAAGTTTTTTTGCCGGAAAAAAACTGTGCCAGTCTGCTGTCGCATTCCAGTGCTTCTGTCGGCTTGCTCTCGTGAATTCTGTCGGTAAACCATTTCAGATTGTCCTTTATACATTTTTTTACGTCCTGAACATCGACGCCGTCATCGACGTCTGCGTAAACCGTATTGTCATTGATATTAAATTTTATGTTGCCTTCAGGCGTTCTGCGACGACGTATTACCAATTTCATAAACATAATTTTAAAACAACGCTACTTTTGATTTTGCTATAATAATGTCGTTTTTTGACACGTTTTAATTTATTTTAGACTGATTCACCGCTGTTTTTATGTGAAAATCAGCAAAATTTTGCTTTGTATGTCTGTAATAGTAGTCTAAGATATTGACGAAATCGTTATTCTGACTTATAATTTTAGTACAATTACAAAGGAGAACCTCATCGTATGAGTGGCGACTTTACATTTCTTAAAGGAAACATAGAAACCATTATACTGTGTTCGTTGTACAACGGCGACAAGTACGGGTACGAAATTGCCAAAGAAATCAAGGAACGTACCGAAAATCAGTATGAAATAAAGCAGCCAACCCTCTACTCTTATTTAAAAAGACTTGAGGCTCAGGAACTTATTTATTCTTACTGGGGCGCAGAATCAAACGGAGGCAGACGCCGCTACTACAAACTGACGGAAGACGGTCGTTTTAACTGTGAAAAGTTTATGGCAGAATGGAAATATCATCAGACTGTCATGAGCAATCTTGTTGACGACACAAACGTGGAAATGGCTTCGCAGGACGAAGTTACACCGCTGTTCGGTTCTAAGCAAAAGAAAACGCGTCGCAACAGAATTCTGGACAAATTGACAGAGCAGGATCTCATTGCCGAGAGGCTTAACGCCCTTACCAACAAAGATTCTTCTGACATCAAGCAAACCGAATCGACTGCCGACAAAGAAAGGCAAGAAACGCAAACCGCCGCTACGGTTGTTGTCGAGCCTGCCGTTGTCGAGGTGGCTCAACCTGCTGTGGAAACTGTCGACACTGCTTCCTTGCAACAAAAGGAAGACGAGGAAAGACAGCAACGTCTTAAACAGTTCGAGGTCAGACAGGATAATGCAGACGAATTCATGCAAAGGTTTGACCTTAAAGCGCAGGAATTGTCCATGCGCGAACCGGACGCGGGTGCAAACGGCGAAAATTATCAGCATGTGTTGATGAACGTATTGGGCGATCAGTTGGACGGAATGCGTGATTTTAATCAACAACAGACTGAAAAGCAAAACATCCAGTTTGCAAACGATCATCCGCTGGCTCTCGAAGATATTGCCGATTCTCTTGCAAAGCAAGGAATCAGGATGAGAATTTACAACCGTGCCGCATCAAATTTTCGTTCGCTGGAACTCATTCCTTTAAAGAAAATAACTTTCCTTACATCATGGATAAGTTTCGCGTTTTTGTTTGTGGCACTCGGCGCGATGTGCATTTCTACTTTGTCTACGAACACGTGGGGATTTTACGCAATATGGATAGCAATCGGTCTTATTTGTCCTGTGGTAACTTCATTTATGTATATCGCAGGTCCTGCAAGAGAACCTCGTCCCAAATTTAATTTCGGCAGGACAATGGCTTACATTTCAGGACTTGCCGTTATACTTCTGACTGTACTTCTGGCGATTGTATTCGGGCTTGATTTGATTAAACTAAACAATATGCCCGTTGTGCTCGCAGGAATAATCGCTCCTACAATTTTACTGGCGATGTTTCCCATTGCCGTTGTTATTTTCAATCAACTGTTTAAGCGATACAGTAATTAAATAAACAAAAGGCAAAGAAGATTTCTTTGCCTTTTTATTTACCTATAATATCGTTATACACTGAAGACGTATTGTCCAAAGTCAACATATCCGTAGATTTCCGCAAACTGTTTTTATGTTTTGTTTCGACGGAAATCACACGTTCACAAGTCTTTTATAAATTAACGCAGCACTATTGTCGGACAATTTCACGCGTACATCGGTCAGTCGCATGACATTGACATTTTTAGGAACTACGGCAGTATTGTAATAGAAAATACAGATTACGACATAGAGGACATTGACAACCCCTGATGAACAATACCGAGAATACTTACCGATTTTACTTTGTGCAACGTAACGTAATTCGGCGCATACCTCAAAATCAGTATCAAACAGGATTCAAAGTTATGCATCCGACAACGCATAACAAGGTTTGCGTC
>ENA-OYXB01000440-OYXB01000440.1-human-gut-metagenome-genome-assembly--contig:-NODE-440-length-17891-cov-8.076643_pt1 | contig 17891 bp, 6 predicted proteins | sample MGYA00244176_ERZ653409 | MGnify/ENA primary metagenome ERZ653409 (study PRJEB26926, sample SAMN06164912) | human gut metagenome | biome: ENVO:00009003; feature: ENVO:2100002; material: ENVO:00002003... | reverse complement strand
AATTTTTTGCGCTGTTTAACTTCATTCCCATAAGAAAACAACAAAAGATTTATTTTGTTGTTTAAAAAAGGCAAAATAAACAGCACCCATTTTTTTAAAATTGTTTTAACAAATATTTTTACAAAAATGAATTTTTTTTGCAAAAATAAAACATTTATAACTGCTTTTTAATAATTTATGCAAAATAACGAATTTGATCATTTTATATTGAGACGGTTCATAGTTATGTGATATAATATGAAAAAAATAATTGGCCGTTATTCATCTGCAACGAATATAATAAGAAAGTCTTATTTTAAAACGAATAAACAGAACATATTTTCATATAAAAAGGGGAAGTCATCGGATGAAAAGATGGAAATTAAGGTATAAATTGATGGCACTATTCATGGCGTTCGTTCTGTTTTCGACTAATTTTCCGGATTTCTTTGGATTTGCAGAACGATTTTCGTCGGAGTTGCAAAATGGCGAGGAAGAGAGCCAGGAGGAAAGCCAAGCGGAGAACCAGGTGATTGTTGCACTGACAGCGCCGCAGAGCACCATTTCAATGGGAGAGGCAGGCAGTTACCAGCTGTCGGCACAGAATACAGCAGCTTCTGCGGCGGAGGTTACCATTGCGTTGACAGATGAAGAGATGGAGGCCTATCAGCTGGCGGTGCAGGACAACTCACCGGCGATGCAGCAGGGAAATTCTCTGATCTTTACCATCCCCGCAGGCAGTTCTGTACAAGGAAGTTTAAACTTCCTCCATCCCAACGGCTACGACAAACTCAAGGTTATCGATATTACAGAGCAGGATATTTCAGTTTTGGTAGAAGCAACCGAGACCCTTCCAGATAATGTTGTACCCGAAGGGGAGCAGGCGGAAGAATCCCCGCTCGAAGGCGAGCAACAGGGGGAGAACTCTCCTGAAAATGAGCAGCAGGAGGAAGGTCTGCCCGAAGGGGAGCAGACGGAAGAATCCCCGACCGAAGACGAGCAGCAGGGAGAGAACCCTCTTGAAAATGAACAGCAGGAGGAAGGTCTGCCCGAAGGAGAGCAGACGGAAGAATCCCCGGTCGAAGGAGAACAGCAGGGAGCGAACCCTCCTGAAAATGAACAGCAGGAGGAAGAATCCCCGACCGAAGGCGAGCAGCAGGCGGAGAACCTTCCTGAAAATGAGCAGAGTGGAGAAACCGAAGAAAATGGAGCGGGAGAAGTTGCCCAACAGAATGAAGAATCCGAGCCCCAGGATGCACAAGCCGCGCAAAATTTGCAGCAGCTTTCGGTAGAGCCTGCTATGCAGCTCAAAGCATTGACTGTAGAGCCGATTATTACAGTAACTAATCCAGATGGAGAGAATGGCCAGACCAATCCAGATGGCCAGACCAATCCAGATGGCCAAACGAATCCAGATGGCCAGACCAATCCAGATGGCCAAACGAATCCAGATGGCCAAGCCAATCCGGATGGCCAAACGAATCCAGATGGCCAGACCAATCCAGATGGAGAGAATGGGCAGACCAATCCAGATGGGCAAACGAATCCAGATGGAGAAGTCGACACAGCCGGTGAGAGCTTTCCTGTCGAAACTTCTCCAACAGTCGAACCAGAAATCATCATTCAGGTTGAAGGCACACTGACCTTTACAGCCAATTTTAACTGGGAAGAGTTGACCCTTTCCCAGCAAACCCCAGAGCAGCAAGGAAAAGAACAGACCGATCTGACCTACAGCGTGCAGTCGGCCTCTCAAAATGGACCGACCGGCAGTATCTACACCCGCATGTGGACCCTTGAACAGGTCATTTCTTTGCCTGATGGCGCTGCGTTTGTCGAGGGTGACGCGGTAGTCAGCGGCAGCACTGTCCTGATCGGCGATGTGGCAGCCGTGACTGTACAGGACAATAGTTCCGCAGGTACACTCACGGCGCAGCTGGCAGATAATGCCCTCCATCTGGTTTACCAAAAATCGTTGGAAAATTGGCAGGCCCTGACCGAAGAGTCCATCTCAAACCTCGACCTTGCAGTGACACTGCACCAGGAGGCCATCGTCTGCGCACAGGAGTTTGAGCAGGGTGCGGTGGATGTCCAAGCAACCTTTACAGCGATACCGGTGACGGCGGAAAAGGAAACCCCCGCCGTCTATTCGGCTACCCTCAATGAAGATGAGGAGGATGTCATTACCCGTCAGGGACACCTCTTGCTGCCGCTGAATGGCGAAGGAGGAGAGGACGGCGAACAGACAAAGGCCAATGCCAACATAGAGGTCACCTATACGGGAGAGCCGATCTATGTAGAATCGAGCGGGAAAAAGCAACTTGCTGTTTGCTACACCATTACCATTACAAATCTCAATCAGGCCCCATCGGGTGAAGGAGAACCACCAGCACAGGACGATGGTTCTGTTTCTCTGCGCGTTGTGCAGGACTTAACAGAAGAGCTCTTCTCTGATGAAGTGCCGACAGAAGAAGCGACAGAAGGTTCCGATGCAACGGCAGGTAGATGGAGCGATGGCTCCCTTACTTGGGAGAATGTGCAGATTCCAGCGGGAAAAAGCTGGAGTAAGAAGGTCACCGTTTTGGTGGATTCGAAGGAAATTACCAATTACGAGACACTGCCGGAGGCGCTCAAAAGTACATTAATGGTCTATGAAGCCGACACGCAGGATCAAGACCCGATCAAAACGGTGGAAGAAACTGTTGATCTCAAAACTTTTGTTGGGGAGACAATTATTCCGCAAGACAGCCAGCAGTTGAGCAAGACAGTCTATTGGCAGGATAACAACGACGCGAGCCTGCGACCAGCAGCAGACTGGTTTGAGAAGAATGTCGGCCTGGAATTCTGCATTGTACCAGTAGGGACAGAGGAACCGCCAGAAGATGCCCAATGGTATGATGGCGCCAAGGCGACGGAGCTGCTCGGCATGCAGCAAGCTCCGCAGGTGGATGCAGTGGCAGAAGGCAACACCTTCAAGCTGACAGCAGACCTTCCGTCCAAGATCCAGTATGGCCAGTCCGGTGAGAAGAGTCTCCAATATCAGGTGTTCTGGAGAATGACGCCGCCGCAAAGCGGTGTGGATCACTACTGGTTTGTGGAGAACCCCGCTCAATATGACCCGACAGATCTGGATGGTTGGTATTACCTGCTGCGACAAGAGCTGGAGTTTGTCATCGATCTGCACGACCAGTATCATTTGGAAAGCAAGGACGATGCGACGATCAAAAATTTCTTGGAAAAGACTTTTCGCGAGCACTTTTTGCTGACCTATGTGGCCGGAAACACCGAACAGAACACCTTAAAATTAAATGACGAAAAACTGACATGGTCAATAGAAAAAGAAGATGGTGTGTGGAAGCTGAAAGTGGATAAAACTGTCCACTTTGATGTCCACGGCGACGGTGTGCACTATACCCTGCAGGACGATACACAACCTGTCAAGGCAGAACTGGACGGGGTAAGCGATACGGTAGGAGATACTTTTAAGCTGGAGTACAACAACTCCGCCGTGCCAAATGGCGCCAATGATACCGACAAGGCGCACGCTGGCGGCACCATTATCTTAACCCGACAGGGCGAAGTGGACTATACAGCGACAAAGGTTTGGCTGGACCCAGCTGGTGCCCAGGAGAAGCAAAGACCGGAAGGCTACTTTGAGTTGTGGCGTTACACCCAGAAGGGGGAGGACAGTTCGTTCCAGCAGGCTAGCACGGTGGCCGGGCAAGCAGATACAGCACTCGAGACCAATGAAGATACACAGAAGGTTGAATATAACAATTTGCCAAAGTATGACGCGGACGGAAACCGGTATGTCTACGGCGTCAAGGAAATCATTACCGAAGAGGAAAGTGCTACGGTCGGAAACTATGAGCAGGTCTTTGGTCGGGTAGATGGCGAGGATCAGGTGACCGACACTGCGCCTCCAACCCAAGATCCCGAGACGTGGGTGAGAGATTCGCAGGATCTCATGGTCTACAACGGCGGTACCATTACCAACCGCCGCGAAGGTGGCCGCTGGTTGAGCGTCACCAAGGAGTGGGATGCCTCTTCCTTCCAGGCAGGTCTGGAGAACGTATCGGTTGAGCTCTCACTGTATGTGCGGGAAAAATCGGATACCGCGACAGATGACGATTGGGAGCCGGTTCTCGACACAAATCAGCAGCAGGTCAAACTGATTTTGGATCAATTTGATACCATTCATAGCAGCCAAACCAAGTCTTTATATGTGCCGAGCTACAATGCACAGGGTAAAGCAGTGGAGTATTGGTTTAAGGAAACGGCTATCATCAATAACGGCCAGAGGATCGAAACAGAACCAATAGAAAACGGCGGAGAGAATGAGGACTTCTCCTTTAAGTTGGAGTATAACGGTCAGCAAATCAGCTTTATTGCCGACCACCCGACACAAGAACAACTCAAAAATGGTCATGGAACAATCATTAACCGCATTCAGGACGACATCACCTTTACCATTAAAAAGGTGTGGGAGGAAGGGACCACTCCACACGAAGTTTCGTTTGACTTGCTCCAGCAGGGACAAAATACCGACACCCGTTACGTTGGAAGGGTAACGCTGGATAGCCCGGCTGATGGGGAGGGACAAACCGGCCTTTGGCAGGAAGGTAAAACAGAAATTACCCTGACAGTACAGGAGGCCGGCAGATCTTCGACCGATGATGGGGAAAGTCATCCGCAGAAGAAAGAGTATCAAGTGACCTATCAGGTGACCAAGGATGACTTTACCGAGCTTGTGATCAGCAACCTGCCGCGGTACGATGAGCACGGTTACAGCTATGAGTACATCATCCAGGAAGCAGGCGGGAATCCTACTTCCCAGGAAACGACCATCGACAAGGATGGCAACTATGAAACGACCGTTGTCAATGGACCAGGGGAAGGACACAGCATTCTGGTGCGCAAACGCTGGGTCGATAACAGCGACGTCCAGCACCGCGAACCCGTTACGGTAGCGGCCTATTACCGTACAGGAGTGGAACCGTCGGAAGATGATCCACGGCTCGGCGAAATTGTCCTGGGAGGTACCAGCGACGATACGCAGACCCACAAGGCTTGGTACGGGTATCTGAGCTTCACTTTTGATGAGACCGAACTGGGCGAATATGATGCCGATAAAGTGTATATTCGTGAGCTGAAGATGGGTGAGCACGAGGTGGAGCTGCAAGACGATGGCGACGACCTTGTGTACACAGACCATCACGTGTACGATGTCACCTACTCGAAGGAGAACATCAAAGCCGACGATTACGTCGGGGAAGAGCTCTACATCGTCACCAACCGCCGCTTAGGAATGATTGATCTGACCGTACAAAAAACCTGGGTGGATGGCGACGCATTGCAAAAAGCTTTGGAGGATGCCGGGGTTACCCCTGTGCTGGTGTTGGATTTTGCCCCATCGAGCTCGGCGGTTGTACCAGACAATGCCATCGATTATGAAAATGGCACCGTTACACTTGCCATCAATCCAACGGACATTCAGGGAAAAAATGGAGAGCCGGCAGCTGCCATCCAGCCGATCAGCGATAGCGGGGAAAATTATTTCTTTAATCTTCCCAAATACGATGCGCAGGGACGAACGGCAAGCTATACAGTCGACGAAATGTGGTGCTTTGACGCGAATATCTCTTCGGGTGCTATTGACCGCGCCGACTGTATGACGACAGAAGAATTGAAGGAGAAACTAAAGAAAGAGGATGATGAAAACGCAGAAGCTCTGCTCAATCTGCTCAATGACCTGCAATACAGCAAGGTAGATGGGGAGTACATTGAACACGACGAGAGCTTGCAGTCGGATTCTCAGGAAATTGAGATTACCAATCGTCTTTCGGGCACAAAGGTAATCCATTTCCACAAAATTTGGAAAGATGCGTACGCTCAATCCCAGAACAACCGTCCGGACATCTATCTCGATATCTATGTTTGGAACGGCGAGGAGATGAAGCTGCAATACTACAACTATAGTTGGGCAGAATCGGAGAGCACACCGAGTGAAGGAGATTATCTAACCTGCACAGTGCCCAATTTGCCAAAGTATGACGATCAGGGGCGCGAGCTGTTCTACTATGCGATTGAGCGCGTCTCCATCGAGAATATGGCCGATTTTGACTACACCGACCCGCAGTTCCAGTACGAAGAGACGGACTATACAGTAAATTACGAAGGTGAAAGCCCTCAGCTGCCAGAAACTAATGAAGTGCAGCTGGACGGCTGCACACTGGACGTCCTGAAGGTACACGACGGGGATGTATCGGTTTTGGAAGGAGGCACCATCGTCAACAGCCTGAAAGGCCATGTGACCATCAACGGCATCAAGATTTGGAGCGCACTGCCCAATGCCACTGAGGAATCAGATCTTCCACCGGTAACATTTGAGGTTTACCAGTCAAAGAGTGTTCCAACGAGTCAAGACGAGGCAATAACAGGTACTTTGGTCGCAGAGCTGTCGATTGAGGATTGGAACGCCCAAAGCAATGCGCACATTTCACACGAAAATGGACAGTACAAATTTACCATCAGCGCAGCGACGGTGGCGAGTGAAGGCTTAGAGTTGGGTGACCCGCTTCCGCTCTACGACGAAGATGGAAATCGCTACTACTACACCCTCATAGAAAACTTTGCGGAACGCACGCTTGAAGGGGACAGCGAGCTGGATTGGGGCGATGTCTATACGGTAAATCAAAACTTCCATGAGTACAGCATCACCAACACATATGCCCCGCAGAAAGGCTCTTTGGCAGTCAAGAAGCTGTTGCAGGTGGAGACCTACCAGCAGTCCTATCCGGGTATTACCTTCCAGCTGTATCGGGAGGAACCAAATGCGGACGGAACGTATCAACAGCCGGTTGCGTATGGAGAGCCGATGGTTTGGACTTCCCAGCAGATCAAGGATGAAGTGGCACAAACGCCGACAACCCTGAACGAACCGGGGCAGGAATCGCATATTCTGAGCAAGGTTTTCACCTTTACGGATCTTCCGATCTATGCGCCAAACGGCTATCCGTACCAGTACTCTGTTGCGGAGGTCATCAACAACGGCGGCTATCAGATGAACTATGAAGCGGCGGTTGTGCAGGGCAATGAAAGTGTGATCGACAAGGTTTTTGACGGTCAGTCTGCGAGCCAAAAAGTTGAGACAATCGACGGAACAACTGTGCTGCGCACAAAAGCAATTGCTGTGACGGAAAATCTGGAGGATGGATCAGCTGCCACCCCCGCAGTGGGCGCCACCTTTGCGGACAAATACAAAGGGGATACGCTTGAGCTGTCTGGTAAGAAAGTTTGGAACGATCAGAACAATGCGCTGGGGCGTCGTCCAGAAGATAACTTCAAGGAACATGTCAAACTCTACCGATATGCAAAAGCACAGACAGGGCAAAATAATGCGATTGATGAGTCTGAAGTCAAATTGGGAGAAAATCAGTGGAAATGGACGACTAGTGAAGATTCTAATGAATGGAGCTACACGATCACAGGATTGGAACGCTATGCGCCAAACGGAATGCCGTGGGTCTATGTTGTCCGGGAAAATCTGACCGGTATGGGAGCGACAGAGTATGTCCCAACAGGTCAAAAGACGAATGGTGACAAAACGGGAGAGGTGAACAGCGAAAAGGTTTCCCCGACTGGTGAGAAGGTCACCATGCCAAACCTCACCAACTCGCTGGAGACCAGCCAATCCTTCCAGAAAAATTGGCAGAACAGCGCTGGGAACCCGATTGAGGACGATTACCTCGGACTCGGCGAACTCACCATCACCGGACAGCTTTGGGTTGGAACAAAGACGAATGGAACGCCTAGCGAAATGAAACCGGCTTCCGAGTTCTTTAGTACTGACCCGTGGAGCAAATGGTTCACTGGAGACGCAGCGGCCATCAAGGACAATGACTTTACCGTCTCGCTGAAGACCTCCCTTGGAGACAACGATGCAAAGACGACCATCAATCATCTGCCGAGGGTAGATGAAAATGGCAGCGAGCTGGTTTACGCGATTGTGGAGACAGAGATAAAAAACGATGCCGGTTTTAGCCAGAGCTTTACCTGGGAGTTTAAGGATGGGAAGCTGCAAGTAGCAAAGGCAGACCCAGCCAACGGCTTGTTCACCCCGCAGTCGGTAACTCCCGCCAATGGCACGACAAAGGCGGTCAATCGGATGGAAACGACCCAACTGAGTGTCTCCAAAGAGTGGATTGGCGATACCAACGAGGCCACTCTGCGGCCATCTTCCATCAATGTGGTGGTCGAGCGAAAAGCGACTGCTGCCGGAAACCAGAACGACTTGCAGGAACTCAACCGCGCAACCTTGATGTCGTCCAGAACGCTGGGAGACGGATGGGAAATTGTACCGGATGACAGCGGTTATCTGGTGTTTACCCTGAACAATGCCAACGGATGGAAGGCTACCGCGACCAATCTGCCGTCCCACGGCATAGAGGAAGGAGAGCTTGTCGTCTATACATACCGTTTCCGCGAACTGAAACCGGATTGGAATGAGGATAATGTGCCTTCATCTGACGAAATTCTCGACGCAGGACAGCGGTATGACGACCATTACACCGTCACCGCCTATGACGATCAGAACCACAAGATCACCAATACGCTGACCCACATGGAGGTTACTGCCGTCAAATACTGGAAACCCGACGGGCTGCATGGAGACTATGCAGAGGTGACCTTCACCCTGCAAAGCAGGACACAGGGCGCAGGAGAAGACGGATGGGCAGATGTTGCCGATCAGGAGAAGATCGTACTGGATGGTACAGTTGACCAAAACGGCGAGTTTGACGCATGGCAGGCGCGCTGGACCGATCTGCCGCGCAGCGATGCACAGGGTAACTCCCTTGAGTACCGCGTGCTCGAAACATTGGCAAACGGTTTGACCGAAGGGCAACAGGTGACCATCCAGTATCCGAACGCCTCAATCTCCGGGACGACAGCCGACAAGACCTACCGCATCACCAACATCCCACTGGGCAAGATCACCGTCACCAAAGAGGACGGCAAAGGAGCGGGGCTGTCGGGCGTTGTCTTCCAGCTGACCGACAACAACGGTTCTACCCCCAAACAGGCGACCACCGCACAGGATGGCACGGTGACCTTTGAGCAGCTGCCGCTCTACAAGGCAGATGGTACGCCGATCACCTACACCCTGACGGAAAGCAGCACCCCGAGTGGCTATATCCAGCTCACCGAGCCGATTACCGTCTCCTTTACTGCTGCTGATGCGCCGCAAGATGGCGTCTTCTGGCAGACAGCGAACGGTTATCTGCTGCATGAGGTCGGCTATAAGGTGGTCAACGGACAGTCCTTTGCGGTAGTTTACACCGGAGGCAGCGGATTCTATTGGCCGGGCCTTGCGGGTGCAGGAGTGGCCGCAGCGGGCGTACTCTATCTGGTTTACAGAAAGACCAGAAGCCGCAACACCGAACGATAAGCACACAGCAGTGGAGCCGCCGCAGGGCGGCTCCACCAAATGAGAAAAGGAGCGAGCAGGTATGAACAACAGAACAAAAGTGGCCGTTTCCCTCTTGCTGTCGCTGCTTTTGGCGCTCGGCTGTTTGAGGACACCGGCCTTTGCGGAAACGCTCACCATCACCCAAATGACACCCTCCGCTCAGAAGGGAAGCATTACCCTCACCCAGCAGCTCAACGAGGTGGAGCAGCTGGGCATTGCGGGTGGCCCGGTGCAGGGGGTGGAGTACACCTTGGTGCAGATCGGCAGTCTGTGCGACATCACCTATAGCGGCGGTTGGATGACCGGCTACGCGGTGGAGCAATCGGTCGCAAACAAGCTGCAAATTGCGGCACCGGATGATACAGGAAGTTATAAATCGAAAAATTATTACATTTTTACCGAAGAAACGGACCTGCAAGCGATCCAAAAGCAGCTGGAAGCAGTCGAGCAAGAGGATTGGAGCGCCCTGATCACGGGCCTTAGCGGGACAACGAAAACAACAGACGACCAAGGCAAAGTTGTCTTTTCGGAACTTCCCTATGGGTTATACCTGATTGTGCAGACCGACATCACCGGCGCGGTGTGTGACGGAAAGCCGATTACCCTTTCCCATCAGCAGAGCCCGATGTTCCTCTCGGTGCCGAACGGCACACAGTCGGACGTCCAGTTGGAAGTGAAAACCCCTCTGGGCTACGGAGAGCTGGAGAAAAACATCGTGGGCGTCGGCAATGTCGATGGAGAGTGGGAGGATGTACAGGACGCCACAACCGAGGTCACTGGGCCGGGAGACGTCATCCGCTTTAAGCTGTCGGTGCGTCCGCCCTCTCTGGGAAGCAAGGACACCCTCGATCACTTTTCTGTGGAGGATATCCTCTCCAAAGGGCTGGATTTGCAGAAGTTGGAAAGCATTACCGACAGTCTGGGACAGAGCTATGCAGAGGACACCGACTACACGGTAACCATCACAGAGGATCTGAAGTCGACCGACCTGGAGGACTCTGAGCAGTCGTTTGTAGGCGGCACAAGGCTGTGGATTGCCTTCACCGCCCAGGGGCTTACCAAACTCGAACAGCTTGCAAGGGCATCGGGCAGCTTGTCGGTCCTGTACACCGCCATGGTCAACGATCAGGCTGCGGTTGGCGGCGCGACCAATATTGCGCGGATGGACCACAAGGTCAACTATGCCCCCGAGGAGGGCGATGATCCGCCTCCGAGAGACCCGCCGCCTAGGGATGACCCGCCTCCCAAGGAGGAGGACAAGAGCTACCGAACCAGGTGGGAGATCGTGCGCAGCTTCACCTTTGATGTGAACCTGACCAAGTATCTGGGACAGGAGGGCAACCTTGCTCCCCAGGGAAGCGTCACCTTTGCACTGTATAAACTGTCCGACGGGGAAAAGGTGCCCGTTTTGCTGCAACAGGATGGGGAGGCTTACCTTGCGGCAACCGACGGCTCCAACGAGTTGACGGTGGGAGCGGATGGAAGTTTTCGCATTCGCGGCTTGAGCGAGGGAACCTATTACCTCAGAGAACTTGCCACAGCGGAAGGATATGCCCTGCCGGATCAGGATATTGAGCTGATTTTGGTGGGAGAGCAGGCCGCTGGGGAATACACCGGGCAGCTGGACAGCAGCCGCTGTGCGGTCAACGGGGAGCAGGGCAGCGTCTCGATACAGGACAACGTGCTGTATCTGGCGATTGTCAACCCGCAAACCTTCTATATCCCGAATACAGGCGGTGCAGGTACCTGGATGTTTACCGCAGGAGGACTTGTGATCGTGGCGGCAGGATTTGTGTATTTGGCCGTCAGCCACAAAAAGAAGGAGTAGTCGATGAGCAGACGAGCAGGGACAGCGCTGGCGTTGGTCCTGGTTTTGGCAGGGACAGCGCTGGCAACTTACCCGTTCTGGAGCCAGTGGATTAAACAGGCCGGGCAAGAGCAGCTGATTGTGGCCCAGCAACAGCTCGTTGGACAGGATGGCTTGGCACAGCAGATCGAGAGCGCACAAGAGTATAATCTTCAGCTGTATGAAAGCAGCGTCTATGTTCGCGATCCCTTCGGGCAGAGCTCTGCGCAGCAGTTGCCCCAGGACTATGAAAGCCAGCTCAATCCCTTGGGCGACGGGGTGATGGGCTATCTGCAAATTGAGGCTATTGATTTGCAGCTGCCCATCTACCACGGCGTCAGCGAGGAGGTACTGCAAAAGGGTGTGGGGCACCTTCCAGAGAGCTCCCTGCCAACCGGCGGTGAGAACACCCACTGTGTCCTTTCGGCCCATGCGGGGCTGGAGGGGCAAAAGCTATTCAGCGACCTGGAACTGCTGGAGTGCGGCGACACCTTTACCCTGCAAATTTTGGGGGAGCAGTTGATCTACCAGATCGATTGCATCGAGACGGTGCTGCCCGATGCGCTGCAATCGCTTGCGATCCAGCCGGGGGAGGATCGGGTGACTTTGATGACCTGCACCCCCTATGGAATCAACACCCACCGGCTGCTGGTACATGCGGTGCGCTTGCAGCAGGAAACGGATGCCCAGCAGCAAAGTGCTTCTGCACCCAGCCGCTGGATGCGCGAGTACAAGCTGGTGCTGGGGGCAGTGGTGGCAGTTGTGGCGGCAGGTACAGTGGGAGCTGTCCTGCTGCGCAAAAAGCACAGCTAATCTTCCCCCAATTGCACAGGGCATTGTGGAAAACGAAGCTCCATTTGCCGCGGCAAATGAGATGCGCGGCAAAGTATGATACCGATTTGAGAACGGGCGGCGAAAACTCGCCGCCCGTTTGCCAATTTCTATTTTCAGGAGGAGAGCAATGCGCAGGGCGATTTTCGTGTTGATTTTGCTGGTTGGATTGGGCGTACTCAACTACCCCTACCTCTCGACCCTTTACCGCCAACACCAGCAGATGCAGCTGGCACAGGAGTATGAGCAGCAGCTTTCCCAGCAGAGTGGACAGCAGCTGGAACAGTCCCAGCAGTACAATGCTGCTTTAACCGCGCAGGACCAATCGCTGCTCGACGCCTTCTCCCAAACAGAAGGGGAACAGCAATCGGAGTACAACCTGCTCGGCTTTGTGGAAATTCCCAAGATTGAGCAGTATCTTCCCATCTATGAGGGCACGACCCCCGACATCCTAAATCAGGGTGTGGGACACCTGACCGGCAGTTCCCTTCCGATCGGTGGGGAGAGCACCCATGCCGTGCTGGCAGGTCACAGCGGCCTGCACTCCCAGCTCATCTTTACCGACCTTGAACAGCTGGTGGTGGGCGACCGGTTTACGCTGCACGTTTTAGGGGAAGAGCTGGTGTATGCGGTGGACCAGATCCTCACAGTCGATCCGTGGGAAACGCAGGCGCTGGAGATTGAGGAAGGGCGTGACCTTGTGACGCTCATCACCTGTGTGCCCTATGGGGTCAACACCCACCGGCTTTTGGTGCGGGGTGAGCGGGTAGAGACTCCACAGGAAAGCAAAACCGATGCAGATCAAGGAGAAGCGCCGTCGGATACAGAGCCAACGGTGGTCGTTGCAGCTGCCGGAGAAGGCCGAATGGCCACACAAAAAAGGATATGGTGGATTAGCCTTGTTGTGTTGGGGGCGGCCATTGTGTGGGCACTTTTGGGCGTCAGAAAGAAAAAAACGACCCCCTCTCACGAAAGCTAGACCCCCAAAAAGGGAACCGGTGAGCCATCACCGGTTCCTTTTTTATACTTTTTTTAAAAGGCGAAGATTGAATCGAAAAATGGAGTTTTATCGAAGAAAACAATCAAAATATACATAGTATATAAAAATATTGCAAAATTAACCCATAAAATCTACATAAAAGAGGCAATTTTTAAAGAAATTTCATTTGACTATTGGCCTTAAGTATATTATAATGTCCTTGTACTTCAAAATGTTAAAAAAATAACAATCTAACGATATAAGCTTTTTAGGAGGAATGCAAAGATGGCAGAAAAACATACCGCGCCGGTTCCCCACTATGAGGTCATTGATACCATGGAGGCACTTCAGGCACGCATGAAGGAGATGCGCAAGGCCCAGCAGGTCTTTGCCACCTACACGCAGGAACAGGTAGACAAGATTTTCTTTGCCGCAGCGATGGCAGCCAACAAGGCGCGCATCCCGCTGGCAAAACTGGCCGTGGAAGAGACCGGCATGGGTGTTGTGGAAGACAAGGTCATCAAAAACCACTACGCTTCGGAGTATATTTACAACGCTTACCGCAACACCAAAACCTGCGGCGTCATCGAAGAGGATGCTGCCTACGGCATCAAAAAGATTGCAGAGCCGTTGGGACTGATTGCAGCGGTCATTCCGACCACTAACCCCACCTCCACCGCCATCTTTAAGGCGCTGATCTGCTTAAAGACCCGCAACGCCATCCTCATCAGCCCCCATCCGCGCGCGAAAAAATCTACCATCGCGGCGGCAAAGGTTGTATACGAGGCAGCAGTAGCGGCAGGTGCACCGGAGAATATCATCGGTTGGATCGATGTGCCGAGCCTCGAGCTGACCAACGAGCTGATGAAGGAGTCGGACACCATCCTTGCTACCGGTGGTCCGGGCATGGTCAAATCGGCGTATTCCTCCGGCAAACCGGCGCTCGGTGTCGGAGCGGGCAACACCCCGGTCATCATCGACGAGAGTGCAGACATCAAACTGGCTGTCAACTCGATCATTCACTCCAAGACCTTCGACAACGGCATGATCTGCGCTTCTGAACAGTCGGTCACCGTGGTCGGCGACATCTATGACGCGGTCAAGAAGGAATTCCAGTATCGCGGCTGCTATTTCCTCAAGGGAGACGAGCTGGACAAGGTGCGCCACACCATCATGATTAACGGTGCACTCAACGCCAAGATTGTAGGCCAGACTGCCTGCACCATCGCCCAGATGGCGGGCGTCGATGTCCCAGCGGGCACCAAGATTTTGATCGGCGAGGTAGAATCGGTGGACATCTCGGAGGAATTTGCACACGAGAAGCTCTCCCCAGTACTGGCCATGTACCGCGCAAAAGACTTTGACGAGGCGCTGGTCAAGGCAGAAAAGCTGGTGGAGGACGGCGGCTACGGCCACACCGCATCCCTGTATGTCCATCCTTCCCAGAAAGAAAAGATCATGAAGCACGCCAACGCCATGAAGGCCTGCCGCATCGTCATCAACACCCCATCTTCCCACGGCGGCATCGGCGACCTGTACAACTTTAAGCTCACCCCATCGCTCACCTTGGGCTGTGGCTCCTGGGGAGGCAACTCGGTTTCCGAGAATGTGGGCGTAAAACATCTTTTGAACATCAAGACCGTGGCGGAGAGGAGAGAGAATATGCTGTGGTTCAGAGCGCCGCAGAAGGTATATCTGAAGAAGGGATGCATGCCGGTTGCCCTGGATGAACTGGGACATGTGATGGGCAAAAAGAAGTGCTTCATCGTCACCGACTCCTTCCTCTACCAGAACGGCTATGTCAAACCAATTGAGGAAAAATTGGACCAGATGGGCATCCAGCACACCTGCTTTTACGATGTTGCTCCGGACCCGAACCTCTCCTGTGCAAAAGAGGGCGCAAAGGCGATGACCTCCTTCCAGCCAGACTGCATCATTGCGCTGGGCGGCGGTTCCGCGATGGATGCTGGCAAGATCATGTGGGTTATGTACGAGCATCCGGAAGTCGATTTTATGGATATGGCAATGCGCTTTATGGATATCCGCAAGAGAATCTACACCTTCCCGAAGATGGGCGAAAAGGCATACTTTGTCGCCATCCCAACCTCTTCCGGTACCGGTTCGGAGGTTACCCCATTTGCAGTCATCACCGACGATGCGACCGGCATCAAATATCCGCTGGCCGACTATGAGCTGCTCCCTAATATGGCGATCATCGATGCAGACAACATGATGACCCAGCCGAAGGGCCTGACCAGTGCTTCCGGTATTGACGCGCTGACCCATGCACTGGAAGCATACGCCTCCATCATGGCGACCGATTACACCGACGGTCTGGCACTCAAGGCGATGAAGAACATCTTCACCTACCTGCCTGCCGCCTATGAAAAGGGTGCAAACGATCCGCACGCCCGCGAGAAGATGGCCGATGCCTCCTGCATGGCAGGTATGGCCTTTGCAAATGCCTTCCTGGGTGTCTGCCACTCGATGGCGCACAAATTGGGAGCTTATCACCACCTGCCGCATGGCGTGGCCAATGCGCTGCTCATCTGTGAAGTGATGCGCTTTAACGCTGCGGAGGTCCCGACCAAGATGGGCACCTTCCCGCAGTACCAGTATCCGCACACCCTGGAGCGCTATGCAGAATGCGCCCACTTCTGCGGCGTCTGCGGCAAGGATGACCAGGAGACTTTGGACCTCTTCATCCAGAAGATCGAACAGCTCAAAGCTTCGGTCGGCATCAAAAAGACCATCAAAGATTACGGCGTAGACGAAAAGTACTTCCTGGATACCCTCGACCAGATGGTGGAGGACGCCTTCGATGACCAGTGCACCGGCTGCAACCCGCGTTACCCACTGCTCAGCGAGATCAAGGAAATGTACCTGAAAGCCTACTACGGCGAATAAGACAGGAGGACAATCATGCAGGAGAAAAAGACGCTGATCTTTACAAGACCGCATAAGAAAATCTATGCCACCGAGGATAAGATTCTCAAGGTGTTCGACAGCAACTACAAAAAGTCTGACGTGCTCAACGAGGCCCGCAATGAGGCCCTGGTGGAAGAAAACACCAATTTGAATGTTCCGTCCCTTTCGGCTGTCTTAAAGACAGAGGAGGGCTGGGCGCTGACCCGCGAGAAGGTAGAGGGCACCACCCTCTCTGAGTTGATGGACAAAAATCCGAGCAAGTTTGCCGAGTATATGGAGCTCTTTGTAAACTTGCAGCTGCAGGTGCACAGCCAGCGCGTCCCCACCATCAAGACCCTCCGCCACAAGCTGATGGACCAGATCAACTCCCTCAAGGAGATCGATGCAACTGCCCGTTATGAGCTCTCTGCGCGCTTGCAGGGAATGCCCAAGCACAACAAGCTCTGCCACGGCGACTTTAACCCAAGCAACATCATCGTCGACAAAGAGGGCAAACTGTGGATCATCGACTGGGCGCACGCTGCACAGGGCAACGCTTCCGCCGACGCGGCAATGACCTATCTGCTCTTCTCGCTGCAAGATAAGGAAAAGGCAGAGCTGTATATCAAGCTCTTCTGCCAGAAAGCAGATATTGCTCGCCAATACGTCAACCGCTGGTTGCCAATTGTAGCGGCAGCCCAGCTGACCAAGCACAAGCCAGAAGAACGCGATCTGCTGCTCAGATGGACCGACGTCATCGAGTATCAATAACAGGCAAAAGATTTGCTTAGAACCGCATGGTTTTTTAAAAAAAGATTTCATTTTCAATAATATCTTGATGCAGAAAAAGGCAAATAGATAAAATTAGAATTTGCGAAAGAACAGATTCGAAAAGCAAAAAACCTCACCTAAAAGTTTTTTAGGTGAGGTTTTTTATATCATTTTTTTGTTAGTTTCTGTTAGGAATGATTAGATATCACCCTTTGCAGATTGCATAGCAACCGTTAGAAGACTTTTGCTAAAATCACGAATTTACAAGCTAAACTATTGACAGATATTCTGGAATGTATTATGGTTATTGCGGGGAGATTGTAAGTTTTGATTAAAAATTATACGGGAAAGCAATACATTTCTATCCAACATGCGGTCATAGAAGTTGTATTCGTGATATTTTTTTTATTAAGGAGGAAAAAGACAGATGAAAAAGGCGATGTCAAAGCTGCTGGCCCTTGTATTGATGGCCTCAATGGTATTGACAGGATGCTCGTCGGGAAATGAGACAACCGACAACAGTGCACAATCCACTACAGGGACGCAGGAACAGGGTGAGGAAAGCGCAGAATCAGAAGATGCCATTACCAACCTGTATGTTCCGAAACTGGCAAGCAGAGAGCTGGAGACCTTCAACGTCCTTTATACCCAGCGGGCAGAGGACGGCGAGAACCTGACCAACCTGGTGGACGGCTTGCTGGAATCCGACACCAACGGCGAATTGGTTCCGTGTTTGGCAGAGGAGTGGGGCACCGAGGACGGCGGCAAAAACTGGACCTTTAAGCTGCGCGAGGGCGTCAAGTGGGTTGATGTCAACGGCAACGAGAAGGCGGACGTCGTTTCACAGGATTTTGCCACCGGTTTGGAGTGGATCCTGAACTTCTACAAGAACGATTCCAACAATACCACCATGCCCATTGAGATGATCAGCGGCGCCGGTGAGTATTATGAGTATACCAAGGCCCTCCCGGAGGAAGAGGCCAAAGCGCTGGATGCCAGCGAAGGTTCCAAATTCCGCGAGATGGTCGGCATTGAGACCCCGGACGACTACACCATTATCTACCACTGCATAACCGAAAAGCCATACTTTGACTCGCTGGCAGCTTATGCAG
>ENA-OYXB01000415-OYXB01000415.1-human-gut-metagenome-genome-assembly--contig:-NODE-415-length-18293-cov-7.076434_pt1 | contig 18293 bp, 18 predicted proteins | sample MGYA00244176_ERZ653409 | MGnify/ENA primary metagenome ERZ653409 (study PRJEB26926, sample SAMN06164912) | human gut metagenome | biome: ENVO:00009003; feature: ENVO:2100002; material: ENVO:00002003... | reverse complement strand
CAAGGCTATTCGTCGGCAGCGTCAGATGTGTATAAGAGACAGACGGGAGACCGTGCTGCCATGTAAACCCTATCCGAAGCAACACCGTGACTGCAAAAGGAGAGCGGCGGCCCGTCGCACCTTTTGAGGCGAGAGCCAGCGGTCTATGTGGCTTGAACCGTCGGGCGACCGGCGGTCTAGATAGATTGTCATCACAACAGAACCCGGCTTACAAGCCAGCTCAGCTACAGGGGGAAGAACCAAACCGGTTCTTCCCCCTGTAGCTTAACGGGGAAAAAATAAAAAGCGTCAGGAAATCCCGACGCTTTTTGTTTTTGGTTATACCGAGAATTTGTCGACGATGGAAATCACAATCGTCAGGACAAACAGCACAGCGGTCAGCACTTTGGTGCCTTTGACCAGCATGGCGTCTCTGGTTCTGCCGTAGTTGTGGCTCATGGCCTCAGACTGGCCACCAGTCAGTGCGGACATGCCTCTTTTGCTCTCCTGCATCGAAACAAGACCGATGACGGCGATGGAAGCCAGAATCAGGACGATTGCGCAGATGATATTCAGTACGCCCATTGTAAACCTCCTAAAAATGCGAATCAATCAGGCGAAAGGGCTTGCACAAAGGCAACCTTCGCATCATAATTTAACTTATTTATCATAGCATACTAGAACCCTTTTTGCAAGGGCTGTCCTTTTTTTTCATGCAGAAATTTTGCGTGCATAAAGGCCGTATTCCCGGGCAAACTATCACTGTTCCTCAAAACCAGTTTTGTACTGGGTGCCCAGCGTTTGTGAAGGGAGAGGAACAAAAATCCGGTGCTTTCGTTTCCTTGCCTGTTTTTTAAGGGAAATGGGATACCGGTAAAAAGAATCCGGTATCCTTTTTCCAGAAGCTTTCGATAAAGAAGGCAATGCTGCACGGATTGGAACACTGGTCCGAGAAGCGAGATGGATAACAGGTGCGGATTCTTTTTTTATGTATACAAAATCAGGAAGAATCTGGAAATTGTAAGGGGAAAAGCTAGGTTTTATCAAGTCGTGACAACTGCAAAAAATGGGGAAATGCTTGACTTCCCAGGCAAAATATTGTATCATAGGAGGGTACTTTTTCCAAGTTATGCCGCTGTGGTGGAATAGGCAGACACAAGGGACTTAAAATCCCTCGGAGTAAAATCCGTACCGGTTCAAGTCCGGTCAGCGGCACCACATCGGAGCAAAGGTGACTTTGCTCCGATGTTTTTTTGTGCGTATACACAAAAACGTCCTCAGCCCGCCGCAAAGCTTTCGGTAATGCTGAAAATCTATTTCGATCTTTTGGCTTACTCTACGCAATATAGAGTAAGCGCAGCGCCCTGACTCTATATGGGCAGAAGGATAGATTTTTATGTTCTCAGCTGAAAATTACTGGAAGGACCGGGCGCATTGTTTTATAAAAATTTGAATGATCCGCATGAAGTTGTAAAAACGACAACAGCTCGAATTTTAAAATACAAGGAGGAAATTTTGTGAAAAACGAAGAACACAAACTGCCGCTGTTTCGCGGCGAACTGGCATTGGCCATTGCGGTGGTGATCAACTCTCTAGGTGTGGTATTGATGCTGTATTCGGGTGCGGGCATCTCCGCTATTTCCAGCGTCCCCTATGCTTTTTCGGAAGTATTCACCTTCTTCTCTCTGGGAACCTGGACCTATATCTTTCAGGCTGCCCTGATCCTGACGCTGATGATCTTGCGGCACCGGTTTGTGCCGTCCTATCTTTTCAGCTTTGTTGTCGGTTTTATCTTCAGCGAGCTGCTGGATGTGCACGAGATGTGGATCAATGTACTCCCCACCAATCTGGGATGGTATGTGCTCTACTTTGTCATCAGTTACCTGCTGATCTGCTTTGGAATCGCCCTCTCCAACCGCTGCAAACTGCCCATCATTCCTACCGACCTCTTCCCTCGGGAGTTGTCGCAGATCACCAAAATCAGCTATCCCAAAATCAAAATATCCTTCGATGCTACCTGTTTGATCGTGACAGCTGGTATCACCTTCCTATTTTTAGGTCATGTGGAAGGGCTGGGAATCGGCACGGTACTGGCGGCACTGACGATGGGAAAGGTGATCGGGCTCATGGGAAACTGGCTGGACCGGCATTTTGTCTTTGATATCTATCACCCGCACACCAAGAAAAAGGATGTATGCAAATTATCATAACTTTCGTGTTGTACTAGTAACGATCTAGTCTTCCACCTTTTCAGGTTGAGTGGACGCTATCCGCGTTCTAAGATTCTCCTTTTTGCCTTGCGGTGTGCGTTTAGAGTGTTTTTTTGCCTACATAAAAGGCCGGAGCTTTGGATAGCTCCGGCCTTTTTGCATAGGAAACGGGGGAAGAATCCCCTTTACAACCCAAGGCGATAAAAATGGTGTTGCTTTGTGGCTTGTTTTGGTTGACAGGGAACAGACTGCTTTTTATACTGAAATAAAGAAAAGCGATGCCATACGTTCCGTACCTTTTGAAAGGAGTGCTAAATAGATGAAAATACAACAGTATGTCGTGGATGCCTTTACCGATCACATCTTTGCGGGAAATCCGGCAGCAGTTTGTGTAATGGAGCAGTTCTTGCCCGATGAGATGCTGCAAAACATTGCCATTGAAAACAATCTTTCGGAAACAGCCTTTGTTGTGCCAAAGGGCGAAGGATACCAGCTGCGCTGGTTTACACCGGGACGAGAGGTCGATCTGTGCGGCCATGCGACGCTGGGCACCAGCTTTGTGCTGGCAAATTTTTGTGCGCCTGCAAAACAGGTCTTTACCTTCGAAACACTCAGTGGACGATTGACTGTACAGCGCAGGGACAATCTCTTCGAGATGGATTTTCCATCTCGTCCCCCAGAACCTGTGGCGGTCACCGAAGCGATGGTGCGCGCAGTTGGTTTGACCCCCCAGAAGGCGTATCTGAGCCGCGATTTGATGCTGGTGCTCGAGGACGAGCAGCAGGTGCGCAATTTCCAGCCCGACTTTGCGGCGATCAGTCAGGTGCCGGAAGGAATGGGGCTGTTTATTACTGCACCATCCCGCGAGTATGATTTTGTTTCCCGCACCTTTTTCCCAAAAATTAAGGTAAACGAGGACCCGGTTTGCGGTTCCGCGCACTGCAATCTGATCCCCTATTGGTCCAAACGACTGGGCAAAAAGAAGATGGTGGCCTATCAGGCCTCTCCGAGGGGCGGTGTGCTTTACTGTGAGGATGCAGGAGAGCGCGTCAAGATCAGCGGACAGGCTGTGCTCTATGCAGAGTCGGTTCTCCATATAGAGGGATAAGCGTCAAGGATGGACCCGACAAGACAGCGTGTGTTGGTGCTATTTGGTTACCTTTTCCTCTTTGCCAAGCGCACAGGAGGAAGCTGTCTTTACTTCACGCTCCTTTTTGGCGAGTTCCACGATCTCCCCTACGCCGTTTAACACCATCGTTGGGCGATAGGCGTAGGTCTTGAGGGTATCGCGGGTAGAGACGCCCGAGAGGACCAGCACGGTGGACATGCCGCTCTCCATACCGGAGATGACGTCGGTGTCCATCCGATCGCCGACCATTACAGCGTCGCCCGAGTGGCAATTGAGCATCCGCAGACCGGTGCGCATCATGAGCGGATTGGGTTTGCCGCAGAAATAAGCCTGTGTGCCGGTTGCCATCTCGATGGGGGCGATGAGCGCGCGGCAGGCGGGGGCGATGCCGTTTTCGATTGGCCCGGAGACGTCCGAGTTTGCGCCGATCAGCTTTGCACCCTGCAGCACTAGGTTGGTGGCCTTGGTCAGGGTATCCAGCGAGTAGGAGCGTCCCTCCCCGACGACGACATAGTCGGGGTTGACGTCGTTCATGGTGATGCCTGCATCATACAGTGCATTGAGCAGTCCGGCCTCACCGATGGCGAAAACCGAACAGCCCGGCGCCTGCTCCTTTAAAAAGGCAGCGGTGGCCAGTGCACTGGTGTAGAAGTGTTCCTCCTGGACATCCAGCCCCATGCGCGCCAGTTTCTGTTGCAGTTCCTTTGGGGTGTAGCCGCTGTTGTTGGTCAAAAAGAGGTATTCCTTCTTTTCGTCATGCAGCCACTGGATAAATTCCGCCACTCCGGGGAGCACGCGATTCCCATGGTAGATGACGCCGTCCATATCGCAGATAAACCCTTTTTTGCGGTTAAAATCAATTGGTTGTGTATTTTTCATTATGTTTGAATTTCCTCCCATTTTTCGGCGCATTCCCTGCGCCTTTTTCTTTTATGCCGTATCATTTTGAGTATAGCAGACAAACAGAGCAGTTTCTAGCAAAAATGTGTAAAATTTATTGGATTTGCTCCCCTTGCACGAAGGCGACCTATATGATAGAATACCCAAAAGGGGGAGTGAACAAAATGTACACAAGGATTGCCAAAAAGCGGATGCTGTTGGCGCTGGGCATTTCGCTGGTGATTTTTTTGCTGGCAGTGGGTGCCGGCATTTGGATGGGCAGCAAACCGTTTGGACAGCTCAAAGAGGAAGAGGTGGTGAGGGCAAAGCTGAGCTTGACGCCGCCGGACATTTCCTTTGAGCTGAGCAGCGGAGAAATTCGAGAACTGGTTCCCCTGCTGCGCGAACTGCGCACCTTTCAGGGGGACAACCGATACACCGATTATGCCGGGCAGATGGTGATCTTTACAATCGGCTTGCGGGATGGATCGGAGAAGAAGGTAGCGGTATACAGCCCTTTTATCATCATTGACGATATAGGGTACCGCGCGGAGGACGGCCCATGTGAGGCGCTGAGCCTCTTTGCAAACCGCTTGGCCAGCGAGCGTGCAAGTTAGGGAATCTGTCCTTGACATGCGGACAGCATTTTGAATAAAAAGGTACTGCTTTATACAATTTTTATACACCGGCAGCTCACAGGCAAGGCGCTTTGGGGCTGCCGGTTTGTATGGGCGATTATACGCACTGTAAAATCGCGGCGAGCAAAAAAGCAGGAGGGTGAAAAAGAATGTCGGAAAAGGGAAAATATACAATACAGGTATGTTACAAAATGGGGTAACAGAAGCTTTTATTTTTGGTGGATAGTGAGAAAATTTATTGACAAAAATTTTTGCCCAATTTTGGTGCAGCGCAAACAAAGGTTTGCAGCAAAGGGTTTTTCTGCCGCTTTTGCAGTTCCAGCAGCAAAAGAACAAAAGAATTTTGCCCTTGACAATCCCAAGATATAGTGGTATAAAGTACAAGGCAATACAAACTGTAGTTATACAAAGCGTAAAATACCGAATACAGTTTGTATTGTATCTTTTTGAGAGAATTATTTTTGAAGATAAAGGGGAGTCGAGATGATTAAGGAAGTTATCAAGCGCGACGGACGTGTCGTTGAGTTTAACGATGCCAAGATCCTATCCGCCGTAGAGAAGGCGATGAAGGCAGCCGGTTGTGCAGTCCCAGAAGGTGCCGCAGCTGTCACAGAGGCGGTTGTGCGGGAGCTGGAAAGCAATTATTCCGACACCCCACCGAAGATCGAACAGATTCAGGACATCGTCGAGCGAGAGCTGATGAAGCTGGGGTACGATGAGGTTGCAAAGCAGTACATCCTTTACCGCGCAAACCGCACCCGTATTCGTGAGGCGAACACCAGCCTGATGAAGACCATCGATGAGATCACCAAGGTGGATGCCAGACAAAGCGATGTCAAGAGAGACAACGCCAACATCGACGGCAACACCGCTATGGGCAGCATGCTGCAGATCGGCACTGCGGGCGCAAAGGCGTACAACGAGGCGTATCTGCTGACCCCGGAGCAGGCGAAGGCCTACCGCGAGGGCGACATCCACATCCACGATTTTGACTTTTATTCGCTGACTACCACCTGCACCCAGATCGACATTATCAACCTCTTTGACGGAGGCTTTTCCACCGGTCACGGCTTCCTGCGCGAGCCACAGAGCATCCAGAGCTATGCGGCGCTGGCAGCCATCGCCATCCAGTCCAACCAGAACGACCAGCACGGCGGCCAGAGCATTCCAAACTTTGATTACGGCATGGCGCTGGGCGTCGCAAAGACCTTCCGCAAAGCCTACACCAACAAGCTCATGGAGGGCGTAGAGGACTATCTGGATACCGAGGACGAGAAGGAAGGAATTGCCGAGGTGCTGGCCGAGGCAAAGGAAAAGACCGGCTTTACCCCGAAGCTGGAGGAAGGCGCCAAAGAGTTTGACGCAGCGGTCGCCCAGGGGCTGACCGAGCGCTACAACATTCCGGCAAACAAAGCTGCGCGTCTGGTGGAGGTTGCGCGCCACCGCGCCACCCGCAAAGCCGACCGCGACACCTATCAGGCGATGGAGGGCTTTGTCCACAACCTCAACACCATGCACTCGAGAGCCGGTGCACAGACCCCATTTAGCTCGATCAACTACGGCACCGATACCTCTCCTGAGGGCAGAATGGTCATCAAAAACATCCTGTTGGCCACCGATGCCGGCCTGGGTCACGGCGAGACCTGCATCTTCCCGATCCACGTCTTTAAGGTAAAGGAAGGGGTCAACTACAACGAGGGCGATCCGAACTACGATCTCTTTAAACTCTCCTGCAAGGTCAGTGCCAAGAGACTGTTCCCGAACTACATCTTCCTGGATGCGCCGTTTAACCTGCAATACTATAAACCAGGTCATCCTGAGACTGAAGTCGCGACCATGGGCTGCCGCACTCGCGTCATGGGCAACGTCTATGATCCGAGTCGTGAGATCAGCTACAGCCGCGGAAACCTGTCCTTCACCTCGATCAACCTGCCTCGTCTGGCCATCGAGTCCAACCACGACGAGAAGGTATTCTATCAGAAGCTGGACAAGATGCTGGATCTGGTTGCCAATCAGCTGCTCGACCGCTTTGAAATTCAGGCAGCCAAGCGCGTCTACAACTTCCCGTTCCTGATGGGACAGGGCGTATGGCTGGACAGCGACAAGCTGGGCCCCAACGATGAGGTGCGCGAGGTGCTCAAACACGGCACCCTCTCGATCGGCTTTATCGGATTGGCAGAGACCTTGACCGCACTGTACGGCCATCATCACGGTGAGAGCGACGAGATGCAGCAGAAGGGCCTGCAGATTGTCCGTTACATGCGCGACTACTGCGACCGTAAGAGCCAGGAAATGAAGATGAACTTCACCCTGCTGGCTACCCCAGCGGAGGGCCTGTCCGGACGCTTTGTCCGGATGGATAAAAAGCGCTACGGAATTATTCCGGGCGTCACCGACCGCGAGTACTACACCAACTCCTTCCATATTCCAGTTTGGTTCAACATTTCAGCTTATGACAAGATCCAAAAAGAGGCCCCCTATCACGCACTCACCAACGCCGGCCACATCAGCTATGTAGAGCTGGACGGCGATACCTCCAACAATGTCGAAGCGTTTGAGTCGGTTGTCCGCTGCATGCACGATGCCGGCATCGGCTACGGCTCGATCAACCATCCGGTTGACCGCGACCCAGTTTGCGGCTATGTCGGCGTCATCGGAGACGTCTGCCCGCGCTGCGGCAGACGGGACGGCGAGGCCATCAGCCCAGAGCGCTTAGCACAGCTGCGCAAACAATATCCAGATATTCCAACCTTCCGCGGCATCAACTAATCAAGTTGTCCCGGATCAATTTAGAAAAAATAAATGAGTAAAGGAGAATGTATTATGTCCGCAATGCAGAAACAGTCCACAGTAGGAAAAGATGTACGTTTTGAGAGAATCCGCCGCATCACCGGTTACCTTGTCGGCACCATGGACAAATGGAACGACGCCAAAAAAGCCGAGGAGCATGACCGCGTAAAACACGGCCTTTCCAACGGCTGCTGCAAATAAGCTATGGAGATTAACGTAGCTGGAATCATCGGCGAAAGCATCGTAGACGGGCCTGGCATCCGTCTGACCGTCTTTTGCCAGGGTTGTCCGCATCACTGCCCCGGTTGCCAAAACCCCGAGACCTGGGCCTTTGAGGAGCGCACCAGGATGAAGCCGGAACAGATTCTGAAGATGGCTAAGAGCAATCCGCTGGTGCGCGGCGTCACCCTTTCGGGCGGCGAGCCGTTTGCACAGCCGCTGGAACATGCAGAGCTTGCCAAGCTATTGCACGAGAACGGCTATGAGGTTGCCGCCTACAGCGGCTACACCTTTGAGGAGCTGTACAACGGCACCCCGGAGCAGAAGGAGCTTTTGCAGAACATCGATGTACTGATCGATGGCCGCTTTGTGCTGGCTGAGAGAACGCTGGAGCTGCGTTTTCGCGGCAGCCGCAATCAGAGGATTCTCAACGTCAAAAAGAGTCTGGAGGCCGGTCAGGCGGTGTTAGAGGAGAGCGAGCGCTGGGGCGCATAATCTCCCTTTTCACCGAATGGACGGTGCAATGACCCAAATATCGAGTATCGAAAAAAGGCTCGCTGGCATATGCCAGCGAGCCTTTTTGTGTTGTTTTATTCTCCCAGTTTAAATTTGCGGAACTCCTCGACAAAATCCCGGATATATGCCGAAGAGAGTTTCATTGCCCGCTGCCCGATTTTTTGGCTGGAACCCTTCGGGTCGCCGGGACCAAACCATCCGCTCGGTGCATTTTCGCAGGTATCTCTCGGAAGGCGAACCATACCGCCTTTAAAATCAACTGCCTGAATATAGGAAGCCTTTGCATTTTCGCTGGGGTCGTGGGCGTTCATTGGCTGGCACAGTTCCAGGTGGACAGCATCCGGCGCGACAACCATCATGGCAGAGGTCTCCAGGAAATCGCCGTGGCCGCCCTTGAGCGAGGGATCCAGCTGTCCGACCAGGCTCCACCAGTCGATGCTGGCGCAGATGCCGCCGTTGTGGTAGACCTCCAGAGCCATCTTGTCGATGGAGGGGTTGTTGCCGCCGTGGCCGTTTAGGATGAGGAAGCGGCGGGCACCGTGCTGCATCAGCGAGGAGGAGATGGCGTGCAGCACAGCATACAGGCCCTCATAGCCCAGGTCGATGGTGCCGGCAAAACTCATGTGGTAGGGGCAGACGCCGTAGGGGATGGTGGGGACGATCAGCACATGCTCCATATCTGCGATCTTGTCGGCCAGATATTGCGGAACCATAAAATCGGTTCCCAGTGCACACTGCGGACCGTGCTGTTCGGTGCTGCCCACAGGAATGACGACGACGGGGTCTTGTTGGAGAACTTCTTTAGCCTGGGCGGTTGTGAGTTTTGCAAGATACATGGTGGACCATCCTTTCGTTCGGATTCGAGGAAAAAGGTGTAAATCCCCGAATTATCTAGTTTTTGACAAAAAACTTGTTTTATTTTAACAATAATCCTTTACATTTGGACAATTATACTGTAAACTATTAACTAGACACCTCTTCACGGAGAAACCTTTCTGTGCTTCATTTATTATATACGTTGTATCCAGGAAAGTAAAGCGGGATAGGGTGGAGAAGGCTACTTTTATATTTGAATTTATAACAAAGGACAGGAAAAGTATGGACATTATTCAAAGAATCAACACCATGTATCCCCAGATGACAAAGAAGCAGAAGAGCATAGCAGACGTCCTGCTCGAATCTCCGGAGGATATTGCCTACATCACGTTGGCGCAGCTGAGCAAAAAGACATCCTCCTCCGAGCTGACGCTGCTGCGATTTTGCCAGAAGCTGGGATACAATAACTTCCTTGAGATGAAAAATGCTTTCCGTGAATATACCCAGAACATGGTTAAGCTGTTGTCTTCCCCACAATACTTTGTACCGGATGCCACCATCACCGACGAAAACGGCAAATCAGCTCTTTTGCGGGAGATCTGCCGGGAGGAATCGGAGGCGTGCAAAAACTTCTTTACCTCATTGGATCTGCTGTCGATCATTTCGGCGGCGGAGGCTATCCGAAAGAGCAAGAGAATCTTTATCTGCGCGCACGACATCTCGCACGTTCTGGCGGAATTTTTGGCGGCACGTCTGCGGCTTTTGTACTTTGACCCGCAGATCATCGATCTGAACAGTCTAAACGATACACAGGATAAGTTGGAGATGATGACCTCGGACGATCTGGTCATCTTCATTGCATTCCCCAAATATTATTATCCTCTCGGTTCGATTGCCAAAAATGCAGTTTCGCGCGGAGCACAGCTTTTGACGATTACCGACAGCATCTCTTCCCCCACGGTACAGTACAGCAAATATTTGTTAGTATGCCACACCTCAACAAGGGTGTTTTATAACTCCCTGACCCTGCCGATGGCGATGGCAAATCTGCTGCTTTCCTATCTGGTTATCGATCTTGGACCGGACTACCGCAGCAGGGACTTAAAGGCAGCTTCACAGCCACAAGAAGAGTAAAAGCCACAGGTCAAGTGTCCATGGATCTGTTTCCTGCCTAAACGCTATATTGAGGAACGAATAAGATAAAAGTAAGACCGATTTGCCTATTGTAGCAAATCGGTCTTTTGTATAGCCAAACCGGCCGCAATGTGCAGTGCAGGCGACAAAGAGTTTATGCGATATCCGCATCTGCCTGCTTTAGAGAAAGCTGGGCGGCTTTACTTTTCCAGTGGGAAGATCAACTCCATCGACGGCAGTGCAATTTTGCTGCGGCGGTCGTAGAGTTCGCAGGATTCAAATCCCTCACGGACGCGGTATCCAGAAGAGGGAAGCCAGGTGAGCAAAAAGTATTTTTTGGCTTTTGCAATTGCCAGAGACAGCTCGTTGGCGACTTTAAAGTTAATCTGGATGCTTGCATAGTCGCCGGCAGGCAGCTCCAAAATGGTGAAGCAGTCGTTCTGTTGGGTGCTGTCCACCAAGTCTCCCACAAAATAGGTAAATGTTCCGTCTGGCTGCGTAGGGGAGAACACCACCATTGTGCCGCTGGGATTGGTGCGGTTTTGCAGGTTCTCCCGCTTGTCGTTAAAGCTGCTCTGAAGGGCGGTGACGTCCTTGCGGTAAGTTTTTTTAGATGTGCTTGTCTGCATACCGGCTATATAGCGTGGCTGCTCATAGGAGCGCACCCGCACGCTGAATTTCGGTTTCTTTTTAAAGAAAGAAAACATAACAAAATCCTCCTGAAAAAATATGGCCCCCTGAGGTACTCAAGGGGCCATAATCAATTGTGCTTAGTGGGTAGAGCCGCTTGCAGAGGTAATGTCGTGCTCGTTTTCGATAGCGGCTTCGATCGAGAGCTTCAGGCCTTTGCTGATTTCCTCGATGGTCATCGAAGCGTAATTTGGATGGTTCTGAATGGTTGCATACGGTACATGGATGAAACCGCCGCGAATGTTCGGGAACTCGCGATCAATCTGGTACAGCAGATGATACATCAAGTCGTTGCAGACATAGGTGCCAGCAGTGTTGGAGACAGAAGCTGGTACGCCGTTGTCCATCATCTTCTTGACCATAGCCTTGATTGGCAGTTTGGTGAAGTATGCATCCGGGCCATCCTCATAGATCTTCTCGCCGTGCGGTACATTGCCTTCGTTGTCAGGAGCACCAGACGGGGAATCCTCGCAGTTGATGGCAACGCGCTCTGGGTTCATCGCGGTTCTGCCGCCAGCCTGACCGACCAGAATGACGATGTCCGGTTTCTCGCTGCGAACGAGTTCCTGAACCTGCTCGCCGCCCTTGTGGAAGACAACAGGGATTTCTTTCTTTACAATCTGTGCACCCATAATTTCGTCTGGCAGAAGACGTACTGCCTCAAACGATGGGTTCATAGTTTCTTTGCCAAATGGTTGGAAGCCAGTAATCAGAACTTTCATGGTACATTCTCCTTTACAAAAATACTTCTATCAGCTTTTTGCGATAGGAATTTAAACGGCCGGTTGGCCGTCTTTCATAATGAGGGTGGAGCCGGCGTAGATTGTCGGCTTTTTGAACACGAGATCAAAGTGCCCGGCAGCATCGTGGATGCCGCCCAAGGCGAGGTTTCTTCCCATGCCGATGTGGAAGGTAGTGAAGGTGGACTCGTCCTCGATGTAGCAGTTGCCCAGGCAACCGGAGCACTCATTGAGTCCGATTCCAAACTCCCCGGCAACATAGATGCCGGGATCATCAAAACCGTCCATATAGGATCGGAGACTCTTTCCAGCGGCGCTATCCTGAATTTGCATCAGACGCCCGTCCTCAAAGGTCAGTGCGATGGGACTTTCCGGGACACCGATATATCCCAGCGAACCGTCGACTACAGCCTGTCCGCGTGTTTTGGTTTCCTCGATGCCGATATAAATTTCAAAGCTGGAGGAACCGACCTTACCTGGAACATCAGCTAGACCATTAAAGAGTCCGGGAGCGCGTCCGCGCTTGCCAAAGGTGATGTCGGTGCCCAAAGCGGTGGTGACATGGATCTCGTGAGCCTCACGCAGTGCAGCGAGCATACCGTCAGCAGTAGAGGCAGCTTTTTGCGGGTCCATTGTCAGAAAGTCAAAAGTGAGCATGGACTGGGAGTTGTTAGTTGCCAGAGGCAGCGACAAGAACCGCTTGCCGTGTACAAGCACTTCCCGCACTGCACGGGTGGTGATGAGCGAGAAATTGGTAGCACCGATGATGACATCATTATACAACAAAAACTCGAGCATCGTGTCGAAAAGGTGGCCCGGCTGTGAGCTGTTTTCGGGGATGGTGAGCATGGAGACGGCACCGTGTGCCCGAATCACCGCATACCACAGCGCCATTCCCTCGGCCTGGTGGCTGTCATCGGTGATGATCAGCACCTTTTCTCCTGGTTTTACCTGGCACCAGCGGCGTGCGACGATGTCTGCACCCTCTTGGATCGACAGACTCATTGCAGGATCACATCCTTTAAAAATCTTGGAAAGGGCCTGCGGCAGAACAGTTGGCCACAGACCCTTTTCGTAGGTGAGATATTATGCGTTGACCATCACGCACATGTAGATGATCTGGAATACCAACATCAGAATGGAAGGAATAAGCTGCATCTTGATGATGGAGTACTTATTCTTAACCTCCAGGTAGATACCAGGAACGATGTTGAAGTTCGCAGCCATTGGGGTAAGCAGGGTGCCGCAGTAGCCGCAGGTCATAGCAAGGGTTACCATGTACAGCGGGTTTGCGCCCTGGTTGATGACGAATGGAACGCCGATACCGACGGTCATAACGGTGATCGCTGCGAAAGCGTTGCCCATGATCATGGTAAAGAGTACCATGCCGACTGCGTAAGCAATGATGCCGATGTAGACATTGTTTGCAGGGATAACAGCGCCAAACAGATTGGAGAACGCATCACCGACACCAGCCTGGGTGAATACTGCGCCAAGGCAGGTCAGAAGCAGAGGCATAATGTAGGTAGGACCGCTCATGTCCAGGAAGCGGCGACCCTCTTCCAAGAAGGTCATTGGCTTGTTCTCGCGGTTCCAGATCATCAGCAGGATAACGCCGACGATGGTTGCAAACAGCGAGCAGAGCAGGGTGCTCCAACCGGTGAGGAATACAGAAATCAAAATGGAGAATACACCAGCGGCAAAAGCAGGAATGAAGATCTTCATACCGATCTTCTTAAAGTTGCGCTGCTGTTCTTCCTTGGAAGCAGACTCGAGGTTGCCGCGTTTTACCATGCTCAGAGCAGCAGGAACGCTGGTGATTGCGACGATAACGCCGCTGGCGATTGGTGGGAGCCACTGGCCGAAGGCAACAACGATGCCCAGTGCAAACCAGAAGCAGCCGGTTGGAATGTAATGTTTGTTGGCCTTTACCATCCATGCTCTGACGCCGCAGTACATGCTGAAGAGGCCGGACAGGATGTACATGATCTGCACAAGCTTATCCGAGATGGTATAATCAGCACTCATAAAGTAAGATAACATCAGCTTGTGTCCCCCTTCCGCTAGTTAGCAGCCTTGGCATCTTTTTTGTAGATGTCAGGATAGTATTTCTTAACCATATGTCTATCGACGATGAGGGTCTGAGTTGCATTGACGATTGCTGCAAAGATAGCAACTGGGATCTGAACAACAACGATCTGCATAGGGTCGAAATCATAGCCGATGGATGCCAAGGTGGACTGGATGAGCAGTACCGAAGAGTTAGCGGCAAACAAGCACTGGCCGAAGAAGTTGGAGACGTTGGAATCTTTGCCGTAGAGGGCCTTGATGGTTTCCTCGTGTTCTGGGGTTACGTCATAGCCGTGAGCTTCGATGATACCGATGGTCATAGGCATCAGGATTGGACGTACAAAGCTGGTAATGCCGGTAATCGGGATTTTGAAGATGATGGCCAGCTCGTCGATGACGCCCCAAACGGCGATCAGCATGCCGGAAGTCAGGCCTTTAATCTTGCGGATCAGGTCAGCAGCAGCTTCCTTCAAACCGTTGCGCTCCAGGGTACCGGTCAGGATCATCAGGATGATCGCGATCAACTGGCTGCGGCTGGAGACAAAGTTCGTGCCGATAATTTCCAGCAGGTCCACAACATTGATGCTGCCTGCGATTGCGGTGACGACCGCGGAGACAAAGATGATGGCGATTGGCTCAAGTTTAATGGCGAAGCCTACGATAACTACGAGAACGCCAAGTAAACACCAATACATAAAAACACCCCTTCATTAAAAATTTAAAAGCAGCTGAAGCTTTTACTTCAGCATAAAGATTGCCGGCAATCTTTATGCTTTCTTACTGTATTATACAACAGAAATGCGGTGAAAACAAGATAAATTTACCAAATTATGTATTTTTTATGAATTTGTCAAAACCGTATCCTTAAATTTTCCATTATGGAAAAAAATAAAGAGGATAAAACAAAATTTATCTACTTTAGTTGGGTAAAGTAACGAAAACTTAAGAGAAAAAAGAAACTTTCAATGTCCAAGATATGAATAATTGCGGTGCTGGAGCGTCAGCTTTTGGCTTTTTTGCAAGGAAATAATGAGATCTTGTCCGGGCATGATATTCGCTTTTTCTCTGCAAAATTTCTCAAAAAGAAGGCAGAAAAACGAGAGAAAAAGAAAGCAGATACTTTTAGAATTGGTGCGAATATGTTATAGAATGATTGAGATAAAGTAAGCGCACAGAAAAACGGCCTCCCGAAGGAGGCCGTGAAAGGTCAGAGTATTTGGAAAGATTTAAAGAGGAGCAAAAACGACCGGACTAGTCGTGCAGCTGCATGGGGAGCCCGATCAATTCGTTCCAGCTTTCCTTGAGCGGTTCGGAGAGCGCATGTCCGATCTTGGAGATGAAGATTAACCGCGAAGAGCTGTGCGCTTGGCAGGGGGAAAAGTGGATTCTTGCGCCGACCACATCCACCTGATTCCATCCATTTTCAAACAGGCAGAAGCCTTTGATGCGGTAGGTCTCGGGGATAAAGCGGGTGAGAAAGGCAGCGATCTTGTCGCGTTCCAGCTTTTCCGGGCAGTTGAGGACGATGGAGTCCGGGAGCCGTCCGACATCTTCGGCTTCCTCGCTGCTGGTGTGGTGGGCCAGCAGGTCCCGTTCGAGCAGTTCCAGACTGAAGCCGCCATACGAGCAGCTGACGATCTCACAGTCGGGATTGATGCGCCGAATTTGTGCTTTGAGCATGCCGAGCAGCTCCGGTGCGACCAGGTCCGCTTTGTTGATGACGGCCATGTGGCAGTGGGCAAGCTGGCGTTTGACCATCTCGACGTCCTGAATCTGTTCCATAAAGTTGTCCGCATCGATGAGGCAGATGATGCCTTGCAGGGCGCAGTGCGGGTTGGATTCAAGAATCTTGCAGATGTGGGCGGGATCGGAGAGGCCGGAAACTTCGACGAAGATCATCTCAGGAGATTTTTGTGTCATCTGTTCGAGCGCATCGGCCAGCTTGTCTTCTCCGCAGGAACACTGCATCGAGCCGTTATCGAGCGCTTCAATTTCAATGGGCTCATCGTCCGAGTGGAGCAGCACAGGTTCGGTGAAGATGACGCCGAGACTGCGGTCTGGATTTTGCCGCAGAATGGAGAGAAGAGCGGTGGTTTTACCGGAGCCTACAAAGCCGGCCAGGCAATATAAAGGAATGAGCGATTCTAACATCAGGAATGCCTCCAATCATTTAAAGGATATCGGGATTACCAATGCATATTACGAAGCATGGGCAGATGATCCTTCAAAAAAACAAATATAAAAAATTGCTTTTTATGAAATCAGTTTACTTTGATTCGACAGGAATGTCAAGGGCGCCAACTTGCACGCCAGATGAAAATTCGCTATAATAAGGCAAATTAAGCGCGGCCCCGCTGAAAAAACTTTTTATAAGGGAGCTTGTCCCTTAAAAGAAAGATCAGGCGGAAAGCGTCCATCAGGAAAGGAATATGCCCGAATGGACGGACATGTATGTAGTCAAAGCGACGGATAAAAAGGAGGGTTGGATGTGGAAAAAGTTGAGCAGCTGGCGCACAGCCTGGGATGTACGGTAGTAAAAAAGGTGGAAAAAGGCTGGTCGAGCGACGGCAAGTTTTTGCTGTGCAGGGGCGGTCAACGATTCTTGTTGCGGTTGTCCGAAATGGGGATGGAGCAAAAAAGGCGCGGCGAGTTTGAGAGGATTGCATGGTTGTCCGAACAGGGGCTGCCAGTCCCCAGAGCAATCTGCTGCGGAAGTTGGGAGCAAGGATTCTACCAGTTGCTGGAGTGGATTGAGGGGGAAGATCTGCGCGAGGTACTGCCGGGCCTTACCGCAGATGAGCAGTACCGTCTGGGTTTTGAGGCCAGCAGAATCCTGCGAAAACTGCACACCCTGCCGCTCAAACCCGACCAGGCAAAGAGCGCTTCATGGCAGCGGGAGAAGATTTTGCGCCGGATGCAGGAGTATGAGGACAGCGGCGTGAGGATGCAGGGTGACCGGCAGGCGGTGCGCTTTGTGCGGGAGAAGATCGAGCTGGTGGGGGCGCGCCCATCGGTGTGGTGCCACGGCGACTACCATGCAGGCAACCTCATCTACACGCCAAAAGGTGAGGTCGCCGTCATCGATTTCAACCGGATGTGCGTAGTTGACCCGTACGAGGAGTTCTACAAAGTGCAGCTGTTTGACCGCGAAGACAGCATCCCCTTTGCTGTGGGGCGGCTGGATGGATTTTTTGAGGGGAAAGTGCCGGACTCGTTTTGGCCTGTGCAGAAGCTGTATTCCCTCTATGCGTCCTTGTACAGCATATTGTGGGCAATCCCTTTTGGAGAACAGGAGATTGCCGGCATGCGCAGGCGCTATGAGGATGCCCTCAACAGCTATGCGGATCTTTCTTCCCCGATTCCGCTGTGGTATGCAGCGTACAAGCGGCGGGAAAAATAAGAGTAAGCGGTTGAAGGCAGCCTTTTTAAGGAGAAAAGGCAAGAAAATTTTGTGTTGGATCTCGTTTTCATTGCCCTGGGAAAACCGGATTAAAGCAGCAGATAAGCGAGGGCGAGCATCAGGCTGCGGTCGGTTTTTTCGCCCCAGAGGATGAACAACAGGCCGAAGAGCAACAGCTTATCCTGGTCGAGGTGCAGCGCATCCAAAATAGGGGAGAGGACACCGTCGGTTTGTGTCTGCTGTGTCTGTTGGACACTGTTTTGCTGTGGGGGGTGCGGTGTGTTTGCTGCCTCCTGCACCTCTTTTGTTTGCGATTTTTCCGGCTCAGAGGGAGCGGATGCGTCGCGGTGTTCGGTGTGCCCGTCCTGCTCCTGGTTTTGTGCAAAGAAGGAGGGTGCGCGGGGGGAATTGTGCACCACCTCCTGCGAGCGGCGCTGCATCTGCCGCACCCGCTCCACCGCTTCCTGCTGCATTTTGCGCAGCTCCTCCGGGGTGTACCGCTTGTTCTCCCAACGCATCGTCGCTTCCTCCTTTCAGTTTGGTGTTTTTATCCGATCAGGCCGGACAACAGGCCGCTCTCCTTGATTGCTGGGAGCAGCTGAATCAGCTGCATAACGCGGATGGCGTCGTCCACCCGCTTGGCGCGTTCAGGAGAGAGCAGCGGGCGCAGCGCGCGCAGCAGGTCAAGCCCGGGGCTGGGGCGGTTGAGCAGCTGCATGGCCTGCTGTACCTTTACAATTGCCGCCATATCGATGGGAGGGGCGGAGCTCCCCTGCGGTGACTGCGAATTGCCCAATGCTCCCAGCAACGACGCGAGATTGGGTCCCTGCTGGGAGGCGTTGTTTTGTTGCAGCTGGTTTAGCAGGGCGCCGAGGTCAGGTCCGCCATTCTGGCTGTTATTTTGCTGGTTTTGAGAGGACAGCCCCTGTTGCAGCTGGTTTAGCAGGGCACCGAGGTTAGGTCCGCCATTCTGGCCATTATTTTGCTGGTTTTGAGAGGACAGTCCCTGTTGCAGCTGGTTTAGCAGAGCGCCGAGGTCAGGTCCGCCATTCTGGCTGTTATTTTGCTGGTTTTGAGAGGACA
>ENA-OYXB01000407-OYXB01000407.1-human-gut-metagenome-genome-assembly--contig:-NODE-407-length-18381-cov-6.767707_pt1 | contig 18381 bp, 16 predicted proteins | sample MGYA00244176_ERZ653409 | MGnify/ENA primary metagenome ERZ653409 (study PRJEB26926, sample SAMN06164912) | human gut metagenome | biome: ENVO:00009003; feature: ENVO:2100002; material: ENVO:00002003... | reverse complement strand
GCATACTTCGGTAACGCACATTCAATCACTGGAAATACAGCCAATATCGACTGCTGGCTGGATGCCGCCGGCGCGGAAACGATTCTCGCGGATTTCCTCCGCTTTGGGAAAATAGAGAGCCGGTTCGTTTCCGTTGCGGTCAACAATGCGCCCCGCACCATCGACATGCTCCACATGACCTATGCCCAGCAGAGCATCATTGGCTCCGGCGGCTATCTGCCGGAGGATGTCCGGGATGTGCAGGAAATCATGCGCTGCGGGAGATGGGATCTGGAATCCATCATCACTCATGAGTTTTCGCTGTGCGATCTTGAAAAAGCGATCCGCACGGCCGCCGATGTTGACCATGCGGGGAATGTGGTCATCAAAATGGCAGAGAAATAATTTGTATCATAAATCCAAGCGCTTTTTGTGCTCTGTTTCCACTATGGGAATACAAGTGTTTCTGGATATGGATCGGGGGCGGCAAGCATCTGCCGCCCCCGATTATTCATCTAAATGTAGCTCATGCAATACGGCGCCAATATCCCTGTTGATGCAGACAGCCCTCGTCTGGATTTCTTTTGGACAGCAGGATTCAGACAGATTGATGCAGACATAAAATGCATTTGGGTTTTGGTATGTCATCTTCCAGAACGGGTACTTGATGATGACCGGCGTGTTGCCGCCCACGCCAAGTTCCAGAAACAGAATATGCAAGTTCTCGTGGCGGCGGATAAAATCATCATAACGATTGGATGCGGCATACCACCCTTCATCCTGAACAAAGGTCATATCGCTGCGCAGGTTCATTGTCATCGGTGCCCCGCATACCGGGCACTTAGGGATTAACTCTGTGGGGATTTTCATATCTTTTTGTTGGGCAACCATTTGACGGACAAATTTTTCATTGTCATAGGTCTTTTGATGGCAGGGCTTAGAGCATTGCCAAAGTCCGTAATCCCCCTGCGTATAGAACAGCCGCTTTTTATCAAAACCGGCAAGCTGAAACTGATGATCCACATTGGTGGTAAGCACAAAATAATCCTTATCTTTTATCAGCATCAACAAGTCGGCATAGGGCTTTCCAACACCGACATCATAGCGATTTACAAAAATATGCCGCGACCACCATGCCCAATATTCCTCTAAGGTATCGTAGGGATAAAAGCCGCCCGAGTAAATATCCCGGATTCCATATTTCTTATGAAAGTCTGAAAAATATCTTTCAAACCGTTCACCGTCATACCGCATTCCTGCGGAGGTGGACATTCCTGCACCTGCGCCGATCACAATGGCATCGGCTGTTTCTATTTCATTTTTCAGTTTCTTAATCTGATCCGAGTAATTCCCGATAGATTTTGTAGTCAATATCCTTGAAAACATTAAAAACCACCTTAACTTCGCTATGAGTTTGCGCTTTGAAATCTTTTACAGCCTGAATAGCAATCTCTGCCGCTTTATCATTTGGAAAATGGAATTCTCCCGTAGAAATGCAGCAAAACGCAATGCTCTTTACACCGTTTTGCTCCGCCAGCTCCAAGCAGGAGCGATAGCAGGACGCAAGTGCATTTTTATCGCTCTTTGTAACCTGTTCCCCAATAATCGGACCGACTGTGTGAATTACATACCGGCAGGGCAGATTAAAAGCAGGGGTAATTTTTGCTTTGCCCGTTTCTTCTTCGTGTCCCTGCTTTCTCATCAATTCTGCACAAGCCAGACGAAGCTGCACACCTGCAAAAGTGTGAATGGCATTGTCAATGCAGCCGTGATTCGGGTAAAAGCAGCCGAGCATTTGGCTGTTCGCCGCATTCACAATAGCGCCGCACGCCAGCGTAGTAATATCGCCCTGCCAAAGATAGATTCCTTTTTGAACAGGCTCTAAGTCTGACAGAGCTGTAACTCCTTTTTTTCGTATTTCCTCCTGCAAATAAGCGTCCTGTACCGCCAAAAATTCATCCGTTACAGGCAAGGGCATACGAATATTAAAAAGCGAACGAAGCACGGTTTTTTGTTCCTGCTCGCCCACAGGAATTTCGATTTTGGAATACTTTGGCTGCTCTTTTAACAGCTCCTGTATAAGAAATAATCTTCTTTCTACTTGTGTCATATTATCCTCTCTTTACGATCGCCCGCATAGGACAGATTTCAAAACAGTTTCCGCAGTGCAGACAGTGATTCTGATTGATTACAACGGGCTTCACACTAATGTCAATACATTTTTGCGGGCATTTAGAGTAACATAATTTGCAACCGATACATTTATCGGTTACATAATAACCCTCTTGAAGTTCTTCTCTGCCGCCAAAAGCAAAATTGGCACGTTCGATTGGTTTTTTAGAAAGGTCGAACCATTCTCCGGTTCCCTCGTACAGTTGAAAAACTCGAATTGCGCTGCGGGATTCTTCCGTGGGATAAATCTCATACATATATGGGTTTTTATCAAAAAGGGCTTTGGCCTTCTGTGTATCTAATTCCCTCACTTTACCGAACAGAGAAACCGCTGCGCTGGACATCGTATTTTCACCCTTTATACCGGTCAGGGCAATATAACCTTGCCTTTTCAACCGTTCATAAAAGCGCTTTCCCTTAGCCGTTAAAAAATATAAGCTGTTTTCATCGCTGTCCATCATATCAACAGCGCAAGTAACCGGTAGGCCTTGTTCATCTACTGTAGCAACAACAGTCGTATGAATTTCACGCACAACGAAGCGTAGGTAATTCGTTGTTTCCATAAGAAACCCTCCTTATTTTATGCCTTTCAGAATCGGAGTACGAGGGATGAATAGGATGAAGAGAATCCCCGCAATTACCATCTGCTGCTACAGTTGGTCTGCGGGGAATTCTTTTCATATCTTCTTTCATCCGGACTTTACCGTCGGTAACGGAATCACACCGTTTCGGCCGCTTTGCGGTTCGCAGACTTTACTGCCGGTCGGGAATTTCACCATGCCCCGAAGATAAATGTACAATGACCAAATTAGAAAGTGTATTCTTTTGGGGGATTGCCTGAAAAATCGGCAATAACTGCCTTAGCGCCAGCCAAATAGAACACCTCAAAAACAGGATTATCGGCAGTCTGATAATTACCCTTTACAATCGGGTTTTCAAGAGCCGCTTCCTTGATGGCCTTATCGTCCACGAAGGTTGCCTTGCCGCTGATACGAATCCACTCATAGGACGGAGAAGAAATGCAGATTTCCACATATGGGTTTTCCTGCATATCCTTATAAACATCCTTCTGATTGCCGGTATTGAACCAGAGCTTTCCGTCCTTTTCAAAGCTGAACATAAACGGGCGGCATTTGGCCTTTCCGTCACGACCTACGGTTGCGAGATACTGTACGGGGTTTGCCTCTAAAAATTTGGATACTTCTGACATGGTGAATGTCCTCCTTTAATGATATAAATTTTCTGCTTTTAGAAAGCAGTAAAATGCGTGTTGATTACTTTCTGACAACGCTGATACGCTGCTGAATATGATTTTCTTTGGTAATTTCATCGACCATAGCGATCGCATAGTCTGCATAGCTGATAATGCTTTCACCGCGGCTGTTCAACGTGAGTTCCTCGCCTGCGAGAATGTACTCGCCGGTTCTCTCGCCATCAGCTTGGAAATCTCCGGCAGGGCTGATAAATGTCCACTGTACATCGTTTCTCTTACGCAGTTCCTCAAGCGCCTTGCCCTGTGCTTTCGCAAGCGGCAAAAACTGCGGCGGGAAATCCGGACCATCGGATACAACGGCGGTATGCTCCGGGTTGACATACAGGCTGCCTGCGCCGCCTACAACCACCAAGCGAGTCTTTTTGCCGGAAAGGATATCGCAGAGGTGCATCAGGGACTTGGTGTGATTGGGGAGTTCTTCCTCCGCCCAAGCGCCGAAAGCGTCCACAACGACATCAAAGCCTTCCAAATCTGCTGTAGTCAGATCAAACAAATCCTTGCAGACATATTTTTCTGCTGCCGATTCATTCTTGCCCTTTGCAATCGCCGTTACATCCAGCCCCCTGTCGATAGCTTCTTTCACGACTAACCTGCCAACTCTGCCATTTGCACAAACTACTGCCACTTTCATTTCGAATACCTCCAGTAAATTATTTTTGTTGTAATCATTTCGATTACAACTGAATTATAGCACGGCATAGTTGTAATGTCAATACTTACAACGAAATTTTTTAAAAAAAATTTTCCACCTGCCGTCACGATGTAATCGTTGACATTACACCGAATTTTGCTTATAATGATACCGATAGAAATGTGAGGTGGCTTATATGCAATTTTCTTCAAGACTCCCGGTTGCCGTACATATATTGCTGGCAATCGTTGAATTTGAGGGCAAGGAAAAGACAACATCTACATTCCTTGCCGGAAGTGTCAATGTAAATCCCGTTATTATACGAAATACTTTGGGACAGTTGAAAACAGCCGGACTTGTTACGGTAAAAGCCGGAGAGGGCGGTGCGTCCCTTGCGAAAGATCCGAAGGACATCACTCTGATGGATATTTTTAATGCTGTCGAGAAAAAGGAAGCGCTATTCCATTTTCACGAAAATCCAAACCCGGAATGTCCCGTTGGTAAAAATGTTCATGCCGTACTGGATTGCAGGTTGGCTGCTATACAGGAGACAATGCAGAGACAAATGAAATCTATTACCTTACAAGATTTAATCAACGATATGGACGGTATGCTCGCACAGTAGTTTCTTTTTTGGTAAACTAAAATTGATTCTTGACGCTATATGGTATTGGTGCGAAGGATATAAGGCTTCCTTGAAATAAACGCAGGCTATCTCTATCTATCCGTATGTAAGAGTCGAAAATTAGAGGCTGAAACAGCCAGATTTTAAGCCGCTTTTAAGACATAAACTTTGAGGGGTAAGGTGTTGTACCTTACCCCTCAATTTTGCGTTTGAATGCATTACGGGTTTTATCGTGCGGCGTTCATTATAGTTTTGATTTATGCAAAAATCACTTCTGCATTCACGATTTCCGCAGCCGCTTCACGCAGCGCATTCATCTTTCCAACCCACTTCATCGGATTTTTTGCCTTTAGCTGTTCGGTTATGCCCTCGCGCTCCGCCATCTGTTCCACCAGCCGAAGAAACATATCTTCCGCCTGCTCGTCAATATCTGCAAGATAACTGTTCAACTTGCCGCTTGTGAGCAGGTTGGTATAAAGCACCTTGCGGTGCTGTTTGAAATAGCGCAGGTGCCGCTGTCCCCATATCCCTATGGGCTTATTTTCTTGGGCGGGTAAAAGGAGATTCGGTAAGTAATAGTCACCTTGCCGTGTATAAGTGCCGCCCATCTGTTCAAATATTGTCTTTTTCATAACCTTAAACCTCTGTGATTCTAATTTTGAATTTCTTAACAGGTGCATTGACTACTTTGATTAGAACATCATCTACTGCGTCCGTATATCTGCCTTCTGCCAGCAGATTGTTCCGCAGCGCATTAAGAGCATTTAATATAATTCTCCGTTCGTTTTCATCAATCGCTATGTAGTGTTTTTGATTTCGCATATCCGTTTACCTCCTTCATCTACATTGTAGCAAGGAAGTTTTTGCTTGACGAATGTGCGATTTTATTTTTTGGCATAAAGAAAGACAGCGTAAAAAGCATTTCTGCCTTTTTCGCTGTCTTTCGCCTTTGCAACGCCCATAAGTTGTATTTTCAATATTTTATTCAAATTACTGCCTTATGTGGCGTTAGCAAATGCTTTGCTCCTGTTTTTTTCAATTGAAAAAGTTAGTCCTTTAAAATGCGCTTATACATATTGATGTACTCGCCGGCAGACTTATTCCAGCTAAAGTCGCTGTTCATTGCATTTTCCATCGCTTTATGCCACAGCGGCTTGTTGCCATATAAGCCTTCTGCGCGCTGGATAGCGCCCAGCATATCGTGCGCATTATAGGTCTTAAAGGTAAAGCCATTGCCGTCGTCTCCACCCATGTCGTGAATGCTGTCCTTCAGGCCTCCTGTCTCGCGGACGATCGGCAGCGTACCATATCGCGCAGCCACCATCTGAGCCAATCCGCAAGGCTCACTCTTGGAGGGCATCAGGAAGGCATCGGCACCGGCATAGATCTTCTTGGAGAGGTTTGGCAAGAAGCCGATCTTGACCGCTACGCGGCCCGGATACTCGTTCTGCTTTTCGGTGAAGAAGCTTTCATAGTCCTTGTCGCCCGAGCCCAGCAGTACAAAGGCGATGTTGTCCCGCATGAGGATATCGAAGATATACTTGACAAGATCCAAGCCCTTGTGGGAGACCAATCTGGACACCATGCCGACCAGCATCCGGTTGCCGTCCGGCTCCAGACCCATCTCCTTCATCAGCTCCAGCTTGTTGATCTGTTTATCCTCCAGCGAGTGGATGTCGTAATTTTTATAGATATTTTGATCGGTCTTTGGGTTGTTCGCTTGCAGATCAATGCCGTTGAGGATGCCGATTACACGATCCCCTTTTGCGCTCAAAATGGGGTCCAGTCCGTGAGAGAACCACGGGTCGTGGATCTCCATGGCGTAGCTCGGGCTGACGGTGTTGACCATGTTGACCTGCACGATCGCAGCCTTCATCATGTTCAGGCATCCGTTATATTCGAGCACCGGATTCTGATACTCCGGGATTCCCAGCACATCCCAGGCGATCTCCATGCCGTACTGTCCCTGATACTGGATGTTGTGGATGGTAAAGACCGTCTTGATGTCGTGATATTTGGGGATGCTGCGATAGAAGGTGTTCAAATATACCGGAACCAACGCGGTGTGCCAATCGTTTGCATGGACGACATCCGGGTCAAAGTCGATGTAGTTGAGCATCTCCATTGCCGCCTTGGAGAAGAAAGCAAACCGCTCCGCATCGTCATAATAGCCGTACAGATTGTCCCGTTTAAAGTAGTACTCGTTGTCCAGGAAGTAGTAAACTACCCCGTTATGAACTGCTTTAAAGACACCGCAGTACTGGTTGCGCCAGGCCAGCGGAACATTAAAGTTGCGGACAAACTGCATCCGCTCGCGGAACTGCTGTGCAATATTTTTATACAGCGGGATCACAACCCGGCACTCATTGCCGGTATCACACAGTGCCTTGGGCAGCGAACCCGCTACATCTGCCAATCCTCCCGAAGCGATAAATGGCCTTGCCTCGCTTGCAACAAACAATATTTTCATACAGGATAACCCCCTTTTTCATGCTGCCCGTCCGATATTCTTAAAAAGGGAAGCCCCTCCTTGACGAGAAGGAGGGAGCTTCTCTGATTTTTTGGTTAGATTGCAGTGCCCTTTTCGACAAAGAACGGATATTCCTCACAGCCAACCAGCCGTCTGGAGTCGCGGATCATAACGTCTTTATCGGTAACCACGCAGTCGAGCTGACAATTTTCGCCTACGACAGTGCCCTGCATGATGATCGAATTTTTGACCACCGCGCCGCGTCCAATCTTAACGCCGCGGAAGATGATCGAATTCTCTACCGTGCCCTCGATGACGCAGCCATCGGCGATCATCGAATTACTGGCCTTGGCGTTGATGCCGTATTTGACCGGCACCTCGTCGCGGACTTTGGTGTAAACCGGGCGCTCTGCCGGGAACAGCGCCTTGCGCACCTCCGGCTTTAACAGCTCCAGATTGCAGTCAAAGTAGGACTGCAGGGAGTTGATGTTGGCCACATAATCCGGGAACTCATAACCGTAGATCTTTAAGTTTCTGTTTCCCGCCTGCAAGACAACCTGCGTAAAGCTGTAGACGTTTGCGCTGGCAGAATCGCCGATGATGCGCTCCAACAGGCGCTTGTCAATGACGGTGACGTTGAGCAGCACATTGCCCTGCTCCACCTCTGGATTGACGTATGCGCCGTTCACGCGCCGGTTTTCGTCCATGCTGATGGTGGTGACATCGCGGTGAATGGATTTGGTGATCGGTTTATTTTGATAAACGACCGTCACATCGGCATCGTGCGCCTTGTGGTAACGGATGATGTCGCTGTAATCCATCGAGGCGATGTTGTCGCAGTCGCTCATAATAACAAGCTCTGCGCGGGATTCCTTGATGTATGTATAGATGTTGTTGAGCGCTTCCAGGCGTCCCCTATAGTATACCGACTCCTGACGTCCATACGGCGGCAGAATGGTTAGACCTCCCTTTTTGCGGGAGAGGTCCCACTCCTTGCCGGTGCCCACATGGTCCATCAGCGACTGGAAGTTGCTCTTTGTGATAATGCCAACATCCTTTACGCCGGAATTGATCATATTCGAGAGCACAAAATCAATCAAACGGTATCTGCCTCCAAATGGAACAGACGCCATTGTGCGGTGCTCTGTGATTTTGCCCATCATCGTATCGTGCATGTTGGAAAATACGATTCCCAATGTCTTACTCATCATCGCCGCTCACCTCCGGTACATCCTGCTCAATCATTCCCTTTGCTGGCACAGTTGCGCCCTTGCCGATCTGAATTCCCTTGGCCACAACGGTGACGCCCCAGTGTTCCTTGTCCTCCATGTTCTCCGGCCGGCATCCGACCTTGGCGTTTTCGCCGACCACAACATCCTCTGCAATGATCGAGTATTCGACCGACGCACCAGCTTTGATGACCGAACCCGGCATGACGATGCTGTCATGTACGGTCGCGCCCTTTTCCACCGTGACGCCGGCAAACAGGATGGAGAAGTCCACCTCTCCTTCCACTGTGCAGCCCTCGCTGATCATTGCATTCTGGGTAACAGCGCCCGGCGCCACATACTGCGGCGGCATAACCGGGTTTCTGGCATAGATCTTCCAGCTGTCGTCGTACAGGTCGAGCGGAACATTCGGGTTGAGCAGGTCCATGTTGGCCTCCCACAGCGAATCGATGGTTCCAACATCCTTCCAGTACCCCTCAAAAGCGTAGGCGTACATCCGCTCATTGTTCTGGAGCATGGCCGGGATGACGTTCTTGCCAAAATCGTTTTCCGAATCTGGATTTGCAGCGTCCTCCTCGAGATATTTTCTCAATTTGCTCCAGGTAAAGATATAAATTCCCATCGAGGCCAGATTGCTCTTTGGCTCCTTTGGCTTCTCCGCAAACTCATAGATTCTCTTCTCCTCATCACAGGCCATGATGCCAAAGCGGGAGGCCTCCTCCCACGGCACTTCCATGACCGCGATGGTGCAGTCCGCTTCCTTTTCCTTGTGGAACTCCAGCATCTTGGAGTAGTCCATCTTATAGATGTGGTCACCGGAAAGGATGACGACATAGGAGGGGTCATAGCGGTTGATGAAGTTGATGTTCTGATAGATGGCGTTGGCCGTGCCGGTGTACCAGTTGGAGTTGGAAATCTTCTGATATGGCGGCAGGACATAAACGCCTCCGTGGATGCGGTCCAAGTCCCATGGCTGTCCGTTCCCGATATACTCGTTGAGCTCCAACGGCTGATATTGGGTCAGCACGCCGACGGTATCGATGCCGGAGTTGACACAGTTGGACAGAGGGAAGTCGATGATGCGGTACTTTCCTCCAAACGGCACTGCCGGCTTAGCGATATTTCTGGTCAGCGCATACAGGCGGCTTCCCTGTCCACCTGCCAGAAGCATCGCGATCCATTCTTTTTTTGCGATCATGGTTATCCTCCTCTGAATCAAACTCTATAAAAAGTTCGGTTTATTCTTCTGTTTTCTCCACCGCTTTTTTGCGCGTCCGCTTTGGCTTGGGTTGCTGCTCTGTTGAACCCGCAGCCGCTTTTTTGCGGGTTGTTTTTGGCTTTGTTGTCTTGGACGCCGCCTTTGCCTTGGAAGGCGCGGAGTTGCGCGCAGTCTTTGGCTTTTGTTCTTCCTCCACAGCCTGGCTTGTTTCCACATCAATCACCTGCGACTCCTCCGGCTCGGGCTGGATGGCAGACGGTTTGAGGTACATAGCCGACATCGGCGGGATATCCACTGCGATGGAATTGGATTTGCCGTGCATTGGAATCTTTTCCGAAAGGATGACTTCCTTTTCTGGGATGCCCTTGCCTCCATACCGGATGTCGTCGGAGGTGAAGGCAACCTCATAGTTTTTCTGCTCTGGAATGCCAAAGCGATATCCGTCGCGCTCCACAGGGGCGAAGTTGCAGATGACGATGACATCCTCTCCTGCATCATTGGTGCGGCGGAAGATAATCACATTCTGGCTGTTATCGTCGTGAACCAGCCATTGGAATCCATCCCAGCTGTCATCGATCTCCCACAGCGGAGAATTTTCCGTGTAGAAGTGGTTGAGGTCCCGCACATAGTTTTGCAGTTTCCGATGGCTTTCATAGGAAAGCAGCTGCCAGTCCAGCTCTTTTTCAAAGTTCCACTCGATGAACTGTCCAAACTCCTGGCCCATAAAGAGCAACTTCTTGCCCGGATGTGCCATCATATAGCCAAACAAGGTGCGCATACCGGCAAACTTCTGGCTGTATTCTCCCGGCATCTTGTTGATCAGCGAGCACTTGCCGTGCACTACTTCATCGTGCGAGAGCGGCAGAACATAGTTTTCTGAAAATGCGTACATCATGCTGAAGGTCAGCTTGTCGTGGTTGTAGGAGCGATAGATGGGATCGAGCGATATGTAGCTGAGAATGTCGTTCATCCAGCCCATGTTCCACTTAAAGTTAAAGCCCAGACCGCCCACATAAGGGGGTTTGGTGACCAGCGGCCACGCCGAGGATTCCTCCGCAATCATCATGACGTCGCTGTGTTCGCCCAAAATTGCGCTGTTGAGTTTCTTTAAAAATTCGATTGCTTCCAGATTTTCGTTGCCGCCGTGGACATTGGGCGTCCACTCCCAAGACTCGCGGCCATAATCCAGATAGAGCATCGAGGCCACCGCATCGACGCGCAGACCATCGATGTGGTACTTTTCAACCCAGAACATTGCGCTGGAGATCAAAAAGCTCTGGACCTCCGGACGCCCAAAATCAAAGATGCGGGTGCCCCAATGTGGGTGCTCCCGTTTCTGTGGGTCCTGATATTCATAGCATTGGGTGCCGTCAAATTCATACAGGCCCTGCTCATCTTTTGGGAAGTGCGCCGGTACCCAGTCCATGATGACACCGATGTTGTTTTCGTGGAATTTATTGACAAAATACATCAGGTCCTTTGGGGTGCCATAGCGGGATGTAGCCGCAAAATAGCCTGTGACCTGATAGCCCCAGGAGGCATCCAGCGGGTATTCGGTGACCGGCATCAACTCGATGTGGGTATATCCCATCTCCTTGACATATTCCACCAGCTCGTCCGCCAGTTTGCGGTAATCGAAAAACTTTCCGTCCTCATACTGCCGCCACGATCCCAGATGAACCTCATAGATGTTCATCGGTTCGCCCACATGGTTTTCCAGCTTGCGCTTTTCCATCCACGCCTGATCCTTCCAGGGGTATTTTCCCAACTCATAAAAGCGGGAAGCCGACTCTGGGCGGGTCTGCATATGATATGCGTACGGATCGGTTTTTAGCACCACATTTCCTGAGGCGGTTTCGATGCTGTATTTATACATGTCATACTGCTTGATATCCGGAATAAAGGCCTCCCACAGGCCATTTTCACTGATTTTTTCCATCGGATTGCAGCTTCTGTCCCAGCTGTTAAAATCGCCCACAACCGAAATGCTCTGCGCATGCGGAGCCCAAACACGAAAGATCGCACCGGCAACCCCTTTTCGTTTTGCCGAGTGGGATCCCATGAATTCATATGCCTTGTAATTTGTTCCCTGATGGAACAGATAAATCGGCACTTCGTCTTTTTTATTCACCTTGTACACACTATCAACCCCCTCGTGTTTAGCATTATCATACCAGAATTCCTATCTTTTTTCAAGCATTTATTGTATAAAATCATAAAACATTACCGTGTACTTTACAAAATCTTTGTTGTATATTAACAAAGATTTGCCAATTTTCCTGCCGCAAACTCTCCCCGTTTTGCACAATCCAATCACTTTCTTTTCCATTTTTTAGGCAAAAAAGCAACTAGAAAAACATCTTGCGCGTTTTTCGCTTTTTTTATAGTGCAGATTTTACAAATCTGTTCTCCCCCATCCTAGCACAATCTTCCACCGCATTTTATCGAAAATTGCGATATTCTTTTTGGAAAGATGGGAAAAGAAAAAAGGCGCAGCTTTTCGCTACGCCTTTTTGTTCCGATCAATTTTAATTACTGTGCGTCAACAGCAGACATATGTTTGATCAGCTCAAGAACCTTGTTGGAATAACCCCACTCGTTGTCGTACCAGGAAACGAGTTTTACGAAGGTATCGTTGAGCATGATGCCTGCTTTTGCATCAAAGATAGAAGTTCTTGGATCGCCCAGGAAGTCGGAAGAAACGACCATATCCTCGGTGTAACCCAGGATACCCTTCATGGTGGTCTCAGAAGCCTCTTTTACCTTTGCGCAGATCTCTTCATAGGTGGTAGGTTTTGCCAGTTTTACAGTCAGGTCAACAACCGAAACGTCCAGAGTTGGAACACGGAAGGACATACCGGTCAGTTTGCCTTTCATCTCTGGGATAACCAGAGCGCAAGCTTTTGCAGCGCCGGTGGTGGAAGGAATGATGTTGCCGGAAGCAGCGCGTCCGCCTCTCCAATCCTTCTTGGAAGGACCATCAACGGTCTTCTGGGTAGCAGTGGTGGAGTGAACGGTGCTCATCAGGCCCTCAACGATGCCGAAGTTGTCGTTGATAACCTTTACCAGTGGAGCCAGGCAGTTGGTGGTGCAGGATGCGTTGGAAACAACGGTCATATCCTTGGTGTATTTGTCTTCGTTTACGCCGACAACGAAGGTTGGGGTCTCTTTATCCTTTGCAGGAGCGGAGATAACGACCTTCTTTGCGCCAGCCTGGATGTGAGCGGAAGCCTTTTCGGTGGTGGTGAATACGCCGGTAGACTCTACAACATACTCAGCGCCGCACTCTTTCCACGGAATTTCGCTCGGCTCTTTGCAGGCATATACGTTGATTTCGTGACCGTTGACAACAAATTTGCCGTCACGGGTTCCAAGCTCGCCCTTGAACTGGCCGTGCATAGAATCATATTTTGTCATATATACCATGTAATCGAGATCGATGAATGGATCGTTGATGCCGACGACCTCATAGACTTCCGGCTGCGCCATTGCTGCGCGGAATACTAATCTACCAATACGGCCAAAACCGTTGATACCAATTTTAATTGCCATGAGAATCAACCTCCTAAATTTTTTTGCAACTCTGCACCTATATATTACCCTATTTTCTGGAAATATACAATCCCTTTGTTATATTTTTAACTAAAATTTATCACTTTCCTTTTTCTTATGCCGCCCTTGTGTGTACATTTTGTGCATCCTGACAGCCTTCTAAACTTCTCACCTTCTCTTCTTTCTTTCCATACACTATTAGCAGACCGTGGATTGATTTTTTCCATAAAGTTCGGTATACTAAAACAAAATAGCAAATTTTGTCAAAATTTGTTGCATTTTGTCGAGTGGGCTGACAGGGGTATATTCCTGTACGAATTTGGCAGAATAAAGCAGAGATTCTGGACAGAAAGAGGTGTGGTATGAATCCGGACTTTCTTGTACAATATGAAACCTCCCTTGCACCGCTGATGCAATCTGCCGAGCAGCTTCCGCTGCCCATTGCACTGGTGGATAGCCATCTGGTGCAGCACTGGGAAAATCGGTACTGCCGCGAGCATTATCCGTTTTTGTGCGGCCGGGACGGCGTCCTCTCCCTGCTGCAAGGATATGATGTCCAATCCATCATCCATTCCTTGCAGATCCAGTCTGGGGTGCTTTCCTACCCGTCGCTGGTGCCGATGGTGCACACCTCCCTGACCCTCTCCCCCATCTTCGATCAGGGACTGTTGATCGGGGCGCTGGTCCACTTTACCGTCACCTCCACCGAGCTGTTTTCCTCCAACACCAACCGCGCACAGGAGATGCTGCAAAACTTCAGCTCCACCCTGCGCGATCCGCTCAGCCTGATCTTCTCCACCATCTCCTCGATGGCCCGCCGCCTGGAGGTGGACGACGTGATTTCCTGTGAAGCGATGCTGCAAGAGATTTACCACGCCTGTTACCACATGCTCAAAGCGTGCAGCAGCCTGAGCGAGTACGCAAGCTATGCAAACGGCTTGACGCTGCTCAACCTCCACTCTGTTCCTCTGGACATATACCTCAACGACCTGCTGCACAACATGCAGATGATGCTGCGGCGCAGCGGAATCACCCTGCAATATCAGCTTCCAAAGGAACCGCTCAACGCCGTACTGGACCCCGACAAGCTGGTGGTTGTCCTTTCCAGCCTGATCTCCAACAGCGCCGCCTTTATGGAAGAGTCCGGCGATAACCGGAAAATTCAGGTGGAGGTGGAAGCCAGCAAACATTCGATCCGCTTTGTCGTGTCGGACAATGGGCTGGGTATCCCGCCCGAAATTTTGCCCCAGGTCTTTGAGCCCTTTTTCACCTATGGCCGCAACGACCTGCAACACACCCATCTCGGGCTGGGGCTGACACTGTGCAAGCTGATTATCCGCCACCACGGTGGGGACATCTCAATTTTGTCGACACCAGAGCGCGGCACCACCGTCACCTTCACCATCTCCAGAGATCTAAAAGCTAAGGACGGGCAAAAGGTGACCTTCTGTGACAACTCGGTGGACTATATCAGCAACCGCTATTCCCCGATGTACACCTATTTATCGGACGTCTGCGAGTGGATTAATCCATAAAAGTTTGTAAAAAAGGATTCAGAGAACAATCAAAGTTCTCTGAATCCTTTTTATTTGCTGTATGCTTATTTTTATTCAACCGAAATGATAAAGTAGTAAACCGGCTGTTTGCCCTCGATGAGGACAACCTCTGCGCTGTCTCCCAAACGCTCGGCAACCGCTGCACGGATCTCCTCGGCCTGCTCTGCGGTGATGTCCTCACCATAGATCAGGGTGACAAAGTTTCCGTCCTTGTTCGGCGACTTTCTTACCAGGCTGTGGGTCAGCTTGACAACCGCCTTTTTCAAGTCGGTCTCCACAAAGGACATCTTGCCGTTTTCCAGCGCCAGCAGCTCGCCCTTCTTGATGTTGTGGCCCTCATAGTCGCTGTCCCGCGCTGCGAAGGTGACCGAACCGGTTCCAACCTTTTCATACGCTTTGACCATGTTCATCATGTTCTGCTTGCGGTCCAGTCCCGGATCAAAGGCAAGCATTGCAGACAGTCCCTGCGGTACGGTGCGGGTTTGCAGAACATACACCTTGCGGTCGGCAAGATTTGCCGCCTGCTCTGCCGCCATGATGATATTCTTGTTGTTGGGCAGTACAAAAACGCGCTTGGCTGCGGTGGCATGGATGGCCGAGAGGATATCTTCGGTGGATGGATTCATTGTCTGTCCGCCGCTGACCACATTGTCGACCCCGAGATCGGTAAACAGCTTTTTGACGCCCTCGCCCGCTGCAACCGCTACAAAGCCATATTCCTTATCCGGATCTACCGCCTTATACGGGAAGGCAGGCTGTCCTTCTGCCTGAAGGTCTACCAGCTTGTTGTTATCGCCGTGCTGCACCTTCATGTTGTCGATCTTCATGTTGGTTAAGTATCCGAGCTTAAGCGCTGCCTGAATGGCGTTGCCCGGCTCGTTCGTGTGCACATGACACTTGATGATTTCGTCGTCATCCACCACTACAACGCAGTCGCCGATCGACTCGAGGTAGGCGCGCAGAGCCAATGGATCTGCATTCGGGCTTTCCTTGTTGATGATAAACTCGGTGCAGTAGCAGAAATGAATGTCCTCTTCGTTAAACTCGGCGGCAACTCCCTGAGCGCGCTTCTCTTTTGGCGCCTCCTGCTCCTCCTGAGATGGCACGATCTGGCCATTCTCAATCACCGAGAGCATACCTTTCCAGATGACCACAAAGCCCTGACCGCCTGCGTCCACAACGCCGGCCTTTTTGAGCACCGGCAGCTGCTCCGGTGTCTGCGCCAGCGCCTCCTCTGCGCTTGCCAGGATCGCTTTCCACATAGCGACCGGATCGCTCTCACCCTGTTCGGCAAGCTCGTTTGCGTGCTCCGAGGCAACGCGGGCGACGGTGAGGATGGTGCCCTCCGTCGGCTTCATAACCGCTTTATAAGCGGCTGCAACGCCCAGAGACAGCGCGTTTGCGATGTCCTTGCCGTCCGCTTCTTCTTTGCCCTCCAATCCCTTGGAGAAACCTCTAAACAGAAGCGAAAGGATGACGCCGGAGTTTCCGCGCGCGCCGCGCAGCAGTGCGGAAGCTGCCTTTTTGGAGACCTTTTCCACAGTCGGATCATCCTTGAGCATCTCCAGCTCCCGTTTGGCCGCATTGATGGTCATCGACATATTGGTGCCGGTGTCGCCGTCTGGTACAGGGAAAACATTGAGTGCGTCCACCTGCTGCCTGCAATTCGAAATGCTGTTTGCGCCAGAGATAAACGCATCTCTGAGCTGACTTCCCTTTATCACGATTCTAACACTCCTTAACAAAAACAAAACTTTCCGCACAGAGTTGTATCCGCTCTGTACCCCTGCCGCCTGTGTGGGGCAGGGCGCTTTGTGGTTTACTGCTTCATATCGTCAACAAAGACGTTGACTTTGGCTACCTGAAGGCCGGTGGCCTCCTCTACGGTGTAGCGCACCTTGTTGACAATGCTCTTGACAATGGCCGAAATGTTGACACCGTAGGTGACTGCGATGTGCAGATCGATGACCAGTCCTCCTGCGACGGTGCGAACTTTGACGCCCTTGTCCTGTGCCTCGTCCTTCTTTAAAATATATCGGAGACCCTGAGAGGCCGTGCTCTCCACCATTCCCGCAACGCCAAAGCATTCCGATGCGGCATGGCCAACCAGGTTTGCGAAGTAATCCTGGGAAATCTCAATTGAGCCAAGATGATTCTCAAATTTAATCATAAATCACACGTTCCTTTCTCGCACCTTGCCAGCGCTTTTTCAAGGCATAATTATCAATGATATTATTATACCTTATTTCCGTCTCTTTGGATAGGCTTTCCTTTTGTTTTTTCACCTTTTCATGCTTTATTTACAAATCTCCGGCAGCGCAAACCATAAAAATTAACAACCGTTACAATCGACTTTGTCACTGCCAGCTGCTCATGTTGTAAAACAGGTCGCTGCGGGTGGCCACAATGTCCAGCGAGAACTCCCGGGAAAGGCAAAACGTGCCGTTTCGGAAGGCAAGCGGGATCACCGGGTACTCTGCAACAAATTGCTGTGCAAAGGCATCCCATCCCTCACCGGTCGTGTAGGCGGTCTGATAGGCTGCCAGCAGCGTCGACGAGGGGGAAACTCCATAGCCGTACCGCTCTCCGCGGGTCCACAGATGGCTCAAATTCATGTCGTCCGGCAGCAGGATCTCGCCGAGATACAGATCATAGGAGCCGCTGTCCAGCGCTGCAAAATATTCTTCCTGCGCCCGGCCATCCAGTGTGACCGTGATGCCCGCCTCACCCAGCTGCGCAGCAATCTGGTTTGCCATCTGCACGCGGTCGGCCCCGTCGGTGCAGTACAGCAAAGTGAGCGTGAGATTTTCCGTCTCTCCCAGCAGCTGCTTTGCCGCATCCAGGTCGCGCGTCTCGGAGGAAGCGGTGCCGAGCAACGAAAAGTTCGGGTGAACCGGAAGATTGGAGGGCTGCGCGGAGGTCGTCAGCGAGTTTTCGATCAGGTAGGCTCGGTCGAGCGCCTTGCTGATGGCCTGCCGCACCGATGCGTTGGCCGTCGAAGTGCGGCTTGGGTTGGCGCCCAGAAAGATCAATTGGTTGCTGACCACCGGATAGCTGCTGACCGAAAGGCTGCCGATGTCGCCGGAAGCTCCCTCGATGTACAGGCAGTCAATGTTGCCCAGCTTTAAGCTGTAGGTTGCGACGTCCTTTTTCTCCAGCGAAACAAGCTCAATCTGCTCTATGCTGGACGCCTCTCCCCAGTAAGAGGGGTTGCGGATCAAGGTGGCGCTGTCCTCCTCCTGTTTCAAAACCTGGTAACGCCCTGTGCCGATATAGCTGCCACCGCTGAGCTTTGCAACCGGGAAGGTCAACAGATTCGCAAACAGTGCGTCTGCGGAGCTCAGGGTGATCTGGACGGTGTTGTCCGATACCGTGTGGGAAGAGATGCCGGTCAGCTGTTCGCGGTAATAGGACCCCTCCGCCATCGCCATGGTCAGGCTGTCATCGAGTTGCTGGGCAGTCAGCGCCGTGCCATCGGTAAAGGTGACGCCCTGTTTCGGGGTCAATGTCCACTGGGTGCCCGAACCGGAAACGGTGGCCAGTGCGGGCTGCGCCTCAAAGGTAGTGGAGAGGGTGACCGGCGAGTCGTACAGCAGCATCGCTGCCTTGCGGCTGTTGAGGTCCTGGCAGTTCCAGGGCTGTCTCTTATACACATCTGACGCTGCCGACGAATAG
>ENA-OYXB01000404-OYXB01000404.1-human-gut-metagenome-genome-assembly--contig:-NODE-404-length-18470-cov-5.836872_pt1 | contig 18470 bp, 16 predicted proteins | sample MGYA00244176_ERZ653409 | MGnify/ENA primary metagenome ERZ653409 (study PRJEB26926, sample SAMN06164912) | human gut metagenome | biome: ENVO:00009003; feature: ENVO:2100002; material: ENVO:00002003... | reverse complement strand
CGAGATGTAGAGAGGTCTCGTGGGCTCGGAGATGTGTATAAGAGACAGGGTGTGGCCCAAGATGGCGCACAGATCCCCAGCGCCCTCTTCCACTCCGTAAGGGAAGATGACGTTGAGCGCCTCGTCGATGTAGACGCCGGTAGCACCCAGTTCCTCTAGGTGCTGCTTGCACCACTGGGCGCGCTTTTCCTCGTGGTTGGATGGCGCAGGAATGCGGGCAAGGGTGCGGATGGTGTCAAGGAATCGTTCACGATGTTGTTCGAGGTAGTCCAGTACAGGTTGCTGTATTTCCATTGGTTTCGACATAAAGACTCTCCTTTAAAAATTCCTTTTGAAAAAGCCATTTTTGGCGTTGCATTTCTGATACCCTAATCATAGCACAAGTTTTAGCGCGGTTCAATTTTTACACGAAGATTTTACAGGAATTATACACAGAAGAGCACTTTTTAATCTGATAGAAGGCTTCAAAGAAAAATAGATTTTACAAAATGCCATTTAAAGGGAGAAAAAAAGGGGCGCAGAAGGACAATCCAATATTTTAGCAAAGGTATTTTGTGAGAGCGGGCATTTTTCTGGGAATCTCGACACGGTTTGACAGGTTTCTCCAAAAAACACGGCTACAATGAAGGTGGATACAATGTTTAGGAGGTAATGTTTATGTGTAACACATATCCACCAGCTGAAAATGGGTCCGCTTGGGAATTTTTCCTGTACATCAACAACCAGACCGGTTATACGCTGGAAGCTGAGGCTGCAAAGCGCGACTGGGGTACTTGGTACCGAGACAGTGTGGACAAGCAGGGACCGCAAAATGTGCGTGCTGGGGAATCGGTTCAGGCACTCGGGATCCGGGCTGCGCATGGAACGGCGACCGGATATGAATGCCGTTGCCGATGGAGCTTCAAAAAGGACGGAAAGTCAATTGGCAGCTTTGATTTAAAGATTGATGTGCCCTTTTCCAGCAGCAACTCGTCCACCCTGACGACGACAGGACCGATCCGTGTGGAGGGTTGGAGCGACCTCCCCAAAAAAGGACACACCTTTACGCGCTCGATCACCGTAAGTGAGTTGGGTCAGCTCAACTCGTCCCATGATCTGGAGCAATTTCTTCCAGACCCGGACGAAAAGAGATATTATGACCTTCTGATGACCAACAACGAGCTTGTGCAGAACTGGGAGCAATTAAAGCAGCAAGTGCCGCAGATGGAATCATTTAACCCGATTTCTGTCCTTCCAGAAAACTACCAGTACCCGCCGCGCAGCATCTTTGTTGGAAGGACGCAGGAAAACGTCATTGCACACAATTTTTGGCAGGACATCGATGACCCGATCTATGACCAGGTATGGCAGAAGGAACTTTTTGTAGATCAGTATTTCAGCGTTGGAATCTATTCGATCAATACCGACCCGCGCAGCACGGTCAACGTACCCAAAGGCATGGAGATTGTGACCGAAAACTCGGTGGAGGTGACTTCTTCCATCACTAAGACCCTCAAGTCCACCCTGTCCCTGCGTGCACTGTTGAAGGCGGAATATTCCGGCTTGACCGGGGAATTGGAGACCACCTATTCCACCGAAAATGTGTTGGAGGAGTCCAACAGCCGTGTTGAGCGCACGGCGCAGACCATCTCCATCGGTGCGTCGGATCACAATCGTCTGTTTGTGCCGTGGGTCTTTTCTACCGCTGTGGCCGTCTACCGCAAGAAAAAAGATGGCACAGTCACTTTGATTGGAATCTCTGAGTGGGCGCAGGAGATTCTGGATAAGGTATATGAATACTGATACGAGAAAATGAGCACAGCAGTCTGCGCTATAAATAAAAAAGAGCTTCGAGGTTTCCTCGAAGCTCTTTTTGTCAGACAGGAAAAACAAAAGAGGCACCCGCCTGTTGGCGGATGCCTCTTTGCAATGCTCTGGTGGAGACGATCGGGATCGAACCGACGACCTTTTGAATGCCATTCAAACGCGCTCCCAACTGCGCTACGCCCCCGTGGCAGATTGCCTTTATATTATACCCGTTTGCGCCGAAGTTGTCAAGCCCTGTTGGAGGGCTTTTTTGCGCTGGCTGGGAATTTTTGCTGTGCAGGGTGCAAAAGGGTTTGAGCGGCGGCCCGGTTTATGCTATAATTTTCCTTGCAAATAAAAAGGGGGACGGCAGAATGCTCGATTGGATTGTGGAAAAAGAAGATGTTTGGCAGCGCCTGCAGCGCTGTGACAAGCCGGTGATACTGTACGGCATGGGGGACGGCGCTGTCAAGATCTTGCAGGTGATGCAGCGGTACGGCATCCGTCCAGCGGCAATGTTTGCCAGCGACGATTTTGCCCGGGGCAATCTCTTTATGGGGTATAAGGTGGAAAAGCTGCGGGACATCCGCGAGCGATTTGACGACTTTATCGTGGTCATGGCCTTTGCTGTGCGGGATGTGCCGACGGTGGAGCGCATCTACACGCTTTCCAAGGAGATCGAACTGGTGGCGCCGGATGTGCCGGTAGCGGGAGTGAATCTGTTTACCCTCGATTTTGTGCGGGAGCACCAAGCGCAGCTGCAGCAGGTGGAGGCGATGCTGGCCGACGAGCAATCCAAAAAGGTGCTGCACAACATCGTCAACTTTAAACTCAGCGGCAAGCTGGATTATCTGATGGACTGCCAAACTCCGGTGGAGGAGGCCTACCAAAATATCCTACGTCCCACCGCCTTTGAGCACTTTGCCGATCTGGGAGCTTACCGCGGGGACACCGTCGCGGAGCTGCTGCACTATGCGGGCGGCTGCGAGCGGGTGTTTGCCTTTGAACCGGATGCGAAGACCTACAAAAAGCTCTGCCTGGCCATCGAGCAGATGGGCCTGACGCAGCGGGCAACCTGTGTGCAGATGGCGGCTTTTTCCCACGAGGAGATGCTGGAGTTTGACAGCCGCGGAGGAAGGCAGTCGTCGCTCAAGGAGGAGACGTTGACCACCGGGGTGGCGGGCGCAGCAAAATCCAAGATCCAGCTGGTGCAGGGGCAGTCGCTGGATAACCTGGTGGGAGAGGAGACGGTGAGTCTCATCAACATGGATGTGGAGGGGGCGGAAAGACAGGCCCTTGAGGGCTGCCGCAAAGTCATCGCCCGCGACCGGCCAAAGATGCTGATTGCCGCCTACCACCGCAGTGAGGACCTCTTTGCCATTCCTTTGCAGATCGCCTCGATGCGCCCGGACTACCGATTTTTCCTGCGCCATTACCGGTATATCCCCGCGTGGGATACCAACCTTTATTGTATATAGTAACTGAAAGATCCGCTGTCCGGTGCAGCCTGCTCTTCTAAAGTAAAGAAAAACGACAAAAGCAAGAGCAAATCTGCCCCCCTTTGTTGACAGGGGATTGTGAAATATAGTAAAATAATAAGATAGGAAGGCAGGCCTATGTGCCCGCAAAGTTGTGAAACCAATCATAGTGTTAAGATAATCCCAGTAAGGGAGAGGAGCGTGAAAAAGCATGCAGCCGAATTTGACACAGTCTCAGCAGGCAGGTGGGGCGGTGCGCAGCATGACCGGATATGGCAGAGCACGCCAGTTAATCGCAAATAAGGAGATTTGCGTGGAGATCCGTTCGGTCAACCACCGCTTTTTGGAGTATTCTTCCCGTGTCCCCAAGGCGTATGCATATTTGGAAGAGAAGCTGAAAAACCTTGTCAAGACAGCGGTTTCCCGCGGCAAGGTGGATGTTTCCCTCACGATCCAGACCGTCAGCGGCACCGACACCAAGGTCACCATCAACCACGACCTTGCGCGGTCCTATCTGCAGGCGCTGCGCGATCTGGCAGAGGATTTGCAGATTAAAAATGATGTGACCGTCTCGCAGATGATGCGCTTTTCCGACATCTTCAGCGTCATGCGCGTGGAGGAGGATGAGGAGCAGATCTGGCAGGCAGTCGAACAGGTAGCGCAGCAGGCCCTTCAAAACTTTGTACAGATGCGCCTGGTTGAGGGCGAAAAGATGAAGCAGGATCTGCTGTACCGCCTGGAGCTCATCGAGAAGATGGTCAAACAGGTGGAGGAACTTTCCCCTCAAACGGTAGAGGCCTACCGCAACCGCCTGTATGCGCGCCTTCAGGAGGTGCTGCAGAGCAGTGCAGTGGACGACCAGCGCGTCCTGACCGAGGCGGCAATCTTTGCAGAAAAGATTGCCGTTGCAGAGGAAACGGTCCGTTTGGGCAGCCACATCCATCAGTTCCGCCAAATCCTTTCCTCCAACGAACCGGTGGGAAGAAAGCTCGATTTTCTGGTTCAGGAATTTAACCGTGAGGCCAACACCATAGGCTCCAAGGCCCAGGACCTGCAGATTGCTAGGATTGTGGTAGACTTAAAGTCTGAAATCGAAAAGATCCGTGAGCAGATCCAGAACATCGAGTAAACACTCGGACGTTTTTTGGAGAGGAAAAGGAGAAGGCACAACATGAAATTGATCAATATCGGCTTTGGAAATATGGTTTCTGCCAATCGTCTGGTGGCCATTGTCAGCCCGGAATCGGCTCCGATCAAGCGCATTATCGCCGATGCCAGAGAGCGCGGCAGCCTGATCGACGCCACCTATGGCCGGCGCACCCGCGCAGTTATCATCACCGACAGCGACCATGTAATCCTGTCGGCGGTACAGCCGGAGACGGTGGCCAACCGACTCAATGACGACGACGATGAGGAGGAACTGGAAGAAGATGAATAGAAAAGGACAGCTGATCGTGGTGTCCGGCCCCAGCGGCGTCGGCAAAGGCACCGTGTTGGGTGAGTACCTGAGCAGCCGGGAAAACATCGCCTATTCCGTTTCGGCAACCACCCGTTCCCCCCGCCCGGGAGAACAGGATGGCGTACACTACTTCTTTTTGAGCAAAGAGGCGTTCCAGCAGACGGCCAACAGCGGCGGCATGTTGGAATATGCAAACTATAACGGCAATTTTTACGGCACGCCCAAGGCCCCGGTCGAGCAAAAGCGTGCGCAGGGCATCGATGTGGTGCTGGAAATAGAGGTGCAGGGTGCACTGCAGGTCAAAAAGGTGTGCCCGGATGCACTGCTGATCTTCATTGCGCCGCCGAGCTTTGCCGAGCTGCAAAGCCGTCTGACCGGCCGCCACACCGAGGACGAACAGACGGTGGCAAACCGTCTGACCATCGCCAAAGGGGAGTTGGAGCAGGCGTATCAGTACGACTATGTAGTGGTCAACGATACCGTAGCGCAGGCAGTACAGAGGTTGGAACTCATCGTGGAGGCCAACCGTTACAATATGCACAATATGAAAGAATTTCTTGATGAGGTGAATCACAATGCTTAGGCCAGCAATGTCCCAGATTATTCGTGAAGGAGAAAGTTATTACGCATTTGTCGTTGCAGTAGCCAGACGTGCCCGCGAGATCGCGGACTATTGGGCAGACAACAACATGCCGATGGAGAAAAAACCGGTTACCGCAGCGCTGGAGGACTTCGCTTCCGGCAAGGTGCGGGTAAAGGATCTTGTCAGAATCAAGGACGCGAACTAGAGGAATATGACTCGCGTCGTTACGCGAAACATTTTGGGCGGCACGGGAAGGACGCTGCGACAACGAGCAGTCCGGCAGGATGCCGCCCGCTTTTTGCATATAACACCGGAGCCAGGAAGGAGGAAGCAGCGGCATGATCGCAAGAGTGGTGGTGGAAAATGCCGCCTATTCCTTTGACATTCCTTTTTCGTACCGCGTCCCCGACCAGATGGATCGGGATATTTGCCCGGGGTGCAGGGTGTTGGTGCCCTTTGGAAAAACAAATCGCGCAAAACAGGGCCTTGTGGTGGCAATAGAGCCACCGCCCAAAGAGGAGCAGCCGGGCTTAAAGCCCATCAAGACGCTGCTGGACTATCAGCCGCTATTGAATGAAGAGCAGCTTTTTTTGCTGGAGTGGCTGCACCGACGCACCTTCTGCACCTATTATGAGGCGCTGCGCGCGATTGTGCCCAGCGGACTTACCGTGCGGGTGCGGGTGATGTGCTCTCTGGGAAAGGTGGAGGAGAAAACGGCACACAATCCGCTGCAACAGCAGGTGCTCGATTATCTGAAACAAAAAAAGAGGCCGGTCCCTTCGGAGCGGCTGCTGATGGATCTGGGGATTGCACAAAATGCCCCGGATTTTCAGGAACTGCTTCGGGAAGGGGCGGTACAGCTTTCGGAGGATGTGCGGGAAAAGAGTGCAGACAGCAAGCTGATTATGGTGCGCTTGAGCGACGATTGTCAGCAGAAAATTCAGGCGGGCGGATTGAAGATGACGGCGGCACGAAAAAAGGTACTGGAGATTTTGCAGGAGACGCCCAGCGCTTCCCTCAAGGAGCTGTGCTATTATGCGGGCACAACCCGCCCGACGGTGGACAAGATGGAGAAAGCCGGGATCCTGACCTACTATGGCCGGCAGATCTTCCGTTCCCCCTATACCGAACGCCGAGAAGGCGCACCGGAGGAGGGAACACCCTCGGATGTCTGCCTTTCACCCGCTCAGCAACAGGCGTATGACCGCCTGATGCAGCTGTACACCGAGCGGCAGGACTGCGTGCAGGCGCTGCTCTACGGCGTCACCGGTTCCGGGAAAAGCCAGGTCTACCTGAAATTGGCCGAGCAGGTGCGCGCACAGGGCAGGGGGGTCATCATCCTGGTGCCGGAGATCTCGCTGACGCCGCAAACGGTGGAACTTTTCGGCCGCCGTTTTGGAAAGCAGGTAGCGGTGCTGCACAGCGGCTTGACAATGGCTGAGCGCGCCGACGAGTACAAGCGCATCAAGCAGGGGTTGGCAGATGTGGTGGTTGGGACCCGGTCGGCAGTCTTTGCGCCGCTAAAGGACATTGGCCTGATCGTCATCGACGAGGAGCAGGAGAGCGCCTACGCCTCCCAGCAGGCGCCGCGCTACCACGCACGGGACATCGCGCGGGTTCGTGGCCACCGCCATCGCGCCATGGTGCTGATGACCTCCGCCACCCCTTCGGTCGAGACCTTTTACCAGGCAAAGCGCGGGCGCATCCACCTTTTGACCCTGTCCAAGCGGTATCTGGGCAACCAGCTGCCAAAGGTGCAGATTGTGGATATGAGCAAGAGCTTTGGCTTTGACATCAGCCAGGAGCTGACCGCCGAACTTGCTGACAACCTGCAATCTGGACAGCAGAGCATCGTGCTGCTCAACCGCCGCGGCTATCACACGGCGGTGCGCTGCAACGCCTGCGGGGAGGTGCTCAAGTGCCCCAACTGTTCGGTTGCCCTGACCTACCACACCGCCAATCAGCGCCTGATGTGCCATTACTGCGGCTATTCCCGCCCGCTGGATCAGCAGTGTCCAAACTGCGGCAGCAAGCTAATTAGCTGTACCGGCAGCGGCACCCAGCGCATAGAGGACGAGCTGCACCGCATCTTTCCACAGGCGAGCATTCTGCGCATGGATATGGACACCACCATGTCCCGCATGGCCCACGAGACGAAGTTTGGCGACTTTGCGCAGGGAAAGTATCAGATTATGGTCGGCACCCAGATGGTGGCCAAGGGGCTCAACTTTCCGCAGGTGACGCTGGTGGGGGTGCTGGGCGCAGACCAGTCGATCTATTCGCAGGACTTTCGCGGTTGCGAGCGGGCCTTCTCGCTCCTCACCCAGGTGGTGGGGCGCTGTGGGCGCGGTCAGCTCCCCGGAAGGGCCATCATTCAGACCTACTCTCCCGACCATCCGGTGATCCGCCAGGCGGCAAGACAGGATTATGAGAGCTTCTATGAGGACGAGATCAAGTCCCGCAAGCTGGGCCTTTACCCCCCTTTTTGTACCCTGTGTCAGGTGGGGTTTTCTGGAGAAAACGAGGACTTTGTGCGGTCATCGGCGCAGTGGTTTGCAAGGGAGTTTAGCAGCCGGGCAGCCGGCGACTACAAGGATCTGCCGCTGCGGATGATGAATCCCTGTGAGATGGTCATTGCGCGGGTAGCGGGCAAGTACCGCTACAGCGTCATCATCAAGTGCAGGATTAGTGACCGCTTTTGTGAATTGATGTGGGAAATGCTGCGCGCCTTTGATGGCGAAAAGAAGAACAAGGGCGTGCATATCTGGGTCGATCTGAACGCCAGCGACCTGTAGACGATGAAAATAGAATCTGGATACAACAAGACAGATGCGATAGAAACTGAAACTGTGAAAGGAAGATGGATTATGGCGATCCGCAATATTGTCAAAGATACCCCGGGGTATGAGAACACCCTGCATAAGAAGTGCCGTCCGGTCACAGACTTTAACCAGAAGCTGTGTGACCTGTTGGACGACATGGCACAGACGATGTACAAAGCCGAGGGAGTGGGCCTTGCCGCACCGCAGGTCGGCATGCTCAGAAGATTGTTTGTCATCGATGTCGGAAACGGCATCCTCGAGTTTATCAATCCCGAGATTTTAGAGACCTCCGGCGAGCAAAATGGCGCAGAGGGCTGCCTCTCCTTCCCGGGAGAATATGGTCTGGTGGAGCGCCCAAACCACGTCAAGGTGCGGGCACAAAACCGTAAGGGCGAATGGTTTGAGATGGAGGGCGATGCGCTGTTTGCGCGCGCTGTCTGCCACGAATATGACCACCTGGACGGCATCGTCTTTAAGGACAGAATGTCCCGCCTGCTGCGCGACGACGAATTGGGCGAATAGGACAGGGAAGGAGCGTATCGCATGAAGATTGTGTTTATGGGGACGCCGGAGTTTGCAGAAAGCTCGCTTGCGGCTCTCATCGCCTCCCGGCATGAGGTCATCGGTGTGTTCACCCAGCCGGATAAGCCAAAGGGCAGGGGATACAAGCTGGTGGCGCCGCCGGTGAAGGAGCTGGCGCTGGCGCACAACATCCCGGTTTATCAGCCGCAGAAGATGCGGGATGGGCAGGCGCTCTCGATTTTGCAGCAGCTGAATCCCGACCTGATCGCGGTGGTGGCCTATGGCAAGATCCTTCCAAAGGAGATTTTGGAGCTGCCGCGCTTTGGCTGCATCAATGTGCACGGTTCGCTGCTGCCCAAATATCGGGGAGCAGGTCCGATCCAGTGGAGCGTCATCAACGGCGAGAAGGTCACCGGCGTCACCACCATGTATATGGGAGAGGGATTGGATACCGGGGACATGATCCTAAAGAAGGAGACACCCATCGGAGAAAACGAGACCTATGGGGAGCTGCACGACCGTCTCAAGGAGATCGGAGCGCAGGCACTGCTGGAGACGCTGGACCTCATTGAGCAGGGAAAAGCACAGCGTCAAAAGCAGGACGATGCCCTGTCCTCCTATGCGCCGATGCTGGACAAAAAGATTGCAAAGCTCAATTTTGATACCCCGGCTCCCGTGTTGCACAACCTCATTCGCGGACTTTCCCCCTGGCCGGTGGCGCACACCACCTTTCACGGAAAGCTACTGAAGGTGCATCGGTCGCTGCTGCACGACCCGGACGGACAGCGCGGCGAACCCGGAGCGGTGCTCGACAGCAAAAAGCTGATCGTGGCCTGTAAGGAGGGCTCATTGGAGCTTTTGGAGGTGCAGATGGAGGGCGGCAAGCGGATGAAGGGCGAGGACTTCATGCGCGGCCACAAACCGGAGCGACTGGGAGATTAGATTCCGGCAGCCAGGAACTATTTACCAAAGCGGTATATACTCTTCATAATTGATTCAAATTTGCCCAATATAATGTTGGTAGAAAATTCAACATTTTCGAAAAATCTGCCATTGTGCAAAAGGGAAGGAACGAGTGTATGTTTTTTTATTACTTTGACCGCTATTATTGGTTGCTGATTGTACCTGCATTGCTGTTTGCTGTCTGGGCGCAGAGCCGGGTCAGCTCAACCTACCGCAAATACAGCCAGGTGGCGAGTGCGCGCTCGATGACGGCAGCACAGGTTTGCCGTCAGATTCTCGATGAGAACGGCCTGTTTGCCATTCGCATCGAACACATTGCTGGAAACCTGACCGATCACTATGACCCGCGCGCCAACGTCATCCGCCTGTCCGACACGGTGTACAACAGCACATCGGTTGCGGCAATCGGCGTTGCGGCCCACGAGGCCGGTCATGCGGTACAGTATGCGGTGGGATATGTCCCCATCCGTGTGCGCAGCGCCATTATCCCGATCAGCCAGTTTGGTTCCTCACTTTCCATTCCGGTGCTGTTGATCGGATTGCTCTTTAACTATGGCGCTTTGGTGGAGCTGGGCATTCTGCTGTTCTCCACCGTCACCCTCTTTCAGCTGGTGACCTTGCCGGTTGAATTTAACGCCAGCGCTCGTGCACTGCGCACGCTGGAACAGAGCTATATCCTGGAGCCGGAAGAGGTGGGCATGGCGGCAAAGGTTTTGCGCGCGGCGGCGCTGACCTATGTGGCCGCGCTGCTCTCCAGCTTGGCCCAGCTGCTGCGGCTCATCCTGCTCTTTGGCAGGCGCAACCGCGATTAGTTTTACTTTACAAACAGAAAGGATTGTCCGACATGCCACAGATCACGGCACGGCAGATGGTTGCAAAGACCCTGTTGCAGGTGGATAGCGAGGGGGCCTATTCCAATCTTGTACTCAACGAACAGCTCAAACGGGCTGCCCTCTCGCCGGAAGATACCCTCTTTGCCAGCCGCTTGTTTTACGGCACCCTCGAGCGAAAGCTGACATTGGATCACATCATCGGGGCCTATTCCAAAAAGCCGGTGCGCAAGCTTACCCCGGAAGTGGTGCAGATTTTGCGGCTGAGCCTCTATCAGCTGGCCTTTATGGACAATGTGCCCGATTCGGCTGCGGTCAACGAGGGGGTCAAGCTCACCCGGACGATGAAGGTGGCCAGTGCATCTGGCTTTGTCAACGCGGTGCTGCGCGCCTTTTTGCGGGATGGCAAAAAGCTTCCACCCGTCAAGGGCGGCAAGCTGCGCGAGCTGGAGGTGGCTTATTCCTGCCCGGAGTGGATTGTGCGTGCGCTGTGCAAAAGCTACGGGGAAAAAGCCGCGGAGCTTTTTTTAGCCCGCTCACTTGAGCGGCCGACGCTCTATGCGCGGGTCAACACCCAAAAGTGCACCGTACCGCAGTGCGCAGAGCAGTTGGAACAGCAGGGGGTACAGGTGCGGGTGGACCCGGACCTACCGGGGTGCATCGCCCTGTCGCACACCGCCTCGATCGAGCGGTTGGACGCCTTTCAGCAGGGGCTGCTGCACATCCAGGACAAATCCTCTCAGCTGTGTGCCGCAGCATTGGATGCAAAGCCCGGGGAGCGGGTGCTGGACTGCTGTGCCGCGCCCGGCTCCAAATCCTTTACGGTAGCCGAGTGGATGGAGGACAGCGGCGAAATTGTCAGCTGTGACATCTTTGAAGAGAAGATCAAAAAGATCCGGGAGGGAGCAAAGCGGCTGAACCTCTCGAGCATTCGGGCAATGTTGCAGGATGCCACAGCATATCGGGAAGATTTTGGACTGTTTGACCGCGTGCTGTGCGACGCGCCCTGCTCTGGAATTGGAATTATCGGGCGAAAGCCGGAGATCAAATATAAAGACCAGAAGGAGCTTTTGGACCTGCCCGCAGTGCAGGCGAAGATATTGGACCAGGTTTCCCGTTATGTAAATCAGGGCGGCAGGCTGATTTATTCCACCTGTACCCTGCTGCAACAGGAAAATGCGGCAGTGGTGGAGCAATTTTTGCGCAGCCATCCCGAATTTGTCCCCTGTCCGCTGCCAAAACAGGTTTTGCAGGCGCTGCACAGGGAGGACGGCTGGCAGATAACGCTGCTAGGAGAAGAGGACACAGACGGATTTTTTATTGCAAGCATGCAACGAGTATAAAAAGGTGCGGTGATACAGAGTGGAGCAACAACGCATAGAAGGGAAAATTGACATTAAATCCTTGGAGCTTTCGGAACTGACCGAACAGATGATCGGCTTGGGACAGCCCAAATTCCGCGGTGGACAGGTATATACCTGGCTGCACGACAAGCGGGTGGACAGTTTTGAGCAGATGAGCAATCTGCCGGCAGCGCTGCGGCAAAGTTTAGAGGAGAGATACTACATAAACTCCCTGACGGTCATCAAAAAGCTGGTGTCCAAGATCGACGGCACGCAGAAATATTTGCTGCGTCTGCGGGACAACAACTGTGTCGAAGCGGTGCTGATGAAGTACAAGTACGGCAACTCGGTTTGCATCTCCACCCAGGTGGGATGCCGGATGGGCTGCAAGTTTTGTGCCTCCACCCTGGCAGGGCTGGTTCGCTCGCTCTCCCCTTCCGAGATGCTCGACGAGATCTATACGCTCACCCGCGAGAGCGGCCAGCGGGTTGCCAGCGTGGTGCTCATGGGCATCGGAGAACCGCTGGACAACTATGACAATGTCATGAAGTTTATGCGCATCCTCTCGTCCCCACAGGGATATAATCTGAGCCTCAGGCACCTGTCGCTCTCCACCTGCGGACTGGTGGATCGAATCTATGAGCTTGCCGGACAAAAGCTGGGACTCACCCTTTCCATCTCGCTGCACGCGCCGAACGACGCCATCCGCAGCCAGACCATGCCGATCAACAAGCGCTACAATGTGGAAGAATTGCTGGAGGCCTGCCACTATTATTTTGCACAGACCGGGCGGCGCATCTCCTTTGAGTATGCGCTGATAGAAGGGGTCAACGATGAGATAGCCCATGCAAACGAGCTGGCAGATCGGCTAAAAGGAATGCCGGCACACGTCAACCTCATCCCTGTCAACCCCGTCAAGGAGCGCGGCTTTAAGCGGGGAAGCAGGCAGCGAATTGAGGCGTTTCAAAAGGCGCTGGAGCAGCGAGGGGTCAATGCGACCATCCGCAGAGAGCTGGGGTCGGACATCAACGCCGCCTGCGGCCAGCTGCGCCGGGAATATGACCAGCAGCGCAAGGAGGAAAAACAGTGATCAAATTGATGGGAGCAACCGATACCGGCCGGCAGCGGGAGCAGAATGAGGATGCCTTTATCTGCCGGCAGGTTGGGCAACAAACAGGCTACGCCATTGTGTGCGACGGCATGGGCGGCGAAAATGCCGGCGATGTCGCAAGCTCGACTGCCTGCAAATTGATTGAGCACTTTTTCCACCGCGACATCCGCGAGGGAATGAGCGAGGGTGCAGCCAAAGCGGTGATTTTTTCGGCCATCAGTGCGGCAAATGCAAAGGTCTATTCGATGGCGAAGGAAAACCCCGCCTACCACGGCATGGGCACCACGCTGGTGCTGGCGGTGGTGGTGGGCGAACAGATGCACATCGTCAACATCGGCGACAGCCGCATTTACATGGTGGAGCGGCGGGCTGTCAAACAGCTCACCCGAGACCACACACTGGTGCAGAACATGATCGACCGCGGAGAGCTGAGCCTGGAAGAAGCCGAACATCACCCGAAAAAGCACTACATTACCCGCGCCATCGGCGTCGGGGACACGTTGGACATCGACTATCAGATGTATGAGCTCAAAAAAGAGAGCGTCGTACTGCTGTGCACCGACGGATTGTCCAACTATTTAAAACTGGAGGAACTGCCCGACCTGCTCAAAAGCTGCATGAAGCACGGCAGCTTGCAGGAGATGATCGATTACGCCAACGATCAGGGTGGATCGGACAACATCACAGCCGTTGTGCTGTACCGCAAGTAAATGCCCGCTTTACAGGAGGCTTTAGTACATGGATAAATACATCGGAAAGAAACTGGATGGGCGCTATGAGATCCGGGAGCTGATCGGCGTGGGCGGCATGGCAAATGTCTACAAGGCCTACGACGTGATGGAAAATCGGATTGTTGCCGTCAAGATCCTGCGCGAAGAGTACATGAACAACGATGAGTTCATGCGCCGCTTCCGCAACGAGTCGCGCGCCATCTCGCTTCTGGATCACCCGAATATCGTCAAGGTGTACGACGTCATCTTTTCCAACCGCATCCAGTCGATTGTGATGGAGTACATCGACGGCATCACCTTAAAGGACTATATCGAACAGGAACACGTGCTGCGCTGGAAGGAAGCGGTGCACTTCACCGTACAGATTCTGCGGGCATTGCAGCACGCCCACGACAAGGGCATCATCCACCGGGACATCAAGCCCCAGAACATCATGCTGCTTTCCGACGGCACCATCAAGATCACCGACTTTGGCATCGCGCGCTTTTCGCGCTCCTCCACCAAGACCATCACCGACAAGGCTATCGGTTCGGTGCACTATATCAGCCCGGAGCAGGCCAGCGGCGCCTTCACCGATGCCCGCAGCGACATCTATTCGCTGGGCGTCATGATGTTTGAGATGCTCACCGGCAAGCTGCCCTTTGAGGCGGACTCGCTGGTCTCGGTGGCCGTCAAGCAGATTCAGAGTCAGCCGGCCCTGCCGCGCTCGATCAATCCCGACATCCCCGAAGGCTTGCAGGACATTGTGATGCGCGCCATGCAGAAGGATGCGGATAAGCGCTATCAATCGGCAGCGGAGATGCTGCACGACATCGACGAATTTAAGAAAAATCCCTCTATCGTTTTTTCCTATAAATACGAACAGCCAGCGCAGGTACACATTCAGAATGAGCTGCGCCACCAGAGGGAGGAAAAAGCTGCACATGGAGAGACAAAACCTGTGAAAAAAGAAAAACATTCCGCCAAGAGAAAAAATACCCCTGACGACACCTATGAGCGCAAACCGCTGCCGGTCATTCCGGTGATGGCGGGCATCGCCTTTGCTTTCTTGCTGGCTGCCTGCGCCTTCATCGGCATGTTGTTTGTGGTCAACAAGCCGTTTGAGCAGGTGGAGAACACCACCGTTCCCGACCTGATCGGCAAAAGCTATGAGAGTATCAAGACCCAGTACGCCGGGGAATTTACCATAGAGGTCGAAGAGGAGAGCCCGAGCAGCTTGTATGAGGCCGGGACCATCTACGACCAAAACCCGGACCCGGGACTCACGGTAAAGGAACATTCCACCATCACCATCAAGGTCAGCACCGGCAAACAGACGGTCGTGCTGGAGGACTATGCGGGCAAAGATTCCACCGAAGTGTTCCGCGACCTCAACAGCAAGAACCTTAAGTGGGTGGAGACCGAAACCTACTCCAACGAGTATGCGGCCGGCACCGTCGTCATGACAGCGCCCGGTGCAGGTGAGGAGGTAGCGGAGGGCGACGAGATCAGCGTGTATGTAAGTTTGGGATCGCAGGAGCAGAACCAGACGGTGCCGCTGGTAGTCGGTATGAACTTCCATGAAGCCAAAACCCTGTTGTCCACCCGCCGTCTGCGCATTGAGGTCACCAAGGAAGTAGAACCCGAGACCGACGAGGATGGAAATAATCTGCCGGGCCAGGAGGCTGCCGGCACCATCCTCGAACAGAGCCCGACGGAGGACACCCAGGTTCCGGCAGGAACGGTCATCAACGTCACCGTCATGGGCGGAGAAGGCTGGGAAGACCCGAATAAGCCGATTCAGGTGGAGATTCAGTTTGATCTGCCGCAGGGCGACGGCGTGGTACACGTACAGACCTATGTAGACGGTGTGGAGACCGGCTACGGCGACCCAGACCTGTCCAAGCAATCTACCTGGACCACCCGCCCAACCGGCCGTGGAGATTCTAAGGTGGAGATCTATATCGACGGAGAGCTCTACAAGACCTTCGACGTCAACTTTGACAACGGCACTTCGGTGGAGACCACCGACCTGCAGGCTCTCGGCCAACAACTTGAACAGGGCTCCTATGGGGAAAACACCGATCAAGATTAACCCGGAGCCGAAGCAAATAACCAAGCAGCCCCAAAACAGCCTTCCAGCCATGGTGTGGAAGGCTGTTTTTTCAAGGGGACGGTATCGCTTTTTTTGTCGGAATTTGGTATAATGGGAGCATCTGAAAATGGGTCCAAAGCGGCAGCAAAAACAGATGCAGCAGCGCAGGAAGAGAAAGGAAACGGAGGGACAGATTTTTTGACACAGCAAAACGTGATGGGAAGGATAACAAAATCGCTGGGAGGCTTTTATTATGTGGCCGATCAGAACGATCAGGGCCGGGTCATCGAGTGCAGGGCGCGGGGTGTTTTCCGCAAACAGAACATCAAGCCCTGTGTCGGGGACTGGGTTTCGGTGGAGATGACCGACGAGGGCAAGGGATATGTGGTGCAGGTGCAGCCCCGCAAAAACAGCTTGGTGCGCCCGCCACTGGCCAATCTGGACCAGCTGGTATTGGTGGTGTCGATTGCCGATCCGGCGCCGAACACCTTTGTGCTGGATCAGCTGATCGCCATCGCTGAATATCAGAAGATAGAGCCGATCATCGTCATCACCAAATGTGACCTGGCCGACCCGGAGCCATTTGCGGATATTTACCGCAAGGCCGGCTTCACCGTCTGCCTGACCCGCACCCTCGAACATCAGGGCATTGAGCAGGTGATGCAGGTGCTGCAAGGCAAAACCAGCGCCTTCTGTGGGAACTCCGGTGCAGGAAAATCGACGCTGCTCAACGCCATCGACCCGAGACTTTCCCTGAGCACCGGCGACATCAGCCAAAAACTGGGTCGCGGCCGCCACACCACCCGCCATGTGGAGCTGTTCCAGCTGCCGCAAGGAGGGTATGTGGCCGATACACCGGGATTTTCGGCGGTGGATCTGGAAAAGTTTCAGCTCATCCTCAAGGATGAGCTTGCCGGATGCTTTCGGGAGATGCGGCCCTTTGAGGGCAAATGCCGCTTTACAGGCTGCTCACACACCAAGGAAAAGGGCTGTGCGGTGCTGCAGGCGGTTGCAGACGGAGAGATAGCCCAGAGCCGCCACCAAAGCTATGTCGCGCTATATGAGGCGGCAAAGAACATCAAGGAATGGGAGATAGGCAGGGATACAAAATGAGGCGCTGTGTGATTATCGGCGGTGGGGAACTGGAGGACATCCGGTTTACCCAAAGCCTGCTGCAAAAGGAAGACTTCATCATCTGCGCAGACCGCGGCTATGCGTACTGCGCTTCGATGGGGCGCAAGCCGGATCTGATTTTGGGGGATTTTGACTCGTACAGCGGCAAGCTGCCCCAAAACTGTGAGGTGCTGCATTACCCAATTGAAAAGGACGACACCGACACCATGCTGGCGGTCAAGGAGTCGATCCGCCGCGGATTTGAGGATGTACTGCTGGTGGGGATGTTGGGCGGAAGGTTGGACCACACGCTGGCCAACATTCAGACGGTGGTGTACTCGGTGCAGCACGGCCAGAGGGCGCGCATCATCGAAAAGGACTGCCGCATCACCGCCATCCGCTCCGGACAGACCATCCAGATCCCCTATGTTCGGGGATTCCATTTCTCTGTATTTTGTCACAGCGATGAGGCCGAAGGCGTCACCATCGAACACGCAAAGTATGAGATCCGCAACGCCAAAATTACCAACGGCTTTCCCATCGGAGTCAGCAACTCCTTTGTGCCGGGAGAGGACGCCGTGGTCGGTGTGCAGAAGGGAATTTTGGTGATTGTTTCGAACGTCGGCAAATAGAAAAGGGGGAAAAGACGAACCAAACGGGGCCTTTTGGCATAGGATACAGCAAAGGGCCGCCCAAAGGCGGTACCGTCTCAAAGGAGGTAACCCGATATGAAGGTAGTCGTCATTAAAAGCCCAAAGTTTCTTTCCGGCATTCTGCGTTTGATCTTTAAAATACATAAAGAGGACTAACAGAAAGGACAAAAAATATGAACTGGACAGAAGTGAAAATCTACACCACCACTGAGGGGATCGACCCGTTGACCGGCAATATGCTGGATTTGGGGCTGCAGGGATTTATGATCGAGGACGCGCAGGATTTTGAAGAATTTTTGCACGACACGACGCCGCACTGGGACTATGTGGACCAGGCGGTGATGGACAAGATGAAAAATTGTGAGAGCTGCGTCACCATCTATGTGGCAAACAATCCACAGGGTATGGAGGAACTGGCGCAGGTGCGCGAGATTTTGGCGCGCTTAAAGTCGCAGGACCCACAGGGCCGGTACGGCCGTCTGGAACTGGAACTGCACAACGTCAACGAGGAGGATTGGTCCAACGCCTGGAAGAAGTACTACCACCCTGTGCGGGTAGGAAAGCATCTGGTTGTATGCCCTTCCTGGGAGGACTATGCGCGCCAGCCGGACGATGTGGTGCTGATCCTCAATCCGGGTATGGCGTTTGGAACCGGCACCCACGACACCACCCGCCTGTGCATGGAACTGTTGGAAAAGTACCTCACCCCGCAGGACAACGTCCTGGATGTGGGCTGCGGCAGCGGCATTTTGGCGATCACAGCGGCCTTGCTGGGAGCCAAAAGCATCATAGGCTGTGACATCGACGAGGTAGCGGTGAAGGTTGCCGGTGAAAATGCTGCGCTAAACCATGTGGAGGACCGCATCTCCTTCCATAAGGGAGATTTGACCAGCCAGGTGGAGGGCAGCTTCCAGATCATCTGCGCCAACATCGTCGCCGACGTCATCATCCGTCTGAGCGAGGATGCCGGCCGTTACCTGGCACCTGTCTCTTATACACATCT
>ENA-OYXB01000395-OYXB01000395.1-human-gut-metagenome-genome-assembly--contig:-NODE-395-length-18604-cov-13.389078_pt1 | contig 18604 bp, 15 predicted proteins | sample MGYA00244176_ERZ653409 | MGnify/ENA primary metagenome ERZ653409 (study PRJEB26926, sample SAMN06164912) | human gut metagenome | biome: ENVO:00009003; feature: ENVO:2100002; material: ENVO:00002003... | reverse complement strand
GATCTACACAAGGCTATTCGTCGGCAGCGTCAGATGTGTATAAGAGACAGATTTCCTTCATGCCGTCTTCATGAGTTTGACGGCGAGCACCGTCATGTCGTCCTCCGCCTTCCCCCGATAGCAGTTGAGCGCTTTTTTGAGCACTTCTTCGGCGAGCGACTGCGGGTTGAGGGGGCGGAGTGCGCTTAAGTAAGCGTAAAGTTCTGCCGAGGAGCCGAACGCCTGCGTCACGCCGTCGCTCATGAAGAGCATGAAGTCTCCCGCCTGGAGCGTCGCGCGGAGCGTCGCGGGGTGTACGGCATCCAGCATCCCCATGGGGAGAGACTCTCCTTCGAGTACCCGCATCTCTTCGGGCGTCAGGATAAATCCCACAGGCGAGCCGATCTTGACGATGTCCGCATCCCCCGTGTCGAGATCGACGGCGGCAAGATCCAGGCAGGAGAAGCTCTCCTCCCCCGAATAGGAGATGAGGCGGTTGACTGTAGAGAGCACCGTTTCGGAGGGCATTTTCGCCTTATAAAAGCTTTCGAGGAGGGTCAGCGTGCGGTCGGAGACGTCGCGCGCCTCCGGTCCGCTGCCCATTCCGTCCGAGAGGGCGACGAGGAAGCGCCTCTCGTCGATCTTCAAGACGGAGTAGGTGTCGCCGCTGCGGTTCTCGCCCTCTTTGGGTCTTGTAGCGACGCCGAACGCCGCATCAAATTCCGGCCGCCGTTTGAGGACGAAACAGGCGCTCCCTTCATTGAGCCCGATCTTCTCGGCGAGCGCGAGCGGTACTCCGAGGGCCGCGCTCGCGACCGAACACAATTTTTTGGCGTTCACCGTCTGCGGGAGGGTGAGGCTCACGGTGATGGAGTTTCCTTCGCCGTAGACAAAGATCTCCGAACTCAGGATGCCCGCCTGGGCAAGCGCTCCCGCAAGGGCGTTTTCGCCCTCGGCAAAGACGCACTCTTCGCTCTGTTCGAGGGCGATGTCGCGCAAAATTTCGCTCACGCCGTGCGCCTGCTCGGCAAGGAGCCTGCGGCTTTCGCGCGCGCTCTCTTCCTCCCGCACCGTACCCTGATATTGGGCGAGCAGGCGGTTGCAGGCAAACAGCAGCCCCGCGGCATTGCCGCATTTTGCACCGAGGTCGGCGGGAAGATCGACGAGGCTGACCTGCCCCTTGACGGCGCCCACCGAGACGAGGCGGTCCATCGAGGCGAACAGCCCCTCCTTCTCGCAGCGCTGTCTGCCCGCGCAATCGCTGCAGAGGGTATAGCGCAGTTCTTCCGAAAGGGCTGCCGCCGTGCTGTATTGCCGTCCGTCCTCCCGGAATGCCGTTTCGATCTCACGGAAGAGGGAGGAGACTTCATAGAGGCGTTCTCCCACAGCGCGGCGGTTGCGGTTGATGGCGATGCGCGGGAGCGAGCGTTCGCGGTAAAACAGCAGCGTGTGCTTAGCGCGGCGGTAGAGCTTTTCGGGCAGGGCGATCGTGAGGATGACGGCGAGAAGGCAGGCGGAAAGCGTGAAGACGATGTGTGCCGTGCTCTCCGCATACAGCCCCTCGAGCGCCATCGCGGCGGGGAAGCACAGGAGCAGGGAGAGCGCCGAGGCGATGCGCCCGTACGGCGTGAGGAGGAGGGCAATGCACGCGCAGGCGGAATAGGTCGCCATCGGCAGGAGCTCTGCATGAGCCAGGCACAGCGGCAGCGAGAGCACGACTGCAAACGGTACCGCGGCCGCGTTTTTCAGGAGCTGCGCCGCTAGGAGGAGCGCCGTGAGCGAGACGGCGTAAAAGACGGGTTCGCCGAGCGCCGAGCACAGTCCCGCCCCAAAAAACAGCCACAGAAGGGAGACTTCGGCAAGCTGGGCCGCCGTCAGCCGACAGCGGAAGGCGCGTTGGAGCAGGGCATTGAGCCCTCCTTCAAACAGAAGGGAGAGCATGATCATAAAGGCCGCCAGGAGGACTTTTTGCCAGATCGGCGGGATGGGGAGCGCGTATCCCGTATGCGGAAAGAGAAAGAGGAAGGGGATCTGGGCAAGCAGGAGGAGGGCATACTTTTCCCAGGTCATCCTGCGCTTGAAATGCCTGAACAGCCAATATCCGCCCGCGAGGATGAGCGCCTGTAAAAATGCGGAGAGGGTCGCCATCCACGAGAGCGCGGCCGCCGATGAAAGAAGATGCCCCGCGGCAAGCAGGAGCGGGTCGATCCCGCAGGCGAGCGCGGCAAAGAGGAGGGATGCGGAGAGCGGCTCTCTCCGCGGCAGCGCAAAGTTGAGAAGCACCATGGAGGCGAGCAGCGCGCAGTATTTTCCCGCCGTTTTCAGAGTGAGCGGGGTCGTGAAGACGGGTCCTTTCATAAACCACCTCGGGCGATATTTCCTTCATTATAAGGGCGATGAGGTGGGAAACGTGCGCAAGTTGCGTCTTTGTTTGTCGGAAAAAGCAAAAATCCCCGCACGGGGGTAAGCGAAACAGAACGGCGGCGCGGCGGCGGGCAAATGCCCGCCGCCGCGCCGAATTTTGTTTACACTTCCCGCGTATAGATGGCATCGACAATGAGCTCCGCAAGCAAGCCGATCTTCTCGCGGCAGTCGCCCTCTAACCATTTCATCGAGACATTATACAGCATCCCTGCATAGAGATAGGGAAGATAGGGGTTTTCTCCGGGGTGTTCCTCTTCAAAGGTGCGTACAAAATTCTGATTGAGGAAATCGAGATAGAGATCGCTCAGATGCGCCTGTTTTATCAGCTTGAACGGCTCTTTCTGATTTTGGAACATGGCGAGAACATCGGTCACTATCTGAACGTAGTCCTCTCTGCAGCGGGGATAGATGCGGCGGGCAAAGACGAATTCGCGCGTATTGTGCTCGAAATAATAGATAATGACGTCCTCTTTGCTTCTGAAGTAGCGGTAGAAGGTCGCCCGTCCCACCCCTGCTTTTCGGACGATGTCGGTGACGGCGATCTTTTCGTATTCATATTCTTGCATCAGCTTGAAAAGCGCCGTTACGATGTAGTGCCGCGTGTAGTCTTCGGGTGCAGGCTGTGCGTATTGCATGAGACAAATTCCCCCTGTATGTTTCATTTGCGGCGACAGAATGGACGTTACTGTCTTATCGCCCGTTCGGGCGATTGCTATTTTATCGCCGATGATGGTATGATACACCTGTCTTACGGAAAAGTCAACCGAAACGCGCGTCAGCATTTTTCCGCGGGAAAATTCCACAAAGAGAGGTAAATTTTATGCAGGAAAAAGATTTTGTGTCCTATGAATACAGGACGGTGTCGGTAAAAGAGAAGGATCAGGCGAAAGCGATGGATATGTACGAGGCGTTCGGCTGGGAAGTGACGGGTACGTCGTCCGCGCTCGACGGCGTTACGCTCTCCCTGAAGCGTGACCGGCACATTCCCCATAAACAGGAGCTCGTAAAGCTTGAGCGGCAGGCAGAGGATACGTTCGTCTGCATCGGCGGGCTCGAGCGCGCCAAAACACGGGGTGCAAGCGTGTTTTCCTATCTCTTCGGCTGCATTGCGGTGCTCATTTTGGGCGGAGGGATGAGCCTTACCCTGCTCGTTGAAGGCAGCATCCCCGCATTTGTCGGCGGCATCGTGCTGGGGCTCATAGGGATCGTCCTCTGCAGCGTCAACTATCCGATCTACAAGAGACTCGCCGCCAAAAAGACGAAGGCTCTGCTGCCCGTCATCGATGAGACGGAGGAAAAGCTCGCCAATATTTTAGAACGCGGCAGCGATCTTCTTGCTTCAGAGCGCATCTGATCTGAGGGCGGGCAAACACCCCCGTGCCTCCCTCTCTGAGGGAGGTGCCGCGCGCCCGCTCTCGCGGGCGCGCGGCGGAAGGAGTCGCCTTGATTTTTTCGGGTTCGTTTCCGCTTGAAGCAGGTCTCTTGTTTTGCCCAAAACTCCAACTCCTTTTCTTCGTCTCCGGAAAACGCTTCTCCCTTCCCCGAAAAGGGGAGGGGGACAAAACACCAAATATCCCCCAGCCGCCGGACAGAAGGGGAGACAAATCGCTCGCTCCTCGCCTCGAAAAGGGGAGGCAAATCGTTCGCTCTTCGCCCAAAGAAGGAAAAATAGGGGAGCGCGAAAAATTTTTTCCCTGCCGCCAAGCGAAAAAGGGGCGGCAAAGCCCTCGCCTCGAAAACAACAAAAAACATCTCCCTGCCGCCAAGCGGAAAAGGGGCGGCAAAGCCCCCGCCCCCGAAAACGACAAAAACAGCTCCTCCGTGCAGAAGCACGGAGGAGAAATCATTTGCCAAAATTCAGTTGTTACCGGGGCGGGCCATGTATGGCGCTTCTCGGCTTGAACTCAATGTGGAATCAAACTTCCGGTACGATCAGTCAGGTCGATCGTTTCAAGTCCCGTTCATCCGATCAGCTTTGCGCCCCTTCGGTGAAATTGTACGTTGGTCTGTCCTCCTTATCCGAGATCTTCCTCGCCTCACGGGGAATGAAGTTAGTCATATCAAGCGTACCTCCCGATATGAGATTTTCTCGGAGCAGAATCTCCGTTTTGCGGGGTCAGCCTGCTTTCCCCGCCAGCCTTTGCCACTTGGGTCACATGGTCATTGGAGTAGCCCTCGCTATTTCAATTTCCGCCTCTGAAGTTATTGCGTTAATTGTGCATTGGTCTTTCCTTCCTTGTGAGATTGCCCTAAAGTTGCATCGATTTACGTGCACATTGGAGTAGTCCCCTTGCGGTTATTTGTGAGAGAGAAACTTTGTTTGTGTGTTTCTTTCTCTTTCTTGTCTACATTATAACACAGATTTGTATTTTGTCAAGCGTTTCGGGAAAAATTTTTTGGCTGTTTCCCGATTTTTTATTCGATGCCCGGCAGGAAAGCTATTTTGCCCCGCGCACGCGGACAACGATCTTTGCTTCGATCGCAGAGGGGATGCTGTCTTTGAGCCCGGCGTGCCGTTTGGGATCGCTCCGCCACAGATCGCGCGAAAGCAGAAAGAGATCGCACCCGCTTTTTCTGCACGTTTCCCAAAGCGAGGCGGCGTGGGAGGCGATCAGCTCCTCGGCGCAGCGTTCGTCTTCGGGCGTTGCGACGTTGGTCTCCGTCCCCGCCATGAAATCTTCCGCAGTGCGGTCATTGACGAGCACCTTCAGCCCGATCTCAAGCTGCGCCTGCGGCAGGGCGTCGTCCGAAAGCGTCACTTTACCCCGATCCCGCTTGATGCTGAGGGAGACGGGCAGTCCGTTTTCGCCCCGGACGGTGAGGCTGCCCGCACTTACGCCGCCTATGAGCAGGTTGTAGGCGAAGGTCTCTTCGGCGGAGAGCAGCCCCGTCATCTTCCCTTCCGCAAAGAGGGCGGTCTCCTCGGCGCGGAAGAGCACGCTCTCCTGCTGCGAGCTACTCTCGCTTTTGTCCGCGCTGCTTTCTCCTGCGCCTCCCCCGGGGGCTTCTTTGCCGCCTTCGGAGGGGTTGTCCTGTTCGAGAGCCAGGGTGCGGATATAGGGCATGAAGGAGCTCTTTGAGACGCCCAGCGTGTCTACGGCAAACTTGCGGAGCGTATTCTTGACGGTCGCGCCCGACTTTTCCGCCGCACCCGAGAAGAGTTTGCCGATGGCAAGGGAGGACGTGTCGTCAATGGAGCTCGTCTGCTTCAGGACATCGGCGGCGCTCCCTTCGCAGACGGCAACGGCGCAGTCGTCCGACATATATTCGTTGTGCAAAAAGTAATTGAGCGCGGGCATGGCGCCCTCTCTTGCCGTCTCTTCGCCGAGCAGGACGAGGGAACAGAAATCGAACTTGGGGACCCAGCCCGAATCTGCATACATCATCATGAGGCAGTCTGCTACCGTCTCTCCGCGTCCCGAAAGTTCCACGCTCGCCGTGCCGCCCGCCGTTTCGCCGCCCTTCGGCACGGAGATCTGCGCGGTCAGCTCGTATCCGGACGGGGTCTTATCGATGCCCGCCGCCAGGATGATGGCCGCCTTCTGGATGTCTATGAGGCCGAAGTCGTTGGAGAAGAAGGCGAACAGCAGGATGCCGCCCAGGAACAGGGCGAATTTGGGGACGGTGCGTTTCAGGATAGGGTTCATCGGCTCCTCCTTCGGGGAAGGCGCTCCCGCAGCAGGAGCAGCAGGGCGGGCAGAGCGGCGCCGAAGAGGGGAAAGATCCAAAAGAGCGTGCGCGTGATGAAGCGCTCTGCCGCGGGGAAGGAAAAGCTCAGGACGGTGGAGACGGCTGCGATCGCCCCGTTCAGGAGCAGGGAATAGAGGAGGCAGCGCGGCTTGCTCTCTCCGAAGGCCTGTTTCAGAAGCTCCGCTGCCGAGAGCATGGGGAACAGGGAGGCGAACACCATCGCAAGCGCCATGGCGTAGATAAAGATATAGTCGATGCGTCCGAGCAAATGGATGGCGGGGAAGTACTTGGCGGTCTTGGAAAAGGCGAAAAACTGTACGGGGGCGATGTCCTGAAAGATGCCGTAAAAGAGGGCGAGGAACAGGAGCACCGCAGCTCCGCCCGCTCCGTACGCCGCGGCAGACTTCCATGCGAGGCCTTTTTTATATTCGATCTTTCCGAGGAGGGGAAGAAGGAGCGCTCCGTCAAAGAACCATGCCGTCGTGCGGAGCACGCCCGAAAATACGCCCCTCGCCCCCGTGATGCCGACGGGCGCAAGGGCGGAGAGATCGGCTTCCCCCGCAGAGAAGAGGATCAGGAAGAAGAAGGCGATCGCGGTGAGCGGCCCCAGGAGGTCGAAGATGCGGCCGAAGCAGCCGAGCGGTTTCAGGCAGAAGTACACCGAGATGAGAAAGAAGGGCGCAAACAGGAGGTCGGAGGGCAGGGTGTCGTAAAAGACGCTCTGCACCATCAGCTTCTGTTCGAACAGCGGCACATAGGCGGCGAAGAGGAAGAAGAGCGAGAGGACGATGCAGCCGCAGACGGCCGCGAGCCGCCCGAATGCGCGCTCCAAAAGGGCGAAGAAGGAGAGCGAGCGTTTGGAGAGGAGCACCGCCGCAAAGACGGCTGCCGTTTCCACGGCAAGCGAACAGAGCGCGGAGAGCCAAAGATCGTTCTTTGCCTCCGCTGCGAGCTGGGCGGGCAGCAGGATGAGCTTGGAAAGAGGGGCAAGGCAGGCGAGGAAGAAGAGGAGCTGCCGCGGGGCGACCTTTGCGGGTGCGGTCATCCGTTCATCCTCCTCTTGTTGGGGCTCATGAGCGTTTTCGGGCGCAGTTTCAGCGAACGCAGGCCGAATTTGACGATGCTGTCCTTCATGTCGCGGGGGCGGGCAGGGGCGAAGGGCGAGAGCAGCGGCACGCCGTAGTTTTCCGTTGCCGTGAGTTCCAATAAGAGGAACGCCGTCGCAAGTATGATGCCGTAGGTGCCGAGGCTCCCCGCGGCAAGCAGCAGAAGAAGGCGGACCATGCTCGTCACTTCGATGAGGTCGGGCACGGCATACAGCCCGATGGCGCTGAACGCGACGATGATGATGGCGGGCGTGGAAAAGAAGCCCGCGCGCACCGCTGTCTCGCCCAGGACGAGGGCGCCCACCACGGAGAGCGCCATCCCCACATATTTCGGCATACGGATGCTCGCTTCGTTCAGCACTTCCAGCATGAGGAGGACGAGGAGCATCTCCAAAGAGGGGGAGAGGGGGATATCGCGGATGCTCCCCGCAATGGTGAGGAGCAGTTTGACGGGAAAGAGCTGCAGCTTGAACAGCTCGGCCGCCACATAGAAGGCGGGAAGATACATCGCCGCCAGCATGGCAAGCAGGCGCAGAACGCGCGTCAGCGTTGCCCTGAGGGGCGGAACGAAGTAGTCCTCTCCCGCCTGCAGATCTTCCACAAAGAGATAGGGGAGCGTGAGCGCGATGGGAGAGCCGTCTGCGAGGACGCCCACCCGCCCTTCCAGGAGTTTTGCGCAGAAGACATCGGGCTTTTCCGTCGTTCCCACCTGTTTGATGAGGGCGTGCGGGCGCGAACAGAGGAAATCGGCAAGATAGGAGGAGTCGGGGATCCCGTCGATGTCGATGGATTTGAGGCGCTTTTCCACCCCCTTTACGACGGCTTCGTTCGCCGTTCCTTCCAGATAGCAGAGGGCGACGAAGGTCTGCGAACGCCTGCCGATCTTGGAGAACACGATCTTGAGTTCCCCCGTCTTCAGCCTTCGCCTGATGAGCGAGGTGTTTACCTTGATATCCTCGATGAATCCCTCGCGCGGGCCTTTGACGGTGACGCCCGTGGGCGGCTCCATGACGGCGCGCAGGAATACCTTTTTGGTGCCGACGACAAGCCCCTCGTCCATCCCGTCCCAAAGGAGGACGGGGTTTCCCGCAAGCACTTCGCCCGCAAGTTCTTCAAGGTCGGAAAAGGTGCGCATCTCGGGCGAGGCGAGCCCTTCTCCCACGTCTTCCGCCTTCCTTCCGCCGCGATAGCGCATGAGCGGCCGCACCACGAGCGTACCCAAAAGCTCCTTATCGGCGACGGGGTCGCAGAAGAGGATGCGGAACGTGATGCCGCCCTCCGCCGCAAAGTCGAAGGATAGGATGTCCTCGGCGGGCAGCAGCTCCTTGAGTGCCGAAAAATCTCGTTTCAGATCGCCTGTGATTTTCATGCAAAGAGTATGCGGAGCGTATGGAAAAATATGTAAGGGGAGCATTTCCTGCTCGGTTTTGCTTCGGGGGCATGAAAGGTTTTGCGCCCGAAAGTTGTTTTATGGGTAGAAGGGGCTGTCCCGGGCAGAGACGCCCCGTCGTCGGCAAAATGACGGAAAAAGGAGGCTGGATGATGAAAAGAACATTTGTGACGGGCGTTTGCCTGCTGCTTGCGTTCGTACTTCTCAGCGGCTGCGGCGGCAGGGAGGAGGAACTTACCGTCCGCTGTGCCTGCGGGGAGGACTACTATACTCTCCCGCTCGAACAGAAAGGGACTTCGGACGGCGGCAGCAACGGCATTTCCTTTGAAGCAGACATGAGCCTTTCGCAATTGAAAACGCTGATCGACGGCACGGATGCGGGCTCGGCGCAGCTGAAAACGGAGGCCGTAGGAGAGCTTTTGGCGATCTTCAAGACGGACGGGACGGGGAGGCTGCACTACTACTGTATTCTGCAAAGCGGCAGCACCTTTTCCCTCTCCAATGCGGAAAATTTCGGCATCGCCGTTCCCTTCCACCTCTTTGCCGAAGAGGAACAGAAAGCGTGGCAATACGGGCTGTATCTCAACAACGGGGAATACGCGACGGAATACGGCATTTCGGAGTTTTCCGCCTTTTATGAAGGGCTGGAGGAAGTGAAGATGTCGGCGGAAGGGGATACCCTTTCCGTTGAGCCGCAAACTGCGCCGAAAAACGGCGCGGCGTCCTGCCGCATCGTGTTCACGTTTTCGGAAGGCAGCGTGCTCGCTTCCATTGAGGCGCTGTCATGAAGGAAGCGATTTGCGTCGAAGGGCTTGCAAAGGTCATCGGGGGAAGGCGCATCCTCGACGGCGTGTCCTTTGCGGTGCAAGAGGGGGAGATCGTCGGTCTCGTGGGGGAAAATGGCGCGGGGAAGTCCTCTCTCCTCAAATGCCTGACGGGGCTTTGGCGGCCCGATGCGGGAAGAGTCGCTGTGTTCGGCCGCGAGATCGCGGCGGGGTGCGGGTATCTTGAAGAGACGGGCGCGCTCATCGAGTATCCCGCGCTCTTTGGCGAGTACACCCTGGCGGAAAACATCGAACTGTTTTCTGCCTTCTGTCCGGGCGGAAAGGAACGCGCCGCCCGGCTGATCTCGCGCATGGGGCTCGAGGAAGGGATGAAGAGGAAGGTCGGAACGTTCTCTTCGGGCATGAAACAGAAGGCGTGCCTTGTCGCCGTGCTGATGAGGAGCCCGCGCCTTCTGATCTTAGACGAGCCGACTGCCATGCTCGATCCCAAGATCTCGCTGGAGTTGAGAAGCCTCATCCGGGAATATCATCAAAGCTATCATACGACGATCCTCATCTCCGGGCACGACCTTTCGGAGATCGAGACTCTCTGCAGCCGCGTGCTCAAAATGAAGGCGGGGAAGATCGTCTCGGAGTTCGATCTTTCTCACAGCCCCGAGCGGGTGTACCGGCTGAAATTTGCAGACAGAGCACAGGCGGCGGCAGCCCTGGCGCACGTCGGAAATGCAAACCTGAGGCAGGAAGGGGAGTCTCTCTATTTCAGGGGCACGGGGCGGGAGCTGAGCGGTCTCCTCATGGAGTACCGCTTCGAACTTTCCGATCTGACCGTCTGCAACCCCTTAGAGGCGCTGTTTGAGGAGGGATAAGATGTTCGGCAGAGTACTCTCGTTTGAATGCAGAAGTTATTTCCGCTCCAAGGGCTTTTATGTCCTGGCGGCGGTGCTCCTTGTCCTGCTCGTCGGCGTCACGCTCGGATGCCGCTTCTCCGAAGAGGACGGCGCGGGGGAAGTTTACGGCGTGGAGGCGTATTCTTCGCGCGAAGAGCTTATTGAACACATCGAGGCGGGCAAAGAGCGCATCGCGGCGCTCGAGGAGTGGCTGCGCCTTTCCGAGGACGATCTGACCGTCTCCTCGGGGGTGAGGAAGGATATGGAGACCGAACTCGCCCAAGAGCGGCAGACGCTCTCGGTGATGAGCGTTCTCTATGAAAAACACATCGCTTATGAGGACTGCTGCGCCTATCTCGGAGCATTCGGGACGGCGGTGCAGACCAAGCTTTCGGTGAGCGTCCTCTCTCTTGTGCTGCTTGCGGGCTTTGGCGTCATCGTATTGTATTTTTCGGCACACATCGCCGTCGCTGCGGCTTCCGAATACCGGGAAGGGCAGGCGCGGCTCACCATGCTGCTGCCGCACGGGCGCATCGTCTATACGCTCGCCCGTCTTTTTGCCCGCCTCGTCGCAGGCATATGCTTTCTGGCGGGGTATGCCGTGCTTTCGGCGCTCTTTCTTGCGTGCGTGTCGGGAACGGGCGGCAGGCTCATCGCGGCTTCCGCGCATTCCGCCCTCGCACTCGGCTTTGCGGAGACGGCGCTCCTCATGACGGCGCTCTATCTTTATGCCCTCGCCGCTTTCGGGATATTCGCCTTTTCGCTGGCGCAGCTTTGCCGCCGTCCGCTGCCCGCCCTCCTTTTCACGGGGCTCGCGGCGGCTGCGGGCAGGCTCGCGCTGCCCGTTGAACTTCTTCTGGGGGAAGCGTCTGTCTCCAAGTTCCTGCCCTTCTGCGCGTTCTTTTTAGATGGCGCCTTTCTGAGCGTCACCGCTCTGCCCGTTTGGGCAAATGTTCTCCTCTCGACAGCATTCTGCGGTGCGCTGCTGCTTGCCGCCCTTCTGCGGCTGAAATATACCGACATCCGCTGATGTTGCCGTAACTTTTCTCGAATTGCTTGCGTTTTTCGCTGCGTTGTGTTATACTGAAAACAGTATACTATATGTGGTGCTCTCCCCTGCGGAGGATGCCCGAAAGGCCGTGAAAAACGGAGGATTGCATATGAGGACGGAGCGGAAAAGGCTCATCATTTTCATCCTGTTATCGATGGCGCTCATTGCGGCGTTTGTTTTGCTGTTGTTCCCCGCGGCGCAGCCTGCCGCGGCGGAGGGGGAGACCGTTTCCGAAGCGGAGGACGATGCACTTCCTGCGCCCCGCGCCGTCGGCGAGGCGACCGTGGAAAAAGCAGACGGCTCTTTGGCAGAGTACGCAACGCTTTCCTATGCGCTGAAAGTATGGGAGGACGGTTCAACGCTTATACTCAATCAAAATGTTGCTTCTTCCGAGACCATTACCGTTTCGGGGGATAAGACGCTCGATCTCAACGGTCATACCCTTGAGGGCACGTCGGAAGGAAGGACGCTCCGCGTGACGGCGGGTACGCTCACCGTGACCGATTCGACCAACCCGCAGAGCGGGGAGATCGCGGGCGGCGGCGTGCGCGTAGAAGGGGGCGGTGCTTTCATCTTAGAGGGTGGTTATATCACGGATAATACCGCAGAGGACGGCGCGGGCGTCTTTGTCAGCGTCGGCGGTTTCTTTACGATGACGGGCGGCACGATCATGGACAATACCGCGACGGGTACGGGCGGCGGCGTGTGCCTTTTGGGCGGCTCCTCTTTTACGATGACGGGCGGCAGGATCGTTGACAACAAGGCTTCCGAGATCGGCGGCGGCGTGTTTGCCGCAGGCAGCGTCTCCCTTTCGGGCGGCGCGCGCATCTCTGACAATACGGTGGACGGCGCGGCGGAAAATCTCTATCTCGACGCAGGGCAGCGCATCGATGCAAGCGGCCTTTCCGGGCAGGTGGGCATCACGATGCCCGAGGCGGGCGCATTTGCCTCGGGCACGGCTACGGGCTTTGTTTCCGATTCCCCCGCCTACGATGTTTCCCCGCCCAATTCCTCGTCTGAAGTGACCTTTTCTCTCGTGTTAAGCCCGCTCGAAAGCGTCGAGGCGCGCTATCTTCCGACGAAGAATATCTATCCGACGACCGATCTCGAAGTCCTTCGCGGCGGACTGACGGTCACGGGGACGAATGCGAACGGCGCACAGTATCTTTCCTCGGCATTAAGTTATAAACTTTCCCTTCCCGAAGGGATCGAACGCCTTACGGTGGGCAGCAACGAGATCGTCGTGACGGCGACGGGCGAGGGAGGCGAACGCGCCGAAACTTCCTTCTCGGTCGAAGTCGTCGCGCCTTCGCTCACTTCCATCGAGGCGGCGTTCTTGCAGACGGAGACCGTCTATTTCGACTCTTCCCTCGATGTGCTCGTCGACGATCTTACGGTGACGGGGCATTTCAACGACGGATACGACCGCACCCTCGGGCGTACCTCCGAAGAGACGCAGGCGCTCTCGGGCGAGGACTACATCACGGCATATTATACGCTCTCGGGCGATCTTGCCGCACATGAGAACGGCACGGTCAGCGTCACGGCGACGGCGGGCGGAAGCTCGGCGAATATCGTTGTCGCTATCTCCCGGCACGTCATCGACACCGCGGACATCCTTGTCGAGGACGCGGTGGAAGTGGAGCGCAAAGGGGCATGGGGGGTCTCTCCCGAGGCGTTCACGCCCTCTCTTCCCGCGGGCGTTCTTTCCGAAGTGTCGCTTTCGGGCGGCGGGACGGTGGGCAATCTCTCCGCAGGTACCTACACGGTGCAGATCACGTTCGATGTGACGGACGAGAAAAATTACGAACTTGTCGGCGGGCCGCGCACGGCAACGCTCACCGTCTATTATTCCTCGCTCACGGCAACGAACGAGGACGGCACGATCTTCTATACCGTGGAGCGCGAGGGGGGCATCCCGCTCTCGTGGGAGCTCGTCATCAAAGACGTGACCGAGGAAGTCTCCTCCCCGAAGCTGGAGGGCGGCATGGAGTCAAGGCAGATCTTCTCCGTTTCCCTGCGCGACGGCGGCCGCATCGTCACCGAGCTCGATGCGCCCATCACCGTGCGCATCCGCATCGACGGCTTCTTCTCGAACAAGGATGTGACGCTGTTCCGCCTGACTGACGGCGGACACATCGCCGTTGAAAGTACGCGCGACGGGGATTATCTCATCTTTACGACTTCCTCCGTGCAGACGCAGTTCTGCGTTGCATATAATGCGGGCTTCGGGGTGTATCTTGCGCTTACCATCGTCTTCGGCGTCCTGTGCGTCGGCGGCGCGGTGCTCCTCGTCTGGTACTTCAAGCACAAGAAGAAGCTGGATATGACGCTCCCCAAACAGGAAGAGTAACGGCGATAGATTGGGCGTCTGCGGCAAAATGCCGAGGCAGCATAACGTAGTTTCGGGCGGCTTCTGCCGCCCGTTTTTTTGTTCTAATTTTCCCGCTGCGCTCATACGCTGAGCATATGGAACTCTACGCTCAAAGCAAACAGGATGCGCTCAAGGCGCTCAAAAGTTCGGAGGGAGGGCTCACGCAGGAGGAGGCGGAGCGCCGCCTTGCTGCATTCGGCAGAAACGAGCTCAAAGAGGGCAAGCGGCGGAGCATCCCCGCCCTATTCTTTGCCCAGTTCAAAGACCTCATGACGCTCATCCTCGTGGCGGCGGCAGTCCTTTCGGGCGTGCTTGCCTATGTCACGGGGGACAGGTCCGAACTCACCGACACCGCCATCCTGCTCTTTATCATCGTGCTCAACGCGGCGGTGGGGGTGGTGCAGCAGCACCGTGCCGACAGCGCCATCGAAAAGCTGAAAAAGCTCTCCACGGCGACGGCGAAGGCGGTGCGCGGGGGGAGGGTGTGCGTCCTGCCCGCCGTCCTGCTCGTGCCGGGGGACATCGTCGAAGTCGAGGAGGGCGACCGTATCCCCGCCGACTGCCGCATCCTCTCCTCGGAAGGGCTGAAATGCGACGAAGCGCCGCTCACGGGGGAATCGCGCCCTGTCAAAAAGCGCGACTGCACCGTGAAAAAGCCCGCCCTTGCCGAGCGGGAAAACACCCTCTTTTCGGGCACGTTCTGCCTTTCGGGCAGGGCGCGCTGCGTTGTGACGGGCACGGGCATGCACACGGAGATGGGCGCCATTGCCGACCTTCTCGAAAAAGCGCAGCCCGTCCTCTCCCCCTTGGATAAGGTGCTCTCCCGCCTTGCGAAGATCATCTCCTACACCGTGCTCTCCGTCGCGGCGGTGCTCTTTTTGGTGGGCATCCTGTCGCAGCGGGCGGGCATTCTGCAAAACCTGATGTCCGCGATCGCCGTCGCGGTCGCCGCCATCCCCGAGGGCATGGGCGCCGTCGTCACCGTCATCCTCGCGATGGGCGTGCAGCGCATGAGCGCCTTCCGCGCCGTCGTCCGCCGCCTCGCCGCCGTCGAAACGCTGGGCAGCTGCACCTGTATCTGTTCGGATAAGACGGGCACGCTCACAAAAAACCGCATGACGGTGGGCGCCGCCCTTCCCTATGGGGGCGAAAAACGGCTCATGCGCTGTATGCGCCTGTGCGGGAGCGTCAAGGGGAGCACGGGCTCCTATGTAGGCGATCCCACCGAAGTGGCGCTCGTCGAATACGCGGAAGCCCGCGGCGAACGGAGCGGGCGGCTGCTCCCCGGGGGATGCCCCTTCACATCCGAAGCGCGCTTTATGCGCGTGCGCGCCGAGGCGGAAGGGGGCGCGGTCTTTCTCGAAAAGGGCGCGCTCGACGTCGTCCTTTCCCACTGCCGCACGGCGGAGGGAAGGGCTTTGACGCAGGAACTTGCTGCCCGTATCCGAAAGGAAGCCGCCGCTTACGAAGAGCGGGCGATGCGCGTTCTCGCCTTTGCCGAGGGTACAGAGGAGACGAAACTCGACTTTTTGGGCATTGCCGCGCTCTTCGACCCGCCGCGCGAGGGCGCCAAAGAGGCGGTCCAAGCGTGCAGGCGGGCGGGCGTGCGCACGGTGATGATCACGGGCGACAGCCCCGCAACGGCGCTCGCCGTCGCAAAAGAGCTCTCCATCGCCACGTCCCGCGAGGAGGTCATGACGGGGGAAGAACTCGACGCTTCGGGGGAAAATGCCGAAGCTATCGGGCGCTGCCGCGTGTTTGCGCGCGTCAGCCCAAAGCACAAGCTCGCCATCGTCAAGGCGCTGCAAAAGAAGGGCGAGGTCGTCGCCATGACGGGGGACGGCGTCAACGACGCGCCTTCGGTGAAGGCGGCGGATATCGGCGTTGCGATGGGCTCGGGCACCGACGTCACCAAGAACGCCGCCGACATGGTGCTGGGCGACGACGATTTTACAGCCATCGTCCGCGCGGTGGAAGAGGGGCGGGGCGTCTTTTTCAACGTGCGCCGCACCATCGATTTCTTCCTCGCCACCAACCTTGCGGAAGTGCTTGCCGTGCTCCTTGCGACGCTATTTTTGTGGAAGTTCGAATTTCTCACCTCGACGCAGCTACTCTGGATCAACCTCATCACGGACTCGCTGCCCGTCCTCGCCCTCGGCGTCGAACGCACCGTCGGCGTCATGGAGCGCCCGCCCGTCCGCGCGGACGATATTCTCTCCCGCCGCTCCCTCATTTCCATCGCCTTTTACGGCGGCGTGCAGACGGCGCTCGTCCTTTTGGTCTTTACGATCGGCATCGTTCTTTGGGGGAACGCCGTCGCCTCTTCCTGCGCCTTTTTGACGCTCTCCCTCTTGGAACTTTTTCACGCCTTCAACGTGCGCGGCGGCGCCTTCAACCGTGCCCTCATCGCAACGGAGCTTCTGGGCGTTGTCTCCACCGTCCTTCTTGCCGCGCTCCCGCCCCTTGCCGCTTTGTTCGGGCTCGCCGCACTTCCGCTCCCCGCATGGGCGCTCGTGGCGTGCGCATCCCTTCTCATTTTGCCTGCGGGATGGCTTTGGCGCAGGCTGCGAGGGCGTCGAACGGCAGGGCGTCCGCTCAGAAGGCACAGAAGACGCACCCTTCTTTCCGGAAGTGTGCGATGATAGAGGGGAGCGCCCTGGCCGTTTCCCTGTGGCGGGCAGAGTCGTGCAGAAGGAGGATGACGGGATCCTTGCCCCTGCTCGTGCGCACGGTCTCCTTGACAAGGCGTTCTGCGCTCGCATGGGGGATCTCTTCGTCTCCGCACACGGCGTTCCAGCCGACGATCTCATAGCCGCGCTCGCGGATGAGCTCTCTCTGCCGTTCGTGTCCGCCGCCCGGGAAGCGATACAGCCGCGGCGTCACGCCCGTCGTATGAAAGATGTATGCGGCGCACTCGTCGATATCGGAAAGCAGCGCCTCGTCCGAAGAATAGATGCGTTTATAGTCGTGCGAAGCCGAATGCACGCCCAGGGAGTGGCCCTCTTCCGCAATGCGGAGGAGGGTCTCTTGTCTCGACTTTGCCATATCGCTGACGATGAAGAAGGTCGCCTTGATATTTTCTTCTTTCAAAATGTCTAAAACGCGGCCCGTCACGACGGTGGAGGGGCCGTCGTCGAAGGTGAGGTACACCCGCCGCGCGTTCTCTGCCGCCGCAAAGGAGAACGCCGCCTTCGTGCGTTCCAATTGCAGCCCGCAGGCAATGAACATCGCAAGCAGCACCGAAAGAAGGAGCATTGCGGGGAGAAATCGTTTCTGCATACCAAAAGTGTGCCTTGTTTTTCGCCATTTTATTTACTTTTTGCGCGCGATGTGATATAATGGCGATATGCAAGGATATTCTGAGCTTTACGGCGGGGAAGGGGCGCGCTCCCGCAAGGGACGGCTCGCCGCCGAGTTCAAGGAGCAGTTCGGCGAAGCGCCCGCCTATTTCTTTTCTTCCCCGGGAAGGGCGGAGATCGTGGGCAACCATACCGACCACAACGGCGGCAAGGTCTTGGTCTCGGCGATCTCCTGCGATGTCATGGCGGCGGTCTCGCCGCGCAGCGACGGCAATGTCGTCATCGCCTCGGGGGCATACTATCCCATTCGTTTTTCCGTTCACGATCTTTCCGTACGCGAGCGCGAACGGGGCAGGTCGATCTCTCTCGTGCGGGGCATCCTCCGCTATCTTTCCGGCCTCGGTTATTCGTTCGGCGGCTTTTCCTGCGTCACGCACAGCAATATCTTCCGCGGGGCGGGCGTTTCCTCCTCGGCGGCGTTCGAGGTGCTCATCGCCGAGATCGTCAACGAGCTCTATCTCGGGGGGAGACTCCCCGCAATGGACAAGGCGCGTGCGGGGATGTATGCGGAGAACGATTACTTCGGTAAGCCCTGCGGCCTTCTCGACCAGGCGGGCATCGCGCTCGGCGGGCTGAATGAGATCGACTTTTCCTCGCGGGAGCCCCTCGTTGCTCCCGTTCCCGCGCCCGAAGGATACCGCCTCGTGCTCACCAATACGGGCGGCTCGCACGCAAAACTCACCAATCATTATGCGGATATCCGCCGCGAGATGGGCGAAGTCGCCGCTTTCTTCCATAAAAAATACCTCTTCGAGCTTTCGGAGCGCGATCTTTTGGAAGCGCTCCCCGAGCTTCGCCAAAAGGTGAGCGACAGGGCTGTTTTGCGCGCCTTCCATTTCTTCGAAGAAAATAAAAGGGTGGAGCTCGCCGCCCGCGCGCTTCAGGAAGGGGATACCGCGCTCTTTTTCGAACAGGTGCTCTCAAGCGGCGAGAGCAGCTTGAAGTATCTACAAAACTGCTTTATCCCCGGCGACACTTTCGAGCCCGTCGTCATCGCTCTGAAGCTCAGCGAAAAGGTGCTCAGGGGCGGCGCTTACCGCATGATGGGCGGGGGATTCACGGGTACGGTGCTCGCCTTCTGCCTCGCGGGGGGAGAGGAGCGCTACAGCCGCGAGATGGCGCGTGTCTTCGGGAAGGAGAACGTCTTTGTGACCGATCTCCGCGCCGAGGGCGCCTGCGCACTCAGCGTTTCAAACGAAAATCATTGATCGGAGGGTCTTATTATGATCACAACAAGAGTATTCGGCAAAACGGCGGACGGCAGGGAAGTCCTTGCCTTCACCTTCGAGGACGGCGCGCGCCGCGCTACCGTCCTCAACTACGGCGGCATCGTGCAGAGCATCGTCGTGCCCGATAAGGACGGCAAGCCGACCGACGTCATCCTCGGCTACAACGACGTGGCGGGTTACGAGAACAACGGCGGGTATCTGGGCGCGCTCATCGGCCGTTTCGGCAACCGCATCGGCGAGGGCAAGCTCACCATCGACGGCACGACGTACGATCTTTACTGCAACGACCGCGGCAACCACCTCCACGGCGGCAAAGAGGGGTTCAACAAG
>ENA-OYXB01000387-OYXB01000387.1-human-gut-metagenome-genome-assembly--contig:-NODE-387-length-18803-cov-6.107852_pt1 | contig 18803 bp, 19 predicted proteins | sample MGYA00244176_ERZ653409 | MGnify/ENA primary metagenome ERZ653409 (study PRJEB26926, sample SAMN06164912) | human gut metagenome | biome: ENVO:00009003; feature: ENVO:2100002; material: ENVO:00002003... | reverse complement strand
GTCAAGGATTCCATCCGCCATGCGCTGCGCGACGAGACGATGGAGGAGTATCTGCTGCAGCAGGCTCAGGACAGCTCCTACATCCTCAATCAGAAGGCAGTTGACCGCTATCAGATCGAAAAACTTGACCTGGACTAATTGAAAACAAACAAAAAAGGACGGGGACGCCGGCCGCCACAGTGGTTCCGGCGCCCTCTTTTGTCATTTTGTACAGTAGCGGAAGAAAAAATTTATATGAAGGAATCATTAAAATTCTTTCAGCAATCTTCCACGAACGTACTATTTTGTGATATAATAGTCCAGAACAGGCTCGGAAAACTGCTTCCGGCGGCATATTGTTCGGAAAATACACGGGACGGACAGCCGTCCGCGGAGAAAAAATACAGCAAGTAAGGGATGAAAAAACTATGAAGGATCGTATCGGACAGTCCAGCAAAAGGAAAAAACCTGCCAACCAGAGTGTGACCGGCGTGCCAAAACCGGACGGATATGCCGGAAACTCCGGGGGAAAGCAGCCACAGAACAAGCTGCCGCTGATTATCGCTGCGGTAGTAGTGGTAGTTCTCGTGGTAGTCATTGCAGCCTGGTTTTTGTTAAAGGATAACAAGGCAGGTACCTCCTCTCACGGCGGGAATGTTTCCAGTGCCGCACCGAGTGTAGAGTATCCGGCCAATACCGCAGGATTAAGCCAGGAAGAGCAGGATCTGCAGAGTGTACTGCAGAGCGCAAAGGCACTGCGCGTCCCCGACATGACCCAGTTGGTGGATCTGATTGCCATCAATCAGCTCACCGGCACATTGGAGTCGGACAGCGACGGCGTCAACGCCAACATTGTTGCACAGCTGCCGGAAGATTCGATGGCGACCAAAGCGGCAGAATTTAAAGAGAGCACCAACGACGACACCGTTGGTTGGGTAAGTCTGCCCAACACAAACGTCGACTACCCGGTTGTCTTTAAGGCGGGTATTGAGAACTACGCCTACTATGAGAGCTTGGGTTATGATAAACAGTACAGCAAGGACGGCGTTATCTGGGCCGACTGTGAGTGCACCTTCCCGGAGCTTTCCCAGAACACCGTTCTGTACGGCCACAACTGGTACAACATCTACACCCCAAGAACACTGCAAAACGCACAGAGCAACGACCTGATGTTCTCGCTGGTTATGTCCTATCACTACACCGACTTTGCCCAGCAGAACCCGTTTATCTACTTCTCCACCACCGATCAGGACTATGTATTCCAGGTCTTTGCGGCCTTCTACACCGACCTGAGCTTTGGCTACAACTTTGCCAACATGACCCAGGAACAGGCACAGCAGGTGATTGCAGAAGCAAAGGCTAAGAGCCGTCAGAACTACAACGTCTCGGTCACCAGCGAGGACAAGATCCTCACCCTCTCTACCTGCACCAGAATGTACGGCAATACCAACAACCAGCGCTTTGTCGTCATGGCCAAGCTGGTTCCGGTCGGCACACCGTCCACCACCATCAGCACCCACACCAACGCGGTCGCCTACAACGACAAGGTTGGCAGAGAATAATCTTTGATTTTCAATTGCATTGTGACAAAAGGCCCCTCCCGATCCGGGAGAGGCCTTTTGTTTTGAGAGGAGGGGTGTCTATTCTACAAGGGAGGCCGGGTCTACATAGTCGCCGTTATACTGGACGTCGAAATGCAGATGCGGCTCCAACGAGAGTTCGCATGGAATCTGGCCAATCGAGCCGAGCGTCTGACCGGTCGTGACCTGCTGGTCGACCGATACGGCGATGTCATCCCCGAGACCGGCGTAGGTCATCAGGTAATCGCCGCTTGTCACCTCGATGACATTTCCCCACATGGGATCGTTGTAGACGCTGGTGACGGTGCCATCGCTTGCCGCAGTGACGGCTGTGCCGGTGGCGGCGCTGATGTCGATGCCGTTATGGGTGCGCCAGTCGCCCAGCGTCTCATTTTTGACCAGCATGTCCCCGCTAAAGGGGGTGATGGCCGCGCCACTGACTGGCAGCGTCAAGGAAAAGTCCGCCGAAGGCTGCTGCTCTTCGGGCTGTGTGGAGGCTTCGGCCGATTCTGTCACAGAGGTAGAGGATTCGGACTGTACAGAGGGCTGCGATACCTGCGTTGAGGAGTCGTCCTGCTCGCCCGCGTCGGCGTTGATCTGCGGACGCTGGCTCTGTGCATAAGGGGCGGAATCCCCATCCGCAGCGGCAGAGGTGCTGTCCTCCGCATCCTCCTTTGCGGAGAGGTCGTCCTGCGGCACGTCGGAGAGATTTTGCTCCGCAGACTGCAAAGGCTCTTCCTGCTGGGTCTGCGGGGCGTCGGATAAAGGGGTGGATTCGATGTTTTGGATGGTCTTGTCGACGGCTACCCAAGCGGCAGCGCCGGCACCGGCCAGGCAAACGGCCAGAGCAAGATAAAATCCCTTGCCGGAGATGAACTTCTGAAATCCGTTACGCATGGATGATATCAATCCTTTCTAGGTAAGATGTGTTCCTCTGCAAGTAGTTTGCTCCGCGCATGGCGGTTTATGCTTTTGGGAAAAAAAGTTTTTCTGCTCAGCTTTTTTCTTTCAGCGACCGGACTGCCAAGACGCCCTCCCGCAGGCCGATAACCAGTAAAAATAGGCCAAAACCCTTGCGCAGTGCGCCGGGGTCCATCCAGTTGGAGAGCAAACTGCCGCCGATTGCGCCCAGCAGTCCGCCCAGGATGCAGGGGGTGAGCAGCTTCGTTTGCACAAGGCCATTTTTGCGGTGCAAAAAGAGGGAGAGGGCAGCCGCAGGGAGAAAGAGCAGGAGGTTGACGGCCTGCATTTGCGGCTGGGGCAGGGAGGAAAAGAGAGAAAGGTAGAGCATGAGCACGGTGCCGCCGCCAAGTCCCATCGCCGCGACGGCGGAGGAGAGAAAGACGGCAGCAAGGGAGACAATGGACAGGGTCATGGCATAACCTCCAAAAAAGGGATGACAAATGGGAAAAGCAGGTGGTATAATCAAGGTAGACCAAACAAGAAGGGAAGGAATATCGTGCAGATTGAAAAAAATCCGAAGGAACTTGCCGCGATGGAGCAGTTCCATCTTGGAAACCGGGAAAAGGGACTACAGCTACAGGAGGAATTTGCGGCGCAGTTCCGGGAAGAGTACAAGCAAAAGGATCACTGCCCTTGCAAAAAAGCATGCCGCTATCACGGCAACTGCAAGGAATGTGTGGCGATCCACCGGGCACATCAGGAGCATGTACCGAACTGTTTGCGGCCGGTACTGAACGAAAAATTTAAGCTTCTGTCTGAGTTGACCGAGCACACTCTGGCTTATGAAATTGAGCCGCCGAAAGAGGTATTGCGCCCCGAATTTTCGGACGAGAAAAAATAACCCCAAAAGAGCACAGGTAGAGTGGAACGGTGCAGGGAAGGGGTTATCTGATCAGCAGCCGCATCCCGGTATACAAAATGAGGCCGGCAAACACCAGGCGCAGCAGCTTGACCGGGATCTTTTTTAAAAAGACTGCCCCACACGCCGACCCGAGCAGGGCAGGCACAAAGAAGGGCAAGGCATCTGCAAGCGGAAGATTTTCCCGAAACCAATATACTCCCAGGCTGACCAGCGACAGAGGCAGGATGACGGCGATGCTGGTGGCGTGGGCGACCCGGGGGGAAAGTCCCTGCTTTTGCAGCAGTGCGACGGCGAGGATGCCTCCGCCGGAACCAAAGAAACCGTTGAGCAGGCCGATACCCAGGCCAAACAAGAAAAGCAAAAAAGATCCCTCCCGAAAAAACAGTAAAAAAAGGCTCTGTTGGTGGTGTAACCAACAGAGCCTTTTTTATACAGTGCCGCTAGTTTTGGCCGTATTTTTGATAAATTTTATAGGAATAGACGATGCAGAACACCGCATCCAACAGGATGAGTGCGAGCATCAGGGGGGTATTCAGGGAAGGATCGGGGATGAGCAGCGTCCCCACCACGATGAGCACACCGGTGAGCATCAGGCTCAATCCTCCCATCCGCTGACACAGGTTCCAGCAGGTGTCGTTGGCCATGCTCCATTTGGTGCGCAAGCCAAAGACGCCGTTGCGCTTGACCTTTGGCATGATGTTTCCGAGTGGGATCAGCATCAGCCCCATCACCACATTGATGATGCGCACGAAGGCTACGCCGGGATCGGCAAAGCTGCCGGAAAAAAAGGCGGAGAAGAGCATCACAACAGTCAGGATGTCGGCCATCAGCAGCACGCAGCAGATGGCGGATATGAGCGCCTGGGTGTTAGCGGGCGTCTTTTTTGAGATGCGCGGGATAATGAGGTGGCGCATCAAAAGTGCAGCGACAAGGGTGAATAAGGGCAGAAACAACAATTCAAATGGACTTCCCCAGCGGTCGATCTGGCCGGCGAGGTTGTAGTGCAGCGGAACTTTTTCCGGCATCAGCGGCAACACAAGTGCGCTAACGACGAGGGGAAGAAAGGTTAGAATCGAGTACAGTTTGGTCATCCATTTCATGGCGTTCCTCCTGGGTGGATTCAAATTGTTTGATCCACAGCAGCAGCTCCTCAAAAAAGGAGGTGTTCAATTCGTAAAAGATAAAATTTTTCTCTTTGCGTTCAAAGATCAATCCCGCGCTCTTTAGCTTTTGCAGGTGGTGTGAGGTGGCGGGCGGGCTCATTCCAAGTTGTTTGGCGATCTCGCCTGCGGGCAGCTGTCCTTCCCGCAGCAGCACCAGAATTTGACGGCGAATCGGGTCTGAGAGTGCTTTAAGCGTTTCTTGCAGGGCCACTAGACATTCCTCCTTACAATCTATTTAAATATTTGCTTAAATATTTAAATAGAGTATAGCACGGACCTCCCCAAAAAGCAAGAGGCTGCAAAAAAATAAAGCCTCCGCAGAGGGAGGCTTTGTGAGGGGGTGACTTAAGAGAGCAGTTTTTGCAGTCCGACGCTTGCCAGCAGATATCCGGCGGCAGGGGGGACAAAGGCGCAGCTGGCGGGGCTGTGGCGGCCATTTTCCTCTCCTCCGGGGCAGATGGCCTTGACCGGCTGCTCGACCGAATAGACGACCGTTTGTTTGGTGATGCCGCGCTTTTTGAGCTCCCGGCGCATGACCCTTGCCAACGGGCAGCCGCACCCGCTGGTCTCGGAGATGTCGCCCCAGCGAAGTTGGGAGGGGTCCAGCCGGTTGCCGGTGCCCAGGCAGGTGACCAGAGGGATTGCACGCTGTTGGCACTGTTGGGCAAGATAGAGCTTTGCTGTGACGGTGTCGATGGCGTCCAAGATCAGGTCAGGCTGTTCGGCAAAGAGAAAATCTGCATTTTCGGGCAGGAAAAATTCCTCATAGCAGCGAAGTTGCAGTTCCGGGTTAATCGAAAGCAGCCTCTTGCGGGCAGCCAGGCACTTGCTTTGCCCGACCATGTCGGCGGTGGCAAAGAGCTGGCGGTTGAGGTTGGAAAGGTCGACGGTGTCGTGGTCGACCAGCACAATTTTACCGACTCCCATGCGACAGACCGCCTCTGCCGCCGAGCCGCCGACGCCGCCCAGGCCCAGGATCGCGACGGTGGCGTGTTCCAGTTTGTCCATCTTTTGCGTGCCCAGCAGGGTTTGCGTGCGGATGAGCCATTCTCTGTTCATATTGTTCTCCTATATCGAGTTTTTTTAGCTGATGCAAAAAGCCCGGCAGAGGTTGCCCTGCGGGCAGTCCCATTTTGCCGGCTTTTACTGCGTAAAAAGGGCGCCTTATCGTAAGGCGCCCTATCATTTTCTATCAATACCCCACCGTGCCGTCGCCATGGCAAATTAAAACCCGTCTTATAGACAGGTGGGTTGCTGCCCAGTACCTTCACGCTCCCTTCGTCCGCAAAGCGGGAGGTCTGCAATCCAGTGCCGGAGCGGGGCGTCCCTTTTAGAAAGTGTTGGATTATAAAAACCATACATTCTCGAACACGGCAGGAGTATATGCGTTAGTTTGTGCAGGCTTTAAAGCGGTTATTCCTGATCGTCGGAGATGACGTCGTAGTCCTCTTCCAGGCGCTCCATGAAGATGTCGGCGATTTCATCCATCTCGTCTTCATCGTCGATTGTCTCCAGAAACTCTTCTCCATCGGCTTCGACCACGCGCAGAATGACCAGCTCACCGCTGTCCTGCAGCGTTTGCTCAGGATCGTCATAGATGGGGGAAAGCGCAAGATACCGGGTGCCTGCGTTTTCGATCGAGTCCAGAACCTCAAAGGTGTGCTCGACGCCGTCGTCGTCCTCCAGAGTCAGGATGTCGTTGCCAAATTCATTGTCGATCATCGGGTATCCCTCCTTTCCTGACTACGATATCTATTATACCAATTTGCCGGTCAAAGTCAATGAGGAAATCCGATTTTATAAATTTGTCAATAAAAATATTCAAATTTGTTGAAAAGTACTATTGAAAATGGATGAAAAATCGGCTATAATAAAATCACAACAAAGGTAATATTAAATATAAAACAGAAAGGGTGATTCCTCATGAAAATGGAAATTGAACCAGTTACACTTCTTTCTGAGGAGTCCAAAGGATCCTCAGAAGGGACCCAGAAAAGATAATCTGAATCCATCATAAAGCGATTGGAAAACCTGAAAAAAGAGACGTCAAAAGATATCTCAGTCAGGATAACCAATATCGAAAGCAAAAGCGAAAAAAGAAAAATGGAAAAAAGATTGTCAGGGTTTTATATTTAATAAGATTTCAGCGGATGAAGTGCTGGAAGAAAAGGAGAAAACCTTTTAAAAAAACAAAACAACTGAATATCAAAAAAATGGGAAATCGCAATCCCGAAAAAAATTGCATATCTTCCATCGATCCGATTTGTCGAGTCGGACGATACAAAATAAATAATATTACCTTTTCATTGTTAATATAGATTTTGGAAAAGAAACCTAATTAACATTGATCCTAAAATTTCTTGATAAAGGTGAGACCGATGAAATAAGCAGATTGACCAATAGGTAATTTCCGAAAAGCAGTAAGCCAGTGCTACACGGATAACAACGAAAAACGAGATTGAGCCGAAAAAGGTAATGTGATAGAAAATGAAAGCATTTCCAAACAAGCCATTGATCGAAAGTTATCTGAAGGAATATCACACAGTGAGGGAACTACCAATGAACTAGCAAATCTGATTTTCAAAGCGGAATAAGATCACCTGAAAAAGAACCATTAAAACATTGTAACCTAAAAAATTGAATATACAAAAAGGGGCTGTACAAAAGTACAGCCCCTTTTTTAGCCCTTTTATAGGTATACACACGCCCGAAGTTCACAGACTGTATGTAGAAATGTAAAAAAATATATGCTATAATAAACTTTGGAATGTGCGTTTTACCAAAATAAAAGAAAACAACACCTTTCTATAGGAGATGAACTGATGAGCTATCCGCTTGTAAGGGAGTGTATCGCTCCCGGCGTATACTTTTCCGCCATCACGGACAAAAAATTTAAGCACAACCGCATATCGGTCAACCTGATCGTCAAGCTAGACCGGCAAAAGGTAACCGACCGCGCAGTTGTGCCCTTTATTCTGCGTCAGGGCAGCAAGAACTGTCCCGATTTTACCCAGCTCAACAAGCGCCTGTGCGACCTGTACGGAGCGTCATTGGATGCGGGCGTGGACAAGTTTGGCGAATACCAGGTGATTGCACTGGGTGTGGTCGGCATCGACAACCGATTTGCACTGCAGGGTGAGGACATGGTGCGCGCCTGTGCACAGCTTTTGTGCGAAATTGTCCTCGAACCCAATATTACAGACGGTAAATTTGACGAAAAAAATACACAATTGGAGAAACAGTACCTGCTCGATACCATTGAGGCGGAGATCAACGACAAGCGCACCTACGCTTCGATCCGCTGCAAAGATGTGATGTTTGGCGGGGAAGGCTGCGCCATCAAAAAGTACGGTTACCGCGAGGATGCGGAGAAAATCACATCCGAGTCGGCCGCCAAAGCGTATGAGGAGCTGATCCGCACAGCACAGATCGAGATCATGTTTGAGGGATGCGGCGATCCAAGTGCGGCAAAGGCACTCTTTGAGGAAAAATTTGCCTCCCTTGTGCGCGAACCGATTTCGGTAGATCCCAGCTGTGCTCGCCTCCATCAGGGGGAGACCAAGCAGGAAACTGAACAGATGGACGTCAAACAGGGCAAATTGGTGATGGGATTTTGGGTCGATCCGGTAACCGATTACCGGGAGGCCAATCGCAATCGCATCGCCGTTGCGCTCTTTGGAGGGACGGCCAACTCGCTGCTCTTTAAAAATGTGCGCGAGAAATTGAGCCTGTGCTATTACTGCTCGGCCAGCTATGACCGCATCTCCGGCATCATGCTGGTGGCAAGCGGCGTAGAGGCGCCCAATGCTCAAAAGACACGCGACGAGGTGATGCATCAGCTTTCGCTTTTGCAGAGCGGAGCTTTTACCGACCAGGAGCTTGAAGAAACCAAGCTCTATATCCGCACCGCGCTCAAGGCGACCACCGATTCGCTCAGCGCTATGGACAGCTGGTACCTGACCCAGACGCTGGGGCAAACAGCTGTTTCCCCGGATGCGGAGATTGCGCTGTCGCAGGAGGTCACCCGCGAGGATATTCTCAAGGCAGCCAACGCTATCCATCTGGACACCGTCTATATGTTGATGCCCAAGGATAAGCCTGTGCAAGAGGAGGGAACCCAAGATGCTTAGTCAGAAGATTGAGGACAAGCGCCTCAACGAGAGCTATATGCAGGTCCAGCACCCATCGGGATTGACCATGTTGCTCTATCCCATGCCGGGCTTTTCCACCACCTATGTGATGTTTACCACCCAGTACGGCTCAATCGACACCAGCTTCACCGACACCAAAGACGGCAAGACCGTCCAGGTGCCGGAAGGCATTGCGCACTATCTGGAGCACAAGATGTTCGAGAGCGAGGATGGCGATGCCTTTGATCGCTATGCAAAGACCGGAGCTGCCGCCAACGCCTTTACCAGCTTTGACAAGACCTCCTACCTCTTTACCTGCTCGGACCGCTTTGCAGAATCGCTGGAAATCTTGCTGGATTGCGTCACCCACCCATATTTTACCAAAGAGACGGTGGAGAAGGAACAGGGCATTATCGGCCAGGAGATCCGCATGTACGAGGACGATCCGGGATGGCGAGTCATGTTTAACCTTCTGGAAAGTCTCTATCACAACAACAGCGTCAAGGTGGACATCGCCGGCACCGTCGAGTCGATCGCCAAGATCGACGCCGACTTGCTGTACCGCTGCTACTACACCTTCTATAATCTGCATAACATGGTGCTGACCGTCGCTGGAAACTTCGACCCCCAGCAGGTGCTGGCAGTGGCGGACAAGGTGCTCAAACCGGCTGCCGACTTTACCGCAGTGCGCCATCCGCAGCAGGAACCGGCGAGCGTTGTCAGAAAGCGCTTTGTACAGCATCTGCCGGTCGCGCTGCCGATGTTTTATATCGGCTTCAAGAGCCCGGATGCCGGCATCAAGGGCAACTTTACCAACATGCTCTACGATGAGATGCTGCTGGATATCGTGGCGGGGGAAACCACCGCGCTCTACAAAGAGCTGTACAACGAGGGGCTCATTAACAGCGGAATCATTGGAGAGACCATGCCGGGCAGAGATTACCTGTGTTCGATGATTTCCGGCGAATCCCGCGACCCCGACGAGGTCTATGCGCGCATCTGCAAGGAGTTTGACCGCGTCAAGGCAGAGGGCATCGACGAGCAGACCTTCCAGCGGGTGAAGAAGTCCACCTATGGGCGCTATCTGGGACTGTTTAGCCGTCCGGATTCGCTTGCGAGTGCGATGACCAACTGCTATTTTGCAGGCCTCGGCGTTTATGATCTGGTCGAGCTGGTGGCCGGAACCACCAGAGAAAAACTGCAACAGCGGCTGCAAGAGGATTTTTCCACCGAAAACAGCAGCCTTTCAATTGTGATGGCATAGGCAGAAAAAAGAAAAGGGAGAAATTTTCATGGAACAGACAGCGAACACCATCTCCTTCCCTGGGTTGGGGCTGGATTTTGAGGTAAACAGAGTAGCTTTTTCGATTGGCAGCCTGCCGGTGTACTGGTACGGCATCCTGATTGCAGCCGGTTTTATCCTGGCGGTATTGTATGCAGGGCGCCGCGCCAAGGAATTTGGCGTCGATGCCGATCGCTTCCTCGATGTCATCATCGGCGGAGCCATCGGCGGCATTGTGGGTGCAAGGGCCTACTTCGTCCTTTTGCAGTGGGATTATTACGGAAAGAATCTCAGCCAGATCTTTAACACCCGCAGCGGCGGCATGGCCATCTATGGCGGTTTGATCGGCGGCGTGCTGGTCGGACTTTTGATGTGCAAGATCCGAAAGGTCAAATGCCTGCCTGCAATCGATCTGGCAGTCGGCGGATTTTTCATCGGCCAGGCCATCGGTCGCTGGGGCAACTTTGTCAACATCGAGGCGTTTGGTTCCAACACCAGCCTCCCTTGGGGCATGTCCTCGCCGGTGATCACAAACTATCTGACCCAGCACGAGGCTGAGCTGGAAGCGATCGGCATGGACATCGACCCGAATATGCCGGTGCACCCCACCTTTTTGTATGAGTCGCTGTGGTGCCTGCTGGGCTTTGCTTTCCTTGCCTGGTACACCAAGCGCCGCAAGTTTGACGGTGAGCTGACACTGCTGTACATGGTGTGGTACGGTGCCGGAAGGGCCGTCATCGAGGGACTGCGCACCGACAGCCTGATGATTCCGGGCACCGCGCTGCGCGCTTCCCAGGTATTGGCGGCGGCGATGGCGATTGTGGCGGCAGTGATCTGGGTAGTAAAGACCACAAAGGTGAGAAAAGCGGGCGGCAGACAGCTGTTTGTCGATACGCCAGAGGGACAGCTCATCGTCCGCGGAGAGTTTTATAACCGCAAGGACGAAGCGCAGCAGCCAGCTGTTTCGACAGAAAAGGAAGCTGCGCAGGGCGATGCGGCAGAGACGGCACCTTCCGATGCGCAGAGCGATGCAGCAGAGGCTGTACCTTCCGAGGTGCAGGGCGATGCAGCAGAGACTGCACCTTCCGATACACAGGGCGATGCAGTAGAGACAGAGAAAGACTCTGAGCAAGCGCAGGAGAAGGAACAGCAGACAGCGCCGTCCTGCGATGCTGAGCAGGAAAAGGCCCCTTCTCAGGAAGGCAAATAAAACGGGAAGCCACAGGAGAAGCAGGACGAAAAATCCTTCTCCCCCTGAAGGATAAAGACAATAGACATTGCAAGGAGGAAAACAAAATGGCAACAATTATCGATGGAAAAGCCCTCTCGGCAAAGCTCAAGGAGCAGATGAAGGGCAGAGTGGCGCAGCTGCGCGAACAGGGCATCGTGCCCAAACTGGTGGTTGTGCTGGTTGGAAACAACAGTGCCTCTGAGGTTTATGTGCGCAACAAACACAAGGCCTGCGGCGAGGTAGGCATCGAGTCTGAGGTCATCAAGATGTCCGAGGAGACCACCCAGCAGGAGCTGTTGGATGTGGTAAACCGCCTCAATGAGGATAAGAGCGTGGACGGCATTCTGGTACAGCTTCCGCTGCCAAAGCAGATCGACGAGAAGGTAGTGCTGCGCGCGATCCTGCCAGAAAAGGACGTAGACGGCTTCCACCCGGTCAATGTTGGCCTTTTGAGCATCGGAGACGAGTGCTTTGCACCGGCAACTCCGAGCGGCATTGTCGTCATGCTCAAGGAATATGGCGTTGAGATTGCAGGTAAGCGCTGCGTCATCATCGGCAGAAGCAACATCGTCGGCAAACCGATGGCTGCGCTGATGCTTCAGAACGATGCCACCGTCACGGTATGCCACTCCAAGACCAAAGATCTGGGCGACATCACCCGTCAGGCAGACATCATCATCGTTGCGACAGGCCGCCGTCACACCTTGACTGCCGATATGGTCAAGGAAGGGGTAGTGGTCATCGATGTCGGCATGAACCGCAACGAGCTGGGCAAGCTGTGCGGAGACGTGGACTTCGACGAGGTCAAGGAAAAAGCCTCCTTTATCACCCCAGTCCCAGGAGGCGTTGGACCGATGACCATCACCATGCTGCTGGAAAATTCCATTCAGGCAGCAAAGCGCCATCACTAAGCGGCATCCAAAACCAAAACATAGAAGCGGGGCGCGCAAGTATTCTCTTGCGCGCCCCGCTTTTTGTAATGTGTACAAAGATGTGCAGTGAAGCGAATTTAAAAAATAGGGACAGCTGGGCTCTGCTTTACTGGTGCAGGCGCTTTGCGACGGCGATGACGCGGCCGGCACAGGTGCGCACGTCCTCCTCGGAAAGCTGTTGATCGGCGAGTGCTGCACGGATGTTTTCTTCATCGATTGGCAGGCCCGGCATGATGATGTCGTTTCCGGCGTGGGTGCATTTCCAGGAGATGCTGCCGCCAGCGGGGCTGGTCGTATTCCAGTCGGACATGACGACGCCGTCAAATCCCCACTCCTCACGCAGGACCACCGTGCACAGATCGCGGCTGTTGGCGGTGTGGACGCCATTGAGCACATTGTAGGAGCTCATCACAGCAACAGGAGCGGCTTGTTTGACTGCAATTTCAAAGCCGCGCAGGTAGATCTCGCGAAGGGCCTTCTCGGAGACGCGCGCGTCGACGCCGTGGCGGTTGTCCTCCTGGTTGTTGCAGGCAAAGTGTTTGATGGTGACGCCGCAGTGTCCATCCTGCTGCACGCCGCGGGTCACGGCGGCAGCCATCAATCCGGCAAGCAGCGGATCTTCCGAGAAGTACTCGAAATTGCGTCCGCACAGCGGATTGCGCTGGATGTTCATGCCGGGGGCAAGCCAGAGATCTACCGAAAATTCCCGCATCTCTTCGGCGACTGCGCGGCCAAATTCCTCCACAAGACCGACATCCCAGCTCTGTGCGAGCGCAGTTCCGACCGGGAATGCGGTGCAGTACTGGTAGTAGGTGTCGGCATTTTCATGCGGGGGAGTATCGTCCAAAAAGCCGTTTTCCAGCGCGCCGAGTATGCCGGTAGGACAAATGGCTCCGGTGGCGCGATCGACCTGATAGCTCTGGCGCAGGCGCACGCCGGCAGGGCCGTCGGCCATAATCAGCGCAGGCACGCCTTTGCAGGCCAGGGAAGAGGTGGTTTCGCCGGCGGAACCGGGAACCTGGGAGCCGGCGGAGCCGAGGTTGCTCTGGTTGCTGGTGACGTTGCCGTACAGCAGCGGGATGAGCTCCTCAATCGGACCTTGGGCTGGCTGAACCGGGGAAAGAGCCGGTGCAATTTCCGGCTGCGGGACAAAGTGGCAGATGGGGAGTCCCTCGGTTTGCCAGTTGGCGGTGCGCTGCACAGCGATCGTCGACTGACCGAGCTGAGGGAAGGGGTGCTGTACCGGACAGATTGGGTGGGTCTGTTCGATGACGGTGTCCTGTGCCACTTCAATGAGCGCATACAGCGTGAGATTGTCGCTGCTGTTGCCTGCCCACACGCCATAGCTGCCGGCACAGATGATCCAGGCGTTTTTCTCCGCAGAGAAGCAAGCCAATTGTTTTTGCGGAATCGAGATGGTGACGGTCTGGGACTCATGTGGGGCGAGCGGCTTTGTTTTGGCAAAACCGGCTAAGCGGCGGTACTCTTTGGCCTGGCCATCCTGTGGGCAGGAGAGATACAGCTGTGCGACCTCCCGTCCGGTGAAGCGGTCTCCGGTGTTTTGCACGGAGATATCGGCCTCAATTTTGCGGGAAAGGGCGCGGAGCGCTGTCAGATGCATCGAGAAGGTGGTGTAAGAAAGTCCGAAGCCGAAGGGGAAAAGCGGCTGAATGCCGAAGCTGTCAAAGTAACGGTAGCCGACATAGATGCCCTCGGAGTAGATTTCCTTTTCGAGGTCGCCGTTTAAGTAGCCAAAATCTTTAGCAGCGGGGTAATCGTAGTAGGATTTTGCCCAGGTGGCGGTGAGCTTTCCTTCCGGGACCACCTTGCCGAGCAGGACATCGGCGACAGCCTGTCCGCCCTGCTGTCCCAGCTGGGAAAGTTGCAGGATGGCGCTGATATGGGAGGTCTGGGCAAGCAGTTCGGTCAGCTCCACCGGGCCTCCCGCATTGATGAGCAGCACAACCGGCAGCCCCAAGCGGTCCAGCTGCAACAGGTCGCGGCGCTCGGTGTCGCTTAAGTAATAGTCGCCCTTTTCCAGCCGCCGGTCGATGCCCTCACCGGCGATTCGGCTGACGACATAGAGAACGGCGGATGCACCGTCGGTGTCCGAAGCGGCAATAGCGCGGCCCTCCGGCATCCGAAACGGGTGCAGCGCATAGGCGTAGAAGGGGTTGTCGTGGTTGTGGACATCGGCTAAAATCTGCTCTTTCCAGTTCTGGCGCGCTGTGGTGTAGCGGGCGTCGCAGTCGGCGATCCAATTCTCGTCGGTGATGGGGACACCAGCCTCTTTGAGGCCCTGGTAGATGGAGACGTTGTGGCGGTTGTTGACGTCGCCGGAGCCGGTGCCACCCTTGATGGTGTGGACGGCGCCGATACCGAACAGTGCGACCGGTTTTGCTGCATCCAGAGGCAGGACGCCAGTATTTCTTAACAGAACGATGCCGGCTGCGGCGGCCTTGCGGGCAAAAGCTGCATTTTTCTGCTCGCGGGGGGAGACGGCAGAGGACAAAGTTCCGCTGTATCTGTGGCTTTGGGTCATAGAAAGATTCCTCCTTCTTTGGGATTGGGTTTGATGTGCCGGGCATAAAGGCGGCGCACAAATTTTCTCCTTTATTGTAGCACAGTTTTGCTTTGGTGAAAACCAATATTGTGTGAAGAGGACCCACCGGCCGCAGCCAAAAGCAAAGGAAGAACAAAAGGGCAAAAAAACGCAAAGGGGCAAAAAAATGGCTTGACAAAGCCAAAAAGATATGATAGGATAAGTTGTACCGCATGTTACGGGCTATAGAAGTGCGCGCTCAAAAAAGGGCGGCCGCCTGGAAAGACAGCGAGTTTATACAGAAAGAGGTATATTAGTTATGTACGCAATTATCAGAACCGGCGGCAAACAGTATCGCGTATCGGTAGGCGACGTCGTTTTCGTTGAGAAGATGAACGCTCAGGAAGAGGAGAACGTAGAGTTCGAAGTACTTGCTGTCGGCAAGGAAGATGGCCTGGTTGTAGGCACCCCAGTTGTAGAGGGCGCAAAGGTTGCCGGTAAAGTTATCAAGAACGGCAAGAGCAAAAAGGTTACTGTATTCACCTACAGATCCAAGAAGGACAGCAAACGCAAGATGGGCCACAGACAGCCATATACCAAGGTTGAGATCACTGCGATCAACGCATAATGATCCGTGTGGACTTTACAAAATCCGGAGAGATGCTGACTTCCTTTTGTGTCAGCGGACATGCAGGGTATGACGACTACGGTCACGATATCGTCTGCGCTTCGGTGACCTCGGCGGTACAATTGACGGCAAACGGTTTGACCGAGGTGCTAAAACTTCCCGCCAAGGTAGATGTAGAAGAAAATCTAATTCGTGTCACCCTCCCGCGCCGGCAATGGGAAAAAGGACAGCCCTTTTTACAGGCGCTGCTGCTGCACCTGCAGCTGTTGGCACAGGACTATGAGGGGACAATCCAGGTAAATCTTTCGGAGGTGTACAACAATGCTTAAACTTAGCATGCAATTCTTTGCTCATAAAAAAGGTGTTGGTTCCACTAAGAACGGCCGTGACTCTGAGTCCAAGCGTCTGGGCGCAAAACGCGCTGACGGTCAGTTTGTACTGGCTGGCAACATCCTCTATCGTCAGAGAGGAACCCACATTCATCCAGGAGAGAACGTAGGCATCGGCAGCGACGATACCCTGTTCGCTCTCAAAGATGGCAAAGTAAAATTCGAGCGCATGGGCCGCGATCGCAAGAAAGTAAGCGTTATCCCGGTTCAGTAATCGAACAACACAGTTTGCACAGAGAAAATCCCGAGATGATCGTCTCGGGATTTTTTTAAGTTCTTTTACAAACGAACAACGCCTACTTTGATGCCTTGTTTTTTTCTTTTCCCTATAGTACAATGAAAAAAACGAGAAGGGAAGAGAATGATGAAAGCAATCAACAAAAGCCTGCTCCTCTCCAGTTTTCCCGATTGGATGATCTCCTTTTTACTGCCAATCTACTGCACCGGGCTCGGCTTTTCTCCAGCGCAGACGACCCGGATGTTCGCGCTGCACAGCCTGTTTTTACTGCTGGGCAAGCTGGTCTCCGGTCGGCTGTGCGACCGTGTGGGGCGCAGGGTGGTCTTTACAGCGGGGCTTGTGATGATGAGCGGCGCCTATCTGATGCTGGCCTTTGCGCAGGGAGCGGCGCTGCTGTACAGCTCGCAGATGCTGGACGGTGCGGCGTCGGCACTGCTGGCGGTGTCGGCCTACGCCATGCTGGCCGACCGCAGCGGGGAAAATATGGCGGTTGACCGCGGCAGGCAGTCGGCGGCCTCCAATCGGGGCGCGCTGTACGGCGTCTTTCTCTACTTTATGCTGCTCTCCTGGTTGGGCTATGGAGAGGGCTGGAAGGCCTTCTTCCTGCTGTGTGCGCTACTGACTTTGCTGGGCGCTGGGAACAACTACAGGGACCTGCCCGCAGACCAGGGAACCGCCGCTTCCTTTGTAGCCCAAAAGACAAACTGGCGTGCTCTGCTGGCAAGCCGGGTGGGCGGATTGCTTGCGGTGCGCACCTTGATGGCGCTGGCGCTCAATATGCTGGGGGCGGTGTTTGTGCTGGTGATGATGGGTCGCTTTGGCGAGGACATGATGCTGATCGGCGTCACCTGCCTGATCCCCTCCTGCCTGCTGACCTGGCTGACGCCTAAAATTGGGGTGCAGGTCAAGCGCATCGGGGAGAAAAAGGCTTTCCTGGTGTGTGGCGTGCTGGCTTTATTGGGTCTAATCTTTTTGGCAAATAGCAATCAACCATTTTATTTTGGACTGGGCTGGGCAGGATATCAGATAGCGGTTATGGGGCTGTGCCTGTCGATCGACGCGGTGTTCTCCTTCTCGATCACCGAAAAGCAGGAGGATTCCTTTAGCCCGCTTGTCGGGCAGCTCAGTGGCCTGTATTCGTGCAGCATCAACCTGGGCAGCACAATTTCTTCGCTGTTCAGTGGCCTTCTGCTGGAACGGTGCGGCGATCTGATGCCGTTTTTGGTCACAGCGGCGCTGCTGGTGCTGACCGTGCTGGCCTTCTGGATGGCGGTGGGCAGAGAGGCTGCCATCAACAAAGGGTAAATTCGATTTTTTCGATCAGATTCTTCCCCACCGGCGATCCGCCGCGCGGAGGGGAGGCAAGACAATTGGCGGCGGGGAAAAGAGGCAAACGACGAATGTTTATTGATAAAGCGACCATCCGGGTGCAGGCCGGAGCAGGCGGCAACGGAGCGGTCTCCTTTCACCGGGAAAAATTTGTGGCGGCCGGTGGCCCGGACGGCGGCGACGGCGGCCGGGGCGGCAACATCGTGTTGCAGGGCTGCCAGCACATCAACACGCTGGTGGATTTTCAGTACAAGCGCAAATATGTCGCGCAGAACGGCCAGAACGGCAGCGGAAACCGCTGCTACGGCAAGAGTGCGCCGGATTTGGTCATCAAAGTGCCGGTGGGAACGGTGGTAAAAAATGCAGAGAGCGGCCAGGTTATGGCCGACATCGCGGACGAGACACCGGTCATCATTGCGCACGGAGGAAAGGGCGGTTGGGGCAACAGCCATTTTGCGAGCCCAACCCGCCAGATTCCGCGCTATGCAAAGCCAGGTATGCCCGGTGAAAGCTTTGAGCTGATTTTGGAGCTCAAACTTTTGGCGGATGTAGGGTTGGTGGGATATCCGAATGTCGGAAAATCCACCTTGATTTCGATGGTCAGCGGGGCAAAACCGGTCATTGCAAACTACCACTTTACCACTCTGACCCCAGTGCTGGGCGTCGTCAAGGTTGCGGAGGAAAAATCCTTCGTGATGGCAGATATTCCGGGACTGATCGAGGGGGCCAGTGACGGTGTGGGTCTTGGTCACGAGTTTTTGCGCCATGTGGAGCGCTGTCGGCTGATTGTGCATGTAGTGGATGTATCGGGCAGCGAGTACCGCGATCCAAAGGAGGACTACCGCACCATCAACCGTGAGCTTGCCAATTTCAGCGAAGAGCTGTCCAAGCGCGAGCAGATCGTGGTAGCCAACAAGTGCGACATCGCGACCGAGGAGCAGATCGAGGACTTCCGCCAGTTTATCGAGTCGCAGGGCCACAAGCTGTACTGCATTTCGGCAGCTACCCGGCAGGGTGTGGACGCACTGGTCTACGCCATCTCCAACAAGTTGGATCAGCTGCCGCCGATCAAGCGCTTTGAGGTCAACTATGTTCCGGTTATGCCGGACAGCTCGGACGATAAGTGGAAGTTTGAGATCCACCGCGACGAGGACGGAGTTTATGTCGTCGAGGCGGATTGGCTCTCCAAAGTATTGGGTATGGTCAACCTCGAGGACGAGGAGTCGTTGGGATATTTCCAGCGCGTGCTGCGGCAGAGCGGCATCATCGACCGGCTTGAGCAGATGGGCATTCAGGAAGGCGACACCGTCAGCATCCTCAACTTTGAGTTTGACTATCTGCGCTAAAGGAGGGGAAGGATTACGGAAGAGACACTACAGCAGCCAACCCATCCACAGGTGGACATCCGCCTCTACAGTCCCCAGGCGCTGGCCTTTTTGGGGGATGCAGTCTATGAGCTCCTGGTGCGGGAACGCATTGTGCTGAAGGCAAACCGCCCGGTCAACGACCTGCATTTACAGGCCGTTGAGCAGGTCCGCGCCTCCTATCAGAGCAG
>ENA-OYXB01000377-OYXB01000377.1-human-gut-metagenome-genome-assembly--contig:-NODE-377-length-19018-cov-14.849971_pt1 | contig 19018 bp, 21 predicted proteins | sample MGYA00244176_ERZ653409 | MGnify/ENA primary metagenome ERZ653409 (study PRJEB26926, sample SAMN06164912) | human gut metagenome | biome: ENVO:00009003; feature: ENVO:2100002; material: ENVO:00002003... | reverse complement strand
TGCCTATATTGTAATCCCTTGCCTTACAAAAAATCCACCATGTGCAGCCTTGAAGTTTGTCAGGTGACGGTTGGCATTTGCTTATTTAATGCAATTCCTATTAGTTTGTCTAACTTATCCGCCAAAAATAGCGGCACGTTCAAAACATTTCCATCAAGCGAAAGATTGCGAAGCGAGAACCGCACAAGAATGGGTGTTTCGCTTTCGTATTGTTTATAATAGTTCTTTATGCTTGTCATCCTTACGTTTTCGCCTGCCTTTACTTCAATGGGAATAATGTCGTTTTCCCTTTGCACGACAAAATCTACTTCGTGTTGCGCGTCCGTCCAATAGCGAGGCTTGACTTCGAACTGTCTCAAAAGGCACTGTAAAACATAATTCTCCGTCAACGCGCCCTTAAATTCGGTGAACAGACGGTTTCTTTCCGTAAATGCCGACGTTGCCAAATGCGAATGCTTGCGTAAAAGTCCCACGTCTCCCATGTAAATTTTGAACGCAGTCAGATCATCGTAAGCAGAAAGAGGCAGTCCCGGCTTGGAAATGCGAAAAACCTTTCTGACCATATCTGCATCGGCAAGCCAGTTGACGGCATTTTCGTATTCGCGTGCACGGGCGCCTTCTTTTACCGCACTGTATAAAAACTTTTTATTCTCCTTTGCAAGTTGTGAGGGAAGAGATTCCCATACGAGTCCTATTTTATATACGTCATATTTGTCGGCATGCTTCCCAAAATCGCTTTCGTAGGAAAGTAAAATATCCGCAAGAACGTTATCAGCCGCCAAAATGTCCCGATCCTCCGTCCAAACCGAAACCGCTTCAGGCATACCACCAGTAATGAAATACATCTTTAATTTTTCCACGAGTGGATTAAAGAAAGCGTCGGGAATAGCAGAAATGTCCTGTATACAGTCTAAATAAGCAAGTAAACTATTGTCTCCGTTCGCAAGTAAAAATTCTTCAAAAGACATTGCGCTCATTTCAAGAAAATCCACCTTACCGACGGGAAAGCCTTGCGACAGCTTTATCCCGAGTAACGATCCTGCGCTTACAACGTAGTATTCTGGTGCATCCTCGCAAAAATATTTGAGCGTATTCAACGCTTCCTCACACGCCTGTATTTCATCAAAGATGATAAGCGTATCCTTTGTGACTTTTTTACCGCTTGCCATGGATAAATTCTGCAATATGCGATGCACATCTTTCGTCAACTGAAAGAACTGCTTAAACTCTTCCTGTCTTTCGAAGTTAACATAAAGGAAGTCCGAAAAGTACCGTTTCCCGAACTCCTGCAAAACCCATGTTTTTCCTACCTGTCTAGCCCCACGAAGTATAAGCGGTTTTCTGCGCTTAGAGCCTTTCCATTTGCATAAATCATTCAAAATTTTTCGTTCCATTTGGTAGTCCTCCATGCCATGATTATACTCTTATTTTATATCCAAGTCAATAGAAAATTAAAATTATGTGATTATTTCCCCTTAAAAATCTAAAATAATGTGATTATTCCTTATAAAAGAGGTATTAAAATAGTGTCCATAAAATTGTGTTACAGTATAGAAACGCCGAGGCTGTCACTGCGTCCGTGGAAACAGGAAGACGTCAGCGACCTTTTCGAATACGCATCCGACAAAGACGTGGGACCCGACGCAGGCTGGTTGCCCCATTCCACTCCGCACGATTCGCTCAATATATTGAACGTTTTTATCAAGGCAGGGGACGTATTCGCGATACAACACAAACAGGACGGCAAAGTTATAGGGTCGGTGGGAATACACCACTGTGCGTGGAACTGCCAATATCTGCCGATTGCCGGCAAACGTGTAAAAGAAATCGGCTACGTGTTGAGCAAAAACTACCACAACCGCGGGCTAATGACAGAAGCAATAAATCACGTTACGCAATACTGTTTCGACAGTCTTAAACTGGATGCGGTAACGGCGAGTTGTTTTTCTTACAACGTACCGTCACGACGTGTAATGGAGAAAAACAAAATGCTGTATTTGGACAAAGTCGCCGAGCACGTAGCAACACTCGACAAAGAGATGACGTTGCTCAGATATTATCTTATAAACCCCACCGAAAAAGACCGATAAGTTGCGACAATTTCTTAGGCGTTAATATTAAAAACAGGGAACAACTCAGTTGTTCCCTGTTTTAATTTGTTTGTGATTGTCGATTATGTATTCTTTGCCAGTCCGCATCAGATTTTTGTGGAATAGTTGGGCGATTCCTTTGTAATGGATATGTCATGCGGATGGCTTTCCACCAATCCTGCGCCCGTTATACGCACAAAACGTGTATTCTTGCGCATTTGTTCAATGGTAGCGTTTCCCGCGTAGCCCATACCGCTGCGCAATCCGCCCATAAGTTGGTACACCATTTCGCCAAGAGAACCCCTGTAAGGAACACGACCTTCGACGCCTTCAGGCACAAACTTCTGAGTATTCGTAGTCGCTTCCTGAAAATATCTGTCTTTGCTTCCGTTTGCCATTGCTCCCAGAGAGCCCATTCCCCTGTAAACCTTGAAAGAACGTCCCTGATAAATTTCCGTTTCGCCGGGACTTTCCGTTGTTCCTGCAAGCAGACTGCCGACCATTACGCTTGCCGCGCCCGCTCCTATTGCCTTGACTATATCTCCGCTGTATTTTAAACCTCCGTCGGCAATGACGGTCTTGCCGTATCTGTCCGCGGCCTCTGCACAGTTAAGCACTGCGGTAAACTGAGGAACGCCCACACCTGCGACCACACGGGTTGTACAAATCGATCCGGGGCCTATACCTACCTTTACCACGTCCGCTCCGTTGTCTATAAGGGCGACGGCGCCTTCGGGAGTAGCCACGTTTCCGCCTATAACGGGCAATGACGGGTACTTTGACTTTATTCTGCGCACCATGTCCAGCACTTTGCTGCTGTGACCGTGTGCCGTGTCTACCGCTATTACATCCACTCGCGCTTTAACCAGTTCGTCAACACGTTCCATTGTGTCGACGGCTGTTCCCACCGCCGCGCCCACCAGCAGGCGTCCGTGTACGTCTTTAGCGGAATTGGGATACTGAATGGATTTTTCTATATCTTTAATGGTGATAAGTCCCTTTAAAATACCGTCGTCGTCCACAATCGGTAACTTTTCTATACGGTATTTTCCAAGGATTTTCTGGGCTTCGGCAAGAGTTGTTCCCACCTTGGCGGTGACAAGGTTTTCCTTTGTCATCACGTTGGAAATAGGCTGATTGAAGTTTGTTTCGAAACGAAGATCTCTGTTGGTCAGTATGCCTACCAGCATTTTGTTTTCGTCGACAATGGGTACACCCGAAATCTTGTATCTTGACATCAGAGCAAGCGCTTCGGTAACCTGATTTTGCGGATGAAGATAAAACGGGTCGGTAATTACGCCGTGTTCGCTGCGTTTGACCTTGTCTACCTGATCCGCCTGTTCGGCAATACTCATGTTCTTGTGTAAAATTCCCAGACCGCCCTCACGAGCAAGCGCAATAGCCAGACGGTATTCGGTAACCGTGTCCATTGCGGCGGAAAGCATCGGAATGTTGAGAGTGATTCCGGGACATATAGTCGTGCGCAAATCGGTAGCGGCAGGCAAAACGTTCGAAGGACCGGGAATTACCAGTACGTCGTCGTATGTCAAACCTTCAAAAAGAATCTTGTCCATTGTGTACCCCCTGTATATAAAATATTTTCGAAACAAACTTACGTATGCGCATATGACGATATGTACATACAGCCCGACGCCTTACTGCGTCAAAGGACTTAATATGCAAAAAATTGCTTGTTGAAACAACAAGCAATTTTAAGTTTCATGCTGCTATAACACGGCACGTGACGCAGAAATCAAAATCCGTTGTCCGCTTCCGTGATTTTGTAATATTCTACCAAACAGGCGTAAAATTGTAAACTGATTTTTATATATCCTTGCGATTTTTTTTATAACGGCACTATCTTCCTGACATTCCGATAATATATTCTCCCACACCGCCGTCATTGTTAGAGCAACACACTTCATCCGCTTTGTCGCGCACCTGACGGGGCGCATTGGCAACGGCGACAAATGTGCCTGCCTCCGCCATGGGCAAATCGTTGAAATTGTCACCGAAAGCAACACAACGACTGCTGTCCGCGCCGTAGTAAGCGAGAGCCACCCTTACCGCTCTGCCCTTGTCGGCAACGGCGTCGGTGACTTCGAGGTAAAATCCGCTGGACTTGGCAAAGGAAAACTCGCAGAACATACGAGGTAAAGTCGTCAGCATTTCTTTAAGTACATCTTCGTCGGGAACATAGTAAAGCAATTTGTAGATGTCATTGTTTTTTACGATCCGTTGCTGATCGCACACAACGGGCTGTATTTTAACTATGTTACTTTCCCACCGCACTATGTCCGTCACTTTTTCCACGTACCAGTTGTCACGGTCGTAAACGAAACATTCGACGTTCCACCGTTGCTTTATATACCTGAAAATTTTAAAGGTTTCTTGCCTGTCCATTGTAATGCTGTCGATTGTTTCGCCCCGTTCGTTCAGTGTGAGCGCACCCCCGAAAGCACTGTACACGCACGGGTAATCCAGTTTGTCCAGCACTGTTTTCATTCCCTGAGGGGAACGGGCGGAACAACAAACGAAAGGAATTCCCTTGTCCTTGCACAATTTGACCGCCGCAAGGTTTTTTTCGGGAATTTCACTTTCGGAGTTTAAAAAAGTACCGTCAAGATCACTTACAAAAAGTCTGTTCATCTAAGCCTCCGGATTGATGATACGTCCGCGCAACAATTTTGTCAACATTCTGCACGGGTGTACGGTTGAAAATATGTCAGAACAAAAGCAAACAGTTTAAAAGTTAAAAAAGGTAGCGAAAATATATATTGCCACAGGTGGAAAAATTGTTTTCTTTGTGGTAAAATCAACTGTGAAAGGAGAAACGATATGCAATTGGGAACAAAACTTTACAATGCAAGAAAAAAGGCTTCGCTTTCACAGGAAGAAGTTGCGGAAAAACTGGGAGTCAGCAGACAAACGGTTTCCAAATGGGAACAGGGAGAAAGTATTACCGACGTGCGTTGCGGCAAACAACTCGCCATACTGTACAACACTACTCTTGACGAACTGCTGGGATACGAGGAAGAGGAACGACATCTTGAAAAAATCATTTTACAAACGGACAGCCGTCTTAACGACAAGGTAAACTGGACAAAGGTGTGGAGCAAGAAATATCCCGTACTGGCACGTTACACGGAGGAAGTTGACACAGTTTACTACGCATCGCAATTGCGTGTTTTGCTGGAAAGTCTCAAAACAAACTACCGTTACAACGAACTGGACGCCGTGCTGGTGTTAAAGGATATACTCGCCCACGAAATGAAAAAGTAATAATCCCGTATATAAATCTGTCTTAACGACGATACAACGAGCGCTTACCCAAAAGTTTTTACATTTAAACAACTTTCGGTAAAAAAGTACCGATCGATATTTAAATCGAAATCACAGGTTGCAACGTCACGTTTTCCGTCGGTCAGCAACGAATCGTTGTCGACAGGGTTGCACTGCACGTATTCAGACGAACAGGCAGTCATAAGACGCACAACCGTCAGCACTGGCGGAATCAGTCGTATAAACGCTGTTTGTCCGACCTGCATTTTTACGCCCTTTTCACCGATACGGTAAATTTGCGTAATTGAGCCTGTTCAGTGCCAACACCGCACCCGTACACAATAAAAAAGCAGAGAACCACTAAACCGTTCTCTGCTTTTCCGTTATGCAGCATTAAATAAAAACCGCGATTTTCCCGTTTGCGCAACGAGTACAAAGCGGTAAATTCGGGCGAGTTTCGCTGTCGTTTGATATTTTTATAAAAAAAATTCAAGACAACTCTCATTTCCCTTTGTCCGTTACGTAAAAGCACCGACAGTCGTCCGTGCAGATACACCCCAACGTTCCGCCAAGATATACTCCCGTGTCAATGTGCACCTTGAAGAAGTCTTCGATGTTACCGCTGTCCGATTTTTTGCCGTCACGCGGGTACTTCAATATTTCGTCCCTGCCCGTCAGCCAACGCACGGGCGTGTGTCCGTATATTACGCATTTTTCCCCTTGCAACACAAATTCTTTGTCTTTAAACGCGCGGTCGTAAACAAACTGCTCCGCCCTAACTTTGTTTAAAGGCACTTTTACTCCCTTTTCAACGGGCAATCCTGCATGTACTGCAATAAAATTGTCCCTCTCCTCGTAAAAAGGAAGAAATTCCAGCCTGTCTATAACGTCCCAATCCAAGAGGTTGCCGTCGGCAAAATAATTTCTGCATTTGTGCAGTACGGCATCGTAGTCTTCCGTCTGTTTCATCAATGAGTGATAAAACTTTAAAAAGTCGTATTCGTGATTTCCCGCAAGACAACTGACATTCGGCATAGAAAACAGCAGTTTTACAAGGCGTATGCTGTCCGCACCCTTGTCCACCATATCTCCCAGCACAATCAATCTGTCGCTTGCGCAAAATTTAATTTTTTCCATCAGACGGCAAAACAAATCGTAATGCCCGTGAATATCGGAAATGCAGTAATTCATGACGCTATTTTAACACAATAAATCATTCGACACAATACTTTCCTTCTGTAATACTTAAAACCGTCCGCGCCTACTGTACCGCTTCAATCAAGTTGCCACGTTGTTATGTCAAAGCGGTAAATCCGTTTGGTCTGAAATGTTCCGTTTCAGGTAATGTTTGCGCACTAAGTAAAGCAGTTTAAGGGAAACGGCGCACAAAGTCGCACGCTCGTCGCAGTACCTGAAACAAACTTTTATTTGTGTTTATTTGCGCAACCCAAAGAGTCTGTAAACCAACAAATGAAAAGACAAAACGGACAGCCCGCAAGATACCTGCGGGCTGTCCGTACTGTACAATATTTCTTACTTTTGTGCAAGCATATCTTTTACTTTCATCAGTCTGACTGTGGAAGAACGTTCGTTTTCGTCCAGTTTCATCTTGATGTACTTGATTGTTTCCTGCAACTGCGGAATCATAATATTTTCCAGTGCGTTTACACGGCGTTTGTTTTTTTCTATTTCGTCGGCAAGCATATTGCAGGTTTTTTCCACCTCGGCAAGATGCACCATTTGCGCAAAAACGTCGTTCAACCTGTTGACGGAGTTGTCCAACTGCTCGGGAACGGTCAAAAAACCATAGGGATAAACTTCCCCCTTGCTCTCGGCAATTTCTATTGACGGAACGCTGATGCCCATTACGCTGTGTTTACCGCACTGCAAGGACACCGCACGCGAAGGCATCATCACCGCCTCGTCGATGGTACGGCTGTCGGAAAAAGTGCGCGCCAAAGCAAAACTCTGCAACGCGGCGGCAAGTTGTTCTTCCACCTGCTTGCGCAGACTTTTGTTTTCACGGGCAAGAATAATGAATTTGCGTATCATTTCATCCGTCTTGTCTTTCAGCAATTTGTAACCCCTCGACGCGGTTTTAAGTCTGGCTTGCAGACGTTTCAACTCCATACGTGTCGGGTTGACATTCATTATTGACATCTGTTCACTCCGTAACGGTAGGTTTGTAGTATTTGTCCAGTAACGTGTCGGAAATACGTTTCAGTTCGCTTCTCGGCAAAATTCCCAGCAGTTCCCAACCGAGATCCAACGTCTGTTCTATTGTACGGTTGGTTTCGAATCCCTGTGCGATGTAGCGTTTTTCGAATTCCACGGCAAACTTGGCGTACAGTTTGTCAATGTCCGTCAATGCCGATTCGCCTAATATCGTGGCAAGTTCCTTGGCCTGTTTGCCCTGAGCGTAAGCGGAAAACAACTGATTCATTGTGCTTGCGTGATCTTCGCGCGTCTTGCCTGCGCCGATACCTTTGTCTTTAAGACGTGAAAGGCTGGGCAATACGTCAATAGGAGGATTGTAACCTCTCTTGTAAAGATCACGTGACAAAATGATCTGTCCTTCCGTAATGTATCCCGTAAGGTCGGGAATGGGGTGCGTCTTGTCGTCTTCGGGCATGGACAAAATGGGTATCTGCGTTATACTTCCGCGTTTGCCTCTGATACGTCCCGCTCTTTCGTACAGCGACGCAAGGTCGGTGTACATATAGCCGGGGTAACCGCGTCTGCCCGGTACTTCTTTACGGGCGGCACTTGTTTCACGCAACGCTTCGGCGTAGTTGGTGATGTCGGTAAGTATTACCAGCACCTGCATGTCTTTTTCAAAAGCCAGATATTCGGCGGCGGTAAGAGCCATACGGGGAGTGCTGATACGTTCTATCGCAGGGTCGTTTGCCAGGTTCATGAACAGAACAGCACGCTCTATTGCGCCCGTTTTGTTAAAGTCGCTGATAAAGTATTCCGCTTCTTCGTAGGTAATACCCATTGCGCCGAAGACAACGGCGAACTTTTCGTCACCTTTAAGCACACGTGCCTGACGTGCAATCTGCGCCGCAAGTTGAGCATGAGGAAGACCGCTTGCCGAAAACACCGGCAACTTCTGTCCGCGGACAAGCGTGTTGAGTCCGTCGATTGCGGAAATACCCGTCTGAATAAATTCGTTGGGGTAATCCCTTGCGTAAGGATTTATAGGCTGACCGTTGATGTCCATTCGCTTGTCGGCAATGATTTCCGCGCCGCCGTCGATGGGTTCGCCCATACCGTTGAAAACTCTTCCCAGCATTTCTTCCGAAACGGCAAGTTCCAGACTTCTGCCCAAAAACCTTACCTTGCTGGTAGATACCTGCAATCCCTGTGCGCCTTCGAACATCTGAACCAACGCACGGTCGCCGTTTATTTCCAACACCTTGCCTTTACGGATTTCGCCGTTTTTCTGCACGATTTCAACAAGTTCGTTGTAACTGACTCCTTTGACGCCTTCCACAAGCATCAACGGTCCCACTACCTCTTTGATCGTCTTGTATTCTTTAAGCATCGGTTACTCTCCTTTATTAGTCAAAGCGTTTATTTCTTTGCGGATGTTCTTGGCAATGTCGTCCAGTCTGTCAAGACTTGCTTCTTCTACGTACTTGGCACGGCCTATCTGTTCACGGCAGGGCAGTTGCAGAATATCGTTCAGTTCCGCATCCTTTTCCAGTGCCTGCAATGCAAGATGATAGAATCCCAGTATCAGTTTCATCATTTTGTACTGCTTTTTGAGGGACGTGTACGTGTCCACTTCATGGAAAGCGTTCTGGTGCAGGTAGTCTTCTCTGATGGACTTGGCGGTTTCCATTACAAGGCGATCGCTGCTGCCCAGAGCGTCCATACCTACCAGACGCACTATTTCGTTCAGTTGACTTTCTTCCTGCAACAAGTACATGAGTTCTCTCTTGCAGTCGTTAAAGTCTTCCGCAACGTTTTCGCTGTACCAGTTTGCCAGTTTGTCGTCGTAGAGCGAATAACTCTGCAACCAGTCTATTGCTGGGAAATGTCTTTGGTAAGCGAGAGTTGCGGACAATCCCCAGAATACCTTTACTATACGCAAAGTACTTTGCGCGACGGGTTCCGACAAGTCGCCTCCCGGAGGGGACACCGCTCCTATTGCGGAAATTGCGCCTACGGTGTTACCGCTGCCCAATACTCTGACTATACCCGCACGTTCGTAAAATTCCGCGATACGGCTTGCCAGATAAGCAGGGTAACCTTCTTCACCGGGCATTTCTTCAAGCCGTCCGCTCATTTCACGCAACGCTTCCGCCCAACGGCTGGTACTGTCCGCCATTATTGCGACAGTGTAACCCATGTCACGGAAATATTCGGCAATCGTGATGCCTGTGTAAATGGACGCTTCACGGGCGGCAACGGGCATATCGCTGGTATTTGCGATAAGCACGGTACGTTTCATCAACGCTTCGCCCGTCTGAGGGTCTTTCAGTTCGGGAAATTCGTTCAGAACGTCCGTCATTTCGTTTCCGCGTTCGCCGCATCCTACGTAAACTATTATCTGTGCGTCAGCCCACTTGGCAAGTTGGTGCTGAACAACCGTTTTACCGCTTCCGAAAGGACCGGGAACGGCAGCCACACCGCCCTTTGCAATGGGGAACAGCGTGTCGATTACTCTCTGTCCCGTCACCATAGGATAAGACGGAGGCATCTTTTCCTTGTAGGGACGACCTTTACGGACAGGCCACTTCTGCATCATTGTAAGTTGATGTACTTCACCGTTGCCTTCCACTTCGGCAATGACGTCGGTAACGGTATATTCGCCCTGTTTTGCAATGGACTTTACCACACCGTCTTTACCGTAAGGCACCATTATCTTGTGCACTACAACGGAAGTTTCGCGAACCGTTCCCAACACATCGCCTGCGACAACGCTGTCGCCGACGTTTACAAGGGGTATAAACGTCCACAGTCTTTTACGGTCGAGGGCAGGCGCTTCGATACCTCTGCCTATACGGTCGCCCGACAGATCGCGCAACACGTTCAAAGGACGCTGAATACCGTCGAAAATACTTTCAATCAATCCGGGACCAAGTTCCACAGACAGAGGAGCGCCGGTGGAAACAACCTTTTCGCCCACCGACAAACCGCTGGTTTCCTCGTAAACCTGAATGGACGCCTTGTCCCCTCTAAGTTCGATGACTTCGCCGATAAGTTTGCTGTCGCTGACCTTAACGACGTCGTACATCTGCACGTCCGCCATATTCTCCGCAACGATAAGCGGACCGCTGACTTTAATAACTCTTCCTTCCATTATTTGTCCTCTTTATTAAATAAAATGTCCGTTCCCAATGCCTTTTCCACGTCTTTTTTGATGCCGTCCATTCCGAAACCGTTGGAATTGGAAGACACGGGAATAGGAACTATTGCAGGGAAAGGTTGCGATTTAGCCTTTTGCAAAGTATCGGCTATCTGAACTGCCAACTGCTCGGTAATAAACACTACCGCAAACTTTTCACGTGTCAGCCGCTTAACGAGTTCGCGCGCTTCCTCCGCAGTGTCGGCGTTGAAAATCTCCGCTCCCACCACTTTGAGAGCAGTTACCGAATCTTTGTCGCCTATTACGCCCACTTTGTTATACATACAATTCTTTGATCCTTTCTTTTATAGCAGATTTATCCACACCGTTTTTGATGCATATAAGCACTGTGCGAATATTGTCCGTTTCGGCAACCTTGCTGAGATAATAGCAAATTACCGGTTCTACAGAAATGTTGTTTTTGCATGCCGCAAGGCACTGACGTTTGCGCTTTTCCGTTTCCTCGTAGCACTTGCCGAAATCCTTATTTTCCGCAAGACACTGACTGCATTTTTCCGCAAGCCAGCGGTAATCGGTTTTTGCAAAGAATTCCGTCAACAGTGAAACGTCCTGTTCGTACAGAGCAATGAGATCGTTTACACAAAAAGTAAATTCTTCCGCAAGAGTCTGTCTGACTCTCTCGGCGGGTAACGAGGCACGTTTTGCGCGGTACAGAGCGATGATATTGTTGCAGTCAGCCTGCAAAAAGAAATATTCTTTTACCGAACGGGGGACGGAACCTTTGAGATGACGACGAATATCCTCGTACATTGCCTTGTCCAGCAAAATGTCTATGATTGCCGGTTCACGCTTGCCTTCGGCAAAACTCCAATCGATTTTTTCAAGAGCGGCAGCCATAGGAGCAGGCAAATCTCTGTAATCGTCCAGCGATATGTCATGCCACATTTTGTCCTTGTCAATAAGACCGCAATCGTAACACAGATAGGTGTTGTCGGTGCGCATGTACTTGCTCTTCATCATAATTTTGGCGTTGATATAGTCGTAGCACAGCACAAACGTATCCGTAACGCGAGGTTCGGAAGTCATTTCTTTAAGATACGCAACAGCGTCGTTCAACTGCCTTTTGAGCATTTCCTCGTAATCGGCGGAAGCAACCGTGTCGTATCCCGTTTCACGCAACATCTTCATTGCCTGTTGTACGCTCTGACAGTCGGCAAGTCTGTTGAAAGCCTCTGCCGACAACAGTCTCTGAGACAGCACTGCCGTTCTGCCTGCAGCAAAATATTTACTGACAGCCATTTGTTAATCTCCGAAAAGAATTGCCGAAACCTGCGATTCGTACTGAAAACGCAACTGTTCGAGCAAAGTCTTTAATGTAACGTCTTTATCGTAACCGTTGCCTTCCAGAATAAAACCGCCCTTAAAATCCGCGACTTTTTCCGACAACGTAACTCCGTATTGAGAGGCAACGCCCGATGTGACTACTTTACGTCCCTTTTCGCACAGCACAAGTTTTTCGCCTTTTTCGGCGTAAGCGGACAACAACCTCTTTATAAGCGAAAGGTATTGTTCGTCTTTCAGGTTCAGCACCTTTTCGAAAGCCTTGTCGAACACTTCCGAAACGGTCTGCTGTTTGAGCGAAAGGACGTATTTTTTAATGTCGAGATCGGCAACAGCCAGTTTTCTTTTCAGAATTTCCTGTTTGTCCGCCACACACTTTTCTTCGGCGGATTCCCGTGCCTGTCGCACTTCGTTTTGTGCCTTTTCGCACAACTGTTCGCCGTTCTGTCTGGCATTGCTTACGACGGCGTCGCATTTAGCGGCAGCGTCCTCCAGAATACGTGCTATAATTTTATCTTTACCGTTCATATCCGTCACCGAATCACAGTGCCTGCAACAGAAGAATGGAAACTACCAGAGCAAGCAGAGCGTATGTTTCGACCATTGCGGGGAACATGATAAGTTTACCGGAAATTTCCGATTTCTTGCCTACTGCATTTATTGCCGCAACGGATGTCTGTCCTTGAAGTATAGCCGATGCAAGACCGACGATCATCATTGGAAGAACCGCACCGAATACCGACCAACCGGAAGAAGCCGCAGCGTCCGCTCCGGGGATGTGACTCATAGCCATAAACGCAATGAGCAGTCCGTACAGACCCTGTGTCGCAGGAAGCAGCACCAGCACGATGATACGGCTGAACTTTTTAGGTTCTTCAGCCATAACTCCTGAGGCGGCAGAACCGGTATACTTCAGACCGATAGCAGAACCGATTCCGCAGGTGATCGCACAAAGAGCAATACCCAGTATAGCTATTACTTGTCCATTCATTATTTTGTCCTCCAAAATATTGTTTTAAAATTTAGATATATTAACGCACAATGGCGTAATCACTTGATTAAAGTGTAATTCAGACCGCTTCCCAAAGGAGCAAACAGTTGACCTTCGCCCTCGTAGAATTTGCCGAAAAATTCGACATACTGCAAACGCGAGTCGTGCACGTAAGCGCCCAGTACTGCAAGAGCAAGGTTAAACAGGTGAGCAAAAATATACAGCACTATTGCAAGAACGTAACCTATCGCGCTGGTCATGATCATCTGACCTATCTGGTTGATGATAAATCCGAAAACCGCTCCTGACAGCATAAGGCCGAATATACGGACGTAACTGACAATGTCGCTGAAATAGTTAATGACGCCGTACACACCGCCGAATCCGCCGAGAATCTTACCGAAAATTCCCTTCCTACCGCGGCCTGCCGTCAGCAGTACCACAACAAGGGCGCCCGCAATTATATACAGACCGATCATCGTCATGTCGGGAACGTTTGCAAGAACAAGTATCTGAGGTTGTTTCAACGCACTGTCGATGTTGCTCATTATCATATCGCAGGCAGGTTTCAGTGCGAGCAATATAACTCCCGCGAAAAACACTTCCCAGATCAAAGCGTCAAATATAACGCCCGCCGCGTCCCGTCTTGTAGCCAACTTGTGAGCGTTGCAGGCAACGCCTGCCATCAGGTGAACTATTCCCAACGCCAGCGACACTATCATCGTGATTATAGGATAGTTGCTCGGTGACGGCAACAACGGATACCAGTCGGGACAGTTGGGTATCACGGTAGCAAGATCCACCGAAAACAAACTGCCGTATATCACGCCCCACAGTATTGTGGAAAATCCGCAGTAACCGATAAGAGTAAGCAACGACTTCATCCCGGTCCTCTGTTTGATACGTGATGCAACAAACAGTCCCACTATTGAAAGCACCAGCCCGTAACCTATATCCGCAGTCATCAGACCGAATATAAGGAAATAGAACACCGACATCACCGGATTGGGATCAGGTTCGTGGTAATTGGGTGGCGTATAGGTGTTGGTTATAGTTTCGAAGGAACGAACGAATTTGTTGTTTTTGTTCAACGTAGGAGCAAATTCGCCCTCTTTTATGTCATCGATATTGAGCACTACCCCGTCTGTCACCGAATATATTGCGTCGGTGACGCGCTGTTGATTTTCCGCGGGGAAAAAGCCCTGCATTACAAATGTTTCCGCAGTGTTCTGCAATGCGTCGTCGTGGTTGCATTGACGCATTTTTACCGTAAAATAGTCCACGTAAAGTTTCAGACAACGCATAAGAGCCGTCTGCCTTGCGCATTGAAGCAGACATTCGTTGCTTTCGCTGCGGTAACCTTCAAGAGACTTGTTGAGTTTGGCATTATATTGCACGGCATTTACATCCACGTCACTGAATTTGCAATTGTCCAGAAGGCCTCTTTCGAGACTTTCTACAATTGCGCTTTCGCTCTTGTGGCACATCACTTCCACGCCTCTTACCTTGCCGATGGCAATAAGTTCGGAATACTCAGCAAGACTGTCTTCGGTAAACAATGCCTTGAAATTGCCGTAATTTTCCTCCGAAACCGTGCCTACTCTGTAAAACACGCTGTCGGTATCTTTGTAGAAGGTAAAGGGATTTCTAAGCGTCAGATAGGGACGAAGCGTGTCGATAAGTTGCAAAGTTTCCTCGATCTGCTGTTGCAGAGCGTTGTATTTACGCTTGATGTCCAGCAATTTGTTCAACTGACTGAAGGTTTCGTCAACAGTACCCTCCAACCCCTTGAACTGATCAAAGGTCACCTCGAAAAGCGGTTGGGAAAAACTTCCCTTGCCTTCGCTCAACTGTTGCTTGTCAAGTTGTTTTTTTGCAATCTGACCGCACTTGTCTATCCAGTCGATACCTTCTTCCACCGCTGCGATACTTTCCTGCAACTTTTTGATCTCTGCGGTGCTGTCGGTGCGGAAACACTGTTCCACTTCGGCGCTTTCCGTCAGTTCGACACAGCCCGTACGAATCATTTCGTCGTACAAAGCCTGTTTGTCGCAGTCTAACGCAACAAGTGTAAACTTTTTCATCGTTACAATTGCCATTTTCAGATTTTCTCCACAATAAACTCTACTGCTTTGTCAATGTTTTGGCGGTATTTCTGCGACAGGGCGTTGGCTTCGGCTTGTCCCGCCTTGACCTTTTTTTCCGCTTCGGCAGTCGCGAATTCGTTGGACGCAGCCGTGTTTTCCTGCACGAAAGCCTTCAACCGTTCTGCGCCTTCGCTACGTATCTTTTCCGCCTGAGCCTCGTAGGATGCGGTCAGTTCTTCCGCCTGTTTTTCTGCGTCGGCAACCTGCTGTTCGGCAGTTTTTTCCGCTTCCACTATTGATTCGATCACATTTTCAAGCATAAATTCACCTCTCGAGATCCATGAGTTTGTCTACACGTTTACTATGTCTTCCCCCTTCGAAATCGGTGGAAAGAAATACGTCCGTTATTTCAAACGCCTGTTGCGCGGTTACGTACTTTGCGCCCATCGCAAGCATATTGGCGTCGTTGTGTTTGCGCGTCATCGAAGCCATATCGGTGTTGAGACACAGGGCGCAACGCACGCCTTTTATTTTATTGGCGGCAATGCCTATACCTATGCCCGTCGTGCAGATGACTATACCGCGCTGACACTTTCCCTCCGAAACCAACCTTGCCGCTTTTGCTCCGAAATCGGGGTAATCGCAACTGTCGGAAGAGTATGTTCCGCAATCGGTCACCTCGTAGCCCTTGTCTTTAAGATACTGTGAGACACGTTCTTTCAATGCGAATCCGCCGTGATCGCTGGCAATGGAAATGTTCATCGGAACCTCCTGTAATTGTGATTTTCACAAAATATTCTGTCCTGCTGACTTGGTGATACGGTTGAGCACGCTGAACGCCACTTCTCCCGTGCCGTTGTAACAGGCAATGATATAATCGTATTTTTTTTCGCATCGGCGCAACGCTTCGAAAAGATTGTGCGCCACTTCTTCGTCTGTAGTACCAAGATACCAGGTACTGCAATCGGGATAAAGTCGGGGATACCTTGTAAGTATCACGGGATTGTACCCGTCTTGCTCACAACGCCGATAGAAATCCAGCACCTTGTCTTTATTTCCGTCAAGGTTGAGCACCATAGGACATCTCGGAGCATAGTGTTTGTATCTCACTCCGGGCGAGTTGACCTTTTCTTTGGGATTGGTAACTACCCTTACGGGTTTTCCCAAAACGGCGGAAATACCGTTGGGGGTAACTATACCCGGTCTTAAAACCGTCGGTTGCTCTCCGCACAGATCCAGCACGGTGGATTCTATTCCCACCTTGCAGTCGCTTCCCATAAGCAATGCGTCAATACGTCCGTCCATGTCCTCTTTTACCGACTGCCACGTCGTAGGACTGGGACGTGTGGAAGTATTTGCACTCGGAGCACACACCGGAACGTGACAACTTCTCAAAAACGCCAGAGCCTCATGTGAAGAAGGCATGCGCACCGCAACGGTGGGAAGTCCTCCCGTCACGCAGTCGTCAATACAACTTTTCTTGGGAAGCACTATAGTAATACTGCCCGGCATAAAAGCGTCTATAATCTTTTCGGCGTCAGCACTGACGCTCAAAGCGATGTCCGCCAACTGACTTTTGTCGTAAATGTGTACAATGAGCGGATTGTCCGACGGTCTGCCCTTGGCAACATATATTTTCTTGACCGCCTGCACGTCAAGAGCGTTTGCTCCCAGCCCGTACACTGTTTCCGTAGGAAACGCCACAAGACCGCCGCCGCGTACTATTTCGCCCGCTATTTCCAAATCTTCGGGCGTCATCTGTAAATATTTTGTCATAAAAATTGCCTTTTTAATCGGTAATGAGCACCGCACGGACGGGACTTGCTTCACAACCGCCGAATTTCAGCGGAAAGCACGCAAGAGTATATTCTCCTTCTATGACGTCTTTAAGCACAAGACCTTCCAGCACAACCACGTTGTGCGACAACAATATCTTGTGTACCTGATCGCACTGCTCGTCCGCAATGCTTATTTTTGTAGTGCCCACAAGCACGACGCCCTGTGCGACTATTCGTTCCGCAAGAGCGACGTCCAACTGTCCGCCCTTGAACAACAACCGCTTATAAGAAAAATTTATGCCAGATATATCTATATTCCGACCGTGACAAAACACCACTTGACATTTGCCGAAACAGTACTCAAGAGGTATCTCGTCCACCGTTGCGCCGTCACTTATATAATGGGAGGGCGCATCTATATGGGTGCCGTTGTGCAGGCACATCGTGACATCGGTAAGGCGGTAGCCCTGCTCTATATCCCTGACGCGCGTAAATGACGGCGGCGTATCGCCGTCAAACACTCTGCACCCCGCGATGTTCTGTGAAATGTCTATTACCATATTTCTTGCTGTTTAAAAGTATATCACATACTCTTTTTTTTGTAAATAGACTTTACCATTCTTTACAGTGTTCATACAATTGATATATAAAATTACTCTGTCAGTGCAATATACACTTTACGACGCACACCGTGGCATGGACGTTTTTGCCAAAACGTTTGACACCTGATGCTGTTTTTGATATAATAATCAGGTTTTTGAAAAACATCCGAGGAGGCAATTAAAATGGATTACCAAGGAACAATTTCAAGAGGAATTCGCGCCCCTATAATCAAGAAGGGCGATGATCTTGTGACAATCGTTTCAGACTGTATCGTCAACAGTGCAAAAACGCACAACATACAGTTGCAGGACAGAGACGTGGTAGCGGTCACCGAAGCGGTGCTTGCCCGTTCGCAGGGAAACTACGCTACGACCGACCAGATTGCACAGGACATCAGAAACAAATTCGGCGACAAAACCGTGGGACTTATACTTCCCATATTTTCGCGCAATCGCTTTTCTATGATATTGAAGGGAATTGCTAAAGGTACGAAAAAACTGATAATTCAACTGTCCTACCCATGCGATGAAGTGGGCAACAGTTTTATTTCGCAGGAACAGTTGTACGAAAGCAAGGTAAATCCCTACACCGACGTGTTTACCGCAGACGAATTTCACCGGGTTTTCAAAGACACCAGACACACTTTCACCGGAGTGGACTACATAGAATACTACCGTGAAATGGCCAAAGGTTGCGAAATCATACTTGCAAACAATCCGTTGAAGATACTCGACTACACTCCTTACGTAATAAACGCAGACATACACAGTCGCAAACGCACAAAAAAACTGTTGCTTGACAACGGCGCAAAGCAGGTGGTATCTCTTGACGAAATACTGACTCAGTCTGTCAACGGTTCGGGTTACAACGAACAGTACGGCGTACTGGGAAGCAATCTTGCCACACAGGATAGCGTGAAACTGTTTCCGCGCGACAGCCAGAAGTTTGTGGAAGAACTGCAAAAAAGACTCATCGACCTGACGGGCAAAAACATCGAATGTATGGTTTACGGAGACGGAGCATTCAAAGATCCGGTAGGCGGTATCTGGGAACTTGCCGATCCCGTGTGTTCTCCCGGTTACACCAAAGGACTGGAAGGCCGTCCCAACGAACTTAAACTCAAATACATTGCCGACAACGAACTGTCCGATCTGTCGGGTGAACAGGCAGTGGCGGCAATGAAAGACCTCATCAAAAACAAGGAAAAAGACCTCGTCAACAACATCAAAAGTCAGGGAACGACTCCTCGCAGACTCACCGACCTTCTGGGTTCGCTTGCCGATCTTACCAGCGGAAGCGGCGACAAGGGTACCCCCATAATACTTATACAAAATTACTTTAAAAACTTTGCAGACTGATACAGTCAGAGCAAAACTTACTGTAAAACAAAAAAAGACGGCGATACTGGGGTGTACCCCAAAAGTTGGACAAATATTTAATAATTAAATTGTTACTTGCGACTGAGTTCGGTACTGTACCGGACTCAGTCCTTTTAGTTTTATGGATATTCTTTCTTTGTTATAGTACGC
>ENA-OYXB01000368-OYXB01000368.1-human-gut-metagenome-genome-assembly--contig:-NODE-368-length-19198-cov-4.532101_pt1 | contig 19198 bp, 22 predicted proteins | sample MGYA00244176_ERZ653409 | MGnify/ENA primary metagenome ERZ653409 (study PRJEB26926, sample SAMN06164912) | human gut metagenome | biome: ENVO:00009003; feature: ENVO:2100002; material: ENVO:00002003... | reverse complement strand
GCATCAAGGAAGCACTCAACGAAGAGGCTGAGAAAAAATAAAGATACATTTCGGTAAAGAAATATTTAGCGAAATGATGGAACGATCGAAAGGAGAAAACACGATGCCAGAACAGGGAAGCGATCTGACGGCACTGCGCGAGCGGATCGACGTATTGGACCACGAGATTGCGCGGCTGTTGACCGAGCGCATGGAGGTCACCGATGCGGTGGCAGCTTTTAAGGCGGCGAACAATCTGCCCGTCTATCACCCGGAGCGGGAGCGGCAGGTCATCGAGAAGGTATGTGCGCTGACCAAAGAGGAGTACCGCCCGGCGATGGAGGCAATCTATCAGTGCATCATGGACCAGAGCAAGAAAAATCAGCAGAAAATTCTGGAAAATTCGCAGGGCAAATAGGGCCTTTTTTGGGGGAGAAAAGGGGACTTTGCAGCAAAAAAGGGAAGCGGGGCTAAAAAAAGTTTTCTGAAAATTGTGCGAAGTCCTCTTGACAAACCCATTTAAAAGTGATTTAATTGGCTCAAAGAAAATAAACACCCAAACCGTTGACAGGGAGATAAAACTGACGACGACCTCACAGAGAGCTGGAGCAGGCTGAGATTCCAGCAGGAAACGAATCAGACAAATGGACCCTCGAGGGCAGAGCGAAAAGAAGCGTTCTCGCTTCCCAGTATCCTCTGACGCTGCGGCCAGCGTTATCGGCCAGGAATGTGTTGGCATTCTGTTAGAGGTGGGCGTCCTTCGACGTCAATCAAGGTGGTACCGCAGATCAAGAGCATCTGTCCTTGTTTTACAAGGATAGGTGCTTTTTTTATTGGATTTCCCCCTCACACAGATAAAGGCCGACTCAATATGCGGCACAAGCCGAAAAAGGAGTTGTACTTTATGAAAAAATTTGGTATGGTCAAAAAAATCGCAGCATCTCTGATGGCAGTCGTTCTTGCCTTTGCAGCAGCGGGCTGTACAAACGAAAACACCTCTTCCGCACAGTCGTCCTCTGGGCAGAGCACAGATGAAAAGCTCAAGATCGGCGTCGTGCAGATCATGGAGCACACTTCGCTGGACACTATCCGCGATTCCTTCTTGGAGAAGATGGAGCAGCTGGGGTACGGCGAGGACAAGGTGGAATATGACATCCAGAATGCGCAGGGGGAACAGAGCAGCCTGAGCACCATCTGCAAAAAATTTGTGGGGGACGATGTGGACCTGATTGTGGCCATCGCCACCCAGACCGCCCAGACCGCAGCAGCCACCACCAGCGACATCCCGGTGCTCTTTTCGGCAGTCACCGATCCGGTACAGGCAAAGCTGCTCACCGATCCTGAACATCCAGACGGCAACGTCACCGGCACATCGGATGCAATTCCGGTAGACCAGGTGCTCAACCTCTGCCAGCAGCTCACCCCGGATGTGGAAAAGATCGGTTTCCTGTACACAAGCTCGGAGATCAACTCCCAGGTAACGGTAGAGGAAGCGATGAAACTGGCCGAGGAGATGGGATACCAGACGCAGCTGATGACCATCAGCGAGACTTCGGAGCTGCAGCAGGCGGCGCAGACCCTTGCGCAGGAAACCGACGCCATCTATGTGCCGATCGACAACACCATTGCCCAGGCAATGCCGGTGCTCGCACAGGTCGGGATTGATTTCCAGGTTCCAATCTACACCGGAGCAGATTCGATGGTGCTGGACGGCGGCTTTGCAACGGTCGGCATCGACTATACAAAACTGGGTGCACAGACAGCCGAGATGGCAGATAAGATTTTGACCGGCACCCCGATCAGCCAGCTGCCGGTGGAAACCCTCAGCGAGTTTGGCACCTACATTAACCCCGACACCGCACAACAGATTGGTGTCGAAATTCCGCAGGAAATTGCCGAAAAGGCCACCATGCTCTCCAAGGAGGAGTAAGGGACCAAGCAGGCTTTTGCCATACATTTAGCTTACACAAGGAGACGAAACGATATGCAGCAAATTATTTTGACAGGAGACCGCCCGACAGGACATCTTCACATCGGACACTATGTAGGGTCGCTCAAGGAGCGCGTCAAACTGCAAAATGAGGGCAACTACGACGAGATTTATATTATGATTGCCGATGCGCAGGCGCTCACCGACAATGCAGAACACCCCCAAAAGGTGCGCCAGAACATCCTACAGGTGGCGCTGGACTATCTGGCCTGCGGGCTCGACCCGGACAAATCCACCATCTTCATCCAGTCGATGGTGCCGCAGCTGACCGAACTGAGCTTCTATTATATGAATCTGGTCACCGTTGCCAGGGTGCAGCGCAATCCCACCGTCAAGGCGGAGATTCAGCAGCGCAATTTTGAAGCGAGCATACCGGTTGGTTTCTTCTGTTACCCCATCAGCCAGGCAGCCGACATCACCGCTTTCCGCGCCACCGCGGTGCCGGCCGGCGAGGATCAGGAGCCGATGCTGGAGCAGTGCCGCGAGATCGTGCACAAGTTTAACAGCGTCTACGGTGAGACGCTGGTGGAACCGAAAATTGTTCTGCCGGAGAATCAATCCTGTCTGCGCCTGCCGGGGCTGGATGGCGGGGCCAAGATGAGCAAATCGTTGGGCAACTGCATCTACCTTTCGGACGAACCGGAGCAGATCGAACAAAAAATCCTGTCGATGTACACAGACCCCAATCACCTGAAGGTCAGCGACCCCGGCAAGGTCGAGGGCAACCCGGTCTTTATCTATCTGGACGCCTTCTGCAAGCCGGAATATTTTGCAGAGTTTTTGCCGGAGTACAGCGGTTTGGAGGAACTGAAGGACCATTACCGCCGCGGTGGTCTGGGAGATGTCAAGGTCAAGCGCTTTTTAAACAAGGTGATGCAGGCCGAGCTGCAGCCGATCCGCGAGAGAAGAAAGTCTTGGGAGAAAAAGCTGCCTGAGGTGATGGAGATCCTCAAAGAAGGCAGCCGCGTCGCCTACAACAAGGCGCAGGGCACCCTCGACGATGTGCGCCGCGCAATGCGCATCGACTACTTCGACAACGACAATCTGCTCAAATAGCGGCAGGTTTTCTTCCTATTTATATAGGGCGCTTCGGATCAGCGCATGATCCGACTAGATTGTGTTGATTGTATTTTAAAAAAAAGGGGGAGAGGGAAGATGATGAGTTTTTATTCCTTCCTGTCTGCCATTGAGTTGGGATTGATCTATTCGCTGATGGTGCTGGGGCTGTTTGTTTCCTACCGCATCCTCAATATCCCGGACCTGACGGTGGACGGCAGCTTTACACTGGGTGCGGCCGTTGCGGTGGTGATGACCTTGAGCGGACATCCGGTCTTGGGAATTGTGTTGGCCGGTGCAGCCGGCGGAGTGGCCGGACTGGTGACCGCCCTACTGCAAACCAAGATGAAGATTCAGCCGATACTGGCGGGCATCATCACCATGACGGCGCTGTATTCGATCAACCTCATCGTCATGGACAACAAGGCCAATCTTCCGCTCACCCAATCGGAGAGCATCTACAACCATCTGCCCGGCATGCTGCTCTCCGGAGGAGCGGCGGTGCTGGTGGCGGCAGCGCTGGTGCTCTTTTTGCACACCCCTTCCGGCCTTGCCGTGCGGGCAACCGGAGACAATGAGGCGATGGTGCGGTCCTCTTCGATCGACGCGGACCGCATGAAGATGGTGGGACTGAGCATCGCCAACGCCTGCGTTTCCCTGTCGGGAGCGCTGATTGCCCACTACAACTGCTACGCAGAGGTGCGCATGGGAATCGGAATGGTGGTCATCGGTTTGGCCTCGCTGATTATCGGCGAGATTGTGCTGGGACTGTTTTTCCGGCGGGCAACCATCCTGTTCGGCGCCATTGCAGCCATCGCCGGCTCCATCCTCTACCGCTTAATCATCGCGCAGGCCCTTGAGTGGAACTTCTCCTCCTCCAGCTTAAAGCTGATTACCGCGATCATCGTGGCCGCAGCGATGTCGATGCCGGCCTTGCAGCAGGCATACAGGAGCAGAAAGCAGAGAAAGGCAGGTGCGCGCTGATGCTTGAAATTCAAAACCTCAACAAGACCTTCTATCCCGGCACCGTCAACGAGCGCGCGGCCATCCGAAATCTTTCCCTTTCGGTTTCGGATGGGGAATTCATCACCATCATCGGCTCCAACGGCGCGGGCAAGTCGACCCTCTTTAACCTGATTGCGGGCAGCATCCTGCCGGATAACGGACAGATTGTCCTGGCCGGCAAGGAGATCACCTATCTGCCGGAACACCGCCGCGCGCGCCTGATCGGGCGGATCTTTCAGGACCCGATGCGCGGCACGGCGCCCTCGATGACCATTGAGGAAAATCTTGCGCTCTCCTACCTGCGCTCCAACAAGGGGCACTTTACGGTGGGCATCCCGAAGGCGGAGCGCACCTTCTTCCGCGAACAGCTTGCAGCGCTGGGATTGGGGCTGGAGGACCGGATGAAGACGCCAGTGGGTTTGCTCTCGGGCGGACAGCGGCAGGCGGTTTCGCTCTTGATGTGCACCATGACGCCGCCAAAGCTGCTGCTGCTCGACGAACACACCGCTGCGCTGGACCCGGCCACCGCCGACAAGGTGCTGCGGATCACCGATTCGATTGTCAAAAAGCACAAGATCACGACCTTAATGATTACCCACAACATCCAGCTTGCCCTCACGATGGGAACGCGGACGCTGATGATGGACGAGGGCAATATTCGACTGGATCTGGGAGGAGAAGAGCGCAGCAGAATGACGGTGTCGCAGCTGCTGGAATGCTTCCAAAAGGCAGGAGGGGAGCTAAACAACGACAGAATGCTGCTTTCCTGACCCAATTTTGGGCATAAATAGGAATATTTAGGTATCTTTTCGTCAAAAAGGGCAAATTTTCTGCTGGATGGGACGGAAGTGATTGAAAATTCCCACAAAAAAAGGTATAATGGTGATAGATTATTTTTCGATTGTGATGTTTGTGCGAAAATGCGGATCAGAATTTTGAGGGATGTTTTGACCGCAAGATGGTGCAAGGTCATCGGAAAATGACAAACGGGCCCTTCAAACAAGGGAATGAGAAAAGAAGAAAGGGAATGAAAGCATATGAATTATGAGGCAATCACTTCTATTTTGAACGATGGCCTGGTTTTGGCGACCGGCTGTACAGAGCCAGGGGCACTGGCGCTGACCGCTGCCGCAGCAGCTGCCCATCTGGGTGAGGAGGTAAAATCCATCCACACCCTCGCCAGCGGCAACATCATCAAAAACGCCTATTCCGCGGGAATCCCGGGAACCTCTCTGGTCGGCATCGAGTACGCTGTCGCCATCGGCGCCATCGTTGCAGATCCGCAAAAGCAGTTGCAGGTCATCAACGGAATTACCACCGAGCAGCTGGACAAAGCGTGCGCACTGGTCGATGCAAAGGCCGTAAAGGTGGAGCTTGCGAAGGTTCCCGAAAAGCTGTACATTGAGGTGGAGGTCAAAGGCGAGCACAACACCGCCAAGGCGATCATCGCAAATGTACATACCAACATCATCTACATTGAGGAAAACGGAAAGGCTGTTCTCGACAAGCGCAGCGAGCAGGGAAATGCAGACGGCGGATACTCCGACGCAGAGATCAAGGAAATCCTTTCGGTTGCCAAGATCTTTGAATATGCCACCACCGTCGACCTGTCGATGCTGGATAAGGTGCGCCTGAGCGTCGATGTCAACTCCGCGATCAGCGAAGAGGGCATGCGCAATCCGTATGGCCTGTGCATCGGACGCGGCATCCTGGAGGATATGGAAAAGGGATATCGCGGCAATTCGCTGACCACCTATGCGATGCAGATGGCTTCTGCGGGCGCGGATGCCCGTATGGCGGGCGCTGACGTTCCGGTTGTCTCCAACTCCGGTTCGGGCAACCAGGGAATTGCCTGCACCATGCCGGTTGTAGCAGTGGCCAAAAAGCTGGGCGTATCGGATGAAAAGATGATGCGCGCCGCCACCCTGAGCAACCTGATGGGCATCTATATTAAGTCCCAGTTTGGCCGCCTATCCGCCTTCTGCGGTGCAACGGTCGCTGGAGTCGGTTCCGCCTGCGGCATTGCATACCTGTTGGGCGGCGGCCTCAAAGAGGTTGAAAACTGCGTATTCAACATGATCGGCGACGTCACCGGCATGCTCTGCGACGGAGCAAAGGCAGACTGTGCGCTGAAGATTGCCACCTGCACCAACGCAGCGATGCAGGCAGCGTTGATGGCGATGCGCGGCATCCGCGTCCTCTCCACCGACGGTATCGTCGAGGACGATGTAGAAAAGACCATCAGCAACTTTGCACAGCTGGGCAACCAGGGTTCGGTTACACTGGATCAGATCGTGCTGGATATGATGCTCAAAAAAGAGAAGAAAGCTGCAAAATAAAAATTGCGTATGAAAAAAGGACCTCCTCAGGAGGTCCTTTTTTTGTGTCCTCTTTGGCCCATAACCGGCAGGAGTGAAGGGGCATTTTGCGACCTTTTCTTCCTATTTATATATAGCAAAAACAAAGGCGGTTTTTGCTGTGAAAAAGGGGATAGCGCTTGTCTTAAAGGCAGTTTTGTGCTATGATAGTTTTCGAAAAAAATATGGGAGGAACTGTCATGAGAATCCGAAGAAAACCCTGGGCCCGCCCCGAGCTTGCGGCCTGCCCATTTTGCATTGACGACCCGGAGGCGCACATCGGCCACTGGCACGAGATGTTTGCAAAGCAGCAGCCCCTGCACCTGGAGTTGGGATGCGGCAAGGGAGGTTTTATGGCTCAGAAGGCGCTGCAAAACCCGCAGATAAACTTTTTGGCGGTGGACATCAAAAGTGACATTTTGGGGCTTACCAAACGCAACATTGAGCGGGCTTATGAGCAGGCCGGCCGAGAGGTGGACAATGTGCGCATCTTTGCCTATGACATCGAGCGCATTTTGCAGGTGTTGAACAGCGACGATTCGGTCGACCGCATCTACATCAACTTCTGCAATCCCTGGCCCAAGAAGAAGCACAAGAAAAAGCGGCTGACCTATCCGCGGCAGCTGTTTTTCTACCAGGAATTTTTAAAGGACGGCGGAGAGATCTGGTTTAAGACGGACGACGACGAGCTGTTCGCAGAATCACTGGATTACTTTGCAATGTGCGGTTTCACCCAGGAATATCTCACCTACGATCTGGCAAACAGCGGCTTTGACCAAAACATTGTCACCGAGCACGAACAGATGTTTATGGATCAGGGAATCAAGATCAAATTTCTGATTGCAAAAAATCACGGCCGCGTCAGCGCACTGCCGCCGGTGGTGCCAAAAGAGAGCCCGGAAGAACAACAGCAAGATTGAGAAAGGGGCGTTGAGATATGAAAGCGATTTGCGGCGGACGATTGGTTCTGCACGACAGGATCGAGACGGGAAAAGCGGTACTGTTTGAGGAAAAAATTGTGGGGATTGTGCCACAGGATCAGCTGCCTGCGGGCACCGAGAAGATTGAAGTCGGCGGGGCGCTGGTGACCCCCGGCCTGTTCGATGTGCACATCCACGGCTCGGGAGGCTGTGACACGATGGACGGCACCGTCGAGGCGCTGCACACCATTGCGTCGACCATTGTCCGCAACGGCGTGACCCGGTTTTTGCCCACCTCGGTCACCCTGCCGCTGCAGCGCACCGGAGAAGCGTTTGATGTGGTGCGATCGGTTGCGGGCCGTTCCGGGGAAGGCTGGGACGCTGCGGTCATTGAGGGCATCAACATGGAGGGCCCCTTTATCAGCCCGGCCTACAAAGGGGCACATGAGGAAAGCTATATCGCGGGATTTGATTTTGACTTTGTCCGGGAGTACAGCGACATCATCCGCCTGATGACGGTGGCCCCGGAAAAGGAGGGTGGCATGGAGTTTATCCGCAAGGTCACCTCCGAGACGCCGGTGCGCGTCGCCATCGGCCACACAGCCGCCACCTATGAGCAGGCAATCGAGGCAATTGAAAACGGCGCCACCCAGATCACCCACCTCTTCAACGCCATGAGCCCGATGCACCACCGCAAACCGGGCGTTGTGACAGCGGCGCTGCACGCGGACGTCTACACCGAGATGATCTGCGACACCATCCATGTCCATCCGGCGATGTTCCAGTTTGTGATGGACACCAAGAGCCGCGACCGCTTCATCCTCATCACCGACTGTATGCGCGCGGGCGGCATGCCGGCTGGGGAATACACCCTCGGGGAGCTTGAGGTTGTGGTGGACCAAACCAGCGCGCGCCTCAAGGACGGCACCCTTGCGGGCAGCATCCTGACGCTGAACCGCGCCATCGCCAATGTGCACCGCCACACAAACAAGCCGCTTTGGGAGATTGTCAATGCGGCGACCCTCAACCCGGCGCGGGCGATGGGGATGCAGGACCGCATCGGATCGCTGCGGCCCGGCTGCTGTGCAGATTTTGCCGTATTCGACGACGAGATGAATACCCAGATGACCATTGTAGACGGCCGGATTGTATACCAAAAATAAGAGAACACTCCAAAAGAGCAGATGCACCTTGTGCATCTGCTCTTTTTTTGCCCTTTTGAGAAAAGGACCGGCAACTTAACCAGGATGCGCGGTACAAATTTGTCCCTCGGCAGTTCTAGCGGATGGGGCAGCGACATAGAATGAGGTATCTGAACAGATGGAAGGGGAGGACAAGGATGACAGGCTGTAATGCGATTGCCGGCCTGGAAGAGCTGCTGCAAAAGCTGGACCCGGCGGTTGGAGAGCCACTTGGCAGGCTGCCCGATGCCTGCTGGGAGAGCTTGCAGGAGATTCGCTTGCAGGAGGGGCGGCAGGTGTGGCTGGTATTCCCGGACAGGTTGTTGTCCCTCGGCCAGCTGGTTTCGGGGGCACAGAAGGTGACCCGCGAGCAGATTGCAAAAAGTTTCGCGGCGCTGTGCGACTATTCGGTGCACACCGTCCTGCCGCAGGTGGTGGAGGGATTTGTCACCGTTTCCGGTGGACACCGGATTGGCCTTGGTGGAACGGCGGTGCTTCGGGACGGCAAGGTAGTCTCCATGCGGGAGATGGATTCGATGAACATTCGCCTGGCACGCAGCCTCGACTGGGAAGGACAGGCAAACCAGCTTTGCGGGGAGCTGTTCGCGCAGGGGCTGTGTTCGGTCCTGATTGCGGGGGAACCGGGCAGTGGAAAAACCACCCTGCTGCGCGCGATGGCCCTGCACGCCTCGAAAAGGTGGCGGGTGACGGTGGTGGACGAGCGGGAAGAGATGGTGGACGAGCGCTTGCAGCGGCAGGCAGGGTGTCTGGATGTGCTGCGGGGATACCCCAAAGCACAGGGCATCTTGCAGGCGGTGCGCACCCTGTCGCCGCAATTGGTGGTCTGCGATGAGCTGGGTTCGCTGTCCCAGGCGCAGGAACTGCTGCAAGCGGTCAACTGCGGTGTGCATTTTCTCTGCTCCATCCACGCGGGAAACCTGGCAGAGCTGAGGCGCCGGCCGCAGTTTCAGCTGTTGGCGCGGGAGCGGGCCTTTGAGAAGGTGGCGCTGCTGGCGGGCAGTGCACAGCCGGGTGTGATCCGGCAGATCTGTCCGGTGCAGCAGATGCAGGACGGGTGTGCAGATGAGGGGGAAAAAGAGCAAAACAGGTGGATGGGTTGACGGCAAAGGGGAAGCAAAATGGTAGAAACGTCCGGCGGAGTTGTCAAGAAAATAGGAAAAATTGCGACATCAAAACGAGAGCCGATAGGGCTTTGGGGGAAAGGGGCGGATTGCATGAGTGCGGTTGTCGTTGGCCTTTTAGGGCGCGGGATTTTGCTGGCGGGTTGTTCTGCGGCGGGGTTCTATCTTGCAGGGCGCTCAAAAAGGAGGAGAAAGGAGCTGCTGTTGGCCCGCTCCTTTTTGGGGGAGCTGAGTGCGCGGCTGCGCTTTCAGATGCAGCCGGCCGGGGAGCTGATCGCCCTCTTTTGCCGCCAGCAGCCCTTTGCCCAGCTGCCCTGTCTGCGACAGTTTGCGCTGGACGGGGGAAAATTCCCGCAGGGGTGGCAGCAGGCGGTCAAGAGCTGCGGCGGGGATCTGCTGCCGGGGGACCGCGAGATCCTTTGCCGCCTTTCGGGAATTTTGGGCGCCTATGAATTGCAGGCGCAGCTCGAGGAGATTGCCCAGCTGCGCGCCCAAATGGAGGAAGCCGCCAGTCAGGCCGCCCAGCTTGCCGAACGGGAAAACAAGCTGTATACCTCGCTCGGGCCGCTGGTCGGGTTGGCGCTGTGCATCGTGCTGTAAAGTGGCTGCGCGAAAAAGGAGGAGAAAAAAGATGGACGTCGATTTGATCTTTAAAATTGCTGCGATCGGCATCATTGTCTCGGTGTTAAACCAGGTCTTGATTCGATCGGGACGGGAAGAGCAGGCCACCATGACCACCCTTGCGGGGCTGATTGTGGTGTTGATGATGATGATAGAACAGATTCGCACCCTGTTCGACACGGTCAAGACGGTATTCGGGCTGTGAAGGGGGAGAGGGAATGTCGCTGCAAGCGGTGATAGGACTGTGTCTGTGTGCGGCGGCGCTGTGCGTGCTGCTGCGGCAGTACCGGCCGGAGATTGCGCTTGCCCTCTCGATGCTGTGTGGCATCGGCGTGCTGTTGTGGCTGATCGGGGAGCTTGCACCGGTGCTCGATCAGCTCAAAAATTTTGCAAGGCTTGCGATGCAGATGGACGGGCAGGCGGGAGAGGTGCTGCTCAAATCGCTGGGCATCTGCCTTGTGACCCAGGCCGCCTGCGATACCTGCCGCGACGTCGGGGAGAGCGCGATCGCGGCGCGGCTGGAGACGGCGGGAAAGGTGGCCATGCTGTTGCTGGCCATGCCGCTGTTTGCAAAGCTGTTGGACACGGCGCTGTCCTTTGTGGGCATGGCGTAAGACAGACATAGAGGTCGTTTTGAGATGGACGTAGCGTTAAAAAAAAGGATGAACAAGATGAAACCCTTACCTCGGATGTGGTGTTGGCGGTCGATCTGCTGCATCGTCGTACTTTTTTTGCTGGGGACAAGCGCCTGTGCGGATTCGGGCCAGCTGGATTCCTTTTTGACCGATCAATTGGACAGCATCACCGAACAGCTGCAGCCGTCGGTGCCAAAGCAGGCGCAGCAGACGATGGAGGAATTTGGCGGCGGGCTGGGAGAGTTGCTTTCGATGAGCCCGCAGGAGCTGTTCGAACAGATTATCGCAGCGGCAAAGCGCCAGATGGACGGGCCGCTGGAGGCGGTAGGGCGGCTGATCGGGGTGGCGCTGCTGTGCGCTGTATTGGGGGCGGTGCGCCAGAGTGCGGTGAGCAACCGGCTGCAAAAGGTGTTTGTTGTGGTGGCGGCGGGCTGTGCGCTCAGCTTTCTGGGGGAGCCGGTCTTTGCCTGCATCGAGCAGACTGCCCAATCGCTGCGGGAATGTGCGCTGTTTGTCCTCTCCTTCACGCCGGTGATGAGCGGGATGATGATTGCGGGAGGGCATCCGGCCTCGGCTGGGGTCTACAATCTGCTGCTGTTTTTTGCCGCACAGCTGACCGGAGAACTGGCCGTGCGCACCCTGCTGCCGCTGCTCTCCCTTTATTTTGGGCTGTGTGCGGTGTCGGTGATGGCGCCGGACCTGCAGCTGGACAAGGTGACCGGGGCGATCAAGTCGGCGGCCTGCTGGGGACTTGGAATCCTGACGACCCTCTTTGTGGGGCTGCTCTCTTTGCAGACGGTGATCGGCAGTTCAGGGGACACCATGCTGCTCAAGGCGGGAAAGTTTTTGGCCGGCAGCATGATTCCGGTCATCGGCGGGACCATCTCGGATGCGTTGGGGGCGGCAAAGAGCTGCGTGCAGCTGCTCAAAGGCGCCGTCGGGTCCTTTGGCATCCTGGTTGCGGTGCTGACCTTTCTGCCGGTGCTGCTGCGGGTGGGAATGTGGTATCTGTCGCTTCGCGCCGGCAGTTGGATCAGCGAGATGTTGGGCGCGGGGGAGATCGGCAAACTGCTCAGCTCGATTGCGCAGGGATTTGCCATCTTGTTGGCGCTGATCGCCTGTTTTTCGCTGCTGGTGCTGGTATCGACGGCGCTGATGATGGCGATGACGGCGTGAGGGGTTGCAGCGAAGGGAGGCGATTGCAGTGCTGGAAGTGGTGCAGGAGTGGGGCGCAAGTCTGTGCTTTGCGGCAGCTGCTGCGGGCATCTGTCAGATGCTTGCCCCGGAGTCCGGGCTTGGCAGGATGCTGCGGGTGTGTGTGGCGGCCTTCTTTTTGTGCAGCGTGCTGCTGCCGTTGGGAAAGATTCAGCTGGACTTTTCTGATTGGGAGCAGGGGGAAGCGGCAAGTGAGGCCGAGCAGATTTCTCAGGAGGCTTTGCAGCAGAGCCGGCAGGCCGGATTTGAGGCGGTGCAGGGGCAGATGGAACAGGAGGTGGCGCTTTTTTTGCGCCAGCAAGGCATAACCCCTGTCCAAATCCGCATAGATATGATGCAGCAGGGGGAGGATGTGCAGTTCGTCCTCCGGCTGACGCTTTCACAACAGGACAGGAATTGGGAAGAATGGCTGCGGGAAAATTTGCAGTCGGAAGGACTTTCTCTTGAGATAGAATACGAAAGGACGGAGAGCGATGAAGGAGGATCTTGACCGGATGTTCGAGGGACTATCCCAAAAGCTGGCGCAATGGACAGAGCAGCTGCGCGGCAAAAAAAGCCGCGTGAGCCTGCTGCTGGTGATCGGTTTTTTGGGGATGGGGTTGATCCTTTTGTCGGAGCTGCTCGACACCCCGGCTCAGGAGGAGGAGGCCCCCGCACAGCCGCAACAGCAGGAACAGGCAGCCCCGGAGCAGTCGCTGGAACAGCGGCTGGAGGAAATTGTGGGGCAGATCGACGGGGTGGGACGGTGCAGCGTGATGGTGACACTCAAGGAGAGCGCGTGCAGCGTCTATGCCACCGAAGATAGCCAGCGCCGGGAAGGGGCGCAGCAGGATGGCAGCAGCGAGAGCGAGAGCCGCCTGGTGCTGATCGAAGGCGCGCAGGGAGAGCAGCAACCGGTGGTGGAAAAGACGGTACAGCCGCAGATCAATGGAGTGATTGTGGTGTGCCAGGGAGCGGACAGCGTGAGCGTCCGCCAACAGGTGACCGAAGCGGTGACAACGGTTTTAGGGCTGCGCAGCACACAGGTTTGTGTCTGCCCTGGCCGTTTGGGATAAAGTTTGTTACAGATCTTACAGGAGGGAAGAATATGAACATGATCGTAGGAAAAAAACAGCTGGTTTTGGCATCGCTGGTGGTTGCACTGGGGGTGGCAGTCTATCTAAACTATCAGTTTGCCGGGGAGGATCTGGATTTGGTCACGGCAAACGCCACCCAGGAACTTGCCGCCGAGGAGGGCGAGCAGGAAAACTACGGCGACGCACAGTTTGTTGACACCAAGGATGTAGAGCAAACCCAAGAAACTGCGGTACAGGGAGATTCGGAATACTTCTCCCAGGCAAGGCTCACCCGCACCAAGACCCGCGATGAGGCACAGGAGGCCCTGCAGGTGATGCTCTCCGATGTAAGCCTCGACGAGGCGCAGAAGGATGAGCTGACTGCCCAAGCGAGCGCGATGGCCCAGTCGATCGAGACGGAGGGCAAGATCGAGAATCTCATCAAGGCCAAAGGCTTCCAGGAGTGCATGGTCTACTGCTCCAACGAGAAGGTGGACGTCATTGTGCAGGCCCCGGAGCTGCAGGAGGCAGATGTCGTGCAGATTCGCGACATTGTGCTGGATCAAACCCAGGTGCCGGTAGAAAATATCTCCATCGTGTCGGTGGCAGCGTAAGCGCAGGGAAGTTTTGCGATGTGGGCGCCCGGAGAGGACACAGAAACTGCACGGCAAAGTCCGCCGGCTAAAGTTTTTTGACGGGCCTTTGCAGGACATAATAATAGATCATCATAAAAAGAAAAAGGCCGTTGACCGGCTCTTTTGGCGCACGCCGCTCGCCCTCCTTTTTTTAAAAAGGAGGGCCTTTTTGTGCCCATCTGCAAGAAAGCGGAAAAAGGGTCTGTCGGAATGGGGGAAAGTGTGGTACAATAAAAAGAAAAACATTCGATTTGGGGGAATTGATATGCTCATCGCTCCCGGGGAGCGCATCGTCTTTTTTGGCGACAGCCTGACCTGGCGCACCGATTTAAACGAGTCTGCAATTCCAGCGCGCCGCTACCAGTTGGATTATTCCGGCAGTTATGTCAACATTTTGACAAAGCGCCTGCTCATCCACTTCCCGGAGCTGGAGTTTACCTTTTATAATTGTGGTGTCGGAGGGGATACCATCCGGCACCTGTTGGAGCGCTATGCGCGCGATGTGCTGCCGCTCAAGCCCACCCTGATGATCCTTTGGATCGGGCAGAACGACGCAAAGAATTGGGAGCCCGAGCGCTTTGCTAAGGGGGTGCGCTGTCTGCTGGAGTGGTGCCGGCAGGACCAGATTCGGGTCGTCGCCCTCACCACCTCCGCCCACCGCAGCCACCAGAAGATGCTGGCGTTGGACCAGGCCGACGAGATCTTGGCCCAGATCTGCGGTGAATTTGACGTGGGACTGGTGGATGTCAAGACGCCGATGCGCAAGGTGATGGAATATAACCGGCAGGCCGAATACCCCATCCAGTTGTTTACCACCGGATCACACCTATCGGAGCTGGGAAATATGCTGATTGCGGATGCGGTGTTCGATTACCTGTGCGCCCACTAGCACAGGGGGAGAAAGAGGGAGATTGGATGAAACGTGCACTGCTGAGTGCCTTGCTGCTTGCGGTTTTGCTTGCCGGCTGCAACTCCTGGCGCAGAGCGCCTTCCGCAAACACTGCAAAGGAGGTTCCGGCTGCGGGCATCTGGCAGCAGGAGGAGCCGGTTGAGGAAGAGCAGCCGGATGGAATTGCGGTGGAGCAGAGCGATGCGGTCGATATGCACTCGGTTTCGATCACCGCGCGCGGGCAGGAGGAAGCTGCCTGGAGCAGCAGCGACGAGATGCTCGCCAACAAGGTCTACAGCCTGCTCACCCACAAAAATGAGCAGTTTATGCAGCCGTTTGACGGCCGTGAATACGACTATGCGGCGGACTTCACAAACGAACAGCAGGAGGACAGCGTCTTTTACCTGTGGATTAACTTTGAAAAGGAAAATGAGATCATTGTCGAGGACAGCGCGGGCAGCCAGTGGAACCTTTCGGTAGAGGACAGCAACCAGCTGCGCGCGATGATCCAGGGACTCGGATAAGCGCAAAACCGCTCGATTGGCGGTTGACATCCCCAGCGCAATTCGATACAATAAAAGCTGCAATGCTGGGGGAAAAGGTTTTCTCCCAGCGGATTAAAAAGCCTGGCGACCTACAAAAAGAGCCGGACAAAACAGAAAGGCAGAGAGAAGAATTGGCACAGGAAAAACCGGAATGGATCGAACAGCAGGACGCCTATGTCTATGTGGGGCAGCAAAAGCTGCGCCGCGGCTATACAACAGGAACCTGTGCGGCGGCAGCAGTACAGGCAGCGGCAAGGCTGCTGTTTGGCGAGGTCTGCCCGCAGACGGTGACGTTGACTGTGCCAAAGGGACTGCAACTGCACATCCCGGTGCATTCGGCGCAGACCGGAGACCACTTTGCCCAGGCCAGCGTCTGCAAGGACAGCGGCGATGACCCGGATGCCACCGACGGCATCGAGGTCTTTGTAAAACTGGAGGTATCCAAGGAGCCGGGCATCGCCATCCGCGGTGGAAAGGGCGTTGGGGTGGTGACCAAACCGGGACTTCAAATGCCGGTCGGTGAGGCGGCCATCAATCGGGTGCCCCGCCAGATGATCCGCAACGAGATCGAAGAGGTGCGACAGCAACACCCGGAGTGGGAGAGCGTCGGCCTTGTCGCCACCGTCAGCATCCCGGCGGGTGAGGAGGTGGCCAAGAAAACCTTCAACCCGCGGCTGGGCATTGAGGGGGGCATCTCGGTGCTGGGCACCAGCGGCATTGTGGAGCCGATGAGCGAGAAGGCATTGACCGATTCGATCAGGCTGGAATTGAGCATCCAGCGCAAGGCCGGCCATGCCAGCGCACTCATCACCCCCGGCAACTATGGACAGGCCTTTTTAGACAGCGGACCGCTGGAGGCGCTGCACCATCTGGCGCCATACGCCGTCAAGTGCTCTAACTTTGTCGGCGACACGCTGGACATGTGCGTGCAGGAGGGCTTTTCACAGGTACTGTTGGTGGGGCACATCGGAAAATTCAGCAAGTTGGCGGCGGGCATTATGAACACCCATTCCCGCTATGCCGATGGGCGCCTGGAGGTGTTTACTGCGCACGCCGCTTTGTGCGGGGCAAAGCGGGAGACGCTGCAGGCCCTGATGGAGAGTGCGACCACCGACGAAGCCATCCACCTGCTGGACCAAGAAGGGATTCGGCAGGCGGTGATGGACAGCATGATGCAAAAGATACAGGAGCATGTGCGTGCGAGGGCGGGCGAGACGCTGAAAACCGGCGTCATCGTCTTTTCTAACGTGCACGGGCTGCTCGGCAAGACGGAGGGCTGCGAGGAAATCTTGCAGCAGCTGACCGAGGAATATCAATCGGAAGGGGACAGATAACATGGCAGGAAGGTTGTACGGAATCGGTGTTGGACCGGGAGACCCGGAGTTGATGACGCTCAAGGCGGTCCGCCTGATTGAGCAGTGCGACATCGTGGCGGTGCCAAAGTCCGGCGAGGGCGAGGGCGTCGCCAAACAGATTGCGCGGGGTGCGGTGAAAAACTTCGATCAGAAGCAGATCGTCGAGATCGCCATGCCGATGACCCGCGATCCACAGCTGCTCGAGCAGAGCCATCAGCAGGCGGCCCAGACCATCGAGGCGTTTTTGGACGAGGACAAGACGGTCGTCTTTTTGACACTGGGCGATCCTGCCATCTACTCTACCTATATTTATATCCACAAGCGGGTGATGGCGCACGGCTATCCGGTGGAGATGGTGCCGGGTGTGCCGTCGTTCTGCGCGGTTGCGGCAAAGCTCAACACCGGTCTGGCAGAGGGCGCACAGCCGCTGCACATCATTCCGGCATCCTACAAAGGGGTGGAGGAAGGACTGGAGTGGAGCGGACCGAAGGTTTTGATGAAGACCGGCCGCTCGATGAAAAAGGTCAAAGATCTGCTGCGCCAAAAGGATTTGTTGGACAAGGCCATGATGGTGCAGAAATGCGGCATGGAGGGGGAGGAGATCTTCCACTCGATGCGGGAAGTCGATGAGAATGCGAGCTATTTTTCGGTGATTGTTGTGGAGGAATAGCCGGCACAAAGGGAGGAATTTGGGATGGTATATTTTGTCGGAGCCGGTTCCGGAGCGGTGGACCTGATCACCGTGCGCGGACAGCGGCTTTTGCACGAGGCGGATGTGGTGATCTATGCCGGTTCGCTGGTCAATCCACAACTGCTGCGGGAGACGCGACCGGACTGCCGGCTCTACAACAGCGCCAAGATGACGCTGGAGGAGGTGCTGGAGGTCATCCAGCAGGCTGACCGCGAGCAGGCGCTGATCGTGCGGCTGCACACCGGGGACCCCTGCCTGTATGGAGCGATCCGTGAACAGATGGATCAACTCGATGCGCTGGGCATCAAGTACGAATATGTGCCGGGCGTCAGCTCGTTTTGTGCGGCTGCCGCGGCCCTGAATGCCGAGTACACCCTGCCGGATGTTTCCCAGACGGTCATCATCACCCGGATGGCCGGACGCACCCCGGTTCCTCAAAAGGAGGAGATCGCAAAGCTGGCAGCACACCAGTCCACCATGGTCATCTTTCTGAGCACCGGTCTGCTGGAGGGCTTGCAGGAGCGGCTGATGGCGGGCGGTTACCGCCCCGATACGCCGGCGGCCATCGTCTACAAAGCCAGCTGGCCGGACCAGAAGGTCTGCCGCTGCACCGTTTCGACGCTGGCGCAGACGGCCAAGGACAACCAGATCACCAAGACGGCGCTGATCCTGGTGGGAAACTTTTTGCAGGGCAACTATTCCCGCTCCAAGCTCTACGATCCGACCTTTACGACCGAATTCCGCAAGGCAAAGGACAGCGGCGATGAAAACTGAGCTTGCGCTGATCTGCTTTACCCAAAACGGCGCGCGCACCGCGCAAAAGCTGTTGGGCGCGCTGGGGCCTGACTTTATAGCGCAAGGATATGTGCGCTCGCGAAATGCCGAGAATTGGGGCGCGCTGACCGGCCTTGCCCGATGCGGGCAGGATTTGCAGCAGTGGACCGGCGAGCAGTTTGCTGCGCGGGACTGTTTAATCTTTGTCGGGGCCTGCGGCATTGCCGTGCGGGCCATCGCGCCCTTTGTGGCGGACAAACTGCGGGACCCGGCGGTGGTCGTAATCGACGAGATGGGCAGGTTCTGCATCTCGCTGCTCTCCGGACATGTCGGGCGGGCAAACGAGCTGGCGGAATATTTTGCCGGATTGCTCGGCGCACAGCCGGTGGTCACCACGGCGACCGACCTGCACCACCTGTTTGCGGTGGATGTGTTTGCGCGGCAAAATGATCTGGTGCTCACCGACCGCGACAAGGCCAAAGCGATCTCGGCGGATATCCTTTCGGGAAAGCGGGTGCTGCTTGCAAGCGAGTGGCCGATTCGAGGAAAACTGCCGGAAGGGGTGACCACCCTATCCCAGAGCGGGCAGCTGCGCGCTGCGGTGCAGAAAACCGACCCGAACCGGCCGGACACCCTCTGGCTGCCGCCAAAGAGGCTGCATCTGGGAATCGGGTGCCGCAAAGGCATCGCGCAGCAGGCAATCGAACAGCTTGTACAGCAAGCGCTGTCCCAAGCGGGCCTCTCTATCCAGATGGTCAAGAGTGTCGCCTCCATCGACCTCAAAGCAAAGGAAGCGGGGCTGCTGGACTTTTGCCGAGCACATGAGCTGCCGTTTGCCACCTTTTCTGCACACCAGCTGCAACAGGCCAAAGGGGACTTTTCCCCCTCGGCGTTTGTCCAGAGCGTGACCGGCGTGGACAATGTCTGCGAACGGGCAGCGGTGCTGGCGGCGGGCGGCGGAGAGCTGCTGCTGCACAAACAGGCGCAAAACGGCGTCACGGTGGCTGCAGCGATGGAACAGCAAATAGAATTCACCTTTTAGATACAACGGAAATTGCATATCAAGAATCAAGAGAGAAAGAAGGAACCAGGGATGAAGCTGTATCTGTCTCTTATACACATCTCCGAGCCCACGAGACCTCTCTACATCTCG